>Ga0172376_10007368_pt1 | contig 11721 bp, 11 predicted proteins | sample Lak35m_FD_121114 | JGI IMG/M metagenome (GOLD analysis project Ga0172376, IMG submission 121114) | Freshwater microbial communities from Kabuno Bay, South-Kivu, Congo - kab_092012_35m | ecosystem: Environmental > Aquatic > Freshwater > Lake | place: Democratic Republic of the Congo: South-Kivu...
ATTTAATTTTCCTCAGATAACAATCCCCTAGTTATTTATTATAGGTTGACTTTTTGATCTACTAATGCTATAATATGTGTGTCTTTTATATGTAAAAGCTACATTGAAAAAGGCATGTTCTTTAATATAGTCTGTGAAAGTTTTTTTGGTTTACAGAGTCACACTGAGAATTTTTCTTTTGAAGAGTTTTGAGTGTGACCCTGTGGACAAAGGGCACGAAATGTCAATCAATCTAATAAGAAAGGTGCAATATCATGTCCGACAATAAAACACCACAGACGAACGATTTTTATGCAGAGCGTGCTGTCTCGGCTTCCCAAGCCCGCAACAGTCATTGCGAAAGCTGATAGTCTCGATAAGTGGCTGACTCCCCTGTACGGCAGTGTTATGGCATACCTGCTTTACACTCTGGGGATGTCTTTCTACTCCGCGTACCCCACCACTGACGCTGGCATTTTTTACCTCACCCAAATCTACACGGGGTTTAGCCTGATTGCCGTTGTTTTCCTCGGTCTCTCGTTCTTCGAGAGCCTGCGGCGCAACGAATTAGGCGACACCGTGCGAGTGATTGTGGCAGTTATCCTGTGCTTCGTTGCGACACGAGTATCGGGAAGCTACACCATCATCGCTATAGCGTATGGGTTTGGCTTTGCCTTTGTTCATGGCGCGTCGCGTCACGGTAAATTGGACTGGACTCCAATGGTCGCATTCAATGCGGCATATGTCTGGGTCGCTGTTAGTGCCTTCGGTGCTTCGGCGGTTTCCGTCATATTGCCAGTGATGCTCACGGTAGTGTTCGAGGTGGCAGAAGTCCTCCGCAATCGTGATTATCGTGCTGTTCGTTTGGCGTTGCCCGGCTTCGCAGTTGCCCTCTTTGGTATTGTTGTGACGATGAGTCCAACGTACTGGGTGATTGCAGGCGCAGTCATTAGCTTCGGCGTGATTCCCACAGTAGTTCGGCTGGTTGCCAACAGTCGGAAAGAGTGGGCGGATTGGCTCAAAACATCAGAGTCTCCGTGCAGCGAGTGGCAGAATGGCATGAAAAACTTGACCGTCAGCTTAGAGTCGGCGATGCTGACTCTGGCGGCTTCGATGCTGATGCTCATCGCGGCGGTTGTCTTCGGTGCATAATCGTTCAACAACAACTCGGGACGTCTTCAATGACGTCCCGTTTTGCGTTCTAGAGCCTATTTTAATCTCGTTACAGGATCGAAACACTGCTGTCTACAAAGTGGAAGTGATCTAAAACAGTTTTTGTTTCTGGCAACACTCCTTTGACGATGAAATCATTGCCAAATAGTTTTGGCAACAAGTCATTGTCTTTGGAGAATAAACTCTCTTTGAACATCATTTTTGCTTCTACAGATCCAATCCACAAAGCTTTGTATGGATTATTTTCCACCTCCACATTGTTTAGATTTTGCTTGGTCAAAATGTTTTTGAATTGCTCAGGAACCTGTTGTGGTTTTTGATCCAAAGTTTCATCATTGATTTGATAGAACAATTTGCCCTTTTTATCAGGTCCCACTGTGGTTGATAAATCAGCTTCTTGATTGATTAAAGCTAGAGTTGAGCTATTCACAAAATGGAAATTGTCGACCATTGAGTTGGTGGGTTTGAGAATTCCCACTACTTTGACTTTTGGTAAGCCAAAGAAGTTTGTTAGTTCATCTCCAACTTTGCTAATCAATTTTTCTTCAATCATCATTTGGGCTTCATTAGCGCCGATGATAATTTCGTTGTCGCTCAAAACGCCTTGGCCTTGGCTGAATGGCAAGTTGTTTAGTTCTTCGTTTTCGACAGCCAAAAATAGTTTTGGAGCTTTGTCTAAGTAAGTTATTTTGCCCTGAGAGTAAGCAAAAACTTGATTGGCTGTTAGAGTAATCTTTGGATTAACGACAGCACTGCTCATTTCACTACTATTCATTTGACTGCTGAATTTGGCAAATTCTACAAACATAAAACTGAGAACAACAATCATTATTATGGGCGCAATCATCGATAAATAATTTTTTTGATTAGGCTTGTATAAGCGCAGCAATAATGAGTTGGCAACGACAGAGACTGAGCTTAAAGCCATAGCTAATCCAGCTAATTCTGGTTTTAAAACTAATCCTAGTCCAGCAAAAACTCTGGCGGCAATTGGAATGCCCATTACGTTATACAAGAGCGAAAAGAATAGGTTTTGTTTAATTTTGCCAATCGTTTCTTTTGACAAGTTGATGGCATGAACAACATCATTAAGATCATTTTTAATGATGACGATACCACCAGTTTCCATCGCGACGTCGGTGCCTGAGCCCATAGCGATGCCAAGTTCTGCTTGAGCCAATGCTGGTGCGTCGTTAACGCCATCGCCTACCATGGCCACGACATAACCTCTTGCTTGAAGCTTTTTCACTTCATTGACTTTGTCTTTGGGTAACACTTCTGCCAAGACATTGACAATGCCAACTTGTTTGGCAATCGCTTCAGCGGTTTGTTGGTTGTCGCCAGTAATCATGTAAACGGCTAAGCCCATTTTTTGCAATTTTTCGATGGCAGCTTTTGAGCTTGGTTTGACGGTATCGGCAACAGCGATTAAACCTTCAATTTGTTTTTTGTTGGCCAAAATCATGACGGTTTTGCCTTGACTTTCCAGCTCCAGAATTTTATTTTCAATTTCTTTGATTGAGTGTTTAAGGTATTCGGCAATTAATTTTTTATTGCCAAAATAGTAAGTCTGATTATCAACTTTTGCAGTGACGCCGTGACCCACAATTGCTTCAAAATCAGAAACTTTTTTGAGGTCTAATTTCAAGCTTTGTGTTTTTTGATAAATGGCTTCGGCCAATGGATGTTCAGATTGTTTTTCCAAGCTACCAACAATAGTCAGCAATTGTTTTTCATCTAATTTTTCTAAACTGATGGCATCAGTAACACTGGGTTTACCAACAGTAATGGTGCCTGTTTTATCAAAAATGACAGCCGTAATTTTGCAAGCTTGTTCCAGTGGTTCACCACCTTTGACGAGAATGCCATGCTCCGCACCTTTGCCCGTGCCAACCATAATGGCTGTAGGAGTAGCTAATCCCAAAGCACATGGACAAGCAATCACAATAACGGCGGTAAAAGCCATCAAAGCTGTGGATAGCGTTGCGCCTAAAACAAAGAACCAAATCACAAAAGTAAGAATTGCGATGATAATAACAGCAGGAACAAACCAAGCAGAAATCCGATCGGCCAAATCTTGAATTGGTGCTTTGGAGCCTTGGGCTTCCTCAACTAATTTAATGATTTGTGCCAAGGTAGTTTCGCTGCCAACTCTCGTGGCGGTAAATTCAAAACTACCAGTTTTGTTGATGGTGCCACCAGCAACTTTGTCACCGACTTGTTTGGCTACTGGTAAACTTTCACCGGTTAACATTGATTCATCGACAGACGATGAGCCTTTGGTAATTTTGCCATCAACAGGAATTTTTTCTCCCGGTCTAACCAAAATTACATCGCCGACTTTGACTTCATCGATCGGAATATCTAAAGTTTTATTGCCTCTCACAACTCTAGCGGTTTTGGCTTGAAGTCCCATCAGTTTTTTAATGGCAGCAGAAGTTTTACCTTTAGCTTTGGCTTCCAAAAGTTTCCCCAAAATCACAAATGTGATCAGGAAAGCAGCAGTTTCAAAATAAAGCTCGGGAATTTTTGATCCCTCAATACCAATGATCGATTCGGTAATAAAAGCGTAACGGATGAAGTTAAACAAACTATAAAAATATGCCACCGAAGTACCAATGGCAATCAAACTATCCATATTGAAAGTTTTCATGCGTAAAGCTGACCACATGCCTTGATAAAAACTTTTGCCAATGATGAATTGAATGGGTGTGGTTAGGACTAGAGAAATTAGGCCAACATAAGGTAGGAGTAATTTGGCTCCAAAAAAGCTAGGCACAAAATCAAAAATCATGAAGTAAGCCATCGGCAAACTCAAAATTAAACTGAAAATAAATTTTTGCAGTTGGTTTTTTTCTTCGTGGTGGTGATGGTGAGCTGAGTCAGCTTCAATTTGCTGAACATCATCTCCTAGTTCTTGCGCATGATAGCCAGCTTTATTCACTGCTTCAATAATCGTTTCTGAGTTGGTATTAGCTTCTGCAACCACCTGCGCTTTTTCATTGGCATAGTTAACGTGCGCTTCTTTAACCCCCGGAACTTTTTTGATGGAAAGCTCAACGAGGCTGGCACATGAAGCACAGTGCATACCGTGAATTGCATAGCGTTTGGTTGCTGACATAGTCTCCTTGTATTTTGCTTTAAGCGTTTTTAGTTTGTAACTTCGATAATTCCTGTAGCCATACCCATCCAGCAGCTAAAACGGAATTTGCCGGTCTTGGTGGGGGTAAAAGTTTTGACTGAAGTTTGGCCGGGACTAAGACGAACTTCGCCATCAAAAAAGTCTTTGGCAATTACGGCATTCGTACAACCTGTGGCTCCGTTATCGGTAATTCTCCACTCCACGGGTTGGTTAACTTTGACTTTGATGCAATCTGGTTCATAACCACCGGCGGTAGCGGACATTTCGACAATTTGTTTTTCACCAGCTCGAGTAGGGTTGGTGAAAGTTTCATCTTGTTTGCTATTAATAAAATAGGCTGAGAAGTTTGGCCAACCTAAGACATTAAATGCAGAATTGATATTAAAAAGTGAGAACAAAATAATAAGTAGTCCAGCGACCTGCGAGAAAAATCTAGTAATGTGAGGTCTTTTATTGAACATCAAGCTGGATAAGCCAATGAACAATAAAATCGGTGCTGTGCCCAAAGCAAACGCTAACATGATCAGGGCGCCGCGGACGGGGTCACCAGACAATAAGGCGATTCCTTGGGTGGTGATGGTAAAACCACATGGCAGTAAAACGGTGCCGGCGCCCATCAAAGCAGGCATTAATCGACCAGAAAAGTTTCTTTGATCAGCAAGGTTGCGAGTTATAATCTTGGGTAGTTTTGGTTGGAATTTATTGGCCCACTCTACTCCTAACATTTGTAATGATAGAACTAGCATCAAAATTGAAACAAAAATTGTGATCAGTGCTGAAAAGGAAACAGAAATTTGGAAAACATTTCCCAGTGATCCCAAAAGAAATCCTACTAAAGCATAAGAAACTAGTCTGCCCAAATTAAATAAAATCTGGGGCTGTAGTTTTTCAGTTAGACTATTGGAAGTTTGATAAAGTTCAGCCCATTGCTTTGACATTGATAAAACAATTCCCCCAACTAAGGCTGAGCAGGTGGAAAAACCGGCAATGACACCAAAGGCAACAAAAGCCAAAAGCGAAGATTCAGCATTGACGCTAAGTGTCGCAGTGCCAGAGCTAGAAAATTTTAAAAAAGCACCAAAAATAATTGCTACAATAGTGAGAGCTGGCAATAGCTGTAACATCCGACTGAAGTTCCAAATGATTTCACCATCACTTGTTACTTGAAAAAAGGGCTCAGTTTTTTGAGCGCTTTCTTCTTTGGAGTCAAAAAAGGTGTAACCATCTTTTTTAAATAGCTTGTTAAGTTTGTGTGGATTGGGAGCATCTTCGGTAAATTCTATTAAAACTGATTTGTCTTTTTGTGAAACCTCAGCCGACTTAATATTTTCTTTTTCCAAAAGTTTATTTTCAATCAAAAGCTCGCACGAGGCACAGTGCATGCCTTCAACAAAGTATTGTTTTTCTGAGCAGAGATTTTTTTCTGACATGGGAATTAGTTGCTGTATTTCTCAGGATTGTCTTTGAATTTGTGCAGGCATCCTTCGGCGCAAAAATAATAATTTGTATTTTTATAATTGGTTGAGTAGCTGGCAATTTTTGGTGAAAGTCTCATGTGACAAACCGGATCTTGAACGATTGGCAAAAGTTTTTCAAAGTCATCACACATAGCTTTGGCGGTTTTTTTATCAGAAATGTCTTTAATCAAAACTTCTCTGATTAAATCAGATGCTAATAAATAATTGGGATGAGCGATGTGATAGAAAACTTCTTTGCCTTCTTTTTTGGTACAGACAATTTTGGCTGCACGAAGTATGGAGAGATGCTGGCTCAAATTGGCTTGGGGCAAATTTAGCATCTCAATCATTTGATTGACGTTCACTGTTTGGTCGCGCAGTAGATTAAGAATTTCCAGCCTTTTAGGGTTGGCTAGGGCTTTAAGAACGCTGGCATGAACTTCAAAAACTTGAGAATACATATTCGATATATTGAATATATTCTCTTGCTAATAAAAAAGCAAGGGTGTTTTTTGATCTAGTAATTTGCCGATTCTCCGGTTAAAATAGCGTTCTTGTTAAGCTAAAAAAAATTGATGACCGAGTTGATCATAACTTTTAGAGAAACTTTGGAGGCCTCATTAATCGTAGGAATCGTTTTAGCATATCTTTCCCAAACTAATAGACAGTTTTATAACAAGATAGTTTTCTTGGCCGTTAGCGCCGCTGCTTTGCTTAGTGCAATTTTTGCTATTATTTTCAATAACTTTTTGGGTGGCTTTACTGGCCGCACTGAAGAGATCTTTGAGGGTTTGGTTATGATTGCCGCATCTATCATGGTTTCTACAGTTGTGATTTGGATGATGAAACAAAGCCATGGTTCTCAACAGATTAAAAAACAAGTTGATCATCATTTGGAAAAAAGCCAAGCCATTGGTTTGTTTGGTCTGGTGTTTTTGTCGGTTTTAAGAGAAGGTGTAGAAGTGGTTTTGTTCTTGGGAGCTAAAAGTTTGGTGAGCGCTGAGAACTTGGGCTTTGCTTTACTTGGGATGTTGTTGGCAATTATAATTGGCTTGTTGATTTTCAAAGTCGGTGTCAAAATTAGCTTGAAGCCTTTTTTTATGTTTTCAAGTATTTTTCTAATTTTATTTGGCGCTGGGTTATTTGCTCATGGCGTTCACGAATTAGAAGAAGCAAAGCTGATTAACCCCGTAGTTGAACACGTGTGGGACATTGGTGGATTTTTGAATGAAGGTAAGGGTTTGGGTTTGTTTTTAAAAGACGTTTTTGGTTATAATGCTAATCCTTCACTCATGGAAGTTGCTTCCTATATTTTTTATCTTAACGCCATTTATCTTTATTACCTATTAATTAGTAAAAGAACATCATTATGAATGATCAAAAAGTTCTTCTTCATGTAGTTTGTGATTATGCCCCAGCTGGCATGGAATTTGGTGAAATTACCACGCGCTTGGATCACGATTTAGCTAATCCCAGCAATGTGAGAATTCACACCACTTCCGTTCCATCTTTGGATACGATGGCTGTTGGCTTTGTGACCGCCCAATATGCTTTGGCACCATACAATGGTCGAATGGTTATTTATGGAAACGCTGCTCCACGTCGTAGTTCAGATAAAGCTACCGCCAATAACATCGATCATGGTATTAAATATGCCAAACTAAAAAACGGTGTAGAAGTCATCAATGTTAACTCAGAATTCGCTTTTGGTTTCATGAAAGATCAAATTGTTGAGTTTTATAATATTGACTGTCCAAACAGTGGATCTCAATTCCGTTCTCGTGATTTCTTCCCAGAAAGAGTGGCTAAATTAATCAATGGTGATAGAAGTGTTTTAACTGAAAAACTTAACATTGATGATATTCCTGAAGTTCCAAATAACTTAGTTGCTTGGACAGATGGTTTTGGTAATATCAAAACTTCGATGAGACTTTCTGACTTGCAAAAACTTGGTTTTGAATCGGGGGAAAGTGTTCAAGTTATTTTGAATGGCGTTTCGATGGTTGGTGTAGTTGGCGTTGGTGGCTTCAGTGTTGACCGCGGTGTTTTGGCTGTCAATATTGGCTCCTCTGGTTACGAAGATCCATTTATCGAGCTCTTCTTGCGTGTTCATCATATTAGTGAACAAGCAGCTGCGGTGAGATTTAACTACCCAGAAGGTGGCACTCCCTTTGAGCTAAAAAAATTAGCCAGATAATTTTAGTAGAAATTAATGATGATGCCCGCTGTGATGGTGGGCATCTTTTTTTGACGTGTCTTCTGGATCAAGTTCAGTTTTAGTGAAAACATAAGCGGCCAAGGCAGTTGCGAGCGGTGCGGCAAAAATCAAACCAATACTACCAACTAGCATTTTGACAATTTCCTCTGCCACTAATTCAAATTCTAAAATATCAATGAACCCTTTGTTGGAGCCAAAGAAAAGTAAAAGCAGCGGCAAGGAAGCACCGGCATAAACTAAAACTAAAGTATTAACCATTGATGAGATATGATCTTGACCCACCTTCATGCCTTTTTGGAAGAGTTTCAAAAAGCCAATGGCGGGATTAGTTCTTTTGATTTGTTCAACTACAGAAGCTTGACTAATGGTAACGTCATCTAAAATACCCAGTGTACCAATGATAATTCCGGCCAGTAGTAAACCTTTAATATCTATCGTGCCATGTCTTTCAATTTGTAAAAAACCTGCTTCTTCACTGGCGAAGCCAGTTAAATAGGTTTGTTTGATAAAAATGAGAGCGAGCATGCCAGTAAAAGCCAAAGAAATTAAGGTGGTAATAACACCAACATGAGTCTTTTTATTAACGCCATGGGAAACATAAAAAGTGGCAGGGATAATGACAGCTGCACCAATGAGTGTAGAAATAACAGGGTTGTAGCCATTGATGATCATGGGAATAATCTGGTAAAAAATTACCAAAAATGAGATGCAAAGTCCCAGTAAAGACATCATGCCCCAAATTTTTCCGATGGCTAAAACAGCAATAATGAAAAGAAGCGTTAGTCTAATTAACCCATGTCTTTTGATTTTACCTTGAATAATGAACTCAGGTTGTCCGCTTCCTTTTAAGAAGCTTAAAACAATTTTATCGTTGGTTTTGTAGTTTTCATATTGAGCAGTAATATCCATGCCTGCGCTCGAATTTTTAACCAAGAACACTTGGTCTTTGTATTCTGAGTTGGTTAGTTTGACTTCTAATTGCTGATATGGAGCTAGTTCGCCATTGAATGATTCTTTGCCTGTTTCTTTGACCTTAATGACTACGCCTTCGGCACTCACAGGTTCTGCTAATGGTTCCGTAGCTTGCGCAAATACCTGATTTTTGAAGCCAAGTAATAAAGTTCCACAAACGATAAAAACAAATAGTGCTTTTTTGAAACTTTGAAAAGTCATGCTTTATTTATTTTAACATTTGGCAAACTTATAGCCAGCGAAGTAGTTTTTGAACAATTTTGGTCTGTTTTTGTAAGCGATTTTTTGTCCAGATGAATTGACTGTTTTTGTATGCAAAGGGTCTAGTTTGAAAAAATAAAAATGCCTTGCCTAATTTTTTGGTCAAAGTACTGACATAGCGTCTTTTTGCTAAGAGTGGTTTTAATCTTTTGGCGCTTATAATATCTAAGTCATCAATGTCTCGAAGGATTTTAGCTTCAATTGTTTTTAAGGGAAAAAATTGAAATTGTGAATGTTTTCGAATGGCATAGCCAATTTTTTTTAAGGTTGTCGATGGTAAATAGTGTTGGTTGTGATGGTAAAAATTTTGAGCGAACCAATGCCCTAATAAATTTGATAATAAAAAAGTTTGATAGGATTGAGTGATTGACGTCTCCCCTTCCAAACATCATGCCAACAAATGGCTGGCAAAAGAACAGAAAAATCAATTTTTTCTTGATGTCGTTTTAAGAATATTTCTAAATGTTTGAGGAGTCTGCCGATGTGGTGATGGTCGTGAATTGGATCGGGACTTTGCGCCATCAACTTTTCACCGGCTTTACAAATGGCAATAATTTTTTTGGACAGTTTAATTTGGGGATGGTTTTGTAAAAACTTTTCTATGTACATCAACAAACCATATCTTAAGTGAAATTGTCAAAAATAGCAAAACCTGCAAAAAGAGGGTCGTTGATAGACCCTCTTTTTCGTAATTAATGCTACTTCAATTTTTCCGGTTGGAAGCGTTGGTCGAGGCATTCAGGGTTGATTATAGGCTTTATCTTGAGGAAAGTCAAATATTATAGGATCACGTAGTTTGTGACTGGGCAATTTCTTCCATGCCCTTGAGATCCATTCTTATTTTTCTGGGTGTAACCATCAAAACGATAATAGAAACCACCATTAAAATCATCGCGAACAGCCCCATGGTTCTTCCATAGCCAAGAATGTCTGCAGTGAATCCAGCCAAAATCGGACCTATGATATAGGCAATGCTAGAAGCCGAACTTCTTAGTCCAACTAAGTCATTTTCATAACCATCAATTCTAGAAATATAGTCTTCGAAAACAGCTTCAATTTCTGGGTAATCAATGGAAATAAACAGGGCGCCAACCAAAACGACAATAGTTAGTAGTGGATTGCCTTCACCCAAAATGAAAGCGCCTCCACCCATAATGGCAGAGCCGATTATGGCAGAGACAAAGGCAATTCTTTTTTTGCTGACTTTAGGACTAATTTTTTGAATGATGAATGGTGTTAAAAGTGAAGGTAAGGTATAGGCAGGAAGTAGTAAAGCTCCAAGCCAACTATGTTCGACAATTTCTTCTGAAATCAAAGGGCCGACGGTCCAAAAAGATGTATCCAAAATTACGAGTGCCAGGAAAAAAATGTAAACTGGCCAAATTCTCTTTAATAAAAGTTTCCACATACGGAGTTCTACTTTGAAGGTGCGACCAGCTAAGATTTCAGTTGGTCGCTCATGTTTTTTACTGATGAATTGTAGGATCAAAAAGAAAACACCAGCCACCATCAAACTAGCAATGACTGCTCCAAGCATCAGGCCTCGGGAGTGACTAAGAAAAATGCCTGCTGCAACTGGGCCAACCATAAAAGCAAAAGCATGAACCGCACTTACGACACTCCAAGCTTTGGCGTGTTGATGGGTGTCGACGGTTTGGTGAATAAAGTTGAATTGGGAAAAAGCAGAAAATTCATAATAAACTCCCCAAATAGCCATGGCAGCAAAGTAGGTTAAAGTCATTGCAGGCAACATCAAAAAAGTGAGTGGGAAAAGTGTGGCCAAAATAATTAGCCATTTCACAAAGAAACGATAGTCATAATGAGGGAAGAATTTGGAAATCAGCAAGTCAGCGATTAGGCCAACTGCTGAGGAACTACTCAAAACCAGTCCCATTAAAAAAGCATCTTGAAAGTGGTTTTCAATTTCCACTGGTGAGAAATAAGACATGATGGCGTCACTAAAGGAGAAGAAGAAAACAATCATGCCAAAGCAAAGCATATAAATCGATTGTTTTGACCATGAAGAGCGAACAAAAGGATTTGCCATAGGATAAGAATATCCTATGCTAGTTCTTTGACGCGAGCAAGAAGGAGGTCGAGCGCGACGTTATTATGACCACCCTCCGGCACAATGATGTCTGCATAGCGCTTACTGGGCTCGACAAATTCTAAGTGCATAGGTCTCGTAAATTTTTTGTATTGATCAACAGTAAATTCAAAAGTTCTACCTCTTTCTTTGATGTCTCTTTCAATTCTTCTTAAAACTCTAATGTCTGGATCGGTATCAACAAAAACTTTCAAATCTAACATGTCTCTTAGTTCTTTGTTTTCAAAAAGTAAGATTCCTTCAACGATGACGACTTTGGCGGGGGTAATTTTTTCGGTGGTTTTTGACCTAGTGTGGTGAGAGATGTCAACTCCCCGCTTTATTCAACAGTTAATCGAGTAATTGGAGCAACAATTGGCCAATCATATTTGGTTGCGTAATTGTTTGGCGACAAATTCTCAATTCCCTCGTG
>Ga0172376_10007370_pt1 | contig 11719 bp, 12 predicted proteins | sample Lak35m_FD_121114 | JGI IMG/M metagenome (GOLD analysis project Ga0172376, IMG submission 121114) | Freshwater microbial communities from Kabuno Bay, South-Kivu, Congo - kab_092012_35m | ecosystem: Environmental > Aquatic > Freshwater > Lake | place: Democratic Republic of the Congo: South-Kivu...
AACGAAGGCCCGGAGGGCCGCAGTGAACGTCCGGCGATGGGGCATGGGCAGCCCCGAGCCACGCGAGACGCCGATCGATCCCTTCTGCATCTGCCGTGCCGAACAGGATTGGCAGGATGCCCGTAGCGAACGTCCGGCGACGGGGTACGGGGCGCCCGAAGCCGGCACATTCCTTGCGGGACTGAATTTGGCCCGGTTTTTGGCCCCAGAAACACCTTGCCCCGCAGGACGTCGGCTGGGACATTCTCCGCCCCACCGATGTCATCCAACCCGTTCCTCCTCGTCGATGCGGTTACGCGAACGGCGCGCACAGTGCTGCCTGCGCTCCTGATGGCGGCCTGCGCTTTGGTCGGATGGGCCGCGGAACCGCCGGCGGCTGACGCTGCGAAAGACGCCGGGGGCATGTTCCTCCCGAGCGAGAATGGCAGGCTGCTCTGGCGGCAGACCGTGGCCACCGTCGCGGCCGATTGGCCGATCGTGCGGGCGGTCGACCCCGACTTCACATCGACGCCGCCCCGGGAGGGTGTCATCGAATCGGCCTGGGTCGAGCCACCCGGTGCGCCGCCGGGGCCGGGAGCACTGCCCATCGCCTCGGCATCATGGCCACCGCAGCGGCAGCGAGTGGTCGTGCGGGTCGTCCCCACCGCCCATGGCGCGTGGATCGATGCGATCGTCGAGACGCAATCGATTGGGGCGGCCGGCGAGCCGGCAGAGCCGGGCAGCGTGGAACTCACCGGCGGCTTGTCTGCAAACCGTTGGAATAATGACTCGCGGAACATCACCACCCAATTTGCCGCGCGGATGGCCCCGACTGCAGAGCCGGTCTATGCGCTCCCGCCGTTGACCGGGGAGAGCATGCTCGCCGCCCGAAATGAGCCTCCATGGGCCCACAGCAAGCATCCGCGGGCCGCGCGGTTCGGCTACAAGGTGCTGGAGGACTATCGCAACTTCTATTCCTGCGAGAGCCTCGTCTGCCTCACCGGAGCCTTCGGCGCCGGCGCCCTGATGGCCAACACCGGCTTCGACATGACGATGCAGGACGCCTGGCAGCAGAGCGTGGAACCCACCGACGTCGGGAAGTTCTTCCGCGGCTGCAAGGACATCGGCGAGGGCCGGTATGCCTTGGCCATCTTTGGCGCCGCGGGGCTCACAGGACTGGTCTTCGAGGGCCGACCGGGCGGCGACGTGCTGGGCGAGTGGGGCTCACGTTCGCTGCGAATGTTCATCGTCGGCGCACCGCCGGTCTATGTCATGCAGTTGGCCACCGGTGCTTCACGGCCTCTCGAAAACAGTTCGGCCGGAAGCCAGTGGAAGTTTTTCCAGGATGACAACGGCGTGAGCGGTCATGCCTTCGTCGGAGCGATTCCGTTCCTCGCTGCCGCGGACATGGTAGAAAGCCCGCTGGCGAAGGGTGCTCTTTATGTCTGCTCGACGTTCGTCGGATTCTCGCGCATGACCACCGACTCGCACTTTCCGTCGCAGGTCTTCCTCGGCTGGTACCTCGCCTGGGCCAGCTCACGCGCCGTCAGCAACACGGAATTGCACTTCGGCGGCATGGAAGTGAGCGTCGTGCCACTGCCGATGGCCGACCTCGGTGGCCTTGGCGTCGAAACCCGCTGGTAGGCTTCACCCGGCCCCAGGAGGGCTCGCCGATCGCTTGGCAGGCCGTGGACGAAACTGCCGGGGCGGCCGAGAAGAGTTCTTCGGCCGCGGGCCGGGTCTAACCTCGACCTCATACCGACGATCACCGGCCGGCCTCCGCGATTTCTCGATCTCGAGGATTCCGAAATAGGGATCGGGGTATTGCCAATCGTTTTGCCCGTGCACTCGCCCGCCCCACGCGAGGAGGGCGAGCACTGCAAGCAAACAGATGGTTTTTCTGCGACGACCCAGAACCGCCGCCCGCTGATAAACAATCACTGGCGTCAATCAGCCCATCATCAGCACCGCGATGGCGACCACCGCTGCGCCTACTCCGACCGGCAGAGTGACAATCGCACGACTGGTGCGAAAACCAGGATCGACGGCGGCCTGGCCGCTGCCGACTCGACCGAGCAGTTCCTCCAGATCGCGAAACGTGATCGGCGTCGAGAGAAGCGAATCGGCTCCCACCTCGGCCGCCTCGCGAACGGCAACGTTTCGATCGCGGCCTTGGACTCCTCCGGTGTGGACGATCGCGGCCTTACCACCCCCCAGCCTCGACTCCAGCAACTCGAGAAAGTCGTGGCCCGACATGTCGTCGAGCTCCAGCGACACAAGCCAGGCGTCCACTCGTCGCTGCCGCGCGAGCTTCAGTGCATCGCTGCCGCTGGAACGGAAATGCAGGTTCAACTTGCCAAGCCTGGCACTCGCCGCCAACGGCTTGTAGTGCTCGAAATGAGGATCCACAACGACCACGTTTGGGATGGTCGCACTGACCATTCCGGAGCAAGCATCATTCCGAGGGTTCGCGGCACTGCTCATAGGAAATTCCCTTTCTCTCACTCCCCCCAACAAAGACAAGTCAAACAGGGTGCAGATCAATGACGAGAAAAGATGGACAAGAACCGGACACGACTGACAAGGAAAGCATCCCGACTCAAGACTGTGAAGCCGGTATCGAAATCGGAAGCATCGAGGAATCGGCTGGCGAACGAGTAGCACGGATCACGTCGAGCGTGACAGGCCGCACGAGGTAGCCGGCGATGCCGGAGGCCAACGCCCGCTGCTCTTCCTCCAGGCGATACTCGTCGCCCACGATGAAGACCGCCGAACGAGTCACCTCACCGATGCGGCCGAGCGAAATCCGCGCTCCTGCCAGCATCGGATCGACATCCCCCTGCACAACGTGCGGAGACAGCATTTCGAGCAAGTCAAAGCCCGACATATCCTGGAGTTCGACACTCACGAGCCAGACGTCAGCGCGAAACCGGCGGGCCATCCGCACGGCCGACCGGCCGTCGCAGCAGAAATGCAATCCTACGTCACCGGCCTGGGCCGCCCTCACGAAGTCGCCGTAGCGGTCGCAGGCAGGATCGACGATGACGACCTCGTTGATTCCAAGCGCCCTGAGCGAGCGGCTCGTGCACATAGAGGAGTTTGAGGTGGACATGCTCATGGCCTTGCTCCGAAGAGTGAGCTCAATGAAGTGAGTCGGATGGGAAGCGAGTCGAATATTTTTTAAAAATCGAAGGGACTACCGCACTCCGACGGTGCTGCCAGACATCACTACATTCAGGCTCGATGCATCGACCGGCACCACGTCACTGACCAGCAGCGGAAACGCAACTTTCGACAGGCCGAACAGCTCCCTCGCCGGACTTTCCTTGCTGCGAGACGACGATCCACGTCGCGAAATCCAGGGCACTGCGCTCGCATCGCGAGACTGCACCATCTGCCGAATAACAGCCGGAGCAGCCGGCTCGAGAACGGGAAGCGACATGTGAGACATCGTCGCAGACAAACCTCCCGAGCCGACACCGTCAGCGTGCGAATCCTGCAAAACCCCGAACGTCAACGCGAGGAGCGTCAGGAACGCCAAAGCGCAACTGACCGCCAATGAGGCACATGCTCGTGAGGCGCGGGAAACAAACGAACCATGGCAGCGCTGCATCAGGCATCCTTTCACTACGGGTGATTTCACACTGTTGATTTCGCGGCCAGCCGGCGGCCGGTAAAAGTTCAGACGAGCGAAACGATCGACAGGAAAAGGGCGATCGGCAACGCACAAAGCACCAGGTCAGCTCGTGTGAGCGACCAACGGCTTGCCGATGGCAACGACGCAGAGGACTTCATGAGCGTTCTCCTGAAACAGGCAGTTCCAAAAACAGGCAGTTCCAACCCAAAACGACCCCGCGAAAAAAACCCGGCGAGCGAAGCCAGCGTGCTCCTCGCTGAGAGGAAAGGAATGCACACTGCGTGCCAAACCCACCCACGTGTCTGAAGCAACGCCGGAAGTCAGGCTGAAAGGGGCTGTTTCAGGCCGAGAAAGAAATGTTTTTTGCTGTCACTTTTTTCTCGAGGCATGCCAGCAGCGGGCACAAAAAAAACGAGCTGGGGCGAATCGCCCCAGCTCGACTGGTCGCTGGCGCTCAGGCGCTGGAGCGATTCGCTCCAGCGCCGGCGATGAAGAACGGGGCGATTCGCCCCGGGCAATGTCGCGAGCAGGCTGAAGCCTGCCCCCTTAGGCCCCGTACTTGCCGAACCGCTGCGCGTGGGCCATGGCCAGCAGCATCAGGTGCTTCGCCGGAAAGATCCCAAAGCCGCCGCGCAGGCACTCGCGCTCGGAGAATTTCGTCAATCCATCGGGTCGGCAGGTATTGGCCGCCAGCAGCGTCGGCACGGGGTGCCAGCTGTGGCTCTTGAGCAGGCTCGGCGTCGAGTGGTCGCCCGTGACGATCAGCACGTCCGGCCGCAGTTTCTCGATCCGTGGGATGATGCGGTCGATCTCCTCGATTCGCTTCACCTTCTGCTCGAACGCCCCGTCCTCGCCCGTCGAATCTGTGTATTTGAAGTGCAGGAAGAAGAAGTCGTAGTCGTTCCAGCACTTCGCCAGTTCGTCGACCTGCTCTTCGAGCGATTGGGCCTTGCCCACGAGCGTCATGCCGACCAGCCGCGCGAGCCCCTTATACATCGGGTAGACCGCGATCGCCGCAGCCCTGAGCCCGTACAGCTCCTGGTAGGTCGGCAGGGCCGGCTTGGCCGCGAAACCGCGAAGCACGAGGCCATTCGCCTTCGGCTCGTCCTTGAGAATGGCCCGGGCCTGGCGGACGAATTCCGCCGCGACCTCGGCTGTCCGCCGGGCGGCCGGCGTGACCGGCGCTGGATCGAGCGGGGCCACGCCCAAGGCCTGCGGATCGGTGTCGGCCACCCCGCCGTCGAGCCCCTTGCCGCGAAACACGACGACGAAACGATGCTCCTTCACGGGCTTCACGAACGTTTCGACCCCGTCGATCTTCACATGCTGCAGCCGCTCGACCACCTTGAAGCTCTCCTCCGAGGGAATCCGCCCGGCGCGGCGGTCGGCGATCAGCCCCGCGGCATCGAGCGTGCAGAAATTGCCGCGGGCAGCCACGTCGTCGGGGCCGAGTTCGAAGCCAATCCCGGTGGCTTCCAAGGCGCCACGGCCGATCTTGAATACGAGCGGGTCGTAGCCAAAGAGGCCGAGGTGGCCGGGGCCCGACCCCGGCGTGATGCCGGGCAGGACGGGCACACTCGACCCGCTCGTGCCACGGGAAGCGAGCCGGTCGAGATTGGGCGTGGAGGACGTCTCGAGCTCAGTCTTGCCCCCCGGCTCCATCGGCAAGCCGCCGAGCCCGTCGGCCACGAGCATGACGATCTTGGAGGAATTCTTCTCGGCGAGTTCGCGGACGAGTTCGTGCTCTTGCATGGCGGTGCTTTCCTGGAGGAGGCTGGATAAGCCTGAATGAGGCTGGCTGGATGAGGCTGGCGGCTTCGCTGTTTGCTACATTTCGCCGGCAAGAATACCGGCACAGCCCCCGCAACAATAGTCGAGACCACTCCCCATGAGCGTTGTTCGTCCCAAGCCCCCCGAAGATCCGATCCACTACGACCCAGCCGCCGTCTTCGCCACTGGCGGCCTCGCCCGGAAGGATGTCGAGGCGATCTCCGACCGGCTGGACGAGGCGCGGCAGGAAACGCTCGCCGACATCGATCGCCGGCTCGCCGGTGGGGCGCAGCCGGGCGAGGTCCTCGACCCTGCCTTCATCGACCTCCCCGACCGGCTGCTCGCCGATTACACGACGAAGCGGCCCGAGAGCGAGCTCTTCTCCGTCCTCACGACGGCCCGCCGGATCCGGGATGCCGTGGACCGCGTCGTGGTGCTCGGCATCGGCGGCTCCTACATGGGCACGCGGGCCCTGTTCGAGGCCTGCTGCCACCCATTTCACAACGAGCTGGCCCGGGGCGAGCGCGGAGGGCGGCCACGGCTGTCGTTCGAGGGCTTCAACATCGACAACGACTCGGCGCAGGGGCTGCTCGATCTGCTCGCCGCCCCTGGGGGCGTCGACGATCTGCTCCACCGCTGGGCGCTCCTGATCGTGAGTAAGAGCGGCGGCACGCTCGAGACGGCCGTCGCCACCCGGCTCTTCCTCGACGCCCTCTTCGCCGCCGTGGGTGGAGATCGCAGGGAGCTCGCAGAGCGGGTGGTACCAATCACCGGTAAGTCGGGAAAGCTCGCCGACCTCGCCCGGGCGATCGGCTGCCCGGATGTGTTCGACATCCCGGATGGCGTGGGGGGCCGGTTCTCGGTCTTCACGGCCGTCGGCCTGCTGCCCGCCTCGATCGTGGGGATCGACGTCGTGCGGCTGCTCGAAGGTGCCGCCGCGATGAACCGTCGGTTTCGCGAGGCGCCCGTCGCCGAGAATCCGGTGCTCCAGTATGTCGGCGTCTCGCACCTCGCCGAAGTCCGGATGGGGGCGACGATCCGCGTGCTCTCCACCTGGAGCAACCGCCTCGAGGCGGTCGGGCTCTGGTACGACCAACTGCTTTCCGAAAGTCTCGGCAAGGCGGAGCAGGGGGCCACGCCGCTGACCACCGTGACGACCCGCGACCTCCACTCTCGCGGCCAGCAGCACCAGGAGGGGCGGCGCGACAAATTGATCACGAACCTGCTGGTGGGCGAGCCGCGGCGCGACCGGCTCACGCTCCCCACGATCAGCGGCTTCGCCGCCAACGAAGACAAGCTCGACGATCTCGTCGGCAAAGCCTGGCCCGACATGCTCGCTGCAGCGGCCGCGGGAACGAACGAGGCCTACGCCAGCGACAAGCGGCCCACTGCCGACATCCTCCTACCGCGGATCGACGAGCACACCGTGGGCCAGTTGCTGCAGATGCTCATGCTCGCGACAGTGGTGGAAGGCCGGCTCGTCGGCACCAACCCCTACGGCCAGCCCGGCGTCGAGGCCTACAAGAAATTCATGATGGCGCGACTGCGCCCCTGATCGGAGACACCCCATGCCCGTCACACTCACCATGCCCGTCACACTCACTTGGACAGGCCACGCCACCTGGCTGATTGACACCGGCGCCGGCACGCTGCTCGTCGATCCGTTCTTCGACGAATGCCCGACGGCGTCGATGAAGGCGAAAGACGTCCGCTGTGACGCGATCCTCGTCACGCACGGCCACTTCGATCATGTCGCAGATCTCGTTGCGATCGCGAAGCGAACCGGCGCGAAGGTCTTCTGCAACTGGGAGATCGCGCAGTGGCTGGCGAAGCAGGGGGTGGAACAATCGCAGCCGATGAACCTCGGCGGTCAGGCGGCGATCCCCGGCGGCACGGCGCGGATGGAGATCGCCCATCATTCGTCGAGCCTGCCCGACGGCAGCTATGGGGGCAATCCGGCCGGCTTCGTGCTCGACGTGGCGGGCGTCAGGATCTATTTCGCCGGCGATACGGCGGTCTTCTCCGACATGGAACGGATCGGCCGGCCGCGCGACGGCAAGCGGATCGACGTGGCGGTGCTGCCGATCGGCGATCTCTTCACAATGGGCCCGGATGCCGCGCTCGAGGCGATCGCGCTCTTGAAACCGCGGATCGCGCTGCCGAGCCACTATGGGACCTGGCCCCCGATCGAGCAGGATGCGGCGGCCTGGGCGCGGCGCGTGGCCGCGGAGCGGCTCGCGGAGCCGCATGTGCTCGAACCTGGCAGCTCGCTCACGGTGTCGGCGACGGAGCGGGCAATTCCACCGGCCTGACCGGCGGCACGCGAACCTCGATCGCTGCGCCCACGACCCGCACCTCGAAGACGTCCACCTTCAGCTTCGGGTTGTCGCACCAGGCGCCGTCGCAAAGCTGAAAACGCCAGGCATGCCACGGGCAGGTGACGACGCCGTCGCGCAACGGCCCGGTGCCGAGCGAGGCGCCCATGTGCGGGCAGAGGTCGTCGATCGCCGAGTAGGTCTCGCCGTCGAAGAACACCGCCACGAGCCGGCCGCCGGCCTCGTAGGTGCGGCCCTCGCCGGCAGGAATGTCGCCCACGCGGGCCACGGGAGTGAAGGGGATGTCGTCGGGGGAGTGAGTCATGGATCCACTTAGTACCATATGGGGCATGTCCGTCACACCTGCAGCCTTCCAGCCGGCCGCCATCCGGCTCGTCGTCTTCGACGTCGATGGCACGCTCAGCAACAGCCGCCATGAGATCAGCGACGCCACCTGCGCAGCCGTAGGCCGCATCCGCGCGGCCGGAATGCAGGTGATGATCGCCACGGGCCGCCGCTATCGAGACGTGCTCCCGGTGGCGGAACGGCTCGCGATCGACGCGCCGCTGGTGACCGCATCGGGCGCGCTCATCAAGGACATGCGCACCCATGCCACGCTCGCGCGGGCGGCGTTTGAGCCGGGCGTGCTCGAGGGGCTGCTTGCGGTCATCGTGGATCGGGGCCACGAGCCGATTCTGTACACCGACAGCTTTGCGGCGGGCTACGACTTCCATTGCCGCAGCCTCGCCTCGGCGGCCTCAGGCGGCGTGCCGGGAAACCGCGGTGTCGCGGAATACCTCGACCGCAACCGGGCGCTTGCCAACGTGGTGTCCGATCTTCATCGATCGCCGCCCGAAGGAGTCTTCGCCGGGTTCACGATGGGCACGCATGCCGAGATGGTCGACCTGGAGCGGGCGCTCGATTCATCCTGGCCCGGCATGCTCTCGCTGCACACGATCCGCAGCCCGCGGTATCGCGACTGGATGTGCGAGATCGCCCCGACGCGAGTGACGAAGTGGTCGGGGGTGCTCGCCATCGCGGAGCGATTGGGCATCGCCCCCGAATCGATCTGCGCCGTCGGCGACGACGTCAACGATCTGCCGATGATCCGCGGCGCCGGCATCGGCATCGCGATGGGCAACGCCACGCCTGACGTGCTCGCGGCCGCCGACCGCATCGTGGCCGCCCACGACGACGACGGCATTGGCGAGGTGGCCGAGCTGCTGCTCGCCGGCCTTTCCCAGCCTGCCCCACTTCCCGGCGGCAACGCGGGTTGAGCGGCGGCGGCGGTTTCTCTACTGTCGCGACCCGTCGTTTCCCTGCCGTGGCCCACGGTGCAGAGCTTCCCCCGGCTGCAGAGCGTCTCCCTCGGTGCAGAGCTTGCATGGACCTGAAACTCCACCGACCAAATGGCAGCTGCGGAAAGAGCGGCCGCGGCTTCGTGCCAGGCGATCTCTTCTATTCGGCGCTCGTGCGCCGCAAGGGCGCGCTCGATCGGCTCGACATCTGCGCCGAAGCGTGGGACGGCCCGCCTGAGCAGTCGCTCGCCTGGTGGAAATCCACCTATCCAGCCGCCGACGCGGCCGGCGCCGCGCTCGCCCCCGTCGAGGTGCTCCTCGACGTGCTCGAGCAGCTCGACGGCCGGCCGGAAGAAACGGCGCTGCGGTATCTGCTCGCGCTGGAATTGGTGCGCCGCCGGGTGCTGCGGGTGGTCGATCGCCACGGCGCGACGGCCGCCGTCGATCCCGAAACGATGCACCTCGCCTGCCGGCGGCGCGACAGCGAATACCAGGTGCGTGTCGTGCCGGCCCGAGCCGCCGCGGCCGATGGTGTGCAGGAGCGGCTCGCTGCGCTGCTCTGGTCGGGAGGTGCGGCATGACAGCCAGGCCTCGCGCGCACCGCCAGCGGATCTCTCCCGCCGCGCTCTTCGCCGTCGTCGCGATCACCATCGCGTCGAGTGGCGCGACCTGCCCGCAGGTGCTGCGCGGCTATCAGGTGGGAACGATGCCGTTGCCCCGCGCGCTGCCGCCGCAGGCTTCGCTCGACCAGATCATCGCCAACGTCCACGACAACACCCAGCGGGTGCGCAGCTACATGGCTCCGCAGGCGGTGCTGGTGGTGCCCGGCGTGCCCCGGCTTTCGGCCCAGGTGGCCTGCGAACCGCCGCGGCGGTTCCGGCTCCGAGCGCAGACGAGCGTCACCGGCAGCGAGCTCGACATCGGCAGCAACGACGACCTCTTCTGGCTCTGGATTCGCCGCCACCAGCCGCCGGTCATGCTCTTTTGCCGCCACGACCAATATGCCCAGTCGTCGGCGCGGCGGCTCCTGCCGCTGCGGGCCGATTGGATGCCGGAGCTTTTGGGCCTGGTGACCTTCCGTCCTGAGGATCGCCATGAAGGGCCGTTTCCGCTTCCCGACGGCAGGCTCGAGATCAAGAGCCGCATCACCGCCCCTGACGGCGAACTGCTCAAATCGACGATCCTCGACGGCACGACCGGCCTCGTGATCGAGCAGCACCTCTTCACGCCGGCCGGTGAACGGCTCGCGAGCGCCCGAACATCGAAGCACCGCGTCGATCCACAGTCGGGCGCCGCCCTGCCGCGGCTCGTCGAAGTGTCGTGGCCGGCGTCGGGCATCGACTTCCAGCTCGAACTCGCCGCAATCACGACGAACGCGCCGACGAGCGATCCCGGCCAGCTCTGGCAGATGCCTGCCTACGAAGGCTACGAGCCCGTCGATCTCGCCGACCCATCGGTCGTCATCGGGCCGCCTCCGGGCCAGCAGCCTCCCCCGTGAGCCGCATCTTCTGCCGGGCCCGCGAGAGCGCGGGGCCGATCGAGCCGATCGGCAGGCCGGTGATCCGGCTGATCTCGCCGTAGCTCCGCGATTCGAGGTGATGCAGCCGCACGAGCTGCGCCTCCGACTCGTCGAGTTGACCGAGCATGACCTCGATCTCCTCGCGGTCGGCGATGTCGCGTTGGTCGTTGCGTGCGGCCACCGGCTCGACGCCATCGACCGGCCGGGCGGCCTGAGCATCGCGGCAGAGCGATCGCACCACCACGCGGCGGGCGATCACGGTGAGGTAGGCGGCGAGCGTGGATCGGCCGGCGAATCCGCGGAGCGCCGCGGCGTCGTTCTTGAGCAATTCGACGAGCACTTCGGCGATCAGGTCATCGCGGTCGGCCGAGCTGAGCGGCCGCCGGCGTTGTGCCGTGGTGCGATCGACCACGTGGGCCATCAGGCCGGCATAACGGCCCACCAGGGCATCCCAGGCCCCGGGGCTGGCGGCGAGGCAGGCCTGGACGAGCGCGACATCCTGCGGTGCCGCTCCATTCCCCTGTGGCTGCAGGGGACCACTCGGTTCAGTCTCGTGGCCGACGGCCATAGCGCACCTTCGCGGCGGAACGGCTTTTCCCGAAAAATCATAGAGCCCCCCCGCCGCGGCACCAACGTCATTCACCACGGGCTCACGAAACCCGCCCGAAATGCCGATTCCAAATTCGTTGACAGTCGCTTCGGATCAACCTAGGATTCGCGCAGTTTGATCGAACGCCCAGCAAGGAATTCCAGCTTTCCAAGGAGTTTTCGCCCATGACGCACGTCGTTGCCGAGCCCTGTTTCGCCTGCAAATACACCGACTGCGTGGTGGTCTGCCCGGTCGAATGTTTTTATGAGGGTGACAAGATGGTCTACATCCACCCCGACGAGTGCATCGACTGCGAGGCGTGCGTTCCGGAGTGCCCTGTCGAGGCGATCTTCCACGAAGACAACCTCCCGGCCGAGTGGAAGGACTTCAAGGCGCTCAACGCCGAGATGTCGCCGCAGCTGCCGGTGATCACGGAAAAGAAAGAGCCTCTTTGCTAGATACACGGAAAACATGAGCATCCTGCTCATGTTTCCTTGGCGGGCTCCGCCCTTCGTAGGACAGGCCTCCGTGCCTGTCTCGCTTCACGGAAAACATGAGCATCCTGCTCATTTTTCCTTGGCGGGCTCCGCCCTTCGTAGGACAGGCCTCCGT
>Ga0172376_10007371_pt1 | contig 11719 bp, 8 predicted proteins | sample Lak35m_FD_121114 | JGI IMG/M metagenome (GOLD analysis project Ga0172376, IMG submission 121114) | Freshwater microbial communities from Kabuno Bay, South-Kivu, Congo - kab_092012_35m | ecosystem: Environmental > Aquatic > Freshwater > Lake | place: Democratic Republic of the Congo: South-Kivu...
AAGGAGGGTTTTGAGTGCGGAGGGCTCGGTTATGCCGCCGTGTGAGGAGGCTATGATCCTAAGTTTTTCCGGGCGGCGGGCAGTAAACTTTTGGAGATCTTTCGCCAGTAAGTCAACTCCGTCGTAGGTTATGTAGGAAACCATGACGGAAACGCCGATGGTCTCCGGGTCTTGGAGTCGGGCGGCGAGATAATCTTTTGCGGCCCCGTGAAGCCGATTACCGGTTGGCCGAAGTGCGGTCATTTCACGCCCTGTCGCGAACCAAGACGACGCGGATCGCTATCGGCGAATTCTACCACAAATACGGACTCGTCCCGGGCGTCGGCTACAAACCAACCCAACCGCACTTCTCGTGTGGAAGAAGAATTGCCTGGCAGTACAACAAAAATAGGGACTCTGTATTTCAGAGCCGCGCGGGCAGCCTCAATCTCATTTATATCCGTGGAACCCGATTTACCCCTACCCGTGCTTGGGTAGTGGTAAAATATATGGTTGGAAGTGACGTCGTCGGCGTAGGATTTGCCGGTGTGAAGGATCCCTACGCAAAGGCCGTTCGGCAGATCTTTGCTACTTGTCCGTTTTTTATCACCCCAGAAACCAGCAGCGCCGCCGTAGACGCCAAGTACCCGCAGTTCTTTTGCAGGTATCATTCCCTGTTCATAAGTTCCCGTAAGGTATTCGTACGTAGCGTGCCGCCAGGCTATTTCGCGGGCAACGGAAGCGTTTTTAGGGGCAACGGGGTACGGCGCGGTCATGACCGAGAACTGTGGACTCGCAGTCCCCTTTGTCCACAATGCGCAGACTCCGTTTTGGTGAGACTCCACGGGGCCGTTTGAGTTCCTCGGCCTAGGAAAACACATAAGCCACATCCCCGGTCCCTGCAATAACATCCTGATCGCCTTTAATCTGGTTTAGCAGATATGCCGGCGCGATACTGGCACGCCAGCACAGTGCGGGAACATGACCGTATCCAACAACTACACGCTTCTCGCTAACAGCGGGGACGTCTACCTGGTTGCTTCGCAGCAGCCCGCCGGTGTCTACTTGGCGAAGATGCTCGCCGACGGTTCCATGGACCTGCTGACCCGCGTGGAGTACGTCGAGAATCTTCAAACCAAGGTGGAGGCGCTCACCGCCGCGGTCGTCACCTACGGAACAGAGATAGAGTCGCTGCGCACCAAACCAGCGGCGGCCAGTACGAAAACGAGTCCCAAAAAAGAGTCCAACAGGGCTCTCTCTGCCGCGCTTGCGGCCAGAGGAAAAGGGAAGAAAAAGGGTGCCGCAGATTGGCCCGAGTGGACCCGCGCGAAAAGCCTCCTTGCCGAGGGCCGCTCCGTCGAAGAGGCGGCGGAGCTGGCGTAGCCACACCAAGGCTTGCCGCTCCCCCGGGCGGATTGGGGGCCGCCGGCGCCTTTGCGCTTGGCGTTGTTAGCTCGGTGCTCGTTTCCTGCCAGCCAGGTTGATCAGCGTTCGCCGACTGCGTCCTGGTAGACCGAGTTCATTTGGTGTCGATCTTGTAGAAGAAGCCGTCGCGCGAGCCTACATATATTGCGCCTTTCCACACTGCCGGGCTCGATTCGATGTTTGCGCCGAGTTGCAACGTCCAGATCTCCGTAGGCCCTTCCTGACCTAGCGTCCATGCCCGGAGTTTTCCTGCGCCGTCGCCTTGTACCAGGACGTTTTCGACCACGGTGGGGGAGCTGATGGTGTGCGAGCCTACACCCAGGGTCCACGCCGTGGTTCCGTTTTGGCGGTCGACGGCGCGTATCTCGCCTTGTTTGGTGGTAAATAGAACAAGATTTCCCCACAGTGCCGGCGTCGCCCATGAACCGCTGTCTTTTCCGCGGTTGGCCTGGAGCGACCACACCACCGGGTCCGCGGTGTTGCGCGGGTCGAGTTTTACGAGTTGTCCGATTCGTTTTCCGGTCTCGGTGCCCCGGTCGACTTCGACCGCGGCATAGAGGTTGCCTTCGTTGTCTGCCACCAAGGTTGCGTCGGTGTCGTCTCCGAGCCAGAAGCGGAAGGTTTGTCGGGGTGTTCCGCCACCGCTAAGCGGCCTGAGGTCCCAGCCTTGTACGAGTCCTCCGGAGTTCGCGAAGTAGACCGTGTCGCCGATCATGGTGGGGGAGGACTCGATGCTGACGCGTTCATCACCGAGTTCACGGAGCAACTGCTCGTCCCAGCCTTTTTCACTCCATACCAGTTCGGGGTTGGCGGTGACGCCTCCGTTGCTGTCGTATCCGCGGTTGAGTTTGACTGCGTGTATGCGGCCGTTTTCGCCCGTGATGATCAGGTGCCCGTCGTATACGAGCGCGGCTGCGTCCCAGTCGTTGTTCCATTTACGTTCGGTGAATGCTCGCCCGTCGAGTTCCCACAGGGTTCGTGCCCGCCCGCCGTCGATGGCGATGACGCGGAACTTGTTGTCGCGGCTGCCTCCGTATACCAGCGGGTATCCGTCCGGGTCGACGGTGAGCATGCCTTTGGCGAGGTCCCCGGTCTCTACCGACGCGATGATCGATTCACCTGTTTCTGCATCGAGAAAGTGGAAGCGATAGTCGTATGCTCCGAATGCGACCCAGGTCCGTCCTTCTCGTTCGAACACGACTGGTTGACCTGCCCAGCCGGTACCGCACCAGGTGCGAACCTTCCCGTACTCGCTCGATGTTCCGCACATCGGGTTGTCCGGGTAACGCCATGCGGTGGTCGGACTGTCTCCGATTGGCCCGGTGCCGTGGTAGGTGCGGGTGGCGTTTCCTCGGAAGGTGAGGACTCCTTCCACGGTGTTGCTCCGTTGTGCTCTGCTCGGAGTTTCTTCCCCACGGGTGTTGACGGTCACTGTGCGCTGCGCTGCGCCGACCGACGTCTCGCCGGTTCGTTCGCCGACTGGTTCACGTGCCGTGACGGAGCCGCCAACAAGTAGCGCCGCCACGAAAAGCAGAACTGTGGCCCGTGTGATGCTGGTCCGCCAACCAGGCATGTTGTTTGCTGGCATGCCTTCTAGTGTGTACGTCGGTTTTGGTTAGGCATTCGCCTGAGGCTCTAAACTCGACGGCGTTCCACCCGACGCGTTTGACGCTGACCCGCGCGAAGGGCCTCCTTGCCGAGGGCCGCTCCATCGAAGAGGCAGCGGATCCGGCATAGCTACATTAGGGCTTGCCGCTCACCCGGACGGGTTGGGGGTCGCCGGCGTCTTTGTGCTTGGCGTTGTTAGCGCGGTGCTCGTTTCCTGCCAGCGGTCTTCTTCGTGCTGTTCTTCGAGGCTTTCTTTGCTCTCGTCTTCGCCGTCGTCTTCTTCGCCGTCGTCTTCTTCTTCGCTGTTCTCTTCGTGCTAGTCTTCACTTTTTGTCTCTTTCTGGGTTTGGGTTTATCGGGGAAGAACACGTGTCCAAGGTGCCACAGGGCGTCGCGATACCCATCGGCATAGAACTCGGTTTTTGGGTGAACACGCTGAAGAGCGTAAATCCGTGCAACTTCTTTGTCTGCCAATTTCACTGCGTCCAAAAGGGATTTCTTGGTGATTGGGTTCCTGTCTAGGTATTCGTCGCCGATGGGTATGTACTTCTCAAAGAATTCGTACAGCGCGTTCATGTATCCGTTGGCGTAGTGACGAGTCCGCGCTGCGACAACGTAAGGTTTATAGCCGAACTCGTCGTTGTCCAGAAACTCTTGGTAATGCCGCCAGCTGTACTTTTTATCTGCTCGTTCAATTTCTTCCCGAAGAGCGGTCTTGGTCATCTTGGGCGTCTTGGTCTTTGCCATGGGGGTTGGTCCTTTCAGGTGCTCTTTACTGTGCCGTTTGCCCCGCGTTTGACATTCGCCGGTGTCACGCCCATCAGCCCGTCAACGAGGCGCTGCCGCGTGGTTGCCGAGATGTCGGGTTGGTCGTTCTGCGGCCCTCTGCGAGGGTGTTCTCAACCGGGGACAGGGGCGCCGCCGTTAGTGGGCGCGGAGGGCGGTCTCAGGGATTACCGGGGTGAGGGCGACGATCGGTAGCGGAGCCATGCGCCTAGAAAAGTGGCCGGGTTCGCCGGACCGCCGTACAGGGTACGCTCAGAGGGGTAGCCGCCCCGGGCCATCCGGTTAGCGTGTGCGGCCGGCTAGGCGCGCGGCGCACCGTTGGAGAAAATCGAGGAGTTCGACGGCGTTCCACCCGATCCGTTTCATGGTGACTCGCGCCCGAACGTTCCACAGGGTCCGGGTCGCCGCCCGGCGATCTACACCGCGGCCGTCTTCTGCGCGCTGCCGCTCTATTGGATTTTTGTGAACCCCGGGCGGCCGGACAAAGGACGCCCCGAGGTTCAACGAACGCCAGTAGTGGCTCCGGCCGATGACCCCACCCAGGTAGAGCGCTTTCAAAAGGCGGCGGTAGGAGCGCCACGTCATCGGCACGTCGACGAAGAGGTGAAAGTGCCCTTCCGTCGACGAAGGGTCGACGAAAACCGGGTGGTCGATGTCGAGGGTCGGCAGGTGTGAACCGTCCTCGCGGCGACTCGCCACGATGTTGGCCTCCTCGGGGCGTGCCGGTTCGCGTTCGTCACCGCGAAGGGTCTTGTCGTTCAGGCGCTTGGAGAACCAGAAAGTTCTACCCGCCCCGCCCCAGGACGTTCCTGCCGGCGGGCGGGTCTCGTCTGCCTCGGCCACGGAAACCATGGTGCCGACGCGTTTGGGGCAAGCCAGAGATTCGTCGAGGGTGACGCTTTGGCGGCCCGCAAACGTCTCTGCTGAAACCCTCCCCGGCGGCAGGGTGCAGATACCTCTTAGCGAGGCGCGTCAGTGGGTGTCGCGGCGCCTATGCGCACGGTGAGGGTACCGCCACCGTAACACCAGCATGAGAAACTTCCTGAAAAGCAAACAGTTCCTGCCCTGGTTCTCCGCCGATGAGCACACCCGAGGCACACAGTTCGAGGACCTGATGCGCTGGTGGCTGGTCACCAGCCACACGTTGGCGACCTCCACTGGTCGACTGGTGAAAGTCGTACGCTGGGCGGATTGGGTCGACCGCCCGGGCGTCGACCTGGGAACCGATTTGGTGGGTTGGGATGAGAAAGGCCGACTCTGGGCCATTCAGTGCAAGGCCTACGCCCCAGATCAGCAGGTTAGCAAAAGTGAGGTGTCCCAGCTCATCGGGGACGCCAAGATCGGTCGCGGCGGGAAGTTCTTCGGCCGGATCTTCATCACTACTTCGGACGGATATACGAAGAACGCCAAAACGATCGCCAAGCGCAACGATGTCCTGCTCCTCTCGCGGGCCGACCTCGATCTCTCCGCCGTGAGCCTCCCGTGGCCGAAGTCCGAGAAAGAGCTCCGCTCGTGGCTGGCGGGTAAGGCACCCAAGCGCAAGACGGTCAAACCGAAGCGCCATCAGAGGACCGCGGTAGCGAAGGCTGTTGCGCATCTGACGTCGTCAACCCGGGGTCAGCTCGTCATGGCGTGCGGCACCGGCAAGACCTTGACGGCCCTCTGGATCAAAGAGCAGGTTGTTGCGGCGCTGCCCGAGAAACACGGGAACGCCCGGGTTGTGGTACTGGTGCCTTCTATCAGTTTGTTGGCGCAGACGCTTCAGGAGTGGGCAGCGAACCGCAACACCGACTGGAAGCGGCTCGCCGTGTGTTCGGACGCCACTGCCGGGTCGTCGCGGGACGAGAACTTCGAAGACATGGCCGCGGTCGACGCCGGGTTCGAGGTGACCACCGACCGCAGAACGATCAGAGAGTTCCTCAGAAACACCCCCGGTGAGCAGGTCATCCTCTCAACGTACCAGTCTTCGGCCGAAGTGGCTGCCGCCGCCAGGCTGGAGAACGTCGAGTTCGATCTCGTCATCTGCGACGAAGCCCACCGCCTGGCCGGGCAGGCCGGGAAGAAATACGCGAGCGTTCTCGACGGGAAGGTTTTCCCTGCCCGCCGCCGTTTGTTCATGACTGCGACCCCGAAAGTGTTCACCTTTAGAGCCAAGAAGAGGGCGGCCGATGAGGGTTACGCGGTGGCGTCGATGGACGATCCGGAGAAGTTCGGTAGCGTAGCCTACGAACTCCCGTTCGGCGAGGCCATCAAGAAAGGCCTCCTGACCGACTACCAGGTCGTCATCGCAGTCACCACCGACACGCAAGCCAGGGAGCTCCTCGAGGAGAACCGTTTCGTCGGTCTTGACGGGAAAACGATGCCTGCCAAAGATCTGGCTGCGGCTATCGCGGTGGCGAAAGCCGCGAAGCGCCACAAGATCACCCGGGCGATCTCGTTCCATTCGACGATCAAGCGCTCGAAGCGGTTCGTCGACACGCTCGGGCAGCTCCGTGACGCGAAACTTCCGGGCGTACCACGCACGCTCAAAGCCGGGCACGTTGACGGGTCGGTCTCCGCGAAAGAACGCCGGCGCCGACTCGACCTGCTCAAAGAGGGCGCAGCCGGGTTCAACCTGCTCGCAAACGCCCGGTGCCTCACCGAGGGCGTAGACGCACCATCTACCGACGGTGTTGCGTTTGTCGACCCGCGCCGGTCCGAGGTTGATATCACCCAGGCGGTAGGCCGCGCCCTGCGGCTCTCCCCGAAGAAGAAGCTCGGCACGATCATCATTCCGGTGGTTTGCGGCGCCCGGGAAGCAGCGGAAGGCAAACTTGATGCGGCTGGACACAAGAAGCTCCGCCAGGTTCTCTGGGCGCTGCGGGCGCACGACACCAGACTGGCGGCAGAGATCGACGATCTCGTTTTCGGGCAGGCCTTCTCTACCGGCAAAGGCCGTACTAGCGGTATGCCCGAGAAACTCAAAATCGAGTTCGATGGTGACGATCTCAAAGGTTTCGCTGCGAAGATCCGCACCAGCATCCTGAAGATCGGCTCCCCCGACGCCGAGTGGGCTGAGCGGTACGCGGATCTCGGGAAGTTTCTTGCCACGCATAAGTGCTGGCCGGCGTTCAGGACCGCCGGGGACGAGGGCGAGCTTGCTACGTGGATCGGCAAGCAGCGAACGGCGCGGAAGAAGGGCACACTCTCTCTCGATCGTGTCAAGCGCCTGGAACAGTTGCCGGGTTGGTCCTGGGACCCCTTTGGGGACGCGTGGGATCAGCGCTTCGTTGCCGTGCAGGAGTTTCACACGAAGCACAATCGCTGGCCGGCGCAAAGGGGTTCCGGCGAGGAAGACGAGCTTGCTACGTGGATCAGCAATCAGCGAACGGCGTGGAAGAAGGGCACACTCTCTCTCGATCGTGTCAAGCGCCTCGAAGATCTGCCGGGCTGGTCGTGGGATCCTCTTGCGGACGCGTGGGATCAGAGCTTCGTTGCCGCGCAGGCGTTTCACACGAAGCACAATCGCTGGCCGGCGCAAAGGGGTTCCGGCGAGGAAGGCGAGCTTGCTGTGTGGATCAGCATTCAGCGGCGGCGGCGAAAGCGGAACAAACTCTCTCTCGATCGCGTCAAGCGCCTGGAAGAGTTGCCGGGCTGGTCCTGGGACCCCTTTGGGGACGCGTGGGATCAGAGCTTCGTTGCCGCGCAGGCGTTTTACACGAAGCACAATCGCTGGCCGGTACGCATGACTGGCGGCGAGGAGGGCGAGCTTGCTATTTGGATCTTCAACCAGCGGCGGCGGCGAAAGCGCAACAAACTCTCTCTCGATCGCGTCAAGCGCCTGGAACAGTTGCCGGGTTGGTCCTGGGATCTTCTTGCGGACGCGTGGGATCAGAGCTTCGTTGCCGCGCAGGCGTTTTACACGAAGCACAAGCGCCGGCCGTCACAGGGGGCTTCCGGCGAGGAAGGCGTGCTTGCTAAGTGGATTGGCACTCAGCGTCAGGGGCGAAAGAATAACAAACTCTCTCCCGATCGTGTCAAGCGCCTGGAAACGCTGCCGGACTGGTCCTGGTAGCATAGGAATTGAGGCGCCTGGAGAACCTGAGCGTCCTTCCGGTCCCGCCGCAGCCGAAGGCAGGTTTTACAGGGCGGGTTCGCTGGGGACGCGTCCTCGCCGCCCGGACAGTTTGCGCCGTTCTCCGCTGACCCCTTCATGGTCCGCGACTGTCGCAGCCGACTTGCGACGGTTCCCGTCACGCCCGCCCTGCTGGTCGCGGACTCTGCGCGTCTCCTACGCGCAGGCGCCCGGGTTGTTCGGTGCTACGCGGCGACGACGGTAGTCGGCGTCGCCAAGGAGGCCACAATGACAAAAAAGTCTCAATGCAAGTACATCTACGTTCACGGCGTTCGCCTACCGGGCGACTCGGTGGAGGTCACCTACGTCGACCAGTACGGCCGGACCGTCAAGAAGCGCCTCGTGCAAGAGTACATCGAAGGCCTCGAGTCGGTGAAACTCGGCGAGTTTGTGAAGTTCTCACTGAAACAAGACCCCAAGTTCGACCGGTCCCGGGTGCCGATCACGGTGAAAACCTCTCGGGGTGACGTGCGAATGTCCATAGACCTTGACGCCGCCTTCTCGTCCAAAGGTCGCCGCGTCCCGGTGCGCTACAACGATCCCGTAGCCGGGTGGGGCTACCAACTCGAGTTGGAGAACCTCTCCGCCGACGATGCCGCGAAACTCGCCGAACTTTCCCTGCGAGGTTTGTCGTACGGCAAAAACGACGCAAAGATGCACGCCGGTCGGGCCCTCTGGGCGCTCGAACACCTCGAACAGGGGGCTCTTGGTCGCTGGTTGAGGGAGGCCGACCCGCAGACCCTCGCCGAGGACAACTACCACAGTTTCATCATCAACCTCATCTACCTGCGCAGACACAACCCCGGTTACGTTGAGAAACTCTTCGGCGACGACCCGGAGCTGCGCTCGAGGGTGCTTGCGCTCTTGCCGCTGTTGAGTACCGAAACCGACATCGACACCAGGATCCCTGCGGTAGAGTTGACAAGTTTCCGGGACATGCTCGCGGACATCGCGCCTCTTCACTCGGCGGCCTTCTCCGCCTTCGCGGTCTCGCGCGACAGCAACGCCGGACTCCTCGAACAACTCTCCCGGGCCAACGAGAACGAGGTCGCCGCGGTGATAATCGCCGCCATGGCGCAGGCAGGCAGCATCGCGCACGCTTCAGGTGCGGCGCCCCAGATTCTGACACACCACGCCGAGAACATGGTTCGCGGCGCCTTCGACCTGACCGAGCTGCTCAAAGCCTACGGCATCGAAGGTCTGGTCACCGACGAGGGCAGGGGGCATGCACTTAAACTCATCGATAGTTTATCAGTCCTACTGAGCCACCCGCGGGCGGGCGGGTACCCTCGCGACGGCAGGGTCGGCGAGCAACTGCCTCCCATCATGGGGTCGCGTGGGCGTCTCTCGGCCATCGACGCGTTCCGCGGACGTTCCTCGCGCGCCAGCGACTCGTGGGCCTCGATCGTCGACAGGCTTCCGGCCGGTTTGGCGACCATCAAGCACTACCAACCCGGGCTCCTGGTGGAGGGGAACTTCGGCCCACGCTCCGCCGGCGAGGGTGATTCCCCCCGGTTCGGTGCGGCTGACGACTACGCGACTGCGGCACCCCAGACGATGGTCGAAGTGTTCGACCTGCTGTGCGCCCTGATGGCCATACCTGATCCGGGTCCGCTGGTCGGCGCCATGAGGGAGACGGCGTCGAACGTAGAGAGTGTCAGAGATCTGGAAGCCCGCGAGACCGCGCTGGCCAAAGAGTGCGACGCCGCCCACGCCGAGTGCGAAGTGTGGAGGGCGGAGATGCGTAAAGCGCACGACTCCTACGAGAAACTCAAGGCCGCCGCCATCGAGGCGTCGACGACAGCGCAAGCACTAAGGAAAGCAGCAGAGCGCGCGGAGCAGAGCGCCGAGGGCGCCGCGAAAGACGACGGGCACTACCAACTCACCTCCTCCAAGGAGCTGGTGCACATTCTGGGCAGTTGGAACGGCTATCAGGACCCGACGATGGCCAACATCGCACCAGAGGAACGCAAGGGCTACGGCCGGCACGTCGTCACCGCCAGGTTCGTCGCGCACACCGGCACGGAAGTATGGGTCAAGCTCGCCGACCACGGCGAGAGCGATTCCGTATCGTTCCTGCACTCCCAGGACGTGTCAGGTTTCAACAGCATAGGGCAGACGTGGAACCGGGAGTACGCGGGACGGGTTGTGGAGCTGTCAAGGTCGCAAACCGGAGGCACACCGTACCGCGCAGCGGCCTCCTCGACGGCAGTGACGCTGCATTTCCCCGGGGTGCCGACGTCCTCGGAAGCATCGCGAGAGAAGCGCGCGAAAGCCGATCGGGACTCGGAACGGGCAACTCAAGCTGCACACGACGCCGCGGCGTTCGCCGACCGACAGTTTCAGGCGCGCGACAACGCGCTGAAGAAACACACCGAGATCGAATCCGAGTGGTTCAAAGCCCAGGCGAAGTTCAAGGCGATCGAGGACTCCCTTCTCGGCGTGCGCGACCTGCTAGAGAACGCCTGACTTTCGCACCATGATCGCCTTGGTGGCGGCATGGGTGCCGAAGCGTGCCGGGAGGGAAGACAGCCGCGTAGCCCGTTAGAGACCGAACTGGTCTTTGAAGTACTCCCAGCCGGACTTGTTCGAGTTTTCGATCTCCGCGGCTAGGCGTTCGAAGTAGGTTTCGGCGTCCACCGTTTCGACCTGGCGGCGGGCCGTGGGCGTGAAGGTCAGCTTCGCCCAAACTTTACCATTCTCGAAACGTTGAACTAGTTCGACGGTTCCGTCCGGCGCGGTGGTGACTGCGATGTTTCCTGCATTTTTGATGAGGGAGTCAAAAAGCCCAAACGCGTGATACGCGTCATACAGTTCTTTGATGGTTTTGTCGCGTTTTGAGCCGGTGACACCTGCAGCGTCAACGAATTTTTCCACCCAACGGCCCGTGAGCGTGCGCGCCGTGGCGGCCACGCGCTCAGGGTCGAAGACGAGCTTCTCACCGTCGACGGTCATGAAGTGGGCGATGGTTGGTAGCGAGCAGAGATGGCCTGTGCCAGCAGTTTCAGTCAGACCTGCGTTTTGGCCCTGAGCGATGAGTGTAGGTACGAACATGAACAGACCGGTCTGTGCTCCCGGATCGGCCATGTCGCGCCATTCTCCGGGTTTGGTGGGGTTCGACTCATCGCGAATCCAGGCCGGTCCGCCGGCTGTGCGCACCGAGCGGCTGTTGAACGTGCGCGTCGTGGCGACCATGCGCTCAGGGTCGACGACGAGCTTCTCACCGTCGATGGTGAGGATGTACTCGGCCGAGCAGTCCGCGCCTTCGGGGGCCGAACCGAAATCAACGTATCCGGCTAGAGAGGATCGCAGTCGCAGGCTACCATCCGTGCGGGCCCACTCCTCACCGGTGACGTTGAACGTGCCTTGCGGCAGCGCGGCGGCGACTGCGCTGTCTATCGCTCCGGGCTCAGGGGTTTGCCAGGCCGGGACGCTCGTGCAAGCAGCCAGGACGATCAGTAGGGAAGCCGATAGTGGTAGTCGCATAGGGGCGACAGTGCGCTACCGACCATATGCGGCACTGGGGGCAGCCGGGGTCTGCCGTTTCCAGCGAGGTGGGCCCCCGACGGGCAGCCGGTGTAACGGGCGATACGTTCCTACGTGTCACCTGTTTCGGTTCCCGCCTGTGCCCGGGAATGCTCCGGGCGGGGGTTTAGGCACCGTCATGGCATGCCTGTGAACGTTTCCGTCCGACGGTCTTGTGAGATCTGCCATGAAGGCAGGGAAGCCGCCCATGAAGCCCTCGGCCCGGACACTAGCGGCGAGGTGCGGTTCGTGAGCGTCTGCTGCGAATGCCTCGAGCATGCA
>Ga0172376_10007372_pt1 | contig 11719 bp, 6 predicted proteins | sample Lak35m_FD_121114 | JGI IMG/M metagenome (GOLD analysis project Ga0172376, IMG submission 121114) | Freshwater microbial communities from Kabuno Bay, South-Kivu, Congo - kab_092012_35m | ecosystem: Environmental > Aquatic > Freshwater > Lake | place: Democratic Republic of the Congo: South-Kivu...
AGACTTCAGGGTCAGAGTGAGGTTTCGCTTGATCGACCTGGCCCAACAATTCGCGCCGAACATCATGGAAATATCGAATATAGACGTCTTTCAGAATCTCATGGTGGTCAATCAGAGGAGATGAAGATGGGGTTGCCTGAACGTCGACTTTCTGTTCGCGAATGTGCCCGTATACAAACTTTTCCTGATAATTATGATTTTGTGCGACCAGGTGCTGTATCTGCTTCGGATGCTTATCGTTTAATCGGAAATGCAGTTCCGCCGCTTCTTGCGTACCGTCTCGCGGCTCGTCTTGAGGCGGTTTGGAACGACGTGTTCAAACGCTAGACCAAAGTGCTTGGGTTGATTTGTTTAACCAAGTAGTCGGTCACTGAATTGACGAAAGCTCCTCGCTTAACCTTTGACTTTTCGGTGGCCGTGAGGTGCTCGAAGAGGTAGTCGAGCAGATTTCCCTTACGAAGGGCCGATTCGAATCGACGCACAACTTGACCTGGACTGGTGAATAGAGTGCCCCCGATGCTCGACAAATCCTGAAGCGACACCTTTGCGTCACAGGCGAGCTTGTCTGCGCATTTGCTCACCACGCCGGGCAGCTTTGGCTTAATCCCGAGTTTCGAGAGGGGCACCATTCGCTTACCGCCGGCACTAAATACATCACGATTGACGATCACCGATTTTTGAGAAATAGCCCAGCCGATAGCGATCGAATGCGCGGCAGGACCTCCCGAAAGAACTTCAGGAAAACCCAAAAATAGGGTCTTTTGAAACGAGAAACTGGCCTCACGCCCAAGGCCTTTCAGCGATCGGATACCACCGAGTCCTCCGTTATCGTCAACTTCGATAGCGCTCATGCCGTCAGCGTTGGCGACGACCCACCAAGGGATTTCGTCTCGCTCTAAGGCGCGACGGCGAATTTCAAGAACAATTCGCTCCACATACTTTGAATCCCCACTAAGCCAGTCCGATGCCTCAAAACCCAGTTGTTTCGGGCCAGTGCCGAACATTGACTCGCCCGCCGGCAGATCAATTCGGAGAGCGAAACGAGGAGAGTGGGTGACTTTGGCATCGAATACGCAATCAAAGTAGTCTCGGAAACCCAGTTTTGGCGTCCGGTCGTTTATCCAGAAAAGCATGTATACCTTCTCGAGATCTTCAACCATCGAACCGGAATAAATGCTATTACCCGTGATAGCGCCGCCCTTTAAGCTGCCCTTAAGTTCGATACCGATTCGAGTATCTCCGATCAATACATCTGGAAATACTTTTCCGCCAAGGTGTTTTATCGAGTCGGCTGCGAAACCCACTGATGGGGCAACAGACTTCAAAACCTCGACGATAAATCGTTCGTTCTTCTTTGAGTCGTCGGAATAAATGATTCCGCGACGGCCAAGGCGACTGTTTCCCTCCTTGCACGCTGCGGTCAATAAAGCTTCAACTTTTTTCTCAGTAGATAAAGGTCTCGGCATGATACGGAGCCTATAGCTACTGGGTTTCGAATTGAGTCTCAGGGAAGGCGAAGCTCGCAACCATCGGGATTAGGTGAGTGGCGGCTTTAGGGTAGCCTTGCCGAAAGTCGGGGTTTAATCAATGATGGCCGAAAACGATTGGCAGACAAGACTTTTTGAAATCGTTGTTGAGGTAGCACCCGAGTACGCCCTCGAGATTCATAAGCACACGGAACACCATTTTTTTGCCACCCTTCAAGTGAACGATCCAGAGCGATCCAACATCACTTTCGCTGTGTATCGGAAAGATAGTGGTGTTCTCTCTTTAAGGAATTGGGATCCGGCCACAGATATACCCGAACTAAAAGCGAAGATTGAAGATTATTTTCTGTCACTACAGCAACAGAAGACATTAAATGGTATTTCAAAAAGTGCTTTGAAGGATTTTGAGCGACTTGCCGAAGAACTTCGGGGGGTTGGAGTTACCGTCACATGGAAGCAGATCGAAGACTTTCGGGTGAAGTTAAGTGCCAACGGACTTAGCGAACAGCGGTGCGACTTACTTGTGTACTACAAGAATTCTGGAATTAGCGCAAAACGAACTAGCGTCAATTTTTTGAATGGTGATGAGCAGCTCTCAGATCAGATACAAGAAACTCTCTTCCGGCTGTTTCCAAATCCGGACAGCGACCAATAGATGTTAACGTCGCATGATTACGAGAAGTCGCCGATTCCACCGTGGGCGTTATCGACTATCACACTGGGAAAGGAACTCGCATCCTTTCCTAACGTCGAGCCAGGTCAGAAATGTCTGAATGTCTTCCTGTCAGTGCCGACAGGTCAGTACGTTGCACCGCTACTGATGGCGGGAGCTTTCTTGGCACCCCCCAAGATTGCAAACCCTTGCGCCAATTTAGGTGAAACTTTCAGGGCCGTTGCTTTCGACGGGAAGAGTCAAATTCGTGACCTAGATGTGACTCTATTGCTGGAAGGATTTCAAGGAAGCCCTCAACTCATGTACCAAAGCGATGGATATTTGCGATTGACTGACCACCCGGTACTGCGACTACCGAAGGGCGTTCCAGATGACCGAGCTAAAAAAGTGTTTGTTGGTCGTGATTGGGAGAATATCCGGCGGAAATTTAGGACTTTGCCCAAAGGAACTGCCAAGTCAACAGAAAGTTGGTGGGCGGCACATTGTCTCTCACCTGTTGTAATCGTGGGCGAGAGCCTTGAATATGTCGACAGGCAACGTAAGGCGTTGCTTGATCGGGCACCTCACTGGATTGATCTGCGAGTTCTCCCGATTTTGGAATACTCAAAGCCCGGCACTTCCAAACGCGAACGCGTTCTTCACCATCCCTATAGCTTTTTGACAATTGACGCCGCACGAGATTTGGCATGGATGAGAAGCTTCAGACCGCGGCTCGTGATCTACACATCGTGGCGAGCGTTTTACCGAAGAAAGATGTCTGCGTTTTCGGGAGCGCCGACAATCGTAATCGTAAATCGGCGAGTTCCGAGCGCCGATATTGAGGCGTCGAAGAATACAGTCCATGATTCATCGATAAATCTTGAGTCAGCCAAAGACATGCCAAGAAGTTTTGGGCTACGGGCAGAACATTTTTTCGTTATTCCGTCAGACGAGCCCGACAACGCAAGCGATGCGAGTGCCGACGACGATGACGCAGACTTTGGAGATGTATAAGTGGCACGCGACTTTGACACGGCAATTGAACGTTTTCGGGCGGCTGAGTCGCTTGAGATTCACACAATCGAAGTCAAATGGACAGCTTTAGAGAATTTTGATTCAGCTCTTAAGCGCCTCACAAAAGCTCTGCGTAATAGCGGATCTCTCGGTAGGTATGCGGCGATTGTGTCTAGGACTAAGTCTGTCTTGTACGAACTTCGCAAGACGCCGATAGCACCATACGATGCAGTCCTTGGACTTGGTGACATAGTCGACGACATAGCAGCCTCGCACGCCCAACCAGCCGAGTTGTGGGCATCATTGGTCGAATCTATAAATGTCCTGTTGAACGCGGAGCACCCAGTCAGTGATCTTCGAGGCCTCATGGCGAAGCATGACTTGTTGAATTTGATTGATGCCGATCTCCTCGTGGTCGTGTCGTCAACTAAGCACCCAAAGGTCTTGCAAAATTACCTGAAAGTGAGGGACGCTGATTATGACCTGGTTGGCCTAAGGGAGTTCAGGACCGTCGGCTTTTGGGATGTGGGGATCTTGCTTAGTACGCAGCAGAGGCCCTATCACATGTTTGAGACCAAGGAAGATGTTGCCAAAGAAATTTCATGGATTTACTTTGCACCTGCGGCCAGCCATCTTGTAGTCATCACCTGGTCGGCAGGGCAGAAGTTTGAATTAGATGATTATGTCGTTCGCCCGGAGATAAAAACCCCGACGATTGTTACTCGAAATTCGGGGTCGGTCACATACTGGGGCTCTGCGGAAGTTCGCCTTGTGAGAAAAGTCCGTCGACCTGCGTTAGCTGATGTTTCATGTCGACTGATAACAATCGAAGGACCTTCACGGAAACTTGCGGCCGGAACTGAAGTTGAAGAAGATGCAGGCGAATGGGTTGTGGCCTTTGCTAAGTCGCTACCTCCGAACGCGCGAATCTTGGTTCCTGACGACTATGGCGTTTTCTTCGAAACTGTAAAGGACCCTGCTCATGTCGCATTAGGCAGCGTTCTTGTGCTTCGAGAAGACCTACCCACCGACGATTTGGGAAATGGGGGGTACGATCCGCAACGGGACGAAGTAAGAAAGATCGCTGAAAGTTTGGCGCGAAGGAATTATTCAAAGTGGAGAGAAGTCAGCGATCGCTTCAAGAAGGCACTTGCAACTTCTGCGAGCGACCCCGCATCGGCACAACGTCTTCGTGAAGCTGGAATTCAGATTCCCGCATACTATTTGCGCATACACACGAGCTCTTATTACATCGGCCCAAAATCACTTGATCGCTATCGGACGCTTTGTCATGCCCTTTCAATACCGTTTCAAGAGTCTGACTACACAGCCATTTCTGAAGTTCGCCGCTTGCACCTGCAAGCGGGCAATAGAATCCTCGACATAATGAAGCAACGGCTCGAGGTCGACCGAAGTTGGGAGACCGAATGCCGGGATAATCACTTCGCTGTTGTTGAAGATCGCAGATTTGGGCGAGTGCTCCTTACCAAAGTGCTGACCAATGAAGAAAGCGAATGTCTAGTGTCAGATTTGGGACAGCGGCGATGGGCGTTGGCTGACGGGCCGTCCGATGATGCAGAGATACAGGACTGAAATCTAATGACAAAGTTTGACATTGATGATCGAGATCTCTGGTATAGATGTGAAATTGCCGTTGGGCTTTGGTTGGAGAGTCGTGATGGGACACGCACGGTCCATTGGGCGAATGATCGACCAAATCCTCCCGTGCGGCCAGCTGATCGAGCCGAAAAGCGAGATGGGGCTCCTCGTGTAACGGTAGGCGTGCGACAAGTACGAAGCCCCGATTTCAAGGTCGTTTTAGAGTCTGGCGATGTGATCTATTGGGAGGTTAAGCAACGAGCGGCGGCTTGGCGGGATGAAGCGGAAGGCACGAGCTATTTTTGGGTTGCACAAGAAGTCTTTGACGACTATCTCGCCCTCGCAAATGCGGGGGCGCCCCCATGCACTGTTCAAGTCATCGTGTACGAGGGTAATTATGTGTCTGGCCGCTGGCTTCGGGCAGAAGTTCGAGATCTGCAACAAGCTGCGCGAACCCGACAGTTCCAAATCCCCAACAAGTTGGGTGAACCTGAAGTTATTGATGCGGTGCTCTGGCCGGTTCATGTCATGCTCGAGATGTCGGCAGGTTCTCGACCAGAACTCGACGATGCTGTTCGATTCATTGGCGATGTCGACAAAATGAGCAGCTCCGAGCCGAAGACTGCGTTGGTTCGACTGGGTGAACCCGGTGATCTTGATGCGCAAATCGAACTCGAGCAACTTCGAAGAGAAATCGGTCTTGAATCATTCCCGCGATACTCAGTCCTGTATGCCCACTGTTCTGTCAAGCCAACTGTGGATCTCGGCAAAGTTCTGGCGTTGACAGATTTCGGCTTACGCGTTTTTATCATCACTGACGATCCGGGATGGAAGGATCACTATTCTCGCGAGCGTGAGCGTTGTGAGGCGCTAATCGGAAGTTCACTACTTGAGGTATCAGTAGTGAGGTCGGTGAACCGTAAATTGATTGGGGCCCTTCAAATCGATGGTGTTCCGACGCAAAATGGAGTCGGGTCTGAATTCGAGAATCTCTGGAAAGATGCCGAAGCTGTCGGAAACATCAACACTCGGCAGTATGCGATCGTTCATGCGCATGCAGACTTAGCTCACATGGATCATCCAGTCCTGGTTTCTGCATCGGCTGGCTCAGGGAAGACTGAAACTTTGTCGGAGCGAATCATTTTCTTACTTTGCACGTCTTCGATAATGGAGCCTTCCCCAACCCTTGAAAAAAACCCTCCTTATGACTTACGTCTCGATGAAATTGTGCTAATCACATTCACGCGAGAGGCCGCACGCGAAATGCGTCAGCGAATTACGCGGTCGCTTGTTTTGCGTCGGCGTCTTTGCGCAAGATGTGCTATGCCAGTGCTCGCTTGGCTCTCGCAACTGGGGTCTACAAATATTTCTACAATCCATGCGTTTGCGAAGAAACTCATCCAAGTACTTGGCCCTAGGGAAGGTGTCGCCGCAGACTTCACTGTCGGCACCGACTACGAAAGGTTTGACGAGCTGGTGCGTGAGGCAGTTAACAATGTGTTTTTAAGTTTGTCTGTCGAAGAGCGAGAGAAGTTTCCTGAAATCCACGAGGCTCACAATTTTGTAAACGATGTTTGGGAGTCACTTGTTCGCAATGGCACCAATGTTCTTCAGCTGCGGCCCGGATTTTCCCAGGTTGAAGCGTTGGACTGGGCCCCTCATCTTTGTCAACATAAATGGGCTAAGAGTTTCGGTGAGAAATTGCCAAAAATTATCGATGAGATAGCAAGTAAGTATCGAGTTGTCTGTCGCGAGCGCAAGCTTGTTCCAACCGACCAGCTCCTCTCAATTGCAGCTGACTTGGTGCGCCCGCGTAGTGGGAGCAGCGATGAACTGACAGTGCCAAGATATTTGTTCATCGACGAGTTCCAGGACACAGATGAGCAACAAATTGATCTTGCGCTACACCTGCGGCAGCGTGGGACAAGGCTCTTCGTGGTTGGTGATGCAAAGCAAGCTATTTACCGTTTTCGTGGTGCTGCCGGCGATGCTTTTGAGCTGCTTCGCAACAAATTGGGAACATCGATGAGGGAGTATCAGTTGGTGAGAAACTTTCGCACTGACGGAAATCTGCTTAATTCGATGCAAAATGTTTTTGATGCTTGGTCAGCTAGCGGTCATCTTGAGCTACCGTCTGGGTCCAGGCTGGCGCCTTCTCACGAGCTTGCTAATTCGGGTACTGAGCTCAAAAGAGAGTCATTCAACAGTAGTTTCGGTGAAAGGCGCGATAAAGCTCTTCAACTAATGGCGGACCAAATCCGTTCATGGTTGAATCAATCGTGGTCAAGCAGGGTTGGCGATGACGATGAGTCGAAGATTGCCGTCTTGTGTAGAACAAATCGACAAGCTGTTCAGGTGAAGGATTTTCTAAATCAACCCAGGTTCAACATCAATTGCGAAATTTCAAAGGGTGGTGACTTTTACCGAACTCGAGCTGTCGCAGAGCTTCGGGTGTTACTTCGTGCTTTGACAAGTCCCTCGGATTTGGCGACTCTTTTGGAGCTTCTCGAGACTGTCTGGGGCATTGCGATTTACAACTATTTCGAAGAGCACGCTCCAGATGACGGGCGAGGATTGAGAAGATATATTGACGCCGACACGGTCGATGCGATCTGGGTCGAGCCACTTGCACCTGGCGAAATTCACTCATGGGGTATGCGACTTGCATCGAGCACGGGAAAGCAGATGGATCGCACAGACATAGAAAAGTTCGAGCGGCGGGTGAAATCGTTGTCCAAACTTGGTCAAACACTTCCGATGCTCGAAATGCTTTCTGAGCTTAACCTTGTGTTTGAGCCTCATGTTTGGTTGGCTGCGCTAGGTTATGCGAACCCTACCGCATATGAGAGAAACCTTGATCATGCGATGGTGTTACTCGACGACGCATTTGGAGATGGATCTGTGTCTGTCTTGGAGGCCTTGAATTGGCTGAACCTTAAAGCAAATACTGACCGAGATGAGGAAGAACCTGATTCCGGTAGCACTCCCGACGTACTCGCAATTACGGTCCACAAAGCGAAGGGCCGTGAGTTTGATGCGGTCGTTATCCCATTTTGTGATATGAAATTCACTTCCGAAAAGCGAACGAGTGTCACCCTGGTCTCGTCGCCGGGCAAAAGGCGAGTTGGTTGGCGGTGGTGGCACGGTCGCGGCAAGGCAGGGCATCTGCTTGATGAAAACATTGATAGAGAATTCGCAGCTTTGGATCGCAATGAAACAGTCAAAGAGGAAACACGACTTCTCTACGTTGCAATGACTCGGGCAAAAAAGGAATTGACGATTATTTATCCCGATGGTGGGGTGCTGTCGAGTCCGGACTGTTGGGCGGACTTACTCTCATGACAGCAAAGTCAGGGATAGCACCGATGCGATTCGTTACATGTGATTCAGTCGATCATAAAACGCTGTTAGGCGTATTCTCGAAAGATATTGGGTGGGACTTCGAATCGGTTGCGCATTTTTCAGTAACACAGGAACTGACTTTTGAATTGCAAAATGTAGGTATTCGAAAGGCTCTTCCGCTCGGGGCAATTATTGATGCGTTGGAGTTCTCGTTAGTGCGTGGTCGTTCACTTTCCCCCCAGATATTCCCTGGTCCGCCAACGGAATCCCATCCAAATCCAGAAAGAGTTTGGGCCTTTCCGTTCCCAGAGTGGCTGAACGACCTGATGGAGTGGTACGACGAACTAAATAGGCGCGAACTAGACCTGAACATCTTGATTCGAGAGGTTATTGATGAGTCACTTCAACAAATGTCGGAGGTTTCGTCAGAACTTCGAAGTGTGTTCGATTCAGGCGATGCGATCGCCAAAGCTATTCGTCAGCTGATTGAAGTTGGTCTCCGTCCAGAAAATTTAAACCCGAAGTCGGAGGAGGGTCTGATTGCAAAAGAGGTTTGGCGCAAAGTCGCAGAACGGATTCCAGATTCAAATGCGTTACTCGACTATCTGTTCATTGATCATGATGATCCAAGTAAGTTAAAGGACTCGCAGCGGGCAAGGGAGAATCTTGAGGAGCTGCTGCGCAAGGCTTTTGGTTTCGAAGCTGACGAGAAAATAAAGATCGCCTATCACGGCCTTTATTTCTATTCGCCTCTTCAGTGGGCGATTTTTGACCTGATATCGCGAATGGGCATTGAGCAGGTTTTTATTGTGCACGACGACGGAGTTGGGCCTCAATTTGAAATCTGGCGACGGTTCTTTTTTGAAAGCCAACACTTGACTCCATTGGCGACGACCACACCCACGGAGCGGCAAGTAGATCCACGGGCAGAATTTTTTTCGGCGGCCTTAGCCGGAGTGCGGCCAACTCTGCCGGCGAATCTGAAAATTTTTCCGTTTCGGTCTGTTGTAGATCTCGCCCGCCATGTGCGGCAGTCCGATACCGACAAAGGATCTAAGGGGAGGGTTCAACGCCAAGTTTTCGCTGCGGCAGCGAGTGACTTGAATCGTAGAATTGGACGTCTTGAACGAATTTCTGGTGAACGAGATGACCGAAAGCTGTTGCATCTTCCTATAGGTCGTTTCCTCCTTGGGCTACAGGAGTGTGTTCGGGTTACGGCAGACGGTGTGGTTTCGGGCCTTGACTACGAGACAATGTCGCACCTATTGGAAGGTGGTTATCTAAATTCTTCCGCAGGGGACATCTCTGACCGGCCGCTTACTGAAGTTTTGTCCCTCTGCGAGGTCTTTTTCTCCGGCTGCAGATCGCTAGGAGATTGGGCATCTCGACTGACTGATCTTGAGGTGTTCTATTTGCCGCAGACCCATGGATTCGCCGGAATTATTAAGCACAATTCGGATGGAAGATTTCCGCTACGCGACTTAAGGAAGTCAGATTCGGATTATCTTGTCCACGCTGCAAAAAGTCATCTCCGTCGCGCACCGTGGCTAGATCTCTCGAAATCAGAGTGGAAAGTGCTGAGTGAGTCAATTCGCAATATTGTCAAAGCGATTGAAGATTTGACGCAGGCTGCTGACGTGGAAACTCGAGAGCGAATCGATGAACTCGTGAATTTAGTCCGCACAAGCACCGTCGCACCCGAATTGTATGGTGACGCCGAATGGGGGAGAGTTCTTGATGTTCTAAATCGACTGCCAAAGGTGCCAAACATCAGCGTCCAGATCTCGCGAATAAGTGAGATTCTGCCAGTGATGCTCGGAAAACAAATTGACTATGGACAAACTGAAATCAAGGGCTCTAAAATTGAGGCTGGACTTGTCTATTCGCAGTCGGCGCCCCTCAGAGGGTTGGAGGCCTGCGGCTTTGCTCGAAAGCCCAAGGTCCATCTCGCAAATCTCTCTGACGCTGTGTTTCCGTATAAACCAAAACTCTTTAGCTGGCCTTTCCGACGAGATGAGATCGTCATAGCAAAAGGAGACGAGGCACTTTCGTGGCGAATTCGACTTGTTGATGAGCTCGATCGATCAGGTGGCCTAGGTGATCTCTATCTTTTATGGCTCGCCCTCGACGGATCTGATGGAGAAGTGACACTCTCATGGCTGTCCGAAGCTGGCGGTGAAAAACTCAACCCATCCCCACTGCTCGCTTTGTTATTGGAGGTCAAAAAAGCGCGACCGACGGTCCGAGCGTTTGCGGGCGGGGTGGTGGTGGAACCGGGTCCCAAGATATCTCGCTCGGGAGCTCGCAAGACCAATCTCCCGATAGTCATAAACAAGATGCCGACTGAAGGTGAAGTGAATAGCTACTTCAGCCAAATTAGGAATACGGACGGACATCCAGCATTGAAGGCACTTGCTTCGGCAGAGATTTGTCCGCGACGCACAGCATTGCATTGGCTGCTGAAACCCTCGGCGGCCTACCGAACGAGGTGGCAGTTGGGCATCTTGTACGGTAATCTCCTGGGTCTCCCGCAAAAAGAGGTGATCAGCGGGAGATCTGCAACATGGGAGTCTGACTGGAAGCGACTTCTCGACCGATTGTGGTCATGGATGACAGACGCCGAACGCGAGCGCACGGCGATAAGAAGTAGTGTAAATCGTCGGCAAGACGTGAACGGCACTGCTGGTCCTGAGTGGCTGCTGACACTAGAAGGTGCGCGGGACCGTCAAGATCGACTCTCCGACGCCTATAGATCTGCGACGAAACCTGCACAGGTCAGGGCGAAAGTTGAAAAAAAGCTCTTCGGGGGGCAAGGCTCTGTCTTGCCCACGCCTATTCTAGAAGGGCTCGAGGCCGATGACCTGTTCGGTGACACGCAAAATCAGATGTGGTATCTCTGTGATCGTTGCCCGGTTTCGAATCATTGCCTGGAGCGCAGATATCGACCCGAGTAATGACTGCTATTTATTCGACAAGATGCGAGTCAGCGATATTAACGCTCTCGCGATCTTTCTTTTTGTCATAGCCCTTAACAAGATTCCCCGTAATTTTCGCACCAATGGCTGGAGGCCAGGCAAGTTCCGGGTTCTCTCTCTTCGACACGAAAACATCGCCATGTTCATCAACTTTCACAAACCCAGCTGCTGGTGGAGTGCCAATGAGTCGCATGACTGTGCCAGTGACGCCGTTAACAAGCACTACACGCTCTTGTTGGCCCCGCGGCTTGGCATTGCGAATATTTTGAAAAGTCGTCCGATCAGCGAGTTTTGTTAACGCATCCTCAACGGAAAAGTCAGAAGGGCTACCAGCTCCAACTTCCTTCGCCATCTCTTCATACTTTTCTTTTTCTGGCCAGCCAGAGTCGACCCGAATCTTTCGCAATGTCTGCACAATGAGAACCTTCAGGTCGGAATCAGTTACTAGCTCGAACATTTCCTCGAGCAGCTTGATGCCAAAAGCAATGCTGCTTGACTTGATTCCACCGAGTGCAGTTTTGAAAGCCTCAAGAGCTTCTTCCTCTCGTCCTAAAGCTCGGAGACAGCGCCCGCGCTGACCGATAATCCACCACTCTTTTTTGATTTTGGCAACAATATCTATCTCAACGAGGGCTGCCGCAGGATCGGAT
>Ga0172376_10007373_pt1 | contig 11718 bp, 8 predicted proteins | sample Lak35m_FD_121114 | JGI IMG/M metagenome (GOLD analysis project Ga0172376, IMG submission 121114) | Freshwater microbial communities from Kabuno Bay, South-Kivu, Congo - kab_092012_35m | ecosystem: Environmental > Aquatic > Freshwater > Lake | place: Democratic Republic of the Congo: South-Kivu...
ATTGGTGAAGCCAATCCAAATACAATTAGACAATATATTTTAACACAAGGTTAGAATTGCTTTTTGTCAAATTCATCACAGAAGCTAAAGACTTCTTTGTTTTCTTTGACCGAACATATAAAATCTATCAGAGGTTAAACTTATCATCACTATTTAATAGAATATATTAATAATTCAGATAATATCTATTGATTTTTTTGTCTGGAGTAAAATATACAAAAGTAGTTAAAAAATTTAATAAAAACAAGAAAAAATTAAAAACTTTTATATTATAATTAATATAAATACTAACTGATGAAAAATCAGTATTAAAAATAAATAAAATAAAAATGGCAGAATTTGATGACTTATTTAATGGCGGATTAGACGGCAAAATGGATTTTCTTAATGAAAAAGGAAGTGCAAAAAACAATGATGGAATCTACAGAGTGGATCTATCAAAGGTGAAGGATAAAAAAAGAGGTTGGCGGAGTGTGGTCCGTTTTCTTCCTAACTTAACTAAAGAAGGAAAAGTTGGTGAGTTAGCAGTAGAAAAAGTTACTCACTATGTTGATATCAAAAATCCTAAAGAATTAAGTGGATGGTTTGATAGTCCAAAAAACTTTAATGAAAAATGTGCATTAACAGATTTGTATTATACAATGACTAATTCTAAAAATGCAGTTTTAATTGAAAAAGCAAGACAATTAAAGTATTCTAAAAAATATTATTCTTATGTTCTTGTAATAGAAGATGAGCAACAACCAGAATTAGTTGGTAAGATTATGATTTTCCAATATGGTAAAACAATTAAAGATAAAATTTCTCAAGAGAAAAATGGAGAGGTTAGTGGTGTTCCATGTAACGTTTTCGACTTATCAAATGGAAAAGAGTTTGTTATGATTGTTAAAGAGATTCAAACTGGTGATGAAAAATATCCAGATTATAAAATGTCTACATTTAAAAGTGAGACTACTTCTTTACCAATTTATTTCAAAGAAAAGGGAGTTTTCAAGAATGTACCAACTACAGAAGTTGATGGTAAGTTAAGAGTAACTTCAGAAGCTCAAACAAAAGTTAGAGATTTCTTATTAGAAAGAGATCACGATTTAGAAGAATTTGCTCCTAAAAAATTAACTGATGATCAAAATGGTAAAATCAACGAGATTATCAATTTCTTAACAGGAAAATCTTCACAATCTTATAAAACAGAATCTAAACCATCATCAGATGATTTTGATTTCGAAGATAGTTTTACACAAAAAACAACAACTACTACCTCAGTAGAGGCTGAAGAAGATGATTTCTTTGGTGACTTTTAATTAAAATTTAAAAATAAAAAAACCATCTTAAATTTAAGATGGTTTTTTTTATTTATTTAAAAATTCCCATTTTATTTTACCACAATCCCATATCTTAGGATATGTTATTTCTTTTTCAGATTTTTTAAAATTTGATTTATGTATTCTTTTACCACCAACTACATATTTATAATCCACTCTACTTTCATTTATTTTAGTAAAATTTAGTTTTTCATAAAGACCACCAGAGCTCCAATCTTTATCCGAGTAACTTATAACTCTCTCAACAATATAATTTTTAATAAAATATTTAAATATCTTAGATGCTCCACCCACAACAGTTGTATTTAATTTGTTACAAAATCGATTTATGTTCCAATTTCCTATAGGCATTCTTTTACGACCTTCTAAATTATCAAATGTCATTAAACTAACTAGTTCATCACCTCTATAGAGTCCAAGTTTTAAACTTGATCCAATGCTACTTTGTATATGATTTTTATTTAAAAAATCAATTGATTCATTAACATTAACTTCTTTTACATAACAAGTTCTAGCTCCTATTTTATTGCTCAATCCTAACCAGTTATTAATTTGGCTTTTAATAATATCATTTTTTAAATCCCAATCATCTTCCCATATATGGATTAATTGAATTCCTATTTCACTAAAGAATTTTGTTTTATTTAGATGAAAGTTTTTTTCTTTATATTCATCAGAATGCCACCAAACTCCATTAAATTCAAATCCTAGATTTAAGTCTGGTAAATAAATATCTATTTCTGTTCGATCTATTCTTAAATTTTGAATAACTTCTCCACTATAGATTGATTTTATGAAGTTTAAAACTAGTATTTCTTTTCCTGATTGGTGTTTATCAACACCATTACAATTTGTACAAATTGTTGTTTTCGTTTCCCTCCTTTTGTAAAAGAGTATTTTATTTATTATAAAATTATCTTTGCAATAATCACAAAATATTTCAAATGTATCTTTATTTATATTTACTATATTTTCGAATTTACTTACTGTCTTATTATAGAGAGAATCACTTAATGAATTTTTTATTTTATTAATAATATCTTTGTTTTTTGATGGATTATCCACACCCCATCTTTCTAAATTGGTTTTTTTGCTTTTATTTAAAAAATCTTCAGTTTTAAAATAAATTTCATTTCCCCATTTTTCCAAATTATTCTTTTTTATATAGTCTCTAAAGTCATCTGTTTCTAAATAGTTTTTCCCCCAATTTTTAACATTTGTTTCTTCTTTTTTACTTTTGATCTCTTTAGATTGTGACACATTTTTAACTCCCCATTTCTCTAAATTAGTTATTTCTCTTTTGTTGTTAATTAGGTCTTTATCTAATTTGGATATTGATTCTCTAATTTTATTGTTTATTTCTTTATTTTGAGATGGATTTTCAACTCCAAACTTTTTTAAATTGGTATTTTTTATTTTTTCTTTCACACTATCCAATTGAAATGGGTTCTCAACTCCCCATTTTTCTATATTGTTTTTCTTTAATTTACATTTTCTACAAAGGTATTCTCCGCCTTCATATCCATATGATGTATAGAGTTTATAAGATATTGATTTTTCAATACCACATTCATCACAAACCAATTCTATTGGAGTTTTTGACCATTTTCCTATTCCACTTATATCAGACTTTATCATTTTAATTCTCCTTATATCAAACTCACCATATACTATATATCGAATTCTCCATTTTGTTTTTAAATCAAAAATTCTACTTATATAAAAAATCCACCCTTTTTAAAAATGATGTTTGGTGAGCAATATATACCCTTAGATTATCTAAAAAATAAATTTAATTAAATGAAACCAGTTTTAATTGTAGAAAACTCAACTAATTCCTTGATTAAGGAATCTGCAGCTAAGAATGATTATATATTAGGTGGTATTTTCACAGAATTCGGTGTTAAAAACCGTAATGAAAGAATTTACACGGCTGATAAATTTCTTCCAGCTTTGCAGGAGATGAATGAGAGAATGTCTGGATTAGGAGCCGTTTACGGTGAATTTGATCATCCGGATGTCTTCGACACCTCATTATCAAGAGCTTCTCACATAATTACTAAAGCTAATTATGTTCAAGAATCTAATCATGTTACTGGAGAAATCAGATTATTAAGTACTTATTGGGGTAAAGAGGCTAAGGCACTTGTTGATGACGGGTGTCCTGTTTTTGTTTCTTCTAGAGCAGCAGGTATTACTGAATCTGATGGAACAGTATCACTTAAAAAATTATTTACTTATGATATCGTTGCTGATCCTGGATTCTCATCTGCAAAGATGAGTGTTAAGGTCTTAAATGAGTCATTAGGTTACAAAAACCCACAATCTAACTTTAGGATATATGAAATGTCCGATGAGTCCAAAATAAATGATCTATTTAACATGAATAAAAATGAATTTGTTACTAAGCAACAATTAACTGACTATTCTAAGTATTTGGTTAATGAATTAGCTTCTACAAAGAAAGAAGTTAAAAGTGCTATTTCTAAAGGTAACTTAACACCTAAGAAATTAGAGCAATTACTTGAGTATTATGATGAGTTAAATACTACTAATACGCAAGTTGTTAAGTATTTAGATTATTTAGCTGAAAAAGTTCAAATTATGGTTAATGAGAATAAGTCTTTGAAAGAAACGACTGATAAACTTATTAAACACAATGACTATTTAGCTGAAAATCTTGAAAAAGCTGTTAATTACTCTGAGTATTTAGCTGAAAATTTAGATAAGAATATTGCTTACTCTGAATATGTAGCTGAAAACTTAGACAAAAATATCACTTACTCTGAGTATTTAGCTGAGAATTTAGATAAGAATATTTCTTACTCTGAATATATCGCTGAGAATTTAGATAAAAACATTGCTTACTCTGAGTATATCGCTGAGAATTTAGATAAGAATATCGCTTATTCTGAATATATCGCTGAAAACTTAGATAAAAACATTGCTTACTCTGAATATATTGCTGAGCACGTTGATAATAACATTGCTTACTCTGAGTATTTAGCTGAGCATGTTGAAGGTAATATTGCTTACTCTGAGTATATCGCTGAACATTTAGATGATAACATTGCTTACTCTGAATATTTAGCTGAGAACTTAGATAAATCTATTTCTTATTCTGAAATGATTACTGAAACTCTTAAAGGGGGTAAAGTATTTGAATCTTATGAGAACTTCCCATCTTTAAGTGATGCAGGACTAAATGCTATTGAGGATGAAAAAGAAGAAGAGAGAGAAGAAGAAGAGAGAGAAGAATTAGGTATTTCACACATCGCTGATGAAAAGGAATATTCTAAAGAAGAAAATATGGAAAAAGAAGAGGAAAAAGAAGAGGATTGTACACCTGCTTATGAAGAAAATTCAACTGAGAATTCAGAAGAAGAAATGACATTTGAGGGTGAAAGTGATTCTGAATTATCTCTTTCTATCGATAAATTAATCGAAGAAGCTAAAAAACGTAAAGTTTCTGAGACATCAGATTTGAATTTCTTAAAATTCTTATCTAAATCACAAGTTGATAGTTTTTATGCATTAACTAATGAAGAGCAAGAAACTGTTAAACTTCACATAAACGAAAGAAGTTACTTCACAGGAAAAGAAGTTCTTACATTAATTTCTGAAGCACTATCAACTAAAAACGAAACTCTTGAAGAAAGAGTTATCAGAATGATGCCTGAAAACACTAAGGCTATCTGGAATCAGTTAAATGAGTCTTCTAAAAAATCTATGTTATCACAAGCTAGATTATATCCAGAAGAAATGTTAATGACTGAATCACAAATTGAGCATTTCTGGTCAACTAGAAATCTTAAAAAGAACGAATCTGTTACTAAGAAATTAGTTTCTCATGAGGCTTTAATTCAAGAAGATAAATTATCTGATAACGAAGTGAATGCTATTATGGAAAGATTCAAAAATATTTAATCTATAAAAAATCCAGTATTGAAAAATTTGAATTTTTTAGAGGAAATATATAGTAAATAAAAAAATAAAAAAAAATAAATTAAATTATGTCACACATTAGAATAGACAATGCGAAAGCAACTAAGAAATGGGCTCCAGTTTTAGAAAACATGGGAGTTACAGGTGATAGAGTTGAATGGATGGCTGAATATGCTGAATTTCACTCAATCAACGAAAATGCGTATGTAAACGCTGCAAACGTAGCAGGTATGGGAGGTGTATTTGCTGCACAACCAGCTGCTTATGCTGGACAAACAATTGGAGGTACATTAGCTTCAACAACACCAGGTGGAACAATTGGTTCAGGAGACGTAGGTCAAAACCTTTTACCAGTAGCTATGAAAATCGCTGCTCAAACAATCGGTTTAGATTTAGTAGCTGTTAAACCAACTCCAGGTCCGAAAATCGATTTACTTTATGTAGATTTCGTATATGATGATGTTGATTCATCTTTAAATGAAAGACCACAAGTATTTAAATTAAAAGGATCTACATTAACAGCTTTGGATGCTATCAAAAATAACTTAAAAAATAAAGTTGAAGAAGCTATCTCTGGAGTTTCTGGGAGTTTAACAACTGGTGGTATTAGTGGAGTTAGAGTATTTGCGGGTATCACAGCATCATCAACTCTTACAAGAAATGTCCCGGGTGATAATGCTAGCAAATCAGGTATTGTGGAATTTTTAGGATTCTCAAGAATTGATGGAAATCCAATGTTCAAAGCTTATAGACAAGCTAACACTGCTGGTCAATTTAACCATTTTGCTTTTGATGCTACTAAAAATACATTTGGTGCAACTGGATCAATGCTTGATGGTCTTAAATCAATTGGTACAGATTCTGTTCCAGCTGGTACAGAAATTGAATTAGTATCTGCATTAGAAGATCATATCCCTGGATTCTCTGCTAACTGGGCTGGTTCTAAATCAGCTGGAGATTATCCAATGTCTCGTTTACAAGATGATCAATCTTATTCTGGAGTTATTGGTCCTAAAATTTCTTCTAAAACTATCGCAGTTGGTACTATCGAAGTATCTTCAGCTTTAAGAAGAACTGAAATCGAAGATATCAAAGCTAACACAGGTATGGATATCGTTCAAAAAATGGAATCTATCCTTGTTAATGAATTATCTCAAACAATTTCTAAGCAAATCGTTGCTAAGATTTTTGAAATGGGTGATTTAAACAGAAATTCTGCTCCAACAAGAAGTGGAAATTCTATTTTCGACTTAAATACTTCTTATGTTACTGGTGGTCCTGGTGGTGAAACTACTCACGCAGTTCAAAGAAAATTAATTACAAGAATTGCTCACGCTTCTAACTTCATCGCAACAGAAGGTCGTGTAGGTCCTGCTCAATTCCTTATCACAAACGGGGGATTAGCTGCAGCTTTACAAGATGTTGCTGGTTATACAATTAACCCAGTTAAATCTAAATTAAACGGAGCTGGTCAATTATATCCAGTAGGTTCAATTGGTGATATTTCTATCTATGTTGATCCTTATATGAAATATAATGATAACAGAATCGTTTTAGGTAGAAAAAACAACCCTGATCAACCAGGTATCATTTTCGTACCATATTTAATGGCTCAGTCAATTTCAGTTATCTCTGAAGCGACTTTTGCTCCAAGAATGTTACTAAGATCAAGATATGCAGTTGCTGAAGTTGGTTGGTATCCACAAAAACAATTTATGACTATTCATGTTACTGACGATGCTCAATTACTTAACTAATCATAATCAAAAATATAAAAAAGAGAGACAAATGTCTCTCTTTTTTTTTAACTTATGAAAATAAAATATATATAATTATATGTGGTCAAAATTGGGTAGAAAATTAAGTGATTATGAGTTTAATATAAAGTTAGAAAGTGATTATCCGGATCTAATAAAGTTAGACGAATATATTAGTTCCAATAGTCCCATAAGATTTTCATGTAAAAGATGTGGTAAGATTTGGAATAAGAAACCAAAAGATCTAAAAAAGATAAAATGTAATTGTTTATCTAAAGAAAATGAATATAAAGAAAAAATATTAAATAAGAAAGTTATATTAATAGATAATTATATAAATATTAGACAAAAGATTAAACATAAATGTATAGAGTGTAATTTGGAATTTTACACATCTCCAAAATCTATTCTAAACTCAGTTAATGGTTGTCCTTCTTGTTCTGGTAAAAAATTCTCTACTGATAAATATAAATCTCTATTACCGAATAATATAGAATTAAGTGATGATGAATATAATGGTAGCAATAACAAACATTACCATAGATGTATAGAATGTGGTTTTAATTTCAATACAAAACCAAATTATATTCTACACATGAACACTAATTGTCCCAATTGCCAAAGATCCAAAGGTGAAAGAGAAGTTTTAGACTATTTGAAATCAAACGATATAAATTATATAAACGAATATTCCATTAGTATTGGTGATAAAAAATTAAGGTTTGATTTTTATTTAAAAGACCATAATATGTTTATTGAATATGATGGTATCCAACATTATAAACCTATTGATTTTTTTGGAGGAGAAGAGTATTATAATAATATAAAATATAATGATGAATTGAAAAATAGGTGGTGTGTTGATAATAACTATATATTGATTAGAATACCATATACAGAGAATACAAAAGAATATTTAGAATATATATTTAAAAGTGAATAAACAAGAAATTATAGAAATAATAGATAATCCTCTTAGATTGAGAGAAAGTTATTTTATTAATAATCATGAAGATATTTATCATTCTATAATAGAATATACAAAAGAATTAAATATTCCATTTAAACAAAAGATTTGGCATTATATAAATCAAGAACCTAATTATGTTTTATGTAAAAAGTGTAAATGTGAAGTTTCATTTAATAGAAACTGGAAAATGGGATATAAAGAATATTGTAGCGCAAAATGTGTACAATCTAGTGAACTAACAAAAGAAAAGAGAAAAAAGACTAGTTTAGAAAAATGGGGAGTAGATAATCCATCTAAATCAGAAGTAGTTAAGTCTAAAATAGAAAATACAAATATAGAAAGATGGGGATTTAAATCATCATTTCAAAATAAAGAAGTTAGAGAGAAATGGTTAAATACTATTAAAGAGAAATGGGAAGTTGATCATATATTCCAACTAGAAAGTATTAAAGAAAAATCAAAAATAACATCTTTAAATAAATTTGGAACAGAGCATTTTGTTCAATCAGATGAGTATAAACAGAGATTAGTTGATATGAATTTTTCTGATATGTTGAGAAATATTTACTATGATAAACATATTAATAAATATCAAAACTTTGATTTAGAATTTATCTCTATAAATAATAGAGTTGTTGAAGTCTTTTCTAAAAAATGTGGTCACACTTTTTCAATTCATTATGATTCGTTAAAGAGGAGAATAGAAAACGATTATGAATATTGCACTATATGTAATCCAGTTAATAGTGGACAATCACAAGAAGAAAAGAATATAATTAATTGGATTAGAGATCTAAATATAGAGGTTTCTGAAAGAGATAGATCATTTGGTGTGGAATTGGATATATTTATACCTGATATGAATTTAGCGATTGAATTTAATGGATTATATTGGCATTCTGAATTATATAAAGATAGATTATATCATTTAAATAAAACAGAAATTTGTAAGAATAATAGAGTGGAGTTAATACATATCTGGGAAGATGATTGGATGTATAAACGTGATATAATAAAGTCTATATTATTAAATAGATTTCAATTGATTAATAGTAAAGTATGGGCCAGAAAAACAGAAATTAAATTAGTTGATAATTTATTAAAAGATAGTTTTTTAGAATCTAATCACATTCAAGGCAAATGTGTCTCAACTATAAATATAGGTCTTTATTATAGAGATGAATTAGTATCATTAATGACTTTTGGAAAAAGATCCATTAATTCAAAAGTAGATTTTGAGTTGCTTAGGTTTTGTAATAAGATAAACTTATCTGTCATAGGATCTGCTTCTAAGTTATTTACTTATTTTATAAAAAATTACAACTATGATTCTATTTCATCATTTGCAGATATATCACAGTTCACTGGAAATCTTTATTCAAAATTAGGATTTGAGTATTCACATAGGAGTAATCCAAATTATTGGTGGGTTATAGATGGTGTTAGACATCATAGATTTAACTATAATAAGAAAAGACTAGTTAAAGAGGGATGGGATCCAACCAAAACAGAGGTTGAAATAATGTACGATAGAGGATATATTAGGATTTTCGGATGTGGTCAAGATAAATATATTTTCAAAAAGTAATTATTTATATTTAATATATAATTAATGACTAATTACTTATTTGCATATGGCATGTTTAGAGATGCTGCTAGAAATCTTCTTGGAAAACCAAAACACTTAGGGAGAAAAAATGTACTTGGGACTATGTGGAGAGTTGATCCTTTTTATCCAGGTGTTATATTAGATGGTAAAAATCTAATTTGGGGAGATCTATATGAAATAGATCCATCTGTTTTACCAGAATTAGATAAATTTGAAGGTGAAGAATATAACCGAAAAATTATTAAAACAACAGATGGCTTAGAATGTTGGATATATGAATGGATATTACCAACTACATCATTCAAAGTTGTTAAAAGTGGTGATTGGTTAATCAGATAAAAATTATAATGTTATGAGATTAAAGAGTTATATAGATTATATTAGTGAAAGTGCAACGCCAAAATCAGATGTTGCTGAGTTCAATAAATCTGGATATGATGTTAAACATAAAGTCATAATAGATATTAATAATCCAGATGCTAAATATGATGTTTATTGGGGTAGAAATGCTAAAACAAATGATTATTTAACTCAAAATTTCTCTGGAAAATACGCTTCTGGATTGGGTGGTAATTTACCAAGTGAAAATGATATTTGGATGCATATTACTAGTTATTTAAATAGAGATAATTTCTATAAAACAAAATCAGGTGAGATTTTTGAAGGTGATGAACCGCAGAGAAGAGTCGTTGGTACGCATTTAATAATTAAAACATTAGGGGATAATCCAGTTCCTGAAAATGTTATTATTCAAGCTTCTGATATAGTTAGAAAGAATAGTAGTTTAGAAGTTATATCTGGTGAAAAAAGGAGAATAGTTGCTTCTGATTTAGAGAATTGTGATATTGTTTTTTGTAAAAAGAATTATGTTATAAAAGAACCAGGTAGTGTTTTAGGTCAAGTCAAAGTAGACCATGATAATGCTAGATATATTCAATATAGTAAGGGAAATATAAATATTAAAAATTAATATATAAATAAAAATAAATTAAATAAAATGGCAGAAGAAACAAATCTACCAAAAATAAAAATATCTAAAGAATTAGAAGCTATTTTAAGAAAAACTGAAGATTTAGGAGATTATATTTCATTTGAAATACTTTGTATGGGTGATGAAGATAGTGATCTTTTCAATGGTTTGAAAATAACAGAAGTTAATGTTTCTAAAAAAGATTTTTGCTTTGAAGTAACTACTAAAGATGGTAAAAAAATGGATATGAAGTGTGGTAATTTCATTAGATATTACTTTCATAACTATTTCACACCAGGTGATATTCAAAACTTTGTTAATTTATACAATAAAGTTAAAAATGGTGAATCAGTTGAAGATGAGAAAATTCCAATCAATGTTCCTAAATTTGAGTATAATCCATTAGATCCAAGAGCGACTTTTCTTTCTCTTGTTACTAAAACATACCCACACGGTCATGAAGATGAAGTTTTACAATTCCTACCAAAATTGGATAAAGATATAGTTGGTAACTATTATAAAATAATAGGAGAAAATCCAACTACAATGTTTACATGTCATTTAGATACTGCTGATAGAAAACAGGCAGTTACTAGACTTTATTCTATTCAGGTTGAAGGTCAGGAGCATATTGTTACTGATGGCACTACTGTACTTGGGGCTGATGATAAATCAGGAACAACAGTTATGTTATATATGATGGCCAAAAATGTGCCTGGTATTTATTATTTCTTTATTGGTGAAGAAAGAGGAGGTATTGGTTCTAGAGCTCTTGCTGATAAATATGATGAAGTTCCATATTTAAAGGGTGTTAAAAGATGTATTTCTTTTGATAGAAGAAAAACTATATCTGTGATCACTTCACAAGCAGGTGGTGTTTGTTGTTCTGATGAGTTTGCGAATGCTCTTTGTGATGAGTATAATAAAAATGGTTTAAATCTTAAACCAGATCCAACTGGTGTATTTACTGATTCTGCTTCATTTATTGATGATATTTCAGAGTGTACAAATGTTTCTGTTGGATATTTAAATGAGCATACTGGTAAAGAAATTCAAAATATGGATTATCTTATAGATCTTTGTAAAGCTTCTGTAAATGTAAATTGGGATAGTTTACCAGCTGTTAGAACTGTTCAGGATAGAGC
>Ga0172376_10007375_pt1 | contig 11718 bp, 10 predicted proteins | sample Lak35m_FD_121114 | JGI IMG/M metagenome (GOLD analysis project Ga0172376, IMG submission 121114) | Freshwater microbial communities from Kabuno Bay, South-Kivu, Congo - kab_092012_35m | ecosystem: Environmental > Aquatic > Freshwater > Lake | place: Democratic Republic of the Congo: South-Kivu...
CGCAGCACCACCGTGGGCACGGTGATCTTCGTCGGGTCCACCACCGGCAGCTTCGAGCACATGTCGATGTAGGTGCCGTTGGGCATCGAATCATCGAGCGCGAGGATGGCGTCGGCGAAGGCGTCGACCACGCGCTTCTCGGCGCAATCGGGGTGGTCGCGCTCGAAGATCGAGTAGACGAACTTGCGGTCGATCGGACGGCGCTTGTTCGCCATGAACTCGGGCAGCTTCTTGCGCCGCTGCTCGAGCGTGGGCGCGCCCTCGCCCGTCCAGACGAAGGCATCGAGTGCCAGACGTGAGACACGCTCGGGATGGCGCTGCGCGAACAGCGCCGCGCGCAGCGCACCCGAGGAGATGCCGTAGGTCAGGAAGCTGCGCACGCCGCGCGTGGCGTAGATGTAGTCGGTGGCCGCGGCCAGGTCGTCGGCGCCGTTGGCGATGTCGCAGTAGATGTCGCGGTGCTTGGCGCTGCGACCATAGCCCTCCATGTCGACGCACCAGCAGACGAAGCCGCGCTCGGCGAACCAGTCCATCACGGACGAGTCGGGCCGGCCCGGCACGGTGAGGTCGAAGGTGGGCTGCGAGGCCATCGACGAGCCGTGCACCCACAGCACGGCGGGCTTGCCCTCGGGGCTGCCGACGTACTTCTCCCAAAGGAAAAGCTTGACGTCGCCGTCGGCGGTCTTCTTGGTGGTCCAGTGTTCCTGGCCGGTGACTTGGGTCATGGGATCTCTTGTGGTGGTCTTGCGGAAAAAAAGCGTGGATCGGCGCGCGGGGCGGCACCGCGCCGCCTCACGCCGCCCGACGCCGCCTGACGATGCCTGGCGGTGCCGGACGACTAGCGTCGGCCCGCCGTCCTTCAAGGGATGCACCGCGGTCCGCCCGGCGGGGCGCCGGGCGTCAGGGGGGCGGCGACAGCCGGTCAGTCGACCTTGGCGCCGATGTTCTTGATGACCTCGGCCCAGCGCGCACGCTCCTCGCGGAAGTAGCCATCCATCTCGGCGGGCGAAGAGCCCACCTGCTCGATGCCGGCGTCACGGAAGTAGGTCACCACCTCGGGCGCCTTCAACGAGGTCACGAACTCGGCGTTGAGCTTGTCGACGATCGCCTTGGGCGTGCCCTTGGGCGCCAGCATGCCCATCCAGACGTAGGCCGAGTAGCCCTTCAGGCCCGCCTCGTCCAGGGTGGGCACGTCGGGCAGCAGCGCCCAGCGCGACACGCCCGAGGTGGCCACCACGCGCAGCTTGCCGCTGCGGACGTGCTTCATCATGCCGTTGGCGCCCGGGAAGGACATCGGGATGGTGCCCGCGAGCAGATCTGTCGTTGCCTGACCGCTGCCCTTGTAGGGCACATGCGTGAGCTTCAGGCCGGCCATGGACTCGAACATCGCCATGAACAGGTGCTGGCCACTGCCGTTGCCGGAGGAGGCGTAGTTGACCTCCCCGGGACGGGCCTTGGCGTAGGCGATGAGTTCGGCCACGTTCTTCACGGGCATCGAGGGATGCACGACGAGCGCACCCGGCTCGCGCCCGAGCAGCGAGATGCCGACGAAATCCTCGATCGGGTCGAAGTTGAGCTTCTTTTACAGCGTGGCGCTGATGGCATTGGTCTGGGACGCGAGCAGCAGCGTGTAGCCGTCCGGGGCCGCCTTGGCCACCATCTCGGACCCGATGGTCGCCCCGGCGCCGGGACGGTTTTCGATGACGATCTGCTGCTTCAGGCGCTTGGACAGGTCGGCGGCGATGGCACGGATGGGGCCGTCGACAGCCCCGCCGGCCGAGAAGGGCACGATGAGCCGGATCGGCCGGTTGGGGTAACCGCCAGCCTGGGCGGTCGCGGTGCCAGCAGCGGTACCCAGCGCCAGCGCGGCCGCGGCGCCCAGCAGGGCTCGACGGGAGGTCAGGGTCTTCATCAGGGTCTCCTTCAGGGGTGGTGAACAGTCTGAATGGTTCTATTTGGGTTGAAAAGGCCAGAAATGGTCAGTCGATTTTGCAGTCAAGCGACACCTGATCGAACCACTCGGTCTTCGACGCGGCGCAGGGGACGCCACAGGTGATCGCCGGACGAGCGCACGCGGTTGCCCTCCCCGACTCACAGCCCGAGCATGTTGGCCCGCACCCGGTGCAGGTGGGCGGTGCAGGCCTCGCGCGCCGCGTCGAGATCGCGCCGGCGCAGGGCCTCGACCAGGGCACGATGATCCTGCTGGTACTGCAGGCGACGCTGCGGCGTGACGCTGCGGCGCTTGAGCGCCGCCCAGGTCTCCTGCGCCCGCACCTGGTTCATCAGACGCTGCATCGCGCCGACGAAGGCGTTGTGGGCGGCGTCGGCAATGGCCTCGTGCAGGCGGGCGTCCCACAACTCGAAGTCCTCGAGTGTCTGCGCGGCCTCGGCCCGGTCGTTGCAGTCGTCCATCCGGTCGAAGTCGGCCGCCGTCGCATGCGCGATGACCATCGCCACCAGCGCCGGCTCGATGGCCACCCGCGCCGCCATCAGCTCCGCGGGGCTGACCGCCGCCGCATCGACGGCGAATGCCGATCCCGGCGCGGGCACATCCGCGGGCGACCGTTCGGCCACGTAGGTGCCGCTGCCCACGGTCTGCGTGATCAGCCGCTCACGCTTGAGTTCGGCGAGCACGCGGCGCACGACCGAGCGGCCGATCCCGTATTCCAGGCTCAAGGCGCGTTCGGTCGGCAGGCGCTGTCCGGGCGGCCAGTCGCCGCTCACGATCTGCGCGAGCAGCGCGTCACGCAAGGCTACAGCCGGGTTCGGCAGGGGCATCGATATCGCGGATCAGGGTCTTGGTTGGCGAATGGTAGCATTTGGGCTGATCCATTGGAGCCCAAATGCGTCTTGCAACCTTCACCCATCTCGGCCAGCGTCAGGTCGGTCAGGTCCGTGCCGACGGCCAGACAGTGACGCCCCTGGCGCTTTCCGAGGCCGAGCGTGCGCTCGGCGTGCTGGCCCTGGTCGACCGTCATGCTGCTGGCGTCCCCGCGCCATCGCCGGCCGGGGAGCCGATCCCGGTGGCGGAGGTACGGCTCGAGGCCCCGGTGCCTCGGCCGCGACGCAACATCTGGTGCGTCGGGCGCAACTATCACGCGCACGCCAAGGAGCTGCGCGAGACCGTGTTCAAGAACAGCAACGCCGACCCGCAGGCCTGGCCCATCGTGTTCACCAAGGTGCCCGAGTGCGTGATCGCCGACGGCGACGAGGTGCGCCTGCCGGGTGCTGCGGTGTCCTCCCAGATCGACTACGAGGCCGAACTTGCCGTGGTCATTGGCCGAGGCGGGCGCAACATCTCGCGCGCCGAAGCGCTGAGCCACATCTTCGGCTACACCATCGTCAACGACGTCACCGCGCGTGACGTGCAGATGCGCCACCAGCAGTGGGACCTGGGCAAGAGCTTCGACACCTTCTGCCCCATGGGCCCGTGGGTCGTCACGGCCGACGAACTCGACGGCACCGACACCCGTGTGCGCTGCTGGGTCAACGACGTGCTGCGCCAGGACGCGCGCACGCAGGATCTGATCTTCGACCTGCCCACCTTGATCGAGACCTGCTCGCGCGGCATCACGCTGATGCCGGGTGACATCATCGCCACCGGTACCCCGGCCGGGGTCGGCATGGGCATGACGCCGCCGTCGTGGCTGACACACGGCGACGTGGTGCGCATCGAGGTCGACGGCATCGGCACGCTCAGCAACCGCTTCGTCGACCTCTGAAACCTGCGGGACGATTCGGCAGCATGCCGGTTCTGGCCCCGTCCTCGCTCACCCTACCCCCACCCCGAGATCCAGGAGATCCCGATGCAACGCAGACAACTCATCCTGAGCGCCGCTGTCACCGCAGCGACCGCCCTGTCCATGCCACTGGCCGCGCTTGCGCAGGGCGACTGGCCGGCCAAGCCGATCACGATGATCGTCCCCTTCCCGCCGGGCGGCGTGGCCGACACCGTGGCGCGCCCCATCGCGGAAGCGCTGGGACGTGAGCTGAAGCAGACGGTGTTGGTGGAGAACAAGGCCGGCGCGGGCGGCGGCCTCGGCATCGCCGCCGCCTCGCGCGCCGCGGCCGACGGCTACACCGTGCTGCTGAGCCTGTCGTCGATCTCGATCCTGCCGGAAGCGGACACGCTCCTGGGCCGCAAGCCGGCCTTCACCCTCGACCAGTTCAAGCCCATCGCCCGCTTCACGGCCGACCCGACCGTGCTGGTTGTGCGCGCCGATCTGCCCTACAAGACGCTGGACGAGTTCGTCCGGGCGGCCCGCGCCAAGCCGGGCGGCTTCAACTACGGCAGTTCGGGCAACTACGGCACCATGCACGTGCCGATGGAGATGCTGCGCGCCAGTGCGAACTTCCCGATGACCCACGTGCCTTTCACGGGCGCCGGTCCAGCCATGGTGGCTCTGCTGGGCGGACAGATCGACGCCGCCGCCAGCGGCCCGTCCACCGTCGCGCAGCACATCCGCTCGGGCAAGCTGCGCGCGCTGGCCCACTGGGGCGACAAGCCGCTGCAGTCGCTGCCGGATGTGCCGAGCCTGACCCAGCTGGGCCAGCCGGTGAAGTTTGCGCAGTGGTCGGGTCTGTTCGTGCCCACGGGCACGCCGGACGCCGTGATCCAGAAGTTGCGCGCCGCTGCACGCAAGGCCGCGGCCGACCCGGCCGTGATCGCCACCATCGGCAAGGCCGGCAGCCCGATCGAGTATCTGGACGCGCCTGACTTCCAGGCCTACTGGGATGCCGATGCCAAGGGCATGGCAGCGGCGGTGCAGCGCATCGGCAAGGTCGACTGAGGCCAGATCAATCCTTCAAACCCTGGGCCGCGCGTACCTCGGCGCGGACACACTCCGTCAGCTCGGCCTTCAGGCTGGTGAAGGCGGGTGTGGTCTTGACAGAGTAGTGCCGGGGATGCGGCAGCTCGACCGCGCGGTCGAGCTTGATGCGGCCTGGCCGCGCGCTCATCACGACGACGCGGCTGGCCATGAAGACGGCCTCGTCGATGTCGTGGGTGACGAAGAGCACGGTCTTGCGCTCGGCCTCCCAGATGCCCAGCAGCAGCTCCTGCATCAGCTCGCGGGTCTGGTGGTCCAGCGCGCCGAAGGGCTCGTCCATCAGCAGCATGCGCGGGCCGTTGGCCAGCGCGCGGGCAATCGCCGTGCGCTGCTGCATGCCACCGGAGAGTTGCTTGGGGTAGTGCGATTCGAACCCCGCCAGCCCGACCTTCGCGATGAAGCCGTGCGCGATCTCCAGCTGCTGCGTGCGCGGCAGGCCGCGCTCGCGCAGGCCGAAGCACACGTTGTCCAGCACGTTGAGCCACGGGAACAGCGTGTAGCTCTGGAACACCATGCCGCGGTCGGCGCCAGGGCCGTCGATGCGCTGTCCGTCCAGCAGCACCTGGCCGGCGGTGGGCTGGTCCAGCCCGGCGACGATGCGCAGCAGCGTGCTCTTGCCGCAGCCACTCGGGCCGAGGATGGTGACGAAGTCGTTCTCGGCCACGGCCAGGTCGGTGGCCTGCAGCGCCAGCGTGCCGCCACCGGCGCCGGCAAAGCGGCGCTCGACGCCGCGGATCTGAAGGATGGGCTTCATCGGGTGGACCGCTCGGGTTGCGGCAGACCGCCGGCAGGGGAGGACATCTGCATCACCGCCCCAGTTGCGCCCAGGGGAACAGGCGCCGGTTCGCGGCCTTGAACAGCAGATCGCTGAGCAGGCCGATCACGCCGATGACGATGATGCCGAAGATGATCTGGTCGGTGGCCAGCAGCGCCTGGCTGTCGGTGATCATGTGTCCGATGCCGCTGGACGCACCGATCAGTTCGGCCACGATCACGTAGGTCCAGGCCCAGCCCAGCACCATGCGCAGCGTCTCGGCGATCTCGGGTGCGGCCCCGGGGATCATGACGCGCCACACCAGTGAGCGGTCGCCTGCGCCCAGCGTGTAGGCGGCCTCGACCAGATCGCGCCGGGTGTTGCCCACGGTCACGGCGATCATCAGCACCAGCTGGAAGAAGCTGCCGATGAAGATGACGGCCAGCTTCTGCGCCTCGCCGATGCCGGCCCACAGGATCAGCAGCGGGATGAAGGCGCTGGCCGGCAGATAGCGCGCGAAGCTGACGAAGGGCTCGAAGAAGGCCTCGATGGGCTTGTAGGCGCCCATCGCCACGCCCAGCGGCAACGCGATCGCCGCGGCGATGACGAAGCCGCCGACCACGCGCCACACCGTCATGCCGATGTCCTCGGCAAAGCCCATCTCGGTCAGCAGCATCCAGCCGGACTTCAGCATGGTCCAGGGGTCGGCCAGGAAGGTGGCGCTGACGTAGCCGGTGAAGGTGGCGGCCGACCACACCGCCACGAAGACGACGAAGAAAGCCACCCCGAGCACGACGCGCGCGCCAGGAGAGACAGGGGTGAGCGGTTTCATCAGCATGGGCCAGGAAAGAAGGCGGTGGCCGGCGCGGCACGTTGCCCAAGCGACCCGCCCGCGGTCGCAGGCCGGTGGTCAGGCAGAACGCCCGCGCCGTCGGACATCACTGGATGAAGCGGGTGTCCGCGAGCTTGCCCATGTCGGGCAGCTTGCGGATGATCCCGGCTTCGAGCAGGATCTCCGCGGCCTTCTTGCTGAACTCGGCGTGCTCACCGGCGAAGAACTTCTTGTTCGCCTCGCGGTCCTGCCAGCGCAGGTAGGCTTGGCTCTTCTCGAAGGCCTCGGCCGTCTGCTTGACGTCGGCGCCCATGATGCCGAAGCTCTTCTGCGGCTCGGCCTTGATCATCGCCACGGCATCGAAATAGGCGTCGGCCAGCGCCTTGGCGGCCTTGGGGTTTTCTGCCAGGAACTTCGGCGTGCAGCCGAAGGTGTCCATGATCATCGGGTAGTCCAGCGTGGTGGCCAGGATCTTGCCCGCCTCGGGCTTGGCGCGCACGGCGCCGAGATACGGCTCGTAGGTCATGGCCACGTCGATGCCCGAGGTGCCGGCGATCATCGCGTTGGCTGCGGCCTGCGGCTCGAGGTTGACGACCTTGACGTCCTTCACGCTCAAGCCGTTCTCGCGCAGCATCCAGGCCAGCGTGAAGTACGGTGCCGTGCCCGGGGCGCTGGCCGCCACGGTCTTGCCCTTGAGCTCCTTGATGCTGTTGATGCCGGGCTTGACGACCATGCCGTCGGCGCCGTAGCTCTTGTCGAGCTGGAAGATCTGCGTCGTCGCCACGCCGTTGGCGTTCCAGACGATCCAGGTCTCGACCGTGGTGGCCGCGCACTGGATGTCACCCGAGGCGATGGCGAGGTGGCGGTCCTTCTGCGGGATCTTCTTGATGCTGACGTCCAGGCCGTGCTTCTTGAACAGCCCGGCCTCCTTGGCCAGCGTCAGCGGCGCGAAGCCGGTCCAGCCGGAGATGCCGATGGCGACCTTGGTCTCCTGGGCGGAGGCGGCGGCGCCGCAAAGGGCCAGCGCGGCGGCGGCCAGGGTGAGCACGGTCTTCTTCATAGGGACTCCTCTCGGGGCAGGGGGTTGGGGTGGAAGAAAAGGTCAGGCGGATTCGACGGCAGTGACGGAGGAACTGCCAGGCGCAGTGTATTCAGCCCGCCACGCGCAGCGCCGGCAGGCCCCGCAGCGCATGCAAGAGGCGCGCCACCGAGCCGTCGACCACCATCGCGGTGGCGGCCTCGATGTTGGGCGCCAGATGGCGGTCCTGCATCATCGCGGCGCAGCGGCCGCGCAGCAGCGCGTGCGCCGCCTCCAGCGGGGCGGAGCTCTTCAGCGGCCGCAGGAACTCGATGCCCTGGGCGGCGGCCAGCCACTCCACGCCCAGGATGTGCGCGACGTTGCCGATCATGCCCTGCAGGCGCCGCGCCGCGAAGGTGGCCATGCTGACGTGGTCCTCCTGGTTGGCGCTGGTGGGCAGGGAGTCGACGCTGGCCGGGTGCGCGAGCGACTTGTTCTCGCTGGCCAGCGCGGCAGCCGTGACGTGGGCGATCATGAAGCCGCTGTTCAGCCCCGGGTCGGCGCACAGGAAGGGCGGCAGGCGCGAGACGTTGGCGTCGATCAGCATCGCGATGCGGCGCTCGGCGATCGCCCCGACCTCGGCGATGGCCACGGCCATCGCATCGGCGGCCAGCGCCACCGGCTCGGCATGGAAGTTGCCGCCCGAGACCAGCTCGCCCGCGCCGTGCGCGTCCACGAAGACCAGTGGGTTGTCGGTGACGGCGTTCGCCTCGCGCCACAGCACCTGCGCGGCGTGACGCAGCTGGTCCAGGCAGGCGCCCACCACCTGGGGCTGGCAGCGCAGGCAGTAGGGGTCCTGCACGCGGTCGTCGCCCTCGCGGTGCGAGGCGCGGATCTCGCTGCCGGCCAGCAGCGCGCGGTAGGCCTGGGCCACGTCGATCTGCCCGGGCTGGCCTCGCAGCGTGTGAATGCGCGGATCGAACGGCCCGTCGCTGCCACGCGCGGCATCGACCGTCAGGGCACCGATCACCAGCGCGGCCTCGAGCACGGGCTCGAAGGTGAACAAGGCGTGCAAGGCGAGCGCCGTCGAGACCTGCGTGCCGTTGATCAGTGCCAGGCCTTCCTTGGCCTGCAGTTCCAGCGCGGCGATGCCATGGGCTTTCAGCACCTCACTCGCCGGGCGGCGCGCGCCGTCCACCAGGAACTCGCCCTCGCCCATCAGCGCCAGCGTCAGGTGCGACAGTGGCGCCAGATCGCCCGAGGCACCGACCGAGCCCTTCTCGGGGATCCAGGGCACGAGCCCGGCATTGAACACCGTCAGCAGCGTGTCGATGACCACTGGGCGCACCCCCGAGTGCCCGCGTGCCAGGCTGGCCGCCTTCAGCGCCAGGATCAGACGCACCACCGGCGCGGTCATCGGCGCGCCCACACCCACGCTGTGCGAGCGGATAAGGTTGCGCTGCAGCGCCGCCAGATCGGCCGCCCCGATGCGCGTGCTGGCCAGCTTGCCGAAGCCGGTATTGACACCGTAGACCGGTGCCTCGCCCCGCGCCGCACGCTGCACCGCCGCCGCGCTGGCCTCGATGGCGGCCAAAGCGGCCGGGGCGATACGCAGCGGCTGCGCCGGCACCGCACTGTGCACAGCCCTGAGTTCATCGAGGGTAAGACTGCCGGGGGTGAAGATCATGGGGTTCCGTTTGTCATGGGGCTCTCAGCGCCAAGTGCGTACTTCTCGATACGTTCGTGCCGACAACTCGCCGGCGCATCGCGAGCCAGGGTGGGCCAGTGGGTGTCTCCGCTCATGTCCTCCGCACCGGGCTACGCCCGATGCTCCCCCTTTACTTCGCTGCGACACCAAATGGCCCTCCCTGGCCTGCCTGCGTCGGCACACGCGCCCGGAGTTTGCTCACACGGATGCATGGGTGCCAGCCCGCCCGGGCGGGCGGGGCGCTGTGCGCAGCGAAGTAAAGGGGGAGGCGTCCGCCGCCAGGCGGACGCCGGAGGACATGAGCGGAGCACAGTGCCCCGCACGCCCGGGCCCGCGAAGGTGCAGGCGCGCGGCCGCACGTTCTCCACCATCACCCTGCCACGCCATCCGCACCACGCACCATCGGCAGATCCAGCCCCCGCTCCCGCGCGCAGTCCAGGGCCTCGTCGTAGCCCGCATCGGCGTGCCGCATCACCCCGGTGCCGGGGTCGTTCCAGAGCACGCGCTCGAGGCGGCGGTCGGCCTCGGGCGTGCCGTCGCAGACGATGACCACGCCCGAATGCTGCGAGTAACCCATGCCCACGCCGCCGCCGTGGTGCAGGCTCACCCAGGTGGCGCCGCCGGCGGTGTTGAGCAGCGCATTCAGCAGCGGCCAGTCGCTGACCGCGTCGCTGCCGTCGCGCATGGCCTCGGTCTCGCGGTTGGGGCTGGCCACCGAGCCGCTGTCCAGGTGGTCGCGGCCGATCACGATCGGCGCCTTCAGCTCGCCGCGGCGCACCATCTCGTTGAAGGCCAGCCCCGCGCGGTGCCGCTCGCCCAGCCCGATCCAGCAGATGCGCGCCGGCAGGCCCTGGAAGGCGATGCGCTCGCCGGCCATGTCGAGCCAGCGGTGCAGGTGCGCGTCCTCGGGGAAGAGTTCCTTCATCTTCGCGTCGGTGCGGCGGATGTCCTCGGGGTCGCCCGACAGCGCCACCCAGCGGAAGGGCCCGGTGCCGCGGCAGAACAGCGGCCGGATGTAGGCCGGCACGAAGCCGGGGTAGTCGAAGGCGTTCTTCACGCCGGCGTCCAGCGCCACCTGGCGGATGTTGTTGCCGTAGTCCACCGTGGGCACGCCCATGGCGTGGAAGTCGAGCATGGCCTGCACGTGCACCGCGCAGCTGCGGCGGGCGGCCTCGCGCAGCTCCGCGTGCCGGGTGTCGTCGGCGCGGGCGGCCTGCCACTGCTCGAGCGACCAGCCCGCGGGCAGGTAGCCGTTGACCAGGTCGTGCGCGCTCGTCTGGTCGGTCACCAGGTCCGGCCGCAGCCCGCCGGCGCGGGCGCGACGCGCCAGCTCGGGCAGCACCTCGGCCGCGTTGCCCAGCAGCGCCACCGAGCGCGCCTGCCCGGCAGCGGTGTAGCGCGCCATCCGCGCTAACGCGTCGTCCAGATCGGCCGCCTGCTCATCCACGTAGCGCGTGCGCAGGCGGAAGTCGATGCGGCTCTGCTGGCACTCGATGTTCAGCGAGCAGGCCCCGGCAAAGGTGGCCGCCAGCGGCTGCGCGCCGCCCATGCCGCCCAGGCCGGCGGTGAGGATCCAGCGGCCCTTCCAGCCGCCGGGCGGCCGGGCGCCGGGCCGCCCCAAGCCGGCCGCCGTCCCCTCGGGGGACCGCCCGTCGTACTCGACGGGCGAGGGGTAGTGCTGTCTGGCCGCTTCCGCAAAGGTCTCGTACGTGCCCTGCACGATGCCCTGGGTGCCGATGTAGATCCACGAGCCCGCGGTCATCTGCCCATACATCATCAGGCCGGCGCGGTCGAGTTCGTGGAAGTGCTCCCAGGTCGACCACTTCGGCACCAGGTTGGAGTTGGCGATCAGCACCCGCGGCGCATCCGCATGGGTGCGGAACACGCCCACCGGCTTGCCCGACTGCACCAGCAGCGACTCGTCGGGCTTCAGGCGCCGCAGCGTGGCGAGGATGGCTTCGAAGCACTCCCAGTTGCGCGCGGCCTTGCCGATGCCGCCGTAGACCACCAGCGCGTCGGGGTTCTCGGCCACCTCGGGGTCGAGGTTGTTCTGGATCATGCGGTAGGCCGCCTCGATCAGCCAGTTGGCACATTGCAGCTCGGTGCCGCGCGGCGCGCGGACGGGGCGAGGCTGGGCGATGCGGTGCAGGGGAGACAGGTCGGTCATGGCGTTCGGGCTCCAGCGGTCGGCGTCAGGGGGCGGTCGTGACGCGCCCCGTCGGCAGGGTGGGCGATCAGGGTTGGACTCTACTTGTCTAGACAGGTCTGTACAAGTAGAGTGCGCCTATGGTTTCCCCTGATGTCCTTGCCAAGGGCGCCGCGCCAGCCCTGGCGGAGCCGCCCGCCAACGCCACGGCGGCCCCAGCGGCACCGTTCGCGCGCGTCAAGCAGCACCTGAAGGACGGGCTGGCCCAGGGCCTGTGGCCCGCCGGCACGCCGATGCCGTCGGAGGCTGAGCTGGTGGCGCACTTCGGCGTCAGCCGCATGACCGTCAACCGCGCGATGCGCGAGTTGCAGGCCGAAGGGCTGGTGCTCCGCACCCAGGGCGTGGGCACCTTCGCCGCCCCGCTGCACCGC
>Ga0172376_10007379_pt1 | contig 11715 bp, 6 predicted proteins | sample Lak35m_FD_121114 | JGI IMG/M metagenome (GOLD analysis project Ga0172376, IMG submission 121114) | Freshwater microbial communities from Kabuno Bay, South-Kivu, Congo - kab_092012_35m | ecosystem: Environmental > Aquatic > Freshwater > Lake | place: Democratic Republic of the Congo: South-Kivu...
CGCTGGCTGGCGGAGAGCTTCACCACCTTCCCCCAACGCGGTCGCGAGATCCTCGCCTCCATCGGCGGCGCGGTGGCGAAGGGCCTGCAGAGCGCCACCAACGATTCGGAGAAGCGCGGCAAGCTGCTCGAACTGCAGCAAGCGGCGGCCAAGGCGCTGCTCGAGCACGCGCCGGAGTTGGCCAAGGAGTGGCGCCAGGAGCTGACGCTGCTCGCGGCCAACTGGCTGCGCGAGGCGCAGGCCTCGCAGCTGCACGACAGGTCCAAGACCTACGGACCGCAAGTCCAGCGCGACAATTACGGCAACATCTTCTACTACGACTACGACCAGATGAACGGCTTCAACAACCAGTGGGGCGTGCAAGCCGTGCGCACCTCGCGGGTGCTGGAGTGCCGGCCCGCAGGCCGTTGGGTCGAAATCGTCGACGCCACGCTGCGTCCGCGCATCGACTACATGAGCGCCAGCCTGTACCTCAAGGTGGGCGAGGACCTTGACGCGTTCCCGTGCATCGAGGCCCTGGCGCGCACGCAACCGGCGCAGGCGAAGGAGCTCGCCGACGAATTCCTGCGCGTGTGGGCGCGCAACAACGACCCCAACCAGCAGAACAGCCGCCGCTCGGTGTTCGTCTACAGCTACGGCTTCGACGACCGCTCCAACGGCATCCCGCTGACCAGATCCAAGCAGGAGCGCAACCTGAAGAGCCTCGGCGAGCTGGTGGCGCGCCTGCGCGCGGCCGACATCGCCGTGGATGGACCGTTGCTGGCCGAGGCCTTCAAGGCGGCGCACGGCAAGGCCGAGGTCTATCGCATCAGCCGCATGGAGGAGATCTTCGGCGCGCTCGACAAGCTCGATGACGAGACCTTCGCCGCGCTGCTCGAGACGATGCGCGCGAACCTGGTCACGGTCTGGCGCGACGCGGCGGAGCAGCAGAAGGCCAAGACCAAGCGCACCAAGAAGGACGTGGAAGCCGAGGTGGACCACGGGTACGAGGTCGCGCGCGGCACGCTGGAGCGCGCCTTGCAACTGCGGCCGGATGGTTGGCGCATGCTGGTCGTGCAAGCCGCGTTGATGCACGACGAGAACGAGTGGATCGCCACGCGCAAGAAGGACTCGCAGTACTCGACGCGGCGCGCGGCGGCCTTCGAGGTGTTCGCCAAGGCGGCCGCCGCCTACCAGGCGAGCCTGCCGCCCGACGAACCCGCCAAGGAGCGCTCGAACGCCTACGAGACCTGGTTCAACACGGCGCTGGGCGCTTCCGACATCCGCGCCATCGACCACGAGAAGCAGTTGGCCGTCGGCGAGATCGAGCGCATCAAGGACGCGTTGGCTGCGCTTGGACCGGTGCGCGCGGAGCGGCACGTCAAGTTGTTCGCCAACGCGCTCGCCAATCGCATCGGCTCGGTCAATCCCGCGGTGAAGCTGCGCTACGTGCGCCAAGGCCTCGCCATCACGGGCGTGAACCGGCAGGTGCGCGACCTGCAGCAGCTGGCCGACTACTACGGCGACCTGGTCACGGAGATCCAGCTGCGCACGCGCGTCGACGGCGACACGAACGTCGGGCATGGCGGGCCCTTCGGCCTGCGTGTCGACTTGCGGCACACGAAGGACATCGAGCGCGAGTCGGGTGGGTTCGCCAAGTACCTGACGAACCAGAACAACAGCATGTACGCCTTCAACTACGGGCGTCCGCCGGAGAACTACCGCGACAAGTTCGAGGAAGGGACGCGCGCGGCGCTGTCCGAGCACTTCGAGGTGGTTTCGGTGACCTTCAACGATCCCAAAGCCCAATCGGTCCCCGACGACGAACTGGGTTGGCGCGTCACGCCCTACGCGTACATCCTGCTCAAGCCGCGCGGCGCGCAAGTCGACCGTGTGCCGGCGCTGAAGATGGACATCGACTTCCTCGACATCTCCGGCTACGTGGTGCTGCCGATCGAGAGTTCCGTCGTGCCCATCGACGCTGCGGCGCCCGTCGGCGCCAAGCGTCCGTACGCGGCAGCGAGCTTGGTGCAGATCCTCGACGAGAAGCAGTGGAAGGACGGCTTGATCGGCTTCGAGCTGAAGACCACCGGCGCCGGGCTGCCCGGGGCGTGGAGCGAGCTGGTCGAGTTCGCCCACCCCGGGTTCAAGGTGGCCAAGGTCGACGACTCCGGCCCGCAGGTCGTGCGCTTCCTCGAGGACGGCAGCGGCGTCGAGTGCGAACGGCGCGTCGCCTACACATTGGAGTCCGAAGGCGGCGCCGGCGGCGACGTGCCCTTCGCCTACGCCAAGCCGCTGGTGGAGGTGAAGGAGGAGCAGCGCTTCCGCTACGACGACGCCGACCTGGTAGCGGCCGAGCCGACGCTCCAACTGCGTCGCGGCGTCGCCGAGCGCGGCGTTTCGTGGCTGGCCTGGGTGGCGATCCTCGCCACGGTCGGCGGGCTGGCGGCCTGGATGTGGGCGCGGCGCGCCGGAGCCAACGAGGCCGCGCCCGTGCGCTTCCCCGTGCCGGAGCAGCCCACGGCCTTCTCGGTGCTGGCGCTCCTGCGCGACATCGAGCGCCACGCAGGACTCGGCGAGTCCGAACGCGCCGAGCTGCGCCGCGAGATCGCCGACCTGGAACGCGAGTTCTTCGCCGGCGAAGCGGCGCCTGCGCGCGACTTGGGCGCGGTGGCTGGCCGCTGGGCGGCGCGCGCCGCCTGAGCGCGCAGCGTCAGGTTTCCTTGACATTCGCCGGCGCCGAGGTCGCCAGCCGCGTCCGGCCCGGCCACCATGGCGACGCCGCCGGCCGCGGCTACCATGGCGCCGACCCGCCCGGCGCGCCAACCCCCGAAAGGATCCGCGACCATGCTCGATCGTCGTTCCCTGCTCCAAGCCTCGGCCGCGGCCGCGGCGTTGTCCCTGGTCGGTTGCCGCTCGACGCCCGCGCCGCGCAAGCGCTCGCAGGGACGCTTGCGCCACGCCGGCATCGGCGTCGGAGGGATGGGCGCCTCCGACCTCGAGCAGATCGCGGCGCATCCGGACGTGGACATCGTCGCCCTGTGCGACGTCGACGCCAACCACCTGCAGGAGGCCGCCAAGAAGCACCCCAAGGCGCGCCTCCATCGCGACTGGCGCGCCCTGCTGGCGGAGTCGGACGACATCGATTCCGTGCATGTCACCACGCCCGACCACATGCACGCCCCGATCATGTTGGCGGCGCTGGCGCGCGGCCTGCACTGCTATGGTCAAAAGCCCTTGACACGCACCGTGGCCGAGGCGCGCGCCGTGGCGCAGGCGGCGCGCGAGGCCGGGGTCGCCACCCAGATGGGCATCCAGAACCGCTCGAACCTGCCCTACCAGCAAGCGAAGCTCGCCTTCGAGACGGGCTTCCTCGGCCGGGTCTACGAGGTGCATTCGTGGTCGGATCGCCCCGCCGGTTGGTGGCCGCAGGGCGTCGGGCGTCCCGAGGGCTCCGATCCGGTGCCCGAATCGCTGGACTGGGACCTGTGGCTGGGAGTGGCGCCGCAGCGGCCCTACAAGATTGGCCAGTACCACCCCTTCGCGTGGCGTGGCTGGCGCGACTTCGGCACGGGGGCGCAGGGCGACATGGCCTGCCACCTGATGGATCCGGCCCTGTGGTTCCTCGAGCTCGGCGCGCCGACCCGCATTCGCTCCGACGGGCCGACGCCCAACGAGGAGACCTATCCCCTGTGGTCGCGCGTCGAGTACGAGTTCGCCGCCACGCGCCACACGACCGCCGGACCCTTGCAGGTGTACTGGCACGACGGCGGCAAGCAGGTGCCGAGCGACATCCTGGCCGAGTTCGGCGCGGGCGAGGTGACGAAGAACGGGTGCTTGTTCCTCGGCACGGAGGGAGCGCTGCTCGCCGACCCCTACGCCGGTCCGAGCTGCTTCCCGGCCGACAAGCACGCCAAGGTGCTCGAGTCGTTGCCGCAGCTGAAGCTGAAGAACCACTGGGCCATCTGGGTCGACGCCTGCCTCGGTCGCGGCGAGCCCAACGGCGACTTCGAGTACGCGGCGCTCCTGACCGAGACGGCGCTGCTCGGGAACATCGCCCTGCAGCTGCCGCACGAGACGCTCGCCTGGGACGGGCGGCGCGGTCGCTTCCGCGGCAGCCTCGAGGCCAACCGCAAGCTCCACGCGCCTTGGCGCGCCGACTTCGAGGTGCCTGTCCGCCTCTGAGCTCCCGCTGCGTCCGGTCGGGACCCGCGCGCGCGCGCGAGCCGCCGGCAGGCTAGACTCTTGCGTCCGGGGCTCGCCACGCGGGTCCCGGACCGCATCCATGCCCAGCTACCAGCTCGACCACCTGAGCGCCCTCGAGCACGAGGCCATCCACATCCTGCGCGAGATGGCCGCCGAGCGCGAACGCCCGGCCCTGCTCTTCTCCGGCGGCAAGGACTCCATCGTCCTGCTGCGCCTCGCCGAGAAGGCCTTCCGGCCCGCGCGCCTGCCCTTCCCGATCGTGCACGTGGACACCGGGCACAACTTCCCCGAGGCGATCGAGTACCGCGACCGCCGAGTCAAGGAGATGGGCGAACGCCTGGTGGTCGCCAGCGTCGAAGAGTCGATCAGGAAGGGTCGCGTGGTCGAGGAGAAGGGTCCGCGCGCCTCGCGCAACCGCCTGCAGACGACCACGCTGCTGGACGCCATCGAGGAGCACCAGTTCGACGCCTGCATCGGCGGCGGACGGCGCGACGAGGAACGCGCGCGCGCCAAGGAGCGCATCTTCAGCCATCGCGACGAGTTCGGCCAGTGGGACCCGAAGAACCAGCGGCCGGAGCTGTGGTCCCTGTACAACGCCCGCCTCAGGAAAGGCGAGCATTTCCGCGTGTTCCCCATCTCGAACTGGACCGAGCTCGACGTGTGGATGTACGTCAAGCGCGAGGAGCTCGAGCTGCCGTCGATCTACTACACGCACCGCCGCAAGGTCTTCCAGCGCGACGGCATGCTCTACGCGGCGGCGGACTTCATGCAGCTCCTGCCGAACGAGACCGTGTTCGAGGAGACGGTGCGCTTCCGCACCGTGGGCGACATGAGCTGCACGGGCGCGGTGCGCTCGAGCGCGTCCACCATCGACGAGGTCATCGCCGAGGTCGCCGCCTCGCGCGTGACGGAACGCGGCGCCACGCGCGCCGACGACCGCTTCACCGAGGCCGCCATGGAAGATCGCAAGAAGGAGGGCTACTTCTGATGACAGCCTCCAGCGAACTGCTGGCGATGGAAAGCGGCGCAGAGTTGCTGCGCTTCTCGACCTGCGGCAGCGTCGACGACGGCAAGAGCACGCTCATCGGGCGGCTCCTGTACGACACCAAGTCGATCTTCGAGGACCAGTTGCAGCACGTCGAGGACGTGTCGCGCCGCCGCGGCGACGAGTACACGAACCTCGCGCTCCTGACGGACGGCTTGCGCGCCGAGCGCGAGCAGGGCATCACCATCGACGTCGCGTACCGCTACTTCGCCACGCCGCGGCGCAAGTTCATCATCGCCGATACGCCCGGCCACGTGCAGTACACGCGCAACATGGTCACGGGCGCCAGCACGGCGAACCTCGCCATCGTGCTGGTCGACGCGCGCCAAGGCGTGGTCGAGCAGACGCGGCGCCACTCGCTGATCGCGTCGCTGCTGCGCATCCCGCACCTCGTCTACGCCATCAACAAGATGGACCTCGTCGGATGGGACGAGGCCGCCTATCGCCGGATCGAGGCCGACGTGCGCGGCTTGGCGGCGCGCCTCGACGTGCAGGACCTGTGCTTCATCCCGATGAGCGCGCTGCACGGCGACAACGTCGTCGAGCGCAGCGCCAACACGCCTTGGTACAAGGGCCCCCCGCTCCTGCACCACCTCGAGTCGGTGCACATCGCCTCGGATCGCAACCTGATCGACGTGCGCTTCCCGGTGCAGTGGGTCGTGCGCCCGCAGAGCGCCGAGCACCACGACTACCGCGGCTACGCGGGCCAGGTCGCCGGCGGCGTGCTCAGGAAGGGCGACGAGGTGGTCGTGCTGCCGAGCGGCATGAGCTCGCGCGTGGCGAAGATCGAGACCTTCGACGGCGAGTTGGAGGAGGCGTTCCCTCCCATGTCCGTGGTCGTGCACCTCGACAACGACGTCGATGTCTCGCGCGGCGACATGCTCTGCCGGCCGAACAACCGTCCGGTGGTCGGCCAGGACCTCGAGGCGATGGTGTGCTGGATGGCCGAGCAGCCGCTCTCCCCGCGCGCCAAGTACGCGCTCAAGCACACGACGCGCGGCACGCGCGCGATGGTCTCGAGCATCCAGTACAAGCTGGACGTGAACACCGGCCATCGCATCGAGGGCGTCGAGCAGCTGGGGCTCAACGACCTGGGGCGCATCTCGCTGCGCACGATGGCGCCGATCTGCTACGACGAATATCGCCGCAACCGCACCACCGGTTCGTTCATCCTCGTCGACGAGGCCACCAACGCCACCGTCGGCGCGGGGATGTTGTTGTCGGAGCCGCGCTGAGCATGTCGACCTCGCGCGCCGGCTCGATCGGATGGCACGACCTCGCGGTGCCGAACGCTCCCATCGTGCGCGATTGGTACTGCGCGGTGCTCGGTTGGCGCGCGGTGGCGGTGCCGATGGACGGCTACGACGACTACGCCATGTGTCCTCCGGGATCAGACGAACCGGTGGCGGGCATCTGCCATGCTCGCGGCTCCAACGCCGACTTGCCGCCGACTTGGCTGATCTACACCACGGTCGAAGATCTGGATGCCGCGCTGGCGGCGGCCTCCCATGGCGGCCGAGTGCTCGCGCCTGCGCGTCCAGTGATGGGTGGCCGCGTGGCCGTCGTGGAGGATCCGGCCGGAGCCGCCATGGGTCTGTGGGAAGCGCCGCGCGTTTGATTCCCTGTTCCTCGGGAGCGGCTCGACGAGTTTGACCTCTCGAAAAAAGAGGGAGGCGCCCCACCACAGAGCGCCTCGCCTCGCCTCGGAATCCCGAGGCGTCGATCCACCGTCTCGGCCTTGCGACCGGGCCCGCCCAAGGCACCACACCCGGGCGAACGGGACCGTTTTTCGAAGGTGGATGGCCGCGTTCCAGCCCGGACCGCGACACCCGCCCGGATGGCCGCCCGATCACTCGGTGCTTCCATCACACATCTCGTTTCGACACGGATCCCCTTGCCGCACGATGCGAAAAAGTCCCGGTTGTGGGGCGCCTGTTTCGGGTAGGAACCGGAAAATCCCGCTCCTGCGACCCTAGAATGGAGGATGCTCTAGTCACCCCCCTCATCTGGAAAAGCAGCGGGCCATGTCCGCCGACACTCCTCACGCCACCGACTCCCTGAACACGACTTCTCCGCCTACGCGGCGCGAACCGCAGGCGCGGCTGATCGTGCAGCTGGCCTTCGACTTCCTCATCTCGCCGCCCGTGCGCTTCGACGGGGAAGTCGACAAGAGCTTGGGCGCCGTCGGCGCCTTCGTTGGTGCCGACCGTGCCTACCTGTTCCTCCACAGCCCGGACGGACTGCGGATCTCCAACACCCACGAGTGGTGCGCCCAAGGGATCGAGCCGCAGATCGAGCTGCTGCAGGACCTGCCGGTCGACACTTTTCCGTGGCTGATGCAACGCCTCGAGGGCCGGGGACTGGTCGAAGCGTTGGTGCGCGACCTGCCCGCCGCGGCCCCGGTCGAGCGCGAGATCCTGGAGCTGCAAGGCATCCAGTCGATCATCCTGGTGCGCGTGCTCGACGCGCGCGACCGGATGGTCGGCTTCGTGGGCTTCGACGCGGTGCGCAACGAACGCCCGTGGACGGACGACGACATCTACTTGCTCGAGGCCCTGGGCGCGATCCTGAGTTCGGCCATCGAACGCCGCCGGACTGGACGAGAGTTGGCGCAGGCCGAGGAGGTCTATCGCGCGTTGACCGAGTCCTCGCCCGATGGCGTGTACCGCACCGACTCCACTGGAGCCACGGTCTACGCGAACACGCGCATGTGCGAGATCGCCGGTCGCCCGCTCGACGAACTCCGCGGCCACAGGTGGTCCGAGCTGATCCATCGCGAGGATCGCGAACGGGTCCTGCAGGACTCGCGCCAGGCCTTGTCCGGGGCGCGCGCATTCCGCAGCGAGTACAGGCTGCTGCGCGGCGACGGCCGCGTCGTGTGGGTGCTCGACCAGGCGCGGCCCATCTCGGACGACGACGCGGAGAAGAGCGGCTACATCGGCACGCTGACGGACATCTCGCCGCTCAAGGAGGCGCAAGCCGAGCTCTCGCGCAGCGAGACGCGCAGTCGCGCGCTCCTCGAGGCCATGCCGGACCTGATGCTGCGCATCGCGCGCGACGGCACCTACCTCGACTGCTCGCAGGCCGGCCGCGGCCTGTTGATCGTCGACCCCTCGACCTTCCTAGGCCGCAAGGTGGCCGAGATGCATCCGCCCGAGACCGCCTCGTTCTGGATGCACAGCATCCAGAAGGCGCTCGACGAGGGCTCGCGCGAGGTGTTCGAGTACGAGTTGCCGCTCGACGGCCGCTTCCGCGACTTCGAGGCGCGGCTCGTGCGCTCGGGCCCCCACGAAGTGATCGCCATCATCCGCGACGTCACTGAACGCTCGACGCTGCTGCGCGAGATCAAGAACAACGAAGCCGAGTTGCGGGCGGTGCATTCGGCGATCCCGGACCTGATGTTCGTCATCGGGTCGCAAGGCGTGATCCTCGCCTTCAGCGCCCACAGGCGCGAAGAGCTGTTCGTGCCGCCGCAGTTCGTCAGCGGCGCCAACATCCGCAAGGTGCTGCCCGAGCCCTTGGCGAGCGAAGTGGTCGCGGCCATCGGGCGCTGCGTCGCCAGCGGCTCGATCGAGACGCTGGAGTACGAGCTGCCCTTCCCGGACGGGATCCAGTCCTTCGAGGCGCGCCTGGCGCCCATGGCCGAAGACCGCGTCGTCGCGGTGGTGCGCAACATCAGCGAGCGCAAGCGCCACGAATCCGAGCTCCTCGCGCACCGCCAACGCTTGCGGCGCCTGGCCAATGAACTGACCGTGTCCGAGGAGCGCAATCGGCGCGAGCTCGCTCTGCAGCTGCACGACAGCATCGGGCAGGAGCTGGCCATCGCGCGCTTGAGGTTGCAGCGCGCGCAGGAGACGCAGGGCGCCGAGGCGCAGGAGAACCTCGCCCAGGCCAGCCGCTTGATCGAGGCTTCCATCCGCAACGTCCAAAGCCTGACCTTCGACATGTCGCCACCGGCGCTGCACGAGCTGGGATTGCCGCATGCACTCCGCTCGTACGGCCGCCACCTCGCGAAGACGCACGGCGTGGCGGTCGAGTACGAGGAGTCCGGCGAGCCCGTCAACCTGACCAGCGACCAGAAGATCCTCTTGTTCCGCTGCGCGCGCGAGCTGATGGTCAACGTGGTCAAGCACGCCGAAGCGACCCAGATCATCCTCTCGCTCGACCACGAGCCGGAGCGCGTCAGCGTGCGCGTCGAGGACGACGGCGTGGGCTTCGACGCGACCGAGGCGTTGTCGCGCTCCCCCGCGGACGGGGCGCACTTCGGGTTGTTCAGCATCCGCGAGCGCGTGGCCGCCTATGGCGGATCCTTGGACATCCGCAGCGGGGAGGGTACCGTGGCCACGGTTTTCATTCCCTTGGAACCCGTCGCGAAGGCCTGAAACCGAGATCGGCATGAAAGTCCTGCTGGCAGACGACCACTGCATCGTGCGCGAAGGCCTGCGCATCGCCATCGAGTCGACCGGCCAGCACGTGGTCATCGGCGAGGCCGACAATGGCGCGCGGGCGGTGGAGCTGGCTTGCGAGTTGAAGCCCGACTTGCTGGTGATGGACATCGCCATGCCGGAGATGAACGGCATCGAGGCGGCGCGCAAGCTCCTCTCCATGGCGCCGAACAAGGTGAAGGTGCTGTTCCTGTCGATGCACGCCGACAGCGAGTTCGTGCTCGAGGCCTTCCGCACCGGCGCTTCTGGATACGTCACCAAGGCCAGCGCCATGCGCGAACTGGCGGCGGCCATGGAAGCCATCGCGTCCGGCCGTACCTACATCAGCCCGAGCATCGCGGATGTCGTGCTGACGCCGATCGTGCGCAAGCCGGCGGAACCGGCGCCGCCTTCGGGACCGCACCTCACGCCGCGCGAACGCGAGATCCTCAAGTTGCTGGCCGAGGGTCTTTCCGCCAAGGAATGCGCGGCGCGCCTCGGCATCAGCAACAAGACCGTGCACGCCTTCCGCGGGCAGTTGATGGACAAGCTCAACCTGCGCTCGATCCCCGAGCTGACCAAGTACGCCATCAAGCACGGCTTCGCCTCGCTGGATTGAGCCGCGGCGCGCGCCGCGCCCAGCTCGCGCTCAACCGAGGCCGCCGCAACCCGCGCCGCGCGCGCAAGGCAGCCCCGCCGCCGCCCAGGCGCCCATGCCCCCGCGCACATCGACGAGCGCGGGGAAACCGCGCCTCTCGAGCAGGCTGCAAGCGATGGTCGAACGCCAGCCGCCGGCGCAGTGGACGATCCAACGACGGCCGGAATCGAGCTCGCGCCAGCGCCGTTCGAGCTCGGGCAGCGGAATGTGCACCGAACCCTCGATGCGCACGCTCTCACGCTCGCCGTGCGCGCGCACATCGAGCACGGACGCCTCCGGGGCTTGCGCCATGACGCGCGCCTCGGCGGGGTCGACGCGGATGGTCGAGCGCGCGACTCCCCGCGCCGCCCAAGCTGGCGGATCGCGGCGCAGCACGCCCTCGACGCGCTCGAAGCCCACTCGGAGCAGGCGGATCGCCGCCTCGCGCTCGCGACCCGGGTCGCACACGAGCAGCACGCGCGCCTCGGGATCCAGCAGCATCCCGGCCCACGAGGCGTAGCGCCCATCGAGGCCGAGCTGCACGCAACCGGCGACATGGCACGCCGCCCAATCGTCGGAGGAGCGCGTGTCGACGAGCAATCCACCCTCTTCGACGATCGCCAGCGCCTCGTCGAGCGTCGCCTCGCGCGTGGCGCGTGGCAGCAATTCGTCGCACAGCGACCTGCGCTGGCGGTTCAGCCTGGCGTCGTGCGCGAAGTACGCCGGCGCCGGCGGCAAGCCGTCGAGCGCCTCGCGCACGAACTGCTCGCGCGACATGGGCGCCAACATCGGATTGGCGGCGAGCTGCGCGCCGATGGTCGAGCTGGTCTCCTTGCCTAGGCTCTTGCCGCAGGCTGAGCCAGCGCCATGGCCGGGATGCAGCTCGACCTCGGGCGGCAGCCCGGCGAGGCGCTGCACGGAATCGTGCAGCTGCGCGGCGAGTTCCGCGGCATCGCAGCCCGGCGAAGCCGCCAGATCAGGCCTGCCCACGTCGCCGACGAACAAGGTGTCGCCGGTCAGCACCGCGCGCGGCGCCTTGGACGGACTGGCGAGGTCCCAAGCCAGCAGCGACACGCCCTCCGGCGTGTGCCCGGGGGTCTCCCACGCGACGATCCGCAGCGCACCCAGCACGAGTTCGTCGCCATCCGCGAGCGGCACATGCTCGAACTCGGCGCGCGCGCGGCGTCCAAGGCGGATGTCGGCCCCGGTGCGCGCGGCGAGCTCGAGGTGCCCGGCCACGAAGTCCGCGTGCAGATGCGTCAAGTAGACATGACGGATCGACAAGCCCAGCTCGGCGGCGCGGCGGATGTAGTCGTCCACGTCGCGGCGCGGATCGACGACGACCGCGGTCTTGGTCTCTTCATCGCCCAGGATGTAGGAAGCTTGCGACAGGCAAGCAAGGTAGTGCTGCTCGAGGATCATGC
>Ga0172376_10007383_pt1 | contig 11714 bp, 9 predicted proteins | sample Lak35m_FD_121114 | JGI IMG/M metagenome (GOLD analysis project Ga0172376, IMG submission 121114) | Freshwater microbial communities from Kabuno Bay, South-Kivu, Congo - kab_092012_35m | ecosystem: Environmental > Aquatic > Freshwater > Lake | place: Democratic Republic of the Congo: South-Kivu...
GACCTGGGCCGCAGCAAGACGATTCTCGTTTCGACGCACATTCTGCAGGAAGTGGAACCGGTGGCAGATCGGGTTCTCTTCGTCCATCAGGGGCGGCTCGTGTTCGACGGCACGCCTTCCGACTTGACGCACGCGGGCAAGTCGATGGAAGAGCGGTTCCTGGAACTGACTCGCGACGTCGCCTGAACAGCTTTTCGAAAACCCGGCCATGACATCGGCCCGATCGGTTGCCGTAAGAATCATCGCCGGAACTGGTTACGCATCGGATCAGGAGCTCGTCACACTCATGTCGGAATCTGCATCGCCCAAGTCACCGGCTCGACAACCGGCTCTGCGGCCCCACGTGATCAGGGCCGTCGTCAAGCGGAACGTGGTCAGCTTTTTCGCGAGCCCGGCCGGTTATGTCTTCATCACGCTTTTCGTGTTCATTGGGGCCCTGGCGGCCTTCTGGCAGCCGGTCTTCTTCGCCGCGAACCTGGCGAACCTGGCCCCGCTGAACGACTGGATGCCCTATTTGCTATTGTTCTTCGTGCCCGCCATCACCATGAGCACCTGGGCCGAGGAACGGCGCCAGGGCACGGACGAACTCTTGCTGACCCTGCCGGCGCGGGACTACGAAATCGTCCTGGGCAAATATCTGGCGGCTCTGTTCATCTATGCCGTCTCGCTGGCGTTCGCCCTGAGTTACGTGCTGGTGCTCAATCTGCTGGGCAAGCCGGACCTGGGCATCATCGCGGCGAATTTCCTCGGTTATTTCCTGATGGGCGCGGCCATGATCGCCATCGGCATGGTGGCCTCGGCGCTTTCGAACAGCGTGACGATCGGGTTCATCCTGGGCGGCGTGTTCTGCGCGCTGCCGGTGTTCCTGAACCTGTTCTCGCTGCTGTTTTCCGGGGCGGCCGGGCGAGCGGTCGGGCGGCTTTCGATCCCGGCCCAGTTCGCCGATTTCGGCACGGGCGTCGTGCCCATTGCCAGCGTGTTCTACTTCGTCGGCATCGCGGCGGCCATGATCTATCTGAACGTCCTTCTGATCGGTTCGCGGCATTGGGCCGGCGGGCCGAAGGGGCCTTCGATGTGGTCGCACGGGCTGGTGCGCACGGCCTGCCTGGTGGTTTCGGTGGTGAGCGTGTTCGCCCTGATCGGCCGGGCCGGGGCCCGGATCGACGCCACGGCTGAGCGGATCCACACCCTTTCGCGGGATTCGCGGAACCTGGTCTCTTCGATTCCGGCCAACAAGCCGGTGCTGGTGCAGGCGTATTACAGCCCGAACGTGCCGGCCGACTATGTGCAGGTGAAGGAAGACCTCCTGAACAAGCTCAAGGAGATCGCGGCCCTGGGCGGTTCGCGGGTGCGGCTGAACCTGGTCGAGACGGAATTGTTTTCCGACGAGGCCCGCGAGGCTGAGAAACGCTTCGGCATTCAGCCCCGGCGTGTGCTTTCGGCGACCGATGCGAAGCAGTCGTCCGAAGAGATCTTTCTGGGCGTGGCGTTCACTTCGGGGCTGGAAGAGGTCGTCGTGCCGTTTTTCGACCGGGGTTTGCCGGTCGAGTATGAGCTGATCCGGTCGATCCAGGTGGTCGCCCGCACGAACCGGAAGAAAATCGGCATTCTCAATACGGATGCCCGGCTGCTGGGCGGTTTCGACTTCCGGGCGGCATCGCCGGGGCAGGAATGGTCGATCGTGACCGAGCTGAAGAAGCAGTACGAGATCGTGCCGGGGAGCGCCGAAGGCCCGATCGCCCGCGATTTCGACTGTTTGCTTGTCGTCCAGCCGGCCAGTCTGCCGCAGCGCGAGATGGAAAACCTGATGGCCTATATCCGCTCAGGCGGGCCGGCCTTGCTCTTCGCCGACCCGATGCCGGTGACCGATCCATCGCTGGCACCGGAAACGCCCCGACAACCGGCTGGCGGCATGATGGGCGGTTCGCCGCCGCCCGAGCCGAAGGCCGACACGAAGCCCCTGATGGACCTGGTCGGGGTGGAATGGCCGCCGACGGAGATCGTCTGGAACGCTTACAACCCCCATCCGCAACTGGCGGATCTGCCGCCGGAAGTCGTCTTCATCGCCACTGGCAGCGGCCAGGCGGAGGCCTTCAACGTCAACGAAGTAGCCACCTCGGGCTTGCAGGAAGTCGTGGCCCTGTTCCCGGGTTTGATCCGGCCGCTGCCGACGGTGGGCCCGAAAGTCGAGCCGATGCTGCGAACCAGCGATTCGGGCGGCCTGATCAACTTCCGCAACGCGACGAGCCCTTCGTTCATGGGCGGGTTCATGCTGCGGCCCAACCGGACACATCTGCTGACCGGTCAGCCCTACACGCTGGCCGTTCGCGTGACGGGCACGCCAGGCACGCCGAAGCCGACGGTCGACGCGGAAGGCAACCCCCTGCCGCCAACGCCCCCTGGCGGCGGAGAGAAGCTCAACGTGATCCTGATCGCGGATCTCGACATCATCGGCGAAGAGTTTTTCGACCTGCGGCGCCGCGGGATCGAGAACCTGGACTTCGACAACGTCACCTTCGTGCTCAACTGCGTGGACGTGCTGGCCGGCGACACGTCGTTCGTGAACCTGCGCAAGCGGCGTGTGCGGCACCGAACGCTGACGAAATTCGAGGACGAAACCCGCCAGTTCGTGAAGTCAGCGGCCGAGGAGGCGAAAATCGCCGAAAGCGAGGCCGACGGCAAGTTGAAGGCGGCCCAGAAACGGCTGGACGACCGTGTCCGCGAGATCGAGGGCCGCAACGACCTGGACGCCCAGACGAAGGAATTCATGATCGCGAAGGTGCAGGAGACGGAAACCCGCCGTCTCGTGGTGGAAAAGGCCAGGATCGACGACGAAAAGGCGGCTGCGATCAACGATAGCCGGATGATCCGGCAGGCCAACATCCGCAAGATCGAAAACCGGTTCCGGTTCCTGGCGATTCTGCTTCCACCGCTGCCTTCGATGATTCTGGGCATCTGGGTCCTGACGCGCCGGCTCGCCCGCGAGAATCTGGCGACGCCAGCCTCACGGATGGCCTGACCGGACGAATCGGCACGAGACGAGACCCCACATCAAAAGGTTCCGCAAACTGAGGTTCGAAGGCCTAGGAACGAAGGGCCCAAAGCGCTTGCGTTCGCAGCCGCGGCGGCTTTGACGGCAAGCGCGGCCCTTTTGCTTGACACCCTCGACAGACGCGTGGCCGACCAGGTTTTCGACGATCAGGGGCAGGCGTTTTTCTCGGCCTTTTCCGATCCGCTGACAGCCCAGGCCATGGAAGTGGTCGAATACGATCCCAACACGGCACGGGTGATTCCGTTCCAGGTGCAGCAGAAAAGCGGCCGCTGGACGATCCCGTCCCACTACGACTATCCCGCCGAGGCCAAGGACAGGCTCGCGAAGACCTCCGCCGGCGTGATCGACCTGAAGAAGGACACGATCCGGTCTGACGATGTGGCTGACCACGAAGCCCTGGGCGTGGTCGACCCGCTCGACACGAAAACCTTGACGCTCAAGGGCCGGGGCAAGCGAGTGACCCTGCGGAAGCAGGCCGACGGCGAAATTCTGGCCGACCTGATCATCGGCGACGAAGTGAAAGACCGGCCCGGCATGCGGTTCGTGCGGCTGCCCAACAGCCCCCGCACGTATGGCGCGAACGTGAACGTGGATCTCTCCACGCGGTTTTCGGACTGGATTCGTCAGGACCTTCTCGGCGTGACTTCCGACCAGGTCCGAAGCGTCATGATTGACCGGCACAGGGCTGATCCCGCAAAGGGGGTACTCGTTCCCGGCAAGGTCTCGCGACTGATCCGGAACCCGGCGGACGGAAAATGGACGCTGGCGGCCGCCCCACCTGACCTTGTGATTGACCCCGCGCGGGTCAACGAGGTGCTGACGGCCCTGACGGGGCTGAAGATCCTGGGCGTCCGCCCCAAGCCGGCGGGACTGACGAAAGACCTGCAACAATCGACGGACGGCACGATCGAGCTGAAGCCCAGCGCGATCCGGTCGCTCGAAACACGCGGTTTTTATCGCACGCAATCGGGCGCGCTGGTTTCGAATCAGGGCGAAATTCAACTCGGCACCGATGAGGGCGTGGTTTACGTGCTCAGGTTCGGCGAAGTGACGGTGGCGGATGGCGAGGAACTTTCGGCGGGGACGTCCGACGATTCGGAGTTGCCGGCGACCGTCGAAGCGGAGGGCAAATCGAAAACCGCTGAAACCCCGGCCAAAAAAAGCCAGGGAGCGGGCACCGAAGGACGGTTCCTGTTCGTCACGACGCGGTTCGACCCCGATCTGGTGACGCCTCCGCGTGAACTCGAAGTCGATCGAGACACGACACTTCCGGCCGATCCGTTCCAGTTGCCGGGTTCGGGAGCGGTCTCGCCCGGATTCGAGCCGGATGTGGCGAAAGCCGAGCAGGTGCAACAGGAAAAGGAGAATAAACGGGCCGATGAGTTGGAAAAGAAACGCGAAGAGGGTCGAAAAAAGGCACAGGAGTTGTCCCAACGTTATGCGGCCTGGTATTATGTAGTATCAGCGGCCTCTTTCGGCTCGATCGCGGTCGATGAAGATCGGCTTTCGAGGAGCGAAAACGAGGCTCCGCCCGTCTTGGGAAGCCCAACGTTTCCTCCGAATTTCGGATTACCTGGAAATCCAGGCAAGTAATTCCGTTGCCGGGCAAGAGCGAACGCATTCAGCCGGCCGGGCTAAGAGAATCGAGTTCGATCATGTCGTCCGCGCAATTTTCCGTTCGTTGGGTTCACAGGAATCCAGTCCTTGTGACCGGATTCGTGAACACGGCCGTCGAGTGGCTGGCCGTCATATTTCAGATCATCTCCGACGGCAGGTTCCTCAAAAGTCCGACTCGTTCGTTCAAGCCGAAGCACCTCGGGCTTTCCCGGGAATTCGAATGGGTCGACCGCGACGAGGAGTCGGACGATCTCGTGGATTTCTGGAACGATATCCTCTGTCCCGCCGCGGTTTCCGAGGAATCCGTGCTTTACTCCACGAGTTCCCGCTGGCTTTCCCAGTTCCCGTGGTGGCCCGGCCCCCTGGCGATTGCGGATTTCCGGGCCCTCATGATCGCGCCCTGGCTGGCTCGCAATTTCCAGTTCAAAACGGTCGTTCTCGTGCCGAACGGTCACATGTTCGCCAACGACATGTACCAACGCCGCAAGAGCAATCAGTCCTATATCCGGCTGGAACAACTCGAACCGCTCGTCAAAAAGTATCCGCAACTGTGCCCGGTCGACTTCGAGCTACTTGTGGCCGAGGAGTGTACGACGGCCAAATTCGCCGCGGCATACGCGATTCTGAACAAGTGGTACGAGCTGGAAGCCCAGGCCAACGACAACCTGCTGCTGTTTCCCTACGACGCTCTGGCTCGCCATTCCTACGAGGCGATCGAGGACCTTTCCGAAACGCTCGACCTGAGACGCCGCAAGAAAGTCAGCGAGGCCCTCAAGGCCGTCAGAATCTCCTTCAACGGCGAGACTTACCAGAACATCCCCCACTCGCCCAAGGATCCCGAAGGCTGGCGAGCCAGCCTGCACCCGGGCCAGGTTCAGGCGATCGAAGAAATTCTGGGCCGGATGAACTGTCCATTCGGGGGCGTGGCGAACTGGAGCATGTCCGAAGAACAGCTCAAACGCCTGGAAAGCGAGAAGCGAGGGCGTTCACGTCGGCGGCGAAGCGGCGACCCTGACGATCAAGTGCCCAGGCAAGCCTTCGAGGCAGAAAGCGAAGAACCGGAACATGCTTCGCGGATCGAACCCCGGGCATCCAAAGAACGGCGCGAGAGGCGATCGTCTCGCCGAGGGGGCAGGTCAAGCGGCGGTTCCTCGTCCCGGTCGCGCCGGTCATCGTCGAGACCTCGTCGGGATGGCGAGGATTCGAGCGAATCCGCCTGAGACCGGAGCAAACGACGATTCGGAGGCTGGCAGACGACTTACGATCACCCTGGCCGCTCAAACCGTTCGCACCGCTTCAGGAGAATGAGGCCCGTCCGAAGAAAAATTTGCCCGTCCCGGCTACCCGTGCTTGCCAACTCCGGGGTGGCCGGCTTATGATATTACCCTTGCCTTTTCGGCCCGCTCAACCGTTTCGGGACGAACCGGCAACGGTTTCGGATCATCGCTGCTGGGATCTTTTTTCCATGCGTCACGTGCTCTCGGCCCTCGTTCAGAATCAGCCTGGCGTGCTCGCCCAGGTGTCCGGAATGTTCGCATCCCGGGGTTTCAATATCGAAAGCCTGGCTGTCGGCGAAACCGACAAGCCCGAATTTTCACGGATCACTGTCGTCGTCAAGGGCGACGATCGCGTACTGGACCAAGTCCGCAAGCAGCTCGAAAAGATCGTCACCGTCGTCAAGGTTCAGGACATTTCCCATCATGAGCATGTCGAACGTGATCTGATTCTCATCAAGATTCGGGCCACTCCTGATTGCCGCCCCGAGCTGATGACCCTTTTCGAGATCTTCCGCGCACGCGTGGTCGACGTGGCGCCGACGGAACTCATGGCCGAACTTTCCGGTCAGGAGAAGAAAATCCAGGCCTTCATCGATGCCGTTCGGCCCTACGGCATCGTCGAGATGGCTCGCACCGGCCGGATCGCCCTGATCCGGGGATCGAAGCCCGAAATCGTGCCAGTCGAAAAAGATACGCCCGCGGACGAGCCGCTTGTCGTTGGCCATTCGAGCCTTTGATCCGCAGCACAACATGACGACGCTGCCATGCGGCGACGCAAACCGACACGAACTTCCCGGGCTTCGGGCCCCCGCCTCCGAAGCCATCTTCCAGCCCCTCTTGCAGGGGGCGCCCCCTCTTGGGCGGGTCTGACATCAGAAAGAGAGAATCGATGCCGGCTCAGATCTATTACGACCAGAACGCCGACCTGGGGCTCCTCAAGGGCAAGACCATCGCCATCATCGGCTACGGCAGCCAGGGCCACGCCCAGGCCCAGAACCTTAAGGACTCCGGCTGCGACGTCATCGTCGGCCAGCGTCCCGGTTCGCCGAACTATGATCTGGCCGTAAGTCACGGTTTCAAGCCGGTTTCCGCCGCCGATGCCGCCAAGGCCGGCGATCTGGTCAATATCCTTCTGCCGGACGAAGTTCAGGGCGACGTCTATCGCAGCGACATTCTGCCGAACCTGAAGCCCGGCAACGTCCTCCTCTGCTCGCACGGCTTCAACATTCACTTCAGCCAGATCGTTCCGCCCAAGGGTGTCGATGTCGCGCTGGTCGCCCCCAAGGGCCCCGGCCACCTCGTCCGCTCCGAGTACGTCAAGGGCGGCGGCGTGCCCTGCCTGATCGCGACGCTGGAAGGCCACTGCACACCCGCTGGCGAATCGCTGGCGCTGGCTTACGCCAAGGGTATCGGCGGCACCCGTGGCGGCGTTCTGCGGACGACCTTTGCCGAAGAGACCGAGACCGACCTGTTCGGTGAGCAAGTCGTGCTGTGCGGCGGCGTCAGCGCGCTGGTCAAGATGGGCTTCGAAACGCTGGTGGAAGCCGGCTATCAGCCTGAATCGGCCTATTTCGAGTGCATGCACGAACTGAAGCTGATCGTCGACCTGATGTATCAGGGCGGCCTGAACTACATGCGGTATTCGATCTCCAACACGGCCGAATACGGCGACTACACCCGAGGGCCCCGGATCATCACCGAAGAAACCCGCGAAGAAATGCGCAAGATCCTCAAGGAAATCCAGTCCGGCCAGTTCGCCCGGGAATGGATCCTCGAAAACAAGGCCAACCAGGCGGCCTTCAAGGCCACTCGCAGGCGTGAACGTTCGCACGAAGTCGAAGATGTCGGCAAGCGGTTGCGAGCCCTGATGACCTGGATTGACTCCAAGGTCGTCTAAGCCCAGCGGAAGCGGCGTTCCAGCCGCGAAACGAATCCGACGGGCGGCGCCGAGCGTTCGGCGCCGCCCCGTTCATGTCCCATCGCTGGAGAATGCGACTCCATGGCCGATCGGAACAAAAAGCTGGCGGCGAACGTCGCGGGGCGGTTCTATGTCGACGACACCTGCATTGACTGCGAAGTCTGCCGGGAACTCGCCACCGCCAATTTCACCCGCGACGACAAATCCCGCAAAAGTTACGTATTCTCACAGCCTGATAACCCGGCCGACGAAGCCGCCTGCCTGGCCGCGCTGGAAGAATGCCCGGTGGAAGCGATCGGCCGGGATGGCCAGTCCTGAGCGATTCGGTTCGAAAGCGTCTCTCGAATTCCGCTGTTCGAGCGGTATTGAGCGTCAATCGATGAACCGAATCCGCGGTAACATCGCACGCACCATCCAAAGCAGCATTCGACGAGTCGCATCAAGCCGACGGAATCGCATTTCCATCTTTGGAATTTCATGGAATTCCGAGAGTGATTCATGGAAGGACGCCATTTTCTTGCCTTGCACATGGATATCGTTTACGAGGGCCCGTAACATTTCAGCCTGGGCTAACGGCCCAGATTACCGCAAGTCGCATATGTATAGAGAGCTTTGCGATACCATTCGCTCCCGGATGCCGGACTTCCAGCCCGGCATCCGGGAGCGAATGGTGCTTCTGCGAACGCTTGCTTCCCTCGACTCTTTCCGTGGGCGTTGCCCACGGCTGTGATGTTTCGCACCGTTGGTGCTGAAATCCCTGAAGAGCCCCATCTGTCATTTCATATCGCCGCCCCAATTCGATCGATTGTAATTCGCCGATCCAACGCGCGGTATCGTCAATGTGTTCCATCGATTGCCGGCATGAATACGGGCGACGGTGACGATCTGGCCGACGTGATAACACGTGTGGCCCAGCGACCGCTGAATCGCAACGGGCACGGCCATTTTCTCGCCCCGAATCGTGACCGTTTTGCCGAGATCCTCGTGGCTCAGGCTTTTCAGGCTGGCTTCGAGCACGCCCCAGCCTTTGTCCCAGAATGCCATCAATTCCGAGCGGTCCGCGAACGTGTCGACGAATTCGCCGTCACGGTCGCGCCAGGGCTTTTCTCCGTCGGTCGTGAGGAAGTCGGTCCAGCGCGAAATCAAATTGCCAGCCACATGCTTCATGATCACCGAAATGGAATTGGTATGCTCGTCCAGCGGTTTGCCCAGAAGGGCATCGGGCACCTGCGCCACGGCCCGTTCGGCCAGCCGCCGGTGCGATTCGAAAGTGGTGAGCGTGCCTTCGACGAAGATCATCGCGGGGTCCATCAGTGCGGCTCCTTCGAAATCAGACTGGCCGTGTCGGTCAGCTTCACGCGTGTCGAAAGGGCATGCAGGGCCAGCAGGTGCAGGATTTCGCTCACGGTCGTGCAGGCATCGCCCACGACAGTGACGTCATAGGCTTCGGCCGCTTTCGAAATCGCTGTGTGAGTCACGCAGTTGTGCGTCATCATGCCGCAGAGGATCAACCGATCGATGCCCAGCGATTTCAGCGTTTCCTGCAATTTCGTCTTTTCGAAAGAATCGGCGAAGGCCTTGACGATCACTGGCGAGTCTGGAGCCGCGTTTCGAATGGGTGACCGAATGTCGGCACCAGGCGAACCCGCGGCGAAGAACGGCGCCGGTTCGCCTTCGACGATGTGCCGCACGTGAATCACGGCCCTGCCGGCGGCTTTCGCCCAGTCGATAAGGCGCAGGCAATTGGCCTCAGCCGCTTCGGGCTGCCAGAGCGGGAATTTGCCGTCGGGGAAGTAATCGTTCTGCACGTCGATCACGACAAGCGCTGTGGCCATGCTGGTTTCCCTGATTTCGATCGATCGGAGCCCGCCAATTGCGATATCCAGCGATTCTGATTATCCCGCCATGGCCGACAACGGTTCAAGCGCATTCCGAAAATCGGCCGCTGGGTCATCGCCATGGCCTTGATCGGCCAGAATCGTCTCGCGATGATGGTCAGCGATCGAACGACGCAACTCACGAGCCGGTAACATACGCCAAACAAGCGAGATTCGCACCAGGGAGCCTCGAAATGAAACGCCTGAAGAACCTGCTACGATGGCCTGGCCTGCTGTCGGTTTTGCTGACATTCGTGTCAACACCCGCGATCCACTCGGCCGAAGCCGGGAAGCGCTGGAACGTGCTCTGGATCTCGGCCGAGGATTTGAGCCCGGATTTAGGCTGCTACGGCGATAACTACGCCAAATCGCCCGCGCTCGACAAACTGGCGGCCGAAGGGGCACGCTGGACACGGGCGTTTTCCGTCGCCCCGGTGTGCGCGCCTTCGCGCAGCTCGATCATCACGGGCATGTATCCGACATCCATCGGTTCCATGCACATGCGCAACAAGTGCGTGCCGCCGCCCGAGGTGAAGTGCTTCAGCGAATACTTGCGGGCGGCCGGTTACTGGTGCACGAACAACGTGAAGACGGACTATCAGTTCGACCCGCCGGCGACGGCCTGGGACGAATCGTCGAACAAGGCCCATTGGCGCAGCCGGCCGGACCCGAAGCAGCCGTTTTTCGCCGTGTTCAACATCACGACAACGCACGAAAGCCAGATCCGGCTCGATGACGACGCCTTCGCCAAGCGCACGGAAAGCCTGACCGAGTCCGAACGACATGACCCGGTGAAGGCCGTGCTGCCGAAATACTACCCGGAATCGCCCGTGATTCGGCGCGACTGGGCCCGGTATCACGATCTGATCACGACGATGGACAAGCAGGCGGCCGACATCCTGGCCCAGCTCGAGGCCGACGGCCTGGCCGATTCGACGGTTGTCTTCTTCTGGGGCGATCATGGCCGCGGTCTGCCCCGTTCGAAGCGCTGGCCTTACGATTCCGGCACGCGCGTGCCGCTGCTGGTGCGCTGGCCGGGCGTGATCAAACCGGGAACGGTCGTGGAAGACATCGTCACGCTGATGGACCTGGGGCCGACGGTGCTGAAAATCGCGGGGCTTGAACCGCCGAAACACATGCAGGCAAAGGCGTTTCTGGGCGAAAAGGGGCTCGAAACGCCGGGGCTCGAGAAGCGGGAATACGCCTTCGCCCACCGGGACAGGATGGATGAAACCTATGACATGATCCGATCCGCCCGCGACCGGCAATTCCGCTATGTGCGGAACTTTCAGCACAAAAAGCCCTATGCCCAGTACATCGACTATATGGAGCAGATGCCCACGATGCGGGAATGGCGGTCGCTGAACAAGGCAGGCACGTTGAAGGGCCCGCAGGCGCTGTTTTTTCAGCCCGAGAAGCCGAAGCACGAGCTTTATGACACGCTGGCCGACCCGGACGAAGTCAACAACCTGGCCGACGACCCGAAATACAAGGACGTGGTCAAGCGGATGAAAAAGGCCGTGAACGACTGGATGGACGAAGTCGGCGACCTGGGCTTCGTGCCGGAGCCATCGCTGAACGAACGCTTCCGGCCGGGCGGGGTGCAGCCGGTGACGGCAAATGTCGCGATCGGCAAGGGCGAAACGGGCGGGAAACAGACACTGAAGCTATCCTGCCCGACACCGGGCGCCTCAATCGCCTGGCGATACGCGGACGACCCGAAGAACCGCTGGCGTCTCTACTCCGGCCCGTTCGAGTCGAAGCCCGGCGCGGCGATCGCGGCGAAAGCCTGCCGGATCGGGTATCGGGACAGCGAGCAGACGATCGTGGGCGAATGAGTCCAGGCGATTCGCCAGAACGGAGTTCGGGGGTCGGCCGTCGTCTCGAAGTTGATCGAAGGTGGGCGATCTCTCCGGGAATCGCCACCATGGCAACCAGCTGTCGCAGAGAGCGCGTTGGAACCGACGGGACTC
>Ga0172376_10007384_pt1 | contig 11713 bp, 8 predicted proteins | sample Lak35m_FD_121114 | JGI IMG/M metagenome (GOLD analysis project Ga0172376, IMG submission 121114) | Freshwater microbial communities from Kabuno Bay, South-Kivu, Congo - kab_092012_35m | ecosystem: Environmental > Aquatic > Freshwater > Lake | place: Democratic Republic of the Congo: South-Kivu...
CACCGCATCCTCACCAAAACGATCTAGTGGCTCATCATACAAGTCAGCAACCTCTAGCCGTCGTTTTTGCAAGAAAACACTTTGGACAGCGCGTAAAAATCGGATTTGATTAGCATTGTACTGATGTTGGGTGATAAATTGCTCAAAATTGCGCTCCACGATGTCCTTATAGTCTGGCAACGCCTCAAACTCCAACAACTCCCGTAAAAACGCCAGCAAACTCGTCACCTTTAAGTTAAACGCCTTGCGAATATTCGACTCCGACAACTGGATATTACTACCACCTAACTCGCGCCGCAAAGTTCGCTCTAGCGCCACCAGTTGCAGATCCGTCACCGTCTCACCATTACGCAAAGCCGCGATCGCAGGATGAGTCTCAAAAATCTCCATCACCTTACGCTCGACCCTCTCGCGATATTCCTGCACATACACCTGCTCACCACCCTCACCCAGCGAAATATAGCCATTCACCGCAATCCGATCCGCCAAATCAATCTCGATAAAGGATGAAGGCTTTTCACGGCGATTTTTCATTTGATGAGCCAAATCGAAAATCACCTGTGTTAGTTCTTGGGGTGTGGCAGTTCGCAGATGTTCCGTCAAGCAAATATCTACAGAAGCTTTCACCCTGCGATCGTCCATCACAAAAGGCGGTAAGCGGCTCACATCCTCAGCGATCGCTACCAACGAATCATCACGCACTGCCTCAGTCAACACCTCATACTTCAGTCGTTCTACCTTATTCGTAAAAGTTGCCGCCGCCACATCCACGCCCGCCACAAACCGCAACAACGGCGCGACCTTGGTACGCAAAAACTCTATCTTATCTTTAGTAATGTAACGCCAAAAAGTATCCGTCCATGCTTGCTCAACTTCGTGATAAACCTGCTGCACACTATAAGCATCAAGCGGAATTTGCCCAATTTGCTGACGTAAATCGCCGATAGTTTGTTGGCGATCGCCAGAGTCTTGCCCCTTCACATAAAACTCTAACAATTTGAGACGTGTATTAAAGATTTTGACCGTCACAGGCAAATTTTGTGTAGAAACTTCATCACTAGGATTTTTATTGAAGTCATTTTCCCAAAAGTCAATTATCAAAAACTCGTCCTTACGACCATCAGGCAACCAATCAAATACCCTACAAGCCTCATGGTTACGAGTCCCCCGCCCAATCATCTGTTCCATCTTGATCCAAGACTGGACAGGCTTCATAAACACTAAATTCATCACTTCAGGTACATCGATTCCTGTATCTAAAAGATCCACCGAAATCGCAATGCGCGGCATATCCTCCTTTTTAAACCGCTTAATCAATTCATCGGTGCGCTCCATTTCCGACACAATCACCTGCACCATGCTCGGAAATTGGGGATACATCTCCTCAAACACCCTTGCCAACCGAAAAGCATGATCTTTCGTCAGTCCAAACACAATCGTTTTGGCAGGATAAAGCCCCGACTTATCCTTATGACACACCTCCATAAATTCTGCCCATTGCTTACGCAATGTGTCGCGATTGCTAACCTTACGCTCTAAGTCCGTCCCTTCATAATCAATATCATCAGGATCGCGTCCTTGCTCAATCAAAGCATTACGCTCTTCCTCACTCAACTCTGCCCCACGAATCCCCTTCCTTTGAAAACCTGTTTGCGCCTGATACAAACTGAAATCAACTAAATTACCCTCGGCGATCGCCTGACTGCGTGGATAGCTAAATGTCGGCACATCGTCAAAACAATGAAATAGCTTCAGCGTATTGCGATCGATAAAATTAGCAGGTGTTGCTGTCAGTCCAATGATTCGCCCATCAAAATATTCGACTACCTCGCGAAACTGGTTATAAATTGAGCGATGGCATTCATCAAAGGCAAGCAAATCAAAAAATGCAGGTGTAAATTGTCTGTAGCACTTGATTAATGTCTGTAAAGTACCAACATACAAACGTTTACTGTAGTCAATGTTGTAAGTACGAATGCGATCGCAAGGTTCATTTGGCAAATAAACCTTGAAATTGTCATCTAAGGCTTGCCGAACCAACGCATCGCGATCGGCAACAAATAAAATTGTCCGTGCCTGATTTGCCCTAGAGAATAAATCCACCAACGACATCATCGTGCGGGTCTTCCCCGTTCCCGTCGCCATCACTATCAAAGCGCGGCGATGTCCATCGTCAAATCGTTCGCTTACCCTTTGCACCGCCTCTTGCTGATAAAGTCGCCCTGCGATCGCTGTATTTTTCTGGACTTGCTGCAAGGGAACCCTATGCTGGCGCAAATACAGTAAATTTTGCAAATCTCTTAACGAAAAAAATCCCGCTACCTGTCGCTTATTCTCGCGATCGACATCCCAGAAAAAAGTGCGATCGCCATTACTCATGAAAGCAAAGGGTTGAAAGCTCTGATGCTTAGCAATTTCTGTAACATAGTGGCGTACCTGCTGCTCAGCAACTTCAGGCGATCGGCTCTGTCGCTTTGCCTCAACTACCGCAATCACTTCCCCATTAGGCAAATACAAACAATAATCCGTCACCCCATTCCAAGGCTCCGCATCATAACCATCTACAGGAATCTCAAACCCAACTTGATTTTTATCCTCTAATTTCCATCCTGCCAGCTTGAGTTTTGGATCAATTAAATTTTTTCGAGTTGTTTGTTCGCTAGGAGACATATCGGCATCTCTTTAATTTTTGCAAGCCATAACCATACTAATGCAGAGAACGATAGTGCTTACAAACCATTACCGATGATAAAAAAGGCAGACCAGAAGGCAGGATGATTGTATTGGGATGAGCGAATCATCTTTATTTGTGCCTTTTGTAAAGATTCTGCGATCGCCAGATTATCACTTTGCAACTCTTGATAAAAAGCATCCATGAGAGCTTGTGTGCCTGCATCATCGACCTTCCAAAGAGAGGCGATTGCGGTTTTTGCTCCTGCTTTTTGGACTTGGTAGCCAAAACCCAAAATCTCCACCCCATCACCTAGCTTGCCCACACCTGTCTGACAGGCACTCAAGATCATTAAGTCAATATTTTGTAGAGGCAAGTCTGTGATTTCATTTAACTGGAGAATATCACCATTGCCAAAGAAGATGCGTGAGCTTTCAGGCTTACCTATGTTGAATTCAGCATGGGTAGCAAAGTGGAGAATATTATGATTGCTTAGATGATCTTTGATAGCTTGGAGGCTAAAATCTTTCTCTTCCAGCGTAGTGGAATTTTGTAGCATTTTGGAAATTGCGCGGACTTCAATGAGCGTAGCAGGAAGAGCAACTTGCCCAAATTTATTCTCTCCCGCTTTACCGCCAAATGCTCCTGCAAGCACATTTGGCGATCGCTTAGACTTGGCACTAAAATCACTGAGGCTATAGGCAATTAAGTTACTGATGCGATATTTTTCACTTAGCCATTGTTTGCCATCATAAAGAGCCGCTAGGGGTGCATAGCGAAGTTGTTGATCAGGAGCATAGAGAATAGTTGTCGCTTTTGCCTTGATTAAGTTAGCTTCAATAGGTTTGATGAGCAGGTTATAGAGCTTTTGGGCTGGCTCTTTTACATCATCAGATCCGCTATCCTGCAAGGCTGTCCTGAACTCCACAATTAACGCATCAAGATCACTTTGGGTAATGGGAACAGTGCGGCTAATTGGCAAAGTATTGGGAGCAAAGAGAATGATTTCTAGGCGATCGCTCAAAATGAGAGGATATATAAGAACATTTCCCTGTGGAATCTTTTGTAGATATTCAGGAACTTGATTGATATCCGATTTGGGGATTTGTTGAATTTGTACAGCTAGTTGGCGATTAATTTCCGAACTCTTTGCCAATCCTTTCACAGTCAGCTTTTCACTAACAATCTTCTCTGGTTCCAAAAGCCTCACACCCTGCAAAGTTCTATCATTACCTTTGATATTTTTGAGATAGTCTTCTAGTTCTTGAACTTTGAGGAGATCAAGGACTTGCAATGCTTCCATGACTCTATTTTGTCGAAGCAGCACATCCGCAAGACGACGATAAGTTCCTGAAATACTAATAGCATAGGATTGTTGCGTGGCCTTATCCAGATTTTTGATGTCATTACGAATAGACTCACGAACATTTACCGATTGCTTATAAAAGAGAATTGCAAGTTCAGGTTGGTTCTGTTGATAAGACACAGCGCCAAGATTGTTCAAGTCTATAGCTTCTCCTTGGCGATCTTTAGTTTCCCTAGCGATCGCCAAACCTTGCAGATAGTATTCAATCGCTTGATCACGGTTGCCTAACGCTAGATAAGCTCTCCCTAAATTGGATAAAGCTACTCCTTCCCCTTGCTTATCTTTGAGTTCTCGTTTGATCACCAAACTTTGTAGATAATATTCAGCCGCCTTACTATATTTTTCTAGCGCGTGATAAGCCAAACCCAAGTTGATTAGTAAACCACTCTCCCCTTGACGATTTTTGAGTTCGCGATTAATCGCTAATCCTTGTAAATGGTACTGGATCGCTTTTTCATATTTACCTAAAGCATCATAGGCAATGCCTAGATTTCCTAGAGCTTGTGACTCTCCCAAGCGATCTGCGATTTTTCTGGCGATCGCCAAGCGTTGCAATTGGTACTCAACTACCTTGTCATAATTACCCAGAGCCAAATAAGTGATTCCTAGATTTCCTAGCGCTTGCCCTTCTCCGAGCCGATCCTTAATTTCCCTTGTAATGGTCAAACGTTGCAATTGATAATCGATCGCTTTGTCATAGCTACCGAGATAGTAATAAGCTAAACCAAGATTACCTAGTGCATGCCCCTCTCCTTCGCGATCTTTGATTTCCCTCGTGACTGCTAGACGTTGCAAACCGTAATCGATCGCTTTGTCATATTTGCTGAGATATCGATACGCATTACCTAGATAGCCCAGAGACTGTTCTTCTTCGATGCGTTCTTTGCTTTCTCTGGCGATCGCTAAATGTTGCAGATAGTATTCGATCGCTTGGTCATACTTGCCAAGAGAGTAATAGGTAAAGCCTAGATTACTCAATACTTGCATTTCGCTGGCACGCTCTTTATTTTCCCTTGCGATCGCTAATGATTGCAGCAAAGAGGCAATCGCTTGGTCGTAGTTCCCTGCTGCATAGTAAGAAGCTAATGATTGCAGCAAAGAGGCAATCGCTTGGTCGTAGTTCCCTGCTGCATAGTAAGAATTTCCTAAACTGCTCAGCGATTGCATTTCTCCAATGCGATCCTTAATCTCTCTGGCGATCGCAAGGCTTTGCAATTGGTACTTAATGGCTTGGTCATAGTCGCGCAATACATGATAGGCAATTCCTAGACTCCCAAGTACCTCTCCTTCGCCACCTCGTTCCTTGATTTCTCGATAAATGGCTAGGGACTTCTGCCATGCCGTCAAAGCTGCCCCAATTTGCTGAGTTTGAAATTGCTGAAACCCTTCTCGTAAAAGTCGATCTGCTTCTGTTCTGCGTGGAGATATATTCTGAGCGATCGCAGGTTTAGTCATTGGCATCAAAGCGATCGGCAATGATGTAAGGCTGTATGTAATCGCAGCGAGAGCAAGCAGTTTTAGACTTGACAGCATGGACTTTTCATTTTCTTAGCAACCTTATAATACCAAAGTACAAAATGGCTACGCCATTTTGTACTTTCAAAACCATTTGCAGATTTTTGGGTTTTAAGAGCAATCAACACCAGTACAAAGTCTGGTAAACCAGTTTTTTGCAATTACCCTTAGAGCAAAGTCATGTCCCAATGTGCCACCCGCTATCGCATAGCGTAGCGCAAATTCTAGACTGGGATTGTATTGATCCCTTACGATTGGGCGTAATTTCTTTAAATCAAAGACAGGAATTTTAAAATCGCTAGGAAAATGACCCGCCTCAACTAATTCCTTAAGCGCATTCCATCGATGATGCCCAGAATCTAGCATTACTTTAGTAGGATCTTGGCGATCGCGAATCATCAAACTTACAAGAGGAATTCCCTTCCATCCTTCTTCCAAGATACTTGATTTATATTCATTAGTGATATCTGCGCTATCTTCACTACCCTTAACATATTGACTAAATGCCTTGAAAAAATCTTGAGGTTCAAACCAATAGGAAGCTGTCAACATTTTTTTAACTGTCGTCACCGCATGTAATTGCTGTTCTTCTGAGAACTTATCATCATCTTCCTCTCGAAAATGTTCCCATTGAAAGTCAATCCAATCCGCATTCTGTAATAGCGATAGTTTAAGCTCAAAATCAAAGGCATCTGCCTTAACGACTGGCTCAACAGTAGTAGCTTTAGGAGGTGGAACTACCTCAATATTTTGAACTGCCTCGACATTGATCACCGATTTCTTGCGTTTAGCGGTTGATGATTGTTTCTTGCTTTGCCATTCCATGAATGTGGAATCAGCTAAAACCTTATTCACGCGATCAATGCGATAGAGTTTGAGGAGAGTTGTACTTTTCCCTTTGGAATTTTTTTCTGTCTTGTCGCACTCACCTAAAAATTTCTTGATCGTGGGATCAGTAAAACCATGCAACTCTTTGAGTTCTTTGGATGATATGTATTCCGTCGCGGTGCTTGCAATAGTCACTTGGTTACCCTTTTCTTAATACCCAGTAATTTAGTAGAGTTAGCCTATGAATTAGCGATCGCATAATACCAAAACTAAAAATGGCTACGCCACGTTTAGTTTTAAAAAACCTCACTGGTTTAGTTTTTAATGCACAAACCCTCTGTTAGCAGGCTTTCATAGTGAGAATTGCTCACCTCGCTACAAAGAGTCATACATTCTTGCTTAATATGCTATATTCAAATCATAAGGGATCGTAAGGGTTTCGACGTGTTAGTAGAAGCTATCCCTTGATGCAGGTCGAGAGCGGGCTATCTCTCGTAAATCAATGGCTCAAACAAGTACATGCGAACAACATTGTATCTTTCTCTCGTAAAGCAGCTCCAGTAGCAGCCTAAGAACCAAACTTTTCGGTTTCGAGGAGTGTTGTATGACTCCGTTAAATGCACCACTCAACCCCTCAACGGATGCTGTGATTAGCTTTCTCTGGTAGGCTTTTCGCTTAAGACTTTATCAGTGCATCTCCCATTGCTAGAGATAAATAGCAGTTCCCTCCAAGAGGATTAGATTGGATAAACCTGTGAATGACTGGGAGGTTAGGCGCTAGTGCGGACGGCAGTTCGACTCTGCCCGATTCCATTAACCTAAATCAAAAAAGGCACTTGCTAAGCAAGTGCCTTTTTAATGAGTTGTAAGATTTTGAAGGTTGTGAGAGTGCGCCCCGAAGGAGCGCACTCTCACAAACCATCTAGGATTGCTATAGAGCCTGTTACCGATAGATAACTAATGCTACAAAAGTTTCAGTGGCTAAAACCGCTATTTCCCAAATATCTTTTGCGTCAATTGACAAAATCGAAATTGCCAAGATTTCGATCTACGTTTGTCAGTAACGCAATTATTTTGGGAATGCTCTATGGTGTCAGGCAGTTAGGGGGACTGCAACAATTAGAGCTAGTGGTTTTTGATCAGATGATGCGATCGCGTCCAGATAAAGTCATCGATCCGAGATTATTAGTGGTAAATATTACCGAAAGCGACATCAAGCAATATAAATGGCCCTTAACTGATCGCCTTGTCGCACAGACCTTAGCAGAGCTAAACCAGCATCAACCCGCCGCGATCGCCGTTGATCTCAACCTCCAGCGGAATATTCCCATTGAACCAGAGCGCATCGAACTAATAGCTCAATTGCATCGCCCCAATGTGATTGCCGCAGTTAGCAGTGGTAACAATCAGAATGAGCGCATCGATCCACCCGTTGTGTTACCCAAAGAACAGGTCGGCTTAGTTGATCTGCCTGCCGACCCTGATGGATTTATGCGGCGGGTATTGCTATTTACCAATCGCGCTGCTTTATCTATTCAACTGCTCAATGCTTATTTGCGAGCAGACTGTCCACGCGATCGCCCCCAGCGTCAGGATTTAGTTTGCCAAAATCTCAAGCCGTCTTTTAATTCCCAAAAGGAATATGTATTAGGGGAAGTTACATTTCCACTGCTCAAGTCAGATTCTGGGGCTTATCAAACGATTAATAGTGGTGGCTATCAGATTTTGATTAACTATCGCGGTTCTTCTCAATCATTGCAGCGAGTGACGCTCTCCCAAGTTCTGCAAAAGGAAGTAAACCCTGATTTGATTAAAGGAAAAATCGTGTTGATTGGTGTAAGTGCGCCTAGCCTCAAGGATGTCTTTTTAACTCCCTATAGTTCGACAGCTAAGGGAACTGTGAGAATGGCAGGGGTGGAAATTCAAGCTCACATTACCAGTCAGTTGCTTGGTGCGGTGCTGGATGGCGATCGCCTGTTTTGGTTTTGGGCTGAGTGGCAAGAGCTTCTATGGATGTTAATTTGGGCGATCGCTGGGATTAGCTTAACTTGGAACATTCGCAATCCGCTTATTTTAATCCTCAGTGAACTTCTATTTCTATTAATTTTATGGGGATTTAGCTATGTTCTATTTTTGCAACAGGGGTGGATTCCTCTGGTAGCGCCTGCATTGGCACTTGGATTAGCGAGCATTACCACCTTGATTGATCGCCAATATCAGCTTCAACAACAGCAACAGATGATGATGCGACTACTGGGGCAACAGACTTCACCAGAGATTGCCAATGCCCTTTGGGAAGGACGCGATCGCCTGTTGCAGTCTGGTCGATTACCTTGGCAAAATGTAACGGCAACGGTTCTATTTACGGATATTCGGAGCTTCAGTACGATTGTGGAAGGGGCAGATCCAGAACGGGTGATGGGTTGGCTCAATGAATACCTGACAGCAATGGCGGATCTGGTGCAGTCACATCAGGGCGTGGTGAATAAGTTTATTGGCGATAGTGTGATGGCGGTGTTTGGTGTGCCGATCGCCCTTCAGCAACAGGCGGAGATTGCCATGGATGCGCGGCGATCAGTGGCTTGTGCCTTGGCAATGCGATCAACACTAAGGTCATTAAATCAGAATTTTGAGCAGAGAGGATTACCCAAAATTGAGATGCGGGTGGGCATTTTTACGGGAGCGGTGATGGTGGGCAGTTTGGGTGGTAGGAGTCGTTTGGAATATGGGGTAATTGGCGATACGGTGAATATTGCCTCACGGTTGGAGTCCTGTGAGAAGGAGCGTCAAGATGAAGACTGCCGCATTTTAATCGCACAGGAGACGCTGGATTATTTGGAAGATCTCTATGAAGTGGAAAGTTGGGGAGCGATATTTTTAAAGGGGCGGGTGCAGTCGGTGGAGGTGTATCGCATAATTGGGCACAGGTAGGGTTTATGGCGAAAATTGTATTTCATCGTAAAATCTTGTAAATTACATTGTTTGTTTGTGCTGGATTGAACTCCATAAATTCATGAAAATTCTTAGTCAGACTAGGTTTCTTTGGACAATGGTATTGATGGCTTGTGCGATCGCTACAATGCCCAGCCAGTCAATAACAGCACAACCTATTCCCTCCTACGATCCTCCGCCACCAACTGACCCGACAATACGTGGTGGCGGCAATTGTTCTACGTTTGTGCCTGAGTTGTTGTCGCCTGTGTCTAAGAGGGTGATCACCATGGCGGCTTCCCCCACATTTTTGTTTTTTGTGCCAGCTACAACAGCCCGCCAGGTGCAGTTTTCCATACGTGATCGCGATCGCAAGCCAATTTATCGACAGACCTTTAGTTTGTCAGGTCAGGCGGGGATTTTGCGGGTAGTATTACCAAATGAAACTATCATCAAAGAGCTTTCTAGGGAGAAAAGTTACAGGTGGGAATTCAATATCATTTGCGATCCTAAAAATCGCCCCTTTGATGATTTTGTGGTGGGTGAGTTGCAAAGGGTGGCGCTGGTTGATTCTAAGTCTCCATCGCAATTAGCTCTGTGGGAGCGATATCGGGCGTTTGAGTATGATGCTTTGATGGTCTTAGATTTGTTGCGTCGAACTAATCCTAGCGATCGCCTAATTCAGTCTGAATGGGAGTCATGGTTAATGCGTTACAAGTTCAGCGATTTGAAAGGATTGCCAGCGATCAAATGAAGTCATGATTGACAATATCTGTAAGTTCTTAGCCGAAACCTTCCCCACCGATTTTGCCAGTTGGCTTTTAGGGGAAGCGATCGCAAAATAACGTAGCTGCATCGACCGCTATAATATCAGGTATAGCCCTAAGCCAAGAAATCATCCAAAGATTACTAAGGAGCGAAATCATGAAAGAATCAGTTATCTATCAATCAATCTTGCAAGAAGGATTAGCTGAAGGCATGGCTGAAGGCATGGCTGAAGGCATGGCTGAAGGCATGGCTAAAGGCAAAGCTGAAGGCAAAGCTGAAACTACTAAGCAGATTGCCCTAAATATGCTGCGCTCCAATCTTGCTATAGATTTGGTTGTGCAAATTACGGGGCTGAGCCTCAAACAAGTCCAAAAGTTGCAAAAAACTAGCACTAAGCCGCCAAAAGCCGCAAAGCCATCAAAGCGATGATCACCTTGTTAACGTCATAAATTATTTGTGTTGTCCTCATAAATACAAATTCGTAGGGGTTTAGCATTTGCGCCAATATTTTTATACTCTCCACCACAATCTTGAAACGCAAATGCTGAACCCTCTATGCTTTTACTGATCGCTTGTCCCTGCGTTGTGAGTTTTTGGGCTAAAAATGAATCAACACACCTCTTTTGTTACAATCACCGTAAAATTTTGGCGTAACACCATGGAAACATTGCTTTTGAAAGAGATGCTAAAAGAAAGTCTGAGAGAAGTGCTTAGAGAAGAACGTCTGGCGCTCTTTTTATTGCTCATCCCCTATGTTTCTGACAAAGAAATGCTTGAAATAGAAACTAAATTTGGCTCTCCCGTCAAATACGAGGAAACTGAATTTATTGATATTACTGACTGGGTTAAATCATGAAAGTCAGTCTCAGTAAAGAAGCGAGTAAATTTCTTGAGAGTTTAACGACTAAGGACAAAGAGCGCATCAAGGATAAACTTAAAATTTTAGTAACTGCAATTGAAGAAACTGGAAGTATTCCTTTCAAAGAGTTAGACATCAAAACTCTCAAAGGCGATTGGAAAGACTGGCAAAGAATGAGACTCGGTAAAATCAGAATTATCTTTAGCGTTCAACCAGACGAACTTCAAATCGGTGAAATTGATTTCAGAGGAGATATCTACAAGAAACGATAAGCAAAAAAAAATAACCCTAGTTGAAATTTGGGAATTAGAGCTTGGCATTCTTACGCCTACTCTCTATGTTATGGATAGATTGGCTGGTTTCTACCATTGAAATGATCGCCAAAATCTAGATCAGGCTGTCATGGTTGCGAAGTTGCATCCAGTTGATTTTGAGAAAGTAAAGTTGTGGTCAAAAAAAGAGGAAAAAATCACCAAATATCAGGAATTTGTAAACTGGCTGAAGTTTAGGTGATAAGTTTTAGGAGATCTGGCAAGCGATGATTGGCAAAGTAGTAGAGGCTGAAATGATGCGTAAGGTTGGTGTGGCGGTGAGTCGGGTTGGATTGGTTTTGATATTGGGAATGTTTGGTGTTCCTTTGGTTGCGCCAAGTTTTAGTCAATCAAATTCTGCTTCAGAGCGATCGGCATTGTTGAAGGAATCAGATGAACTAAACTTGCAAGCAATTCAACTCTACAATCAGGGTGTGACCAGAATTTGATGTAAGATAGAAAAG
>Ga0172376_10007385_pt1 | contig 11710 bp, 12 predicted proteins | sample Lak35m_FD_121114 | JGI IMG/M metagenome (GOLD analysis project Ga0172376, IMG submission 121114) | Freshwater microbial communities from Kabuno Bay, South-Kivu, Congo - kab_092012_35m | ecosystem: Environmental > Aquatic > Freshwater > Lake | place: Democratic Republic of the Congo: South-Kivu...
CGAGATCGAACAACTGAGATGGTTCATCCACGTAATGGATGAGTTTCAGATTGGCTTCTCGCAGCATGAAACCACCCCGCCGGGAGCCCGCGGCGTGGTACTCGGCGAAGACCGGGCTTGAGTGCCCATCCCCGTCCAGCAGCGACCGACCCTGCAAGGTCGCTTCATCTGCTGACAACTCGAGACCCATGCCGCTGACGATCGTCGGATACAGGTCGACGTGCGAAACCGGTCGATGCTCCACATGACCACGACGAACGCCTGGACCACTCATCAGCAGAGGCACGCCTGCAGAGGGCTCCAGCAGATTGGCCTTTCCGAAGAGACCGTGGGCCCCCAGGGCCTCGCCGTGATCGCTCGTGTAGACGATTCGGGTGTCCTGCAGCAATCCCAATGTTCCAGCAGCGTTCAGAACCGTTCCGATCTGATGATCCAGGTGTGTGACGAGCGCCGCGTAGCAGGCGGCGATGTGCCGCAGGACACCGGGATCGGTCATCGCCTTGAAGCCCATGATCCGTCGCAGGTGCGCCAGCGACGGGTGTTCGGGGCGTTCCTCGGGGGCGAAACTCGGCGGCAGTGGCATGTCCTCCGCGGGGTATATGTCCAGCAGTTCGTGCGGCACCGTGAAGGGAGGGTGAGAACTGACGTAGGACACGAACAGTGCCCAGGGCCGATCCGATGCATGGGGCCTTCGGCGCAACCAGTCGATCGCCAGTCGGGAGATCTCCCGGTCGTAGTCCTGGTAATGCGTGGTGCCGACACCGGACTGCTCCATGTAGAGCTCCCACTGGCCGCGGTTGACGGGCTCCTCGTCGGACCAGCGCAGGAGCATGCTGACGCCACCCTTGCCACCCAGGATGTGCATAGGCGCCAGTTCCTCGGTGAAGCCGTTGTCGTCCTCCGTAGAACGGAAGTGCAGCTTCCCCACTGACGCGACGTCAGCGCCGGCATCGCGCAGGCGGTGCATCCAGGTGGGGACACGCCCGTCGTAGACGATGGCGTTGTCCCAGTACCCGGTCTCATGCGGGAAACGTCCGGTGGCCAGGGATGCCCGTGCCGGGCAGCACAGGGGGCTCGCGGTGTAGGCGCTCGAGTAGCGGGTGCCGCTGGCGGCGATCGAGTCGAGCACCGGTGTACGGACCCGGGGGTGCCCCGAGCAGCCCATCATGCCCCGCGCATGGTTGTCGGACATGAAGAACAGGAGATTCGGCGGCTTCATCGAGCAGTCCGCCGACATCCAGATGCCGCAAGTTGACGTCGCGTCAGGCGGGCTATCCCCGCGCCTGGTGCAAAGCCCCACATGGCTGTCTCCTCGATTGCAGAAGCATCTGCGCCTCTGTCACTTGTTTCGTGCGGCGTCTGGCGCCGTTGTCTTTACCTTGATTCTTCGGATTCCTTCATGATTCCGCAATAGATGGAAACCGATAACAGATATTCTTTGATCGAATATCGGAGCGCGATGCCGTCGGACAAGTCGAGCAGCAAGCCCAGGGCCTGCCGACCTGCGCGTCCTATGTAGGCCATGCCGGCCATGGCATCATGACGCGAACGCCCGTGTCGACATCAGCTCGGGCCCGACGAACGATTCGAACCCGCCATGCTCGTCTTCCGTACCGATGGCCTGTTACGTGTAGCCGAACAGCCGCGGCAGGAACAGCGTGATGTCCGGGACATAGGTCAGCAGACCCAGGGCCACCATCAGGGTCAGTACGAAGGGCAGGACCGATCGCATGATCGCCGCCAGTGGGGTGCGGGTCAGGGCCGCCATCACGAAGAGCAGGAGCCCGTAGGGTGGGGTGATCAGACCGATCATGAAGTTGACCGTCACGACGATACCGAAGTGCGTCAGGTCGACGCCCAGGGCCCGGGCGCTGGGGATGAGCAATGGCACGAGCACCAGCATCATCACCGACCCGTCGAGGAAGCATCCGAGCACGAGGAATAACACATTGACCAGCAGGAGGAACTGCGCCTGCGACAGTTCGAGCGCGGCGATCGTCGTGACGAGCCGATCTGCCAACCCCTCGTTGGCCACCGCATAGTTCAGGATGAAGGCGCTTGCGATCAGCAACATGGTCGACGCCGACTGGCGGCAGGATTCCGCAAAGGCGTCCCTGGTGTCGCCCGGTCCGATGCGGCGATAGACGATGACCCCCAGGAAGAGGGCCCAGAACGCGGCAGCCGCTGCGGCCTCGGTCGGTGTGAAGATGCCCGACCAGATCCCTCCCAGCAGCACCACCGGCAGCGTCAGGGACAGTGCCGAGCGCGCGAGGACGCGAGGCATCTCGTGCCAGGCCACGGCCTGTCCGGCCGGCAACGCCATCCTGTGCGCCACCAGCCTTATCGTCAGCATCAGCGACAGTCCCATGAGTACGCCGGGCACCAACCCGGCGAGGAACAGGGCGCCGATGGACGCACCGGACAGCAGCGCGTAGATCACCAGCGGGATGGATGGCGGGATGATCGGGGCGATCGTGGCGGCTGCGGCAGTGATCGCGCAGGCCAGCCCTGGCGGATAGCGACCGACGTCGCGCATCATCCGAGTCGCCACCAGCCCCGGTCCGGACGCATCAGTGACTGCGCTGCCGCTCATGGATGAGAAGATCATGCTCACGAGCACCGTCACGTGGCCCATCCCACCGCGGAAGCGTCCGACGAGCGCGTCTGCCAGCGACCACAGGCGCTCGCTCACCGAGGCCGCGTTCATCAGGTTGGCCGCCAGGATGAACATCGGCACCGCCACGAGGACGTACATCGCCGTCATCTGGCTCATCACCTGCCCGACGAGCAGGCCAACGTCCTGACCCGTCCCGAACAGGTAGGCCGCCCCGGCAGCGAACATCACCAACGCCAGCGGCAGCCGCAGCAGCGCGCCGCACAGCAGGGTCGTCAACAGGATCCACAGCCCGGTGCTCATGGTGGCGGGGCGCCTGTCCAACGGCTGAGTTCGCGCTGCCAGTCCGGGCCGATCAATTCACGCACCGTCAGGCACAGCCGCACCAGCAGCACCGACAAGAAGAAGGGAAAGATGGAGTACACGACGTCGATGCGCAATTGCATCGCGTCGGTGCGCTCGCGCCAGAGAAACAGCGTGTAGTCCACCATGCCGGGCAGCGCTGCACCAATCAGCGCGATGAAACTGCCCGCGCCGACGGCCAGGCAGAGGCGTTGCCGTGTCGGCAACAGGTTGTTGAACAGGACATCGAAGGCGATGAACTCCGGCCACCGCAGCACGCACGCTGCGGTCCAGAAGGTCCCCCACACGCTCAGGATCGTCACGGCCTCGTCGATCCAGGACAGTGGTCGGTTCGCGAGGTAGCGCATGCCGATACCCAGCAGGAACAGCACGAAGACGGCTGCCAGGCAGCCGGCTCCGATGGCCAGCGCCGTCTTGCGCATCCAGCCGATCCTGTGCTGCACCGCGTTGGACTCCTCGTGGCGGACGCGCCGGCCCGACGCTCAGCGCACCGCTTCGATGCGGGCCAGCAAACCGGGGGTCCACTTGTCCATCAGCCCGGTCTTGGCATATTGGTCCATCACCGCCGCCCTGAAGGCCGCGACGTCAGGTTCGACGATACGGATGTTCGCCGCCTTGAAGGTGCCGATGGCATCTTCCTCGTCCTTGGCGGACGTGGCGATCTGTACCTCGGCAGCGGCTCTGGCGGCGGCGCGAAGTTCGGCCTGCTGGTCGGCCGACAATTTGTCGAAGAAGGGCTTGGCGATCGCGATGAAAACGGGCTGCACCAAATGCCGCGTCAGGACGACCTGCTTGGTCACCTCCTGGAACTTCCAGTCGCGCGTCATGTTCGTCGGGTTGTCCTGAGCATCGATCGTGCCGGTCTTCAAGGCGACGTACACCTCGGTGATCGGCATCGACACGGACGTGGCGCCGAGCGCGCGCGCGATCGTCTGAAAGGCCGGGCCCGGCGGCATGCGCATCTTGACGCCGGCTAGATCGGCCGGCACCCGTACCTGCTTGTCGGTGCGCAGATTGACGGTACGAGTGCCCAGATAGCCGACGTCCAGGATCTCGAGCCCCATCTTGGAGGCAACGTCGGCATAGAACTCCCGCCCGATCTCGCTGCGGAACGTCTTGATCATGTGGTCGCGGTCGCGGAACAGGTAGGCTGCGCCGAGCGCGCCCCACTGCGGCAGCTGGACCTCGAGTTCGGGCAACACGGGCGAGGCCATCTCGAGGTTGCCGCGCTGCATGGCGGGCAGTTCGGTACCCTGTCTGAACAGCGAGCTCGCGGCGTGCACCGACACCTTGACCTGCCCGGGGAAACGCGCCTCCATCCGGGCTTTTATGGTCTTGAAGGCCTCGGTCAGGGGCGAGTTGTTCGGTGCCGCCGTCGAGATGCGGATCTCGGTCTGGGCCAGGGCATGGGGAAGGGCGCCGAGCGTGGCCAGCGCTACGGCGACGGAAATCAGCTTGCGTCTCATCGTGAGTCTCCTGTGTCGAGTGTGGAATGAGGGGAGCTGATCGATCAGAGAATGTGTTGGCAGGGGGTGACGGTTCAGCGCGAGGGTTGGATCACCACCGACAGCCGGCCGATGCCTTCGATCTGCGCGTCGACCTGGTCGCCGGACTTCAGGAAGGTCTGCTTCGGCGCGCCGACGCCGGCCGGCGTGCCGGTCAGCACGACGTCGCCCGGGTCCAGGGTCATGATCCGGGATGCCGTGGCCAGTTGTTCGGCGACCGAGAAGATCATGTCGCTCGAGCGGCCGTCCTGCTTGAGTTCTCCGTTGACCCAGAGCTTCAGGCTGACGTCCTGCGGGTCTGCTATGGCGCGCCCGCACACCAGGCGCGGGCCCATCGGGCAACAGGTGTCGTGCCCCTTCCCGGCCACCCAGTCGAGCTTGTAGAAGGTTTCGGGCGCACGGTTGTGATCGCGTGCCGAGAAGTCGATCGCCACCGTCCAGGCGGCCACGTAGGTCAGGGCGTCCTCAGGCGAGATGTTCCTTGCCCGACGACCGACCACCAGTGCAAGCTCCACCTCCCAGTCGAAAGCCTTCGTGCCGATGGGCACATGCACCGTGGGCCCCTCGCCGACGACGGCGTTGCGTGGCGGCTTCATGAAGAAGAACAGTCGTTGGTCGGCCTTTCGGGCGCCAGGCATGCCCATTTCGGCCAGGTGGTCGAAGTAGTTGGCCCCGGCGCACAGGATCTTGCCGGGGAACTGCAGCGGCGCAAGGCGCCGCTCCCCAACCACCCGGTCGGCCTCGTCCAAGCTCGCGGATGCGTCGTCCAGACGTCGCCAACACCCGTCTTCGCCCGCGAACAGGGTTGCCACGCTGGTGATTCCTGGCACGCCGACGCGCGCCATCGAGGGTTCGAGCCTGTATAGGCGGTCGTCGAGCTCGATGCAGGCGAGCGGACCGGCCGGCGTGTCGATCGTCGCCAGGGCCCAGGCGGGTGTGGATGTGGACAGCACGTTTGTTGACCTCTTGATCGGCGATCCCCGTGGACCACCGCCGTCGTGTAACTTGCTTCGCACGACGATCTTCCGGCCAGCGCGGACGCCTTTGGCTTTCGTTTGACACCAGAGAATAATTTTATAAAATCCCTATGTCAACATAAATTTGCGGTGTTTGTGGAAAATCCTGATTCGCTGACGCGGGCCGAGCGTGCCTACCGGTACCTGCGCATGGAGATCCTCCACGGTGACCTGATGCCAGGCGAGCGACTGCGCCCTGCGGACTTGCAGGACCGGTTCCAGTTCGGTCTGACGCCCATCCGCGAGGCGTTGATGCGGCTTTCCGGCGAGAACCTGGTGGAGGTCGATACCCACCGAGGCACCCGTGTGGCCGATGCCGGGCTGGAGGAATTGCGCGACCTGATGTCCACACGCCGCGCCATCGAGGCGCTGTGTCTGCGCTCGGCCATCGCCTGCGGCGACACCGGGTGGGAGGCCGGTGTGGTGGCCGCGATGCACGTCCTGTCCCGTACGCCCTTGCCCGAGTCCGGCGAAGATCGCAAGGCTGCCGCGGCATGGGAGGCCTCGCACCGGGCGTTTCACTACGCATTGGTGGCGGCCTGTAGCGAGAAGTGGCTGCTGTGGTTCTGGAACATCCTGGCCGATCACTCGGAGCGTTACCGCAAGCAGCGACTCCTGCGCCTGCATGCGTCTGGGGCCGCCACGGTGGGACGCGCACGCGACGTCCAGCAGGAGCACCAGGCCTTGGTCGAGGCCGTCCTCGGCCGCGACGCTGACCGGGCCTGTGCCCTGATGGACGCGCACCTGACGGCGACCGAGCGTGCCGTGTCGGCGTTGTGGCGCGACGCTGCGGCCGAGGGCTCGAGCGCGCCGACGAATGAGGGCCATGAATTGCCGGCAGTCGACGCCAGCCTTCCCCGTCGTCCGCCACTGACGCCATCTGCGCAACCGGCACCTTCTGCGCCATCCCCCGCCCGGACGAGCAGCCCAAGCGCCAGGCCAGGGCCGCAGCCGACGAATCCAGACCGACGAAAGACCTTGCGATGATCATCCGCTCCGCCATACTCGAGGGCGTGGTCGCCGATGGCGACCGCGAGGCCTTCGATGCCTACATGCGTACCGAGGTGTTGCGGGCGTTGACCCTCTACCCCGGCATCTTGCGCGCGGTCCTGCGTGAACCGGTGGAGCGCGAGAGTGGGGCGCCGCCCATTCACATGGTCTTCGACCTGCACTTCGCGTCGCTGCAGGCGATGCACGATGCGCTTGCAAGCCCGGTGCGGCAGCAGGTTCGGGAGCGGATGGCGCCGTGGATGAAGCGGTTCCAGGGCCGGGTCTACCATCTCGTGACCGAAGAGCATCCCGCGCCATGACGGCAGGCCATCCCTCGGGGCCGTCCTCCGCGGACGGCACGCTGGTGCTGGGGGCCGGCTTGATCGGAGGCTTGACGGCTCGCCTGCTGGCGGCCCAGGGCGAGAAGGTCGTGTTGGCCGATCTCCGCCGGCCCACGGCAGACGCCTTCGGCGGTACGGGCTCCGTGGAGACCGTGGCACTGGACGTGCGGGATTTCGACGGGCTTTGCGATCTCGTGCGGCGCCATGCGATCACGCGCATCGTACACACGGCGGCGCTGCTGTCCACGGCGATCCGGCGCGACCCACTCGCCGGTGTGGCGGTGAACGTGTTGGGCACGGCGAATGTGCTCGAGTGCGCGCGGCGCATGGAACTCGGACGTATCGTGCTCGCCAGTTCCACCACGGTCGCGTACAACACGTTCGCCACGCATGGCCCGCAGCCCTTGCTGGAAGATGACCCGATCCGGCCGATCAGCGAGCGGCCTGCCAGTTTGTATGCGGTCACCAAGCTGACGGGCGAACATCTGGCGCTGGCGTACCATACGTTGTACGGTGTGGATGTCGTGAGCCTGCGTTATGCAGCCGTGCTCGGTGGCGACCTCGATGCGCCCACCAGCGTACCCGGCCGATTGATGCAATGCTTGGTGAGCGGCGCCCGTGAAGGCCGTGACGTCGTGCTCGACGACCCGCTGCTGACCTGGGGCGGCCGAGAGGAGTTCGTCGACGCGCGCGACTGCGCCCGCGCCAACGTGCACGCGCTGCGGGCTCGGGATCCGAGACAGCGTGTCTACCATGTGGCCACTGGCCAGTGGTGCACGCTAGCCGAGTTCGTGGCCGCGATGCAGTGCCTGCACCCGCGACTGCGCGTGGCCCTCGGCGTCGAGCCGACGACGGGCTTTGCGGGATTCGCGCATCGCCGCCCCGCGCCTTCTTCCACCGTCGCTGCGCAGCGCGACCTCGGCTTCGAGTGCGCGTTCGACCTGCGACAGTCCCTCGAGTTCTGGACTGCTCCTGCGGCGACTGCAACGCTGGGCGGGGGTTGACGGCGTTTATCCACAAGGGGGCATGGCATCATCCATATGCCCCTGTGCAATGCCAGCGAGCCCTGACGCCATGCTCGTCTTCCAACACGCCGACATCCTCGACGCCGCCTGCGGCACCCTGCTGCGCGACCGCTTCGTGCGGGTGGAAGGCGACCTGATCGCCGAGGTCTCCGACCGTCCGATCGACGCACCGGCGGGCGCCCGGGTCGTCGACGCGCGCGGCAAGGTGTTGATGCCCGGGCTGATCGACTGCCACGTGCACGTGCTGGCGTCGATGCTGAACGCCGGGCGCCTGGCGCGGCTGCCCAACGTGCTGACGGTGCTGCGGGCTGTGCCCATCCTGCGCGGCATGCTGATGCGGGGCTTCACGACGGTGCGCGACGCCGCCGGGGCCGACTGGTCGCTGGCGGAGGCGGTGCGCACCGGGCTGGTCGAGGGGCCGCGCCTGTTCCCGTCCGGCCGCGCGCTGTCGCAGACCGGCGGGCACGGGGACTTCCGCGAGCGCAGCGACGTCATCGAGCCCTGCCTCTGCACGCCCAAGGTGGGCGCCCTGGGCCGCGTCGTCGATGGCGTGGACGCCGTCCGGCGCGCCGTGCGCGAGGAGATCCAGATGGGCGCCACGCAGATCAAGATCATGGCCTCGGGCGGGGTGGCCTCGCCCACCGATCCGATCCACTACCTCGGCTTCAGCGAGGACGAGATCCGTGCTGCGGTCGAGGAGGCGGCCAACGCCGACACCTATGTGCTCGCCCACGCCTACACGCCGCGCGCCATCGCGCGTGCGGCGCGGCTGGGCGTGCGCACCATCGAGCACGGCAACCTGGTCGACGACGAGACCGCCCGTCTGATGGCAGACCACGGCACGATCGCCGTGCCGACGGTGGTGACCTACGAAGCGTTGGCGTCCGAGGGCGCGACCCTGGGCCTGCCGCCGGAATCGGTGGCCAAGATCGAGAACGTGCGCGGCGCCGCGCTGCGCTCGCTGGAGGTCTACGCCCGCGCCGGCGTGCGCATGGCCTTCGGCACCGACCTGCTGGGCGAGTCGCACCGCTTCCAGTCCGACGAGTTCCGGCTGCGCGCCGGCGTGCTGGGCGCCGCCGAGGCCCTGCGCGCCGCCACCGTCCACGCGGCGCACGTGGTGCGCATGGACGGCCGGCTCGGCGTGGTCGCGCCCGGGGCGATGGCCGACCTGCTGCTGGTCGACGGCAACCCGTTGGCCGACATCGGCGTGCTGTGCGGCCAGGGCGAGCGCCTGGCGATGGTCGTGCAGGGCGGGCGGGTGGTGAAGGACGGGGCGGGCGCCGTGACGGCGCAGTAACCGGGCGCGCGTCCAGCCCTGCCGCGCCGGCGCGCGGGGCTTGAACGTGGCGCCCTCCGGAGGGCATGTGACGCCCGGCTCTCGACTTGAGGCGGGGGCTCGCTGGCAGCGCGGAGCGGATATTCCGTTGTATTTCTATACAAAAACCAAGGCTCTTGGCCATGATATGTATAGACTTCCGACGAAATGAGTCAGACCTGCACGCTCCAACTGCACGCCTCGGGTGCCTGGCACGACATTGCCAGCGTCAGTCTGTTCGGCGATGTCCGTGCAGGTTGGCGGGCCAGGAGCTACACGGGTTACGACGTGGCTTGGGCGTTCGAGCACGCGCAGGCCAGGGATGCGCACGCCCTGTCCTGCCAGTTTCCGGTGGGGCTGGAGCCGCGGCAGTGGCCGCATTGGCCGGTGTTCCTGATCGACATGCTGCCGCAGGGCTTCGGTCGTCGCGAATGGCTGCGGCGATTGGGCTTGCCCGAGACGTCGGCGGAATCCTCGGACTGGCCCTTGCTGCTCAGCGGTGCCGGCAACGCGATCGGCAACCTGCGCGTCAAGGAAGCGGCCTTGTGGCTGGCGCAGCACGGTGGTCCCTGTCATGGCTTCACGGACGTGGAGGTGTCTGAACGAGCCGACGAATTCGCCGAGTACCTGGCCACGCACGGCCTGTTCCTGGCGGGCTCATCGGGCGTGCAGGGCGAGTGGCCCAAGCTGTTGCTGACCCGTGCCGACGACGGCTTGCTCTACCTCGACCACAGCCTGCCCGACGAGCGTGCCCGCGAGCACTTCATCGTCAAGTTCGGTCGCGGGCGCGACGAACGCCTGGGCCAGATCCTGCGCCATGAGGCGGTCTACATGGAACTGGCGCGCCGGCTCGGCCTGCGCGTCCATGCGCCTCTGGTCCTGCGCCATCGTGCCCTGTTCATTCCCCGTTTCGATCGTCGAGTCCATGCAGGAGGGGTGGAGCGTCTGGGCCAGGAGAGCATCGCCTCGCTGACCGGCAAGGTTGGTTTCGAGTCCGTCCCGAGCCATGACGAGGTCTGCCGCCAACTGCTGCGGCGTTGCTCCGATCCGCAATCCGAGGTGCTGGAATACCTGCGCCGCGACGTCGCGAACCTGGCCTTGGGCAACAAGGACAACCATGCCCGCAACACTGCCTTGCAGCGTGACTTCCAGGGCCGCATCGCGCTGACCCCGCTGTACGACTTCGCGCCGATGTACCTGCACCCTGACGGAATCGCCCGGCGCATCCGCTGGGAGCGCAACGATGGTGCGCAGATCGACTGGTGCAGGGTGCTCGATGGCGTCTGTCGGCCGATCCCGGGCGCCGGGATGACCCGACATCTGGAACGCGGGGCACTTGCCGAAGGGCTGCGCGCCATGGCGCCGGCACTGGCCGACATCGCGCGCGACGGCGTGGCCATGGGCATGGAGGCCGACGTCCACCAACACTTGAAGCCCGGGATCGAGCGCCTGGCGCGCGATATGGAGGCGCTGCGCTGAGCGCGCGCAAGGCGGGATGGACAGACGCTACAAGGCCCTGTCAGTGCCGGAGCAACTGGCGCTGCGCCTGCAGGCGATCGAGGACGTGCTGGCCCACCCGGAGTGGACGCTGCAGCAGTCGGTGCGCCACCTCAAGCGCACCCTGCGCCTGACCAGCGCCGAGTTGGCCCGGCTGGCCGGCGTCTCGACCAAGACGGTCCAGGACCTCGAGCAGGGCCGCAGCGAGGGCACGGTCCAGACGCTGAACCGCATCCTGGGCGTTCTCGGTCTCAGGCTGGGGGTGGTCAGGGCCCTCCCGGCCGAGGACTGACCGCCCGGCGGCATGCGGTACATTTTTTCGCTGCCGGCACAAGGCCAGTCGCCGACTCGGGCCGGTCAGATCCGATCGCAGGCCGGGCGTCGCCACCTCACCCCCAAGCCTGTTGTGCCCCACAAGGAACACACTTCATGACCGACGTACTCGAGGGCGGATGCCTGTGCGGCGCCGTCCGGTTCCGCGCCACCGAAGCGCCGCTGCGGACGCTGGCATGCCACTGCAGGTTCTGCCAGAAGGTCACCGGCTCCGCCTACTTCGCGGAATCGATGTTCCCGATGGGCGCGGTGCAGTTCAACGGCGGGCAGATGAGGCGCTACGAGCATGTCTCGGACGGCAGCCGGAAGAAGGTCTGGGTCCACTTCTGCGCGAACTGCGGCACGACCGTGTCGCTTACCTTCGAGCGCTGGCCAGACGTCAGGGGCATCGCGCGCGGCTGCTATGACGATCCGGACGCCGTCACCGTCTCGAGTCACATCTGGACGCGTTCCGCACAGGGGGGAACCGCGCTGCCCGAAGGCGTTGACTGTTTCGCACAGGCGCGCGTGACCTTGGATGGGCAGGCAGAGCCATCGGTCAGGCATGCATCGGCGGTGATGGCGGACGCTGGCCGCCGCGCTGAACAGGCGGCTTAGGCAGCTCTCCACATTCATGCCTGCCAGACGATGTCCCTGAAGCGTTGCGACGCGAAGCCTTCCAGGTGGCCGAGGTGATGCCGCTTGCCTGACACCCGCCCGACGCTCGGCGCA
>Ga0172376_10007386_pt1 | contig 11709 bp, 8 predicted proteins | sample Lak35m_FD_121114 | JGI IMG/M metagenome (GOLD analysis project Ga0172376, IMG submission 121114) | Freshwater microbial communities from Kabuno Bay, South-Kivu, Congo - kab_092012_35m | ecosystem: Environmental > Aquatic > Freshwater > Lake | place: Democratic Republic of the Congo: South-Kivu...
CGCTTGACGCGGCTCATCGACGACGCGGTGCGCAACGACCGCACCGACGGCGGCGACGATCCCCGCGACGGCGGTCGCGACCCTTGACCGACGGCGTCCTGCTGCTCGACAAGCCGCTCGGGCTGTCCTCGACCGCCGCCGGCTTGCGAGTGCGACGCCTGCTACGCGCGGCGAAGGCCGGTCATGTCGGCAGCCTCGACCCGCTCGCCACCGGCATGCTGCCCATCTGCATCGGTGAGGCCACCAAGGTCGCAGGCGAGATCCTCGAGGGCCGCAAGGTCTACCGCTTCTCGGTGGCGCTCGGCGCCCGCACCGCCACCGGCGATGCCGAGGGCGAGGTCGTCGAACGCGCGTCCGTGCCGGCCTTCGAGGCGGCGGCGGTCCGGGCGGCGATGCAGGGCTTCCTCGGCGAGACGCGGCAGGTGCCGCCGATGTATTCCGCCATCAAACAGGGCGGGCAACCGCTCTACAAACTGGCGCGCGCCGGCCAGGTGGTCGAGCGTGAGCCGCGTGTGGTCCGTGTCGACGCCTACGAACTGCTCGGCATCGAGGTCGATGCGCAGGGCTTGCCCGCGGCGCTCGATTGCCGGGTGACCTGCAGCAAGGGCACCTACGTGCGCGTGCTCGCCGAGGATCTCTCGCGCGCGCTCGGCACCATCGGCCATGTGTCGGCGCTGCGGCGCGAGCGCGTGGAGCCCTTCGACCCGTCACGGCTCGTCACTCTGGAGGCCATCGAGTCGGCGGCGCAGGCGGGTGAGGTCGCGGGACTGCCTTGGTTGTCGCCCGACGAGGTCCTGGGGCACCTGCCGGCGGTCGACCTCGACCTGGAGGGGCAGCGGCGCCTGTTGCACGGGCAGCCCGTGGCGGTCTCCACGGACGGCTGGCAGACCGGTCAGCGGCTGCGCCTGCGCGGGTCTGGGGGTGCTTTCCTCGGCTTGGGGGCGGTCGCGGGGCCGGGCAGGGTGGCACCCAAACGGCTTGTCGCGCGGCAGGTCAGCGAGTAGAATTCGCGGCCTTCCAAGAAGCCCGAAATATCAAGACCTTAAGGAATTTTCCAGAATGCCCCTCAGCACCGAGAAAAAGACCGGGATCGTCTCGCAGTTCCGTCGCGCCGCCGGCGACACCGGATCCCCCGAAGTCCAGATCGCGCTCCTCTCCGAGCGCATCACCGGCCTCGGCCAGCACTTCAGCGCCCACGCCGGTGACCACTCGTCCCGCCGCGGCCTCGTCAAGCTGGTCAACCAGCGCCGCAAGCTCCTCGACTACCTGAAGGCCAGCAAGCCCCAGAAGTACCAGGAAGTCGTCGAGCGTCTCGGCCTGCGCCGCTGACCTGACTCCCCGCGAAGGCCGCGCCGTAACTGGCGCGGCCTTTTCGCTTACCCCCTTTCTCTTCGCGAGGTATCCCGCGTGTCCGCTTTCAAAAAGTCTTTCCAGTATGGTCCCCACACCCTGACGCTCGAGACGGGCGAGATGGCCCGCCAGGCCTCCGGTGCCGTCATCGCCAAGATGGGTGACACCGTGGTGCTCTGCACCGCCGTCGCCGCCAAGAAGGCCGCGCCGGGCCGTGATTTCTTCCCGCTCACCGTGAACTACCAGGAGAAGACCTACGCCGCGGGCCGTATCCCGGGCGGCTTCTTCAAGCGTGAAGGCCGTCCGACGGAGAAGGAGACGCTCACCTCGCGTCTCATCGACCGTCCGATCCGCCCGCTGTTCCCGGACGGCTTCTACAACGAAGTGCAGGTCGTCGCGACGGTCGTCTCGCTCGATCCTGAGATCGACGCCGACATCCCGGCGATGATCGGCGCCTCGGCGGCGCTCGCGCTCTCCGGCGCGCCGTTCAACGGCCCGATCGCCGCCGCGCGCGTCGGCTACAAGGACGGCAAGTACCTGCTCAACCCGAACGCCTCGGACACCAAGGCCTCCGACCTCAACCTGGTCGTGGCCGGCACCCGTGACGGCGTGATGATGGTCGAGTCCGAAGCCAACGGCCTCTCGGAAGAGGTCATGCTGGGTTCGGTCGTGTTCGGCCACGAGCAGATGCAGGTGGCGATCAACGCCATCAACGAGCTCGTCAAGGAATGCGGCAAGCCGCGTTGGGAATGGAAGCCTTCGGCCGCCACGGCCGAACTCGAGGCCGCCGTCTCGGCCGCCGCGCACGACACGCTCTCCGAGGCCTACCGCATCATCGAGAAGCAGGCCCGCTACACGCGCGTCGGCGAGATCAAGAAGGCCGTCATCGAGCAGCTCTCCGGCGGCGAAGCGCCGAAGTACACGGCGGACGCGGTCGATGACCAGCTGTTCCGTCTCGAGAGCAAGATCGTCCGCGAGCGCATCCTCAACGGTGAGCCGCGCATCGACGGGCGCGACTCCACCACGGTCCGCCCGATCACCGTCAAGGTCGGCGTGCTGCCGCGCACCCACGGCTCGGCGCTGTTCACCCGCGGCGAGACGCAGGCGCTCGTCGTCACCACGCTCGGCACCGGCCGCGACGCGCAGATCATCGACGCGCTCGAGGGCGAGCGCCGCGAGCCGTTCATGCTGCACTACAACTTCCCGCCGTTCTCGGTGGGCGAGACCGGCATGATGTCGGGCCCGAAGCGCCGCGAGATCGGTCACGGCAACCTGGCGCGCCGCGGCGTGTCGGCGGTGATGCCGGACATGACCAAGTTCCCGTATGTGGTGCGCGTGGTCTCCGAGATCCTCGAGTCGAACGGCTCGTCCTCGATGGCCTCGGTCTGCGGCGCCTCGCTCGCCATGATGGACGCGGGCGTGCCGCTCAAGGCGCCGGTCGCGGGCGTCGCGATGGGCCTCGTGCTCGAGGGCAAGCGCTTCAAGGTCATCACCGACATCCTCGGTGACGAGGACCACCTCGGCGACATGGACTTCAAGGTCGCCGGCACCAAGGACGGCGTCACCACGCTGCAGATGGACATCAAGGTCGAGGGCATCACGCCCGAGATCATGAAGATCGCGCTCGAGCAGGCGAAGGCCGGCCGGCTGCACATCCTCGGCGAGATGAACAAGGTCCTCTCGTCGCCGCGCGAGAAGATGTCCGAGTGGGCGCCGTCCATCATCACCCTCAAGATCGACCCGGAGAAGATCCGCGATGTCATCGGCAAGGGCGGTGCGGTCATCCGCCAGATCACCGAAGAGACGGGCACCACCATCGACATCGAGAACGACGGCACGGTCAAGATCGCGTCGGTCAACGGCGCCGCGGGCCGCGAGGCGCAGGCGCGCATCGAGCTCATCACGGCGGATGTCGAGGTCGGTCGGGTCTACGAGGGCCGCGTCGCGCGCCTGATGGACTTCGGCGCCTTCGTGACCATCCTGCCGGGCCGCGATGGTCTCGTTCACATCTCGCAGATCTCGAACGACCGCGTCGAGCGCGTCTCGGACGTCCTCAACGAGGGCGATGTCGTGAAGGTCAAGGTGCTCGAGGTCGACCGTCAGGGTCGCGTGCGCCTGTCGATGAAGGACCTCGACCCGCGCTGATCGCGCGCGGTCGGGCGCGTTTCAGCCGGGCAGGCGGATCTCCGTCAGCCCGCTGAAGCGTGCGCTGTCCCACTGCGCCGCCGCGGCCACGAGCCCGGCGGCGATGTCTCCCTCCCGCAGCTCCGCGGGCACAGGCTGGCCCAGCCAGCCCAGCACCTGCACCAGGTTCCGCGCTGCCGCATCGGCGTCGAGCGGGACGCTGCGCCGTGACTTCGCCAATTTCGTGCCGTCGGGTTCCACGACCACCGGCAGATGCAGATAACGCGGCGGCTCCAGCGCGAGCGCTTGATGCAGCGCGAGCTGCCAACCCGTGCCCTCGAAGAGATCGCCGCCCCGGACCACATCGGTCACACCGGCTTCGGCATCGTCGACCACCACCGCGAGTGCGTAGGCGATGATGCCGTCGCGCCGGCGCACGATCACATCCCGGTGCAGCGCGGGGTCGAACCGGATCGCGCCGAGGCTGCGGTCCTCCCGCGACATCGGGCGCAGCGCCGAGAGGTCCGCGCGCAGCGCGGCATCGGTCGCCGACGGTCGACGGGTCCGGCAGTCGCGAAGGCAGCAGGGTTCCGGCATCCCAGCGGCTGCGAGTTCGCGTCGTGAGCAATCGCAGGTGAAGAGCAGGCCGCGTGCCTCGAGGGCTGCGAGCGCAGCGGCGTAGCGCGACGGATCATCCGATTGGCGGGTGACGGGGCGCTCCGGGACGAGCCCGTGCGCCGAGAGCGCATCCAGGATGTTCACCGCGTGTTCCGGGCGGCAGCGCGGTCGGTCGAGATCGTCGAGCCGCAGCAGCCAGTCACCGCCCGAGCGATGAGCATCGAGGTGGCTGCCGAGCGCTGCCAGCAGCGATCCCAGATGCAGCGGACCGGAGGGCGAGGGCGCGAAACGCCCGATATAGCGGAGGGGGTCGTGGGCTCGACCCACGACCGGGTCAGCGGTAGCGGTCGTCGCGGTCGCCGTACTGCTTCTCGCGACGCTCGCGGCGCTCCTGCGCCTCCAGGCAGAGGGTCGCGACCGGCCGCGCTTCCAGACGCTTGATGCCGATCTCCTCGCCGGTTTCGAGGCAGTAGCCGTAGCTGCCGTCCTCGATGCGCTGCAGGGCTTCCTCGATCTTGCGGATGAGCTTGCGCTCGCGGTCGCGGGTGCGCAGTTCGAGGCTGAACTCCTCTTCCTGTGTGGCGCGGTCGTTCGGATCCGGGAAGTTCGCCGCTTCGTCCTTCATGTGCGAGACGGTACGGTCGACCTCGACCATCAGGTCGCGTTTCCAGGCCTCGAGGATGCGGCCGAAGTGTTCGAGCTGCTCGCGGCTCATGTACTGCTCGCCGCGCTGGACCACATACGGCTGGACATTGCGTGGGCCGGCGAGCAGGTTGCCGTCCTCGCCGTCGTCGCCCTCGACAGGCTGCACGGGGACCGGACGGGGGTTCACGCGTACGCCGCGCGCGACCACGCCGGCGGCGGGCTTGGCAGCGGCGGGCTTGGCAGCGGCGGGCTTGGCAGCGGCAGGGCGGGCCTCGGGCGCCTTCGCGGAGTTGGTCTTAGCGGCCGCTGCGGGCTTCGCGGCCGCTGCGGGCTTCGCGGCCGCTGCAGGCTTCGCGGCCGGCTTCGACGCGGGTTTGGCGGTGGGTTTGGCAGGCGCCTTCACAGCGGCCTTGGCCGCTGGGTTGGCGGCCTTCGTTGCAGGTTTGGCGACCGGCTTGGCGGCGGGTTTCACCGCGGCTCTCTTCTTCGCTGGACTTTGGGCGGCGGGCTTGGCGGCAGGTTTTTTGGCCGGCATTTCGCGCTCCTTTTCGTGTCAGACGTCCCGGGAGGGGCGCGAGTATACCCACATTCCCCGGACCGAGGCATAGGGGTTTTCAGAGGTCTTCAGGCAGCCTTCTCAAGGCAGGTTGACGGGCGGCTCCGGTGTCCAGCCGGGCTGCCGCCGGGTGGCCACCACCGTGGTGTAGATGCCGCCGCGGACGTTGAAGCGCGCGCTCAGGCGCATGTAACGGGGCCGCGTGGCGGCGGCGAGCGCGTCGGCGATCTGGTTGGTGACGGCCTCGTGGAAGGCGCCATGGTCGCGGAACGACCAGAGGTAGTTCTTCAGCGATTTGAGTTCGACGCAGGCGAGGTCGGGAACGTACTCGAGCTCCAGCACCGCGAAGTCCGGCTGACCGGTCTTCGGGCAGAGACAGGTGAACTCCGGCATCGTCATGCGGATGGTGTAGTCCGACTCGGGGCGCGGATTGGGGAAGGTGTCGAGGGTGCTGGAAGGCTGTGACGGCATGACGATTAATTTACACTACGCGCATGAGCGGCGGGCAACTCCGTCGCGGAGCCGTACCGCAGAATGCGCCTGACCAAGATCAAGCTCGCCGGGTTCAAGTCCTTCGTGGACCCGACCTCCGTCTCCTTCCCGAGCAACCTCACCGGGGTCGTCGGACCCAACGGTTGCGGGAAGTCCAATGTCATCGATGCCGTGCGCTGGGTGATGGGCGAACTGTCCGCCAAGCACCTGCGCGGCGAATCCATGGCCGATGTCGTGTTCAACGGTTCGAGCGCCCGCAAGCCCGTCGGCAAGGCCTCGGTCGAGCTCGTGTTCGACAACTCCGACGGCAAGATCGGCGGCGCATATGCGGCCTTCGCCGAGGTGTCGCTCAAGCGCGAGGTGTCGCGCGACGGTTCGAGCTCCTACTACATCAACGGCGCCAAGTGCCGCCGCAAGGACATCACGCAGCTCTTCTTGGGCACCGGGCTCGGTTCGCGCAGCTACGCGATCATCGAGCAGGGCATGATCTCGCGCCTCATCGAGGCCAAGTCCGACGACATGCGCGCCTTCGTCGAGGAGGCCGCCGGCATCTCGCGCTACAAGGAACGGCGCAAGGAGACCGAGGCGCGCATCGCGGACACGCGCGAGAACCTCGAACGCCTGCAGGACCTGCGCGACGAGATCGACAAGCAGATCCGCCATCTGCAGCGTCAGGCGACCGCGGCCCGCCGCTATCAGGAGCTGAAGGAGCGCGAACGCCGGCTCACCGCCGAGCTGCTGGCGCTGCGTCTGCGCGACCTCGACAGCGGCGCGCAGGTGCAGGATTCGGCGATGCGCGAGCGCGAACTCGCCATGCAGGCGGCGCTCGCCGACCTGCGGGCGGCCGAGGCCGCCATCGAGACGCAGCGCGCGTTCCAGACCGAGCAGGCCGAGGCCGTCGGCCAGGCCCAGGGACGCTACTACGCCGTCGGAGCGGACATCACCCGTTCCGAGCAGCAGATCCAGTTCGCCCGCGAGAACCGTGAGCGCCAGCGCAACGACCTCGCGCAATCGCGCGCCGGGCTCGACGCGCTCGCCGCCCAGGTGGCGCGCGACGAGCAGGAGCTGCGCGATGTCCGGGCCGAGCTCGAGCGGTTGGCGCCGGAGATCGGGGTCGCGCAGACCGCTGAGCGCGACGCCACCGCGGCGCGCACCGCCGCGGAGGAGCGGCAGGCCGAGTGGCAGCGCCAGTGGGAGCAGTTCAACGCCGAATCCGGCGCGGCGCAGCAGACCGTCCAGGTCGAGCGCGCGCGCATCGAGCAGCTCGAGAACCAGCTGCACAGGCTGCGCACCCAGCGCGACCGCCTCGCCGTCGAGCGCGATGCGCTGCTGGCGCAGGAGACCCAAGGACAGCTGTTCGAGCTCGGCGAGCGCGAGTCGCAGGCGCGCACCGCGGCCGACGAGCTCGCCCGCGCGTTGACGGCGGCGCTCGGCGATGTGCAACGGCTGCGTACCGACCAGTTCGCCTGCGAGTCGCGGCTCGAGGCCGCGCGCAACGACCGTGAGCGTGCGCGCGCCGAGGTGATGTCGGTCGATGCGCTGCAGCGTGCGGCGCTCGGCCGCGCCGATGCCGGCGCCACGGCGTGGCTGCGCAACGCGGGCCTCGCCGACCGGCCGCGTCTCGCCGAGGCGCTGACGGTGGAACAGGGCTGGGAGAAGGCGGTCGAGACCGTGCTCGGCGAGCACCTCGAGGCGGTCTGCGTCGAGGGCATCGACGCCCTGCTGGATTCTTTGGGCGGACTAGACGGTACGCGCCTTGCGCTGCTCGAGGACGGCCCGCGCGTCGGCGGCGGCGCCCACGGCGCCCTGGCCGCGCGGGTGCGCGGACCGGAGGGCGCGCTCGCGCTGCTCGCCGGGGTGCGGGTGGCGGACGGTCTCGCCGAAGCCTTGGCGGCGCGGCGCAGCCTGGCGCCCGGCGAGTCCGTGGTGACGCGTTCGGGCGAATGGCTCGGACGGGGTTGGCTGCGCGTCGCCCGCGGCGGCGATGCCCATGCGGGCGTGCTCGAGCGCGAGAGCCGCCTCAAGGATCTGCGCTCGTCCTTGGAGACGGCGGAAGGTCGCGTCCGCGAGGCGGAGGCTGCGCTCGGTGCGACCCGGACCGCGCTCGGCGTGGCGGAGACCGCGCGCGATGCGACCCAAGGCCGCATCCAGCAGGCGCATCGTTCGCATGCCGATCTGCTCGGCCAGCTCGAGGCCGGGCGCGCCCGCGCCCAGGAATCGACGCTGCGCCGCGAGCGCCTCGAGGAGGAATCCGCCGAGGTGTTGCGCGAGCTGGGTGTCGCCGAGGATGCGCTGGCCCGCGCCCGTGCCGAACTGGAGCGCGGTCTGGGCAAGGTGGCGGAGCTCGACGGCCGACGGCCGGCGCTCGATGCCAGCCGTGAAGAGACGCGCGACGCGGTGCTTGCGGCGCGCGAGGCGGCGCAGAACGCGCAGCTCGCGGCCCGCGACCTCATGGTCCGTGCCGAAGGCCGCCGTACCGCCGAGACCGCGATGGATGTCGGGCTGCGCCGCGCTGCGGAGCAGCGGCAGACGTTGCTCGCCCGCGTCGAGGAACTCGAGTCCGCGCTGTCGGGCGGTGAGGCGCCGATCCTCGAGCTGCAGGGTCTGCTCGATGGCTTCCTGGCACGGCGGCTCGAGGTCGAGGCGGACCTCGCGCAGTCGCGCCGCACGCTCGAGCAGGCGGATGCGGAGCTGCGCACCCTCGACGAGCAGCGTCTGGCAGCCGATGGCCGCGTCAACGCCGAACGCGAGGCCATGGAGCAGGCGCGCCTCGCGGCGCAGGAGACGCGCGTGCGCCGCGAGACGCTCGCCGAACAGTTCGCCGAGACGCGCTTCGAGTTGGCGGAGGTGCAGCAGTCCCTCGAGGAAGGGGCGCAGGTCATCGACTGGGAGACCCGGCTCGGCGAGACCCGCACCGACATCGAGAAGCTCGGTCAGGTCAACCTCGCAGCCATCGACGAGCTCACGCAGAACACCGAGCGCAAGGAGTATCTCGACCGCCAGTTCGCCGACCTCAACTCCGCGTTGGAGACGCTCGAGGACGCGATGCGCAAGATCGAGAAGGAGACGCGCTCGCGCTTCGAGGACACCTTCAACCGCATCAACGCCGGTCTGCAGGAGAAGTTCCCGCGGCTCTTCGGCGGCGGACACGCCTACCTCGAACTCGTCGGCGAGGACCCTTTGGCCGCCGGCGTGGCGGTGATGGCGCGGCCGCCCGGCAAGCGCAACAGCACCATCTCGCAGCTGTCGGGCGGCGAGAAGGCGTTGACGGCCGTGGCGCTGGTGTTCTCGATCTTCGACCTGAACCCGGCGCCGTTCTGTCTGCTCGACGAGGTCGATGCGCCGCTCGACGAGAACAACGTCGGGCGGTTCTGCGACATCGTGCGCGAGATGGCGCAGCGGGTGCAGTTCATCTTCATCACCCACAACAAGGTCACCATGGAGCTCGCCTCGCAGCTGCTCGGCGTGACCATGAACGAGCCCGGCGTGTCGCGCCTCGTGGCGGTCGACGTCGACGAGGCCGTGCGGCTCGCGGCGAGCTGATCCCGCGATGGACGCGCTCGAGACGGCGGCTGCGGCGATCACCGGCGACCTGCGCATCGCCTTGGCGGTGGTGGGCGCGGTCGTGCTGCTCGCGCTGCTCGGCTGGGAGTTCTGGCAGCGACGCCGCGCGCGGCGGGCCGATGACGCGCATGTCGCGGGCGCCTTCGGGCAGAGCCGCGGTGGCGCGGGAGCGGTCCGTGACCCGCTGCTCGATCCCGGGTTCGAGGAGGAGATCTCCGAGGTCCGCATCATCGAGACGGTCACGGTGCGCAGCGGCGACGACACCGCGCTCGACCTGCCGGAGATCGGCGCACGCGATCGGCTCGTCGATCCGCCGGTGGTCGATCTCGAGGCGGCGCTTCGCCCGAACGATGGTGTGCGCGACATCCCTGTCGTCGATTCGGTGACGATCACCGATGAGCCTGAGCCCGTTCCGGCCCCAGCGCCTGCGGTGACGCTCCCGACGCCGTCGGCTCCCGCCGCGGAGCCGACGGTGTCCGCGCCGCGTGCCGATTGGCCGGCCGAACAGGAGCGGCGCATCGTGGGTCTGCGCATCGTCGCCCGCAACGGCGAGCGTTTCACGGGTTCCAGCGTCCGTCAGGCGCTGCAGGGCGAGGGCTTCGTGCACGGCGACATGCAGATCTTCCATCGCAGCACGGGCGACGGTCGCGTGCTGCTGAGCGCCGCGAGCCTCACGCGTCCGGGCAGCTTCGACCTGGCGACGATGGACTCCCTGCTGTACCGCGGCCTCAACCTGTTCGCTGTGCTGCCGGGACCGCTGACGGGCCGCGAGACCGTCGACAAGCTGCTGCTCACCGGGCATACGATTGCGCAGCGTCTGCGCGGCGAACTGCAGGACTCGCGGGGCGAACTGCTCAACGAGGCGCGGCTCGCCGAGATGCGGCGCGAGGCGGCGGCGTCCGACGGCTGACCGCATGGCTACGCGCTCCTCCGGTCCTGCGAGCGCGTCCGACCCGACGCCCGCGGCGCGTGCCGTATCCCTCCGTCGGGCGATAGAGCACCACAACTACCGTTATTTCGTGTTGGACGATCCGGAGATCCCGGACGCCGAATTCGATCGTCTGATGCGCGCGCTGCGCGAGTTGGAGGCCGCCCATCCGGAGCTCGTCACGCCGGACTCGCCCACCCAGCGCGTCGGTGGAGCGCCGCTGGACGAGTTCGCCGAGGTGCGCCATCAGGTGCCGATGTTGTCGCTCGACAACGCCTTCAGCGACGAGGATGTCGTCGCCTTCGATCGCCGCGTGCGCGATCGCCTCGGCACCGACGGCGAGGTCGCCTATTCGGCCGAACCCAAACTCGACGGGCTCGCCATCTCGGTCACCTGGGAGGACGGCGTGTTCGTGCGCGCCGCGACCCGTGGCGATGGCGTCACGGGCGAGGATGTCACGGCCAATGTCCGCACCATCCCGTCCTTGCCGCTGCGTCTGCAGGGTAGGGCGCCGCGTCTGCTCGAAGCGCGCGGCGAGGTGTTCATGCCGGTGGCGGGTTTCGAGCGGATGAACGCCGAGGCCGCGGCCAAGGGCGAGAAGGTCTTCGTCAACCCGCGCAACGCGGCGGCCGGCAGCCTTCGGCAGCTCGACCCGCGGATCACCGCGACCCGTCCGCTCGAGCTCTTCTTCTACGCGCTCGGCGCGGTCGAGGGCCTCGAGCTGCCGACGCACCACTCGGAGGTGTTGGCCCTGCTGCGCAGCCTGGGGCTGCGCGTCTCGCCCGAGACGCGTCGCGTCGCGGGCGTCGCGGGCTGTCTCGACTACTACGCATCGGTCGGCGCGCGCCGCACACGGCTCCCGTACCAGATCGACGGCGTGGTCTACAAAGTGGACGACCTCGCGGCACAGCGCACGCTCGGTTTCGTGTCGCGGGCGCCGCGCTGGGCCGTCGCCCACAAGTTCCCGGCCGACGAGGCGCTCACGACGGTGCGCGATGTCGAGTTCCAGGTCGGCCGCACCGGTGCGCTCACACCGGTGGCGCGGCTCGCGCCGGTGTTCGTCGGTGGCGTCACCGTGAGCAACGCCACGCTGCACAACATGGACGAGGTGGCACGCAAGGATGTCCGCATCGGCGACACGGTGGTGGTGCGCCGCGCGGGCGATGTGATCCCTGAGGTCGCGCGTGTGCTGCCCGAGCGGCGCTCGGCGGATGCCCGTGAGGTCTGCCTGCCGGCGGTCTGCCCGGTCTGCGGCTCCGTGGTCGCCCGCGACGCCGATGCGGCCGTCGCCCGCTGCACGGCGGGCTTCCGCTGCATGGCGCAGCGCAAGGAGCAGCTCCGCCACTTCGCTGCGCGGCGCGCGCTGGATGTGGAAGGGCTCGGCGAGAAGATCGTCGAGCAGCTGGTCGACGCGGGCCTCGTGGAGTCGCCG
>Ga0172376_10007391_pt1 | contig 11706 bp, 4 predicted proteins | sample Lak35m_FD_121114 | JGI IMG/M metagenome (GOLD analysis project Ga0172376, IMG submission 121114) | Freshwater microbial communities from Kabuno Bay, South-Kivu, Congo - kab_092012_35m | ecosystem: Environmental > Aquatic > Freshwater > Lake | place: Democratic Republic of the Congo: South-Kivu...
CTCATTGTCGGGATCGACATCGCGCATCGAGTCCGGAGTTGCGATCAATGGCACTGACTTCTCATTGGAAGGCAAGACGACGGTACGCATCCCGGCGGGCGAGTCGAAGGCGTCGGTCACGTTAGCAATTACGAACGACGCGCTGCCCGAGCTCAATGAGCGGATCGTCGTTTCATTGGGGCAACCCATCGATGCCGTACTGGGGAGCGTCACTTCGCAGACCATCACCATTCAAGACAACGATCCGATCGCGAGCATCTCAGCAAGCAACCGCAGCGTGACCGAGGGCAATGTCAGCGAGACCTTCATCGTCCGACTGAGTAACGACAGCAATCAAAGTGTGATCGTGCCCTTCAGCGTTTCGGGTACGGCGACTGTCGGAAAGGACTTCACGCGATCGCCGCTTCATCAAGTCACGATTCCGGCGGGTGCGACGAGCGCTCAGATCACGGTCAGCGTCATTGAGGACTCGCTCGATGAGAGCAACGAGTCGATCACATTGACGCTCGATAGTCCGACGCACGCGGTTCTGGGCGATCCGACTTTCTATAGCCGTTCGAGCACTCTCCGAATTGATGACGACGACGCCGAGCCGAAACTCTCGTTCGCGAAAACGTCACTAGAAGTGACCGAGGGCAACACGACGAAAACGATCACGGTCAAGCTGTCGACAACATCATCGAAGACGGTCTCGGTGCCGCTCACCTTCGGCGGCAGCGCTGACCGAGGCAGTGACTACGTTGTGTCTGGACTAACGAACGACGTCTTGACGATTGAGCCGGGGCAGACATCGAAGTCCTTCGGCATCACGATCAAGAACGACAAGCGGGTCGAGCAGGACGAGACCATCATCTTCAAGTTCGGTGTGCCGACGAATGCGGATCGTCCCAGTTCGAACGCAGATCGAACACGAATCCTCAGAATCAAAGACAATGACAAGCCGGCGGCGAAGCCGGCGCCTGCTCCGTTGAAATCCACTGGCTCAGCCAACGTCATCCCGCCGGGAACAGTCTTGCTCCCCGGACTTGGTTCTGGCTTCGGCAACGGCACATTGAATGGAGCCGATCTATCGAGTGGCGCTGACTCGTCGGACGAAGTGCCGGTGATGGCCGGAGTCGTCTATCTCGGCGGTGCATTGGACGGAGCATTCTCCGGCAGCACCGTCTTCTTCGATGCCAACTTCAATGGTACGCTCGATTTCCTCGACCTCGACGTTGATGGCGAGCAAGACGAAGACGAACCCGAAGAGCCTTCAACCGAAACGGGCTTAGACGGAATCTTTGCGCTCGAAGTCGGCAGTGAGTTCGACCGCAACTCAAACGGAGTCATTGATCTCAGCGAAGGCCAATGGGCACTCACTGGCGGAGTCGATACGGCGACGCAATTGCCGCTGACAGTGTTGCTGACGTCTCCCGTGACGCAGTTCGCGGTCGGTCCGCTTTCTACTTTGATGGCCGGACTGATTGCGCTCGATCCTCTGAATGTCGATCAGCAAGCTGCTGAAGCGCGCGTCTCGGCCGCGCTCGGCATTCCCGCGCAGACCAATCTTGCAACGCTCAATCCGATTGATGCCACTCTCGCCGGAGATGGAGACGCCGCTCTCGTCTTCGCGGTGAACGCCATGGTGTTCAACACCGCCACTCAACTGACCGCGCTGTTTGCCGGTGCCGCTCAAGACGACTCGACGGCCTACCTCAGTCGCATCGTCTTCGCCGATATGGCGACGAAGCTCAGCAGCAGCGATTCAACGTTGCTGCTGAGCAACAGCACTGTGATCGAGAACTTGATTGCGGGCGTCGCCTTCTCGACCGGCATCGTGCTCGATCCGACATTGGTCACGACCGCAGCAACGGTGATTGCGACGAACAATGACTTGATCGCCTCGCTGCCAGTGGCAACGAGCCTCGCCTTCTTGGAGTCCATCGTCCGCGTGCAGCAGGTCGCGCAGAGCAATATCTCTGAGGCGCTCTTCAACGCCGCTGCCGGAACCGTCACGACCGAGTCGCTGCTCACGAACTTCACGGGCAGCAATCTCGAGGGGCTCATGAGCGCCGCGTCGATTGGCATTGTCGCGACTCCGCGTCTCTTCATCAGTCAGACGTTGCAGTACGAGGGCAACTTCGGAGCAACGCTCGTCAGCTTTGAAGTTGCGATCGTCGGCAGCGTCACGCAGACGATCAGCGTTGATTACGCGACGGCGGACTTCACCGGGACGTTGGCTGACGGCGACTACGCTGCGACGTCAGGCACCTTTACTTGGTCGTCGGGCGATACGAGTTCGCGCAGCCTGCAAGTGACTGTGAATGGCGATGCGAACTTCGAGTCCGATGAAGCCTTTGCTGTCTTGCTCTCGAACGCGATCAACGCAGCGATCGGACAAGACACCGGCTATGCGACGATCATCAACGACGATCAATTCACCTTCGAAGCGAGTCCCAATGCGAGCGGCAGCGACTTGCGACTTGAGTTCCCTGAGAACTCGATCGTCTTCACGGAAGGCGGCGAGACTCCGACGGACGGCAGCTTCAATTCAGCAGAACCGCTCGTCATCAACGGTCTCGCGAATCAAGACGACCGCCTGACGATCGACTTTTCGTCGGGCTCGTTGCCGACTGACAGCATCACCTTCAACGGCGGAGATGCGGGCTTCGATGTGCTCGACTTGATCGGCGGCAATTTCGCGACTGTTACTTTCGATTACAGCGGCATCGACTCGGGCAGCATCAACCTGCAACGCGGCGACGATGCCTTAACCGTGAGCTATGACGGACTCGAACCGATCTCGAACATCGGCACGTTCACGCATCTCATCTTCAATCTCCCGGCAGGCGGCAACAGCGACGTCACACTGAGCAGCCTCGGTGACGGAATGGGGCGACTAGCCGCGAGCACGTTCGAACTCACCGACTTCTCGGTGCCAGTGATCGACGGCTCGATCACGATCAATCTCGGCTCCGGCGACGACACATTGACTCTGCAAGATGCAGCGAACTTGTCGGCCTCGAACCTCACGTTGCTCGTTCGTCGCGACGCTGCTGATACCGTCAATCGCGGCGCCGGATGGACTCAGCTCGCGAACGAGACGATCGGACCCGAAACTTTTGAGGTGTTCACACAAGGCACGGTGACGCTCAAGGTTCAAGACGTGACTCCGCCGAGCACCGTCAGTGTCGTCCGGCAGACGCCGGGCAGCAGCGCGACGAATGCAAACTCGCTCGTCTTCCGTGTGACGTTCAGCGAGGCCGTCACGGGCGTCGCGGCAGTGGACTTCGTCGCAAGTGGCACAACGGCCGATCTCAGCGTCGCGAGCGTGAGTGACTCGATCTACGACGTGACGATCAGCGGCGGTGATCTCGCAGATCTCACGGCGACCGTCGGTTTGAACTTCAACGCGCCGACGATCACCGACATCGCGGGGAACGCGTTGCCCAATTCCGAACCGAGCACCGACGAAGTCTTCTTCGTCGACAACACGGCTCCGACGGCAGACATCGTCGACATCACTCCCGATCCCCGCGCGATGTCTGCGGGAGTAGTGAGCATCACGTTTTCAGAGTCGGTGACGGGAGTAGATAGCACCGACTTCACGCTCACTCGCGATGGCAACGCGGTGAGCATGAACAGCCTCAATGTGAGTGGGAGCAATGCGAATTACACACTCGACCTGTCGACGGTCACGAGCGCGGTCGGCAGCTATGTATTGACTTTCAACGCAAGCGGTGCGGGGATCGAAGATGTTGCTGGCAACGTCCTGAGTATCGCCAGCAGCGATGTTTGGACGCACGCCACTCCGACGGTCTCTCTGAGTGTCGACACAACGACGTTGAATGAGTCCGAGACGGCAACTGTGACTGCAACGCTGTCACTCGTGAGCGACGTCGATGTCACGATCGGACTGCTCTTCGGCGGTACCGCAACGGCCGCGAACGACTACACACGCAGCGCAACTCAGATTGTCATTACGGCCGGCAATACAACGGGCACCGCGACTGTCACGGCAACTCAAGAGGCGTTCGACGAACTGACCGAGACCGTCATCGTCAGCTTAGGGATGCTCTCCAACGAGCAGGCCGGATTGCCGTCGGCGGTCACGATTTCGATAGCGGACGATGACGCCGCACCCATCACCGCCGCAGTGACGAACGGCGTGCTGCTCATCAACGACGTTCGCAACGTCCCGACTGACGTGCGTGTGACGTTCAACTCGGGCACGAGCCAGTTCGTCGTGACCTCATTCACCGACACCGTTGCGACCGCGACTCAAAGCTTCGCCGCAGCCAGTGTGACGGGTGGCCTGCTGGTCAATCTGGGCTCGGCTGCGGACACGTTCGATGCGTCAACAATCTCGTTGTCAACAACGATTCATGGCGGCGACGGAGATGACACTCTCACCGGCTCAACCGGCAGCGACTCGCTCTCTGGAGCCGGCGGCAATGACGTCATCTCGTTGCTCAGCGGAGACGATTGGGCCTCGGGGGGTAATGGAAACGATACCATCTCCGGCGGAGCGGGGCGTGACTCGTTGCTTGGTGGTGAGGGAGCTGACCGGCTGCTGGGGCAAGGGAGTGTCGATCTGCTCGATGGCGGCACAGACATTGACTACCTCGACGGCGGCACGTCGGGGTCCTTCATCAGCGATGAGGTTGCGGGGACGGTCACTCTGACCAATACCGGCTTCGTGACGACGCGCGGCGATCGTGTCATTGCCGAGTCCATTGGCAGCATCACGCTGGTCGGCAGCAGTGGCCCGGATGCGATCAATACCAATGCCTTTAGCTCAGGACTGGCGACGGTCTTTGGCGGCGGCGGGAATGACACCATTCAAGGCGGTGCGCTCGGCGAAGTCTTCTTTGGCGAAGCGGGCGATGACGTGCTCGCCGGAGCGGGCGGACAAGACTTTCTGTTCGGCGGCGATGGCAACGACACCGTCAATGGCGGCGGAGCGACGGACTTTCTCAGTGGCGGTGCCGGCAACGATCGCATCGTCGCCGGGAACGAGAGCAATCAACTTCGTGAAGAAGCCGATGCCAACATGGCCGTCTCGACGAGCGGCGGTGTGACAACAATTACCGGTCTCGGCACCGACGTCATTACCGGCACGATTGCGACAGTGATCCTGACGGGCGGGGCGGGGAACAACATCCTTGATGTGAGCGGCTTCGCGGGCGGAGTAACGCTCTACGGTGCTGACGGCGATGACGACCTACGCGGAACTGAGAACGCAGACATTCTCTTTGGGGGTAATGGAAACGACACGATCACAGGAAACGCCGGAAACGACTTCCTCAACGGAGATGCAGGGATCGATTCGCTGGTCGGTGGCTTGGGAGCGGATCAACTGCGAGGCGGTGCCGATAATGACATCCTTGATGGCGGCTCGGAAGCTGATCGCTACTACGAACAAGCGAACGCCAACTTCACGATCAACGCGTTGCAGGTCGTCGGAACGACAACCGGCGCTGATGTACTGATCGCCATCGAGCAAATTAACTTGCAAGGTGGCTCTGGAGCCAACGTGCTTGATGCGCGGTTGTCGTCATTGCCGGTCTCAATGATTGGTAGCACTGGCAACGACACACTCTTGGGAAGCGCATTCAACGACACCGTCGATGGTGGGTCCGGTAACGATGTCCTCTCCGGTGGAGCAGGTAACGACACGCTGATTGGTGGTAGCGGTGTCGACACGCGATACGAGACGCTCAACTTCAGCGCGGTCATTAGCGGAGTGAACGTGACCTCGACTCCGCTGGGGACAGACACATCGAGTTCGATTGACGGTCTCGTGTTGATTGGCGGAGCGAGTGCGAACGTTTTCAACGCCAGCGCGGCCACCGTGCGAGTGACGCTTATTGGTGGAGCGGGCAATGACACCTTGATCGGCGGCGCTCAGCCCGACGTGTTGATCGGCGGCAACCGAGCGGACTCTACGAGCGGCACCGACTCGCTCACCGGCGGACTCGGCACTGACGTGCTCGATAACGATCTGGCTGACACGCGAGTCGATGCCGGCTCCGACACCATCCTCGCCGACGTCTTCGCCACTCTGCCGAGCTGGATCGACGCCCTGTAAGGTACGCGGCGCCGATCGGAACGGCCTCATGAGTACGTTTCGTGCGCCTGTGACTAAACTCGCGAGAGTTCCGGTCAGAAGTCTCACGAGTACCTCTCAATCGACTACAGCAGGTACCTGAGATTTGGCTGAACAGCCGGTCGACCTTCGTGGGGTACGTTTTCAACGTGCCCAGATTCAATGGAATCAAGCACGATGAAATCGTGCTCCATGTGTTTTTCAACGGGCGATTAGCGGCCACGGTTCAAGCGGCTGCGTTGGTTGAGGTAATCGACCAAGACCTCGGTCACGTCGCGGCGTGTGTCGACTTCGACTCGCTCGATGCGATTGCGTTGGCAGATACCGTTGAAGGCGTCGCAATAGTCCTGCACGGCTTGCAGGTAACCGCAGCGGATGTCTTCGGTCTGCGTTAGCATTTCGTCGTCATCTTCCAGTCCCACGAACTTCACCATGCCGTCCATCTCGAAGGATAGTTCTTCGTGATGCATGACATGAAACAGCACCACCTCGTGCTGATTGAAACGCATGAGTTGCAGCGCGTTCTCCAAGGCTTCGAGATCGGTAAAGAAGTCGCTGAAGATCATGACAATCTCGCGGCGTCGCATGCGTCCAACGAGTTCCGTCAGGCACTGGCTCATATCGCCCTTTTCGACCGGCTGAATCTGGTCGAGGTGCTCGGCCATGCGGATGATTTGCGCCTTCGAGTTACTGGGAGGGATGAAGCCACGCACCTGATTGTCGAAAGTCGATAACGAGACCTTGTCGTTCTGACGGATGATCGAGAAGCCCAGCGCCGATGCCATGCGTAAGGCGTAATCGAGCTTTTGCTGCGGTCCGGTACCAAACCGCATCGACGCACTGACATCCACAATCAGATGGCAGACGAAGTTGGTCTCCATCTCGTATTGCTTGATGAAGTAGCGGTCGCGCGTGAAGTACAGCCGCCAATCCAAATGCCGAGGATCATCGCCCACGACGTACTCGCGATGCCCCGCGAACTCGACCGCAAAGCCAGCGAGCGGGGACTTATGCGCGCCGGCCAAATTGCCGAGCACCAACCCGCGCGGTTCAACGTGCCGATCCGCCACGTGACTTAATGTGACCGGATCGAGGTAACGGGAAAGAACGCTTTTCGCCATGACGGTTCCAGATTCAGAACTGAAGAGCAACGAGGGCATCGCAATGCCTCCTCGCTGCGTCAGCGTGCCACTTCGCCGCACATCGCGAAACAGCGTCGTTCGAGAGCCGAACGCAATTCGGAGATTCGTACGGTACTAATCCGCAAACTGCTCGGGCTTGAGCAACTTTTGCATCTCGGGCGTCTCGCGGTTTTCAGGCGTCGCGACGTACTCGCCGGTCTTAACGCGGGCTTCAATGCCTGCTTCTTTTTTGAGTTGCTTGAGGATCGTCTTCACGGCTTGATAACCCATCGTCACCGGATCTTGCAGCACGATGCCATGCACACTGTCGTCGCCGAGTCCTGCCACCAGCGCTTCGTTCGGGTCGAAGGCGACGAACTTCACTTTGCCCGCCAGACCTAATTCCTTCAGCGCCTTCTGGACACCAGCGGCATTCGGTTCGCAAACCGCGAAGATGCCATTCACGTCGTCCTTGTACTTATTGAGCACGTCGAGCGCGTTCTTCAGCGAATCCTCGGGAGTCGTGCCCGCGTATTGATCGGACGACAAGACTTTGATGTTGGGGAACTCTTTGGTGAGGGCTTCGAGGAATCCATCCTCTCGTTGCATCGTGCTTTCACTGCCGGCTTTGTAGCGCAGCATCACGACATTGCCTTTGCTGCCGAGCAATTCTCCCATGCGTTTCGCAGCGAGCACGCCACCGTTGCGATTGTCGGTGGCGACATAAGAAACAATGTTCGAGACGTCATCCAAACCGCTGTCAAAAATGACCACAGGAATCCCTGCTTCCTTGGCCTGAGCCACCGTCGGCACGAGCGCTTGCGAATCGAGTGGGGCAAGGACGATGCCATCCACTTTCTTGGTAATGAAATCCTGCACCACGCTGATCTGCCCATCGCCGTCGCTCTCTTGGAGCGGTCCTTTCCAGAGGATCTCGACATCGCCGTGCTCTTTGGCGGCATTGACCGCCCCGGCATGGACCGACTTCCAAAACTCATGCGTCGTACCTTTGGGAATGACCGCTAGACGAAGCGTGCTGCGGCCGTCGGTCGAGCCCGCACCGGTCGAGTTCGTGGACTTCGCATCCGGCGATTGATCGCTCGATCCCGAGCAGCCGACCAACGCCAACAACGCTCCCCACACTGCTAACGATCGCAACATCAAGGCAACTCCTCATGAAAACAACAATGATCAAGACGATGGCTTCTGGGTCTGTCTAAGGGAGATCATTCGGGACGGTGTGGCTCCTGCCGAGCGAACTTTTCACCACGGCTGTCGCCGGAAAACGCAGCTACTCCTGTCTTCAGACACACACCAGTCAGTCCTTCGCGAATTGGACTCTAGTGGTGGTTCAGAGAGCGATGAAGCGAGTCGACGCTCTGCAAGGTCGTAGCTACGCTCGCTCGCCCGTGGTGGGTCGACTGTGACTAGCCACGCTTCAGCAGGTGCAGCAACGACGGACAGCGGAAGCGAAGGAGCCCACAGCATGGCGCGGTACATCTCATTGGCGATTCTGGCGTTGCTCATTTCGGTGCTTGGTTTGACGTTCTATCAAGTCTTTGCTCCATTTTTTGTCCCGTTGTTTTTGGCCGGCCTGACCGCGTTCTTGGGACAGCCGATCTATCGGTACTTCTTGCGACGCTGCAAGGACCGTAAGCCGCTGGCCGCCGCGTTCAGCACCGGCGCGATCTTAAGTGGTGTGATGTTGCCCATCTTGGTGACGATCCTGCTCGCTGCATTGCAGTTGGTCGTGCTCGCGTTCGGCACGCGCGACAAGTTCCTCGACGCCATGAGTCGTGCCCGAATCAATCCAGAAGGCCAAGTGGAACTCGATGAATCGCACCGAGCGGCTGTGCCGCGCAATGATCTGGTGGTCGTCGGAACGGATTTCGTCGAACGAGCCTGTGGCAGTGAGTTGAGCTGGGTCGAGACCGACGTGCTGCACTCGATCTCACCAGATGATGCCGTGGCGATCAAAGCCGACCCGACACTGCTCCGCAAACAACGCGAAGCTTGGGTTTATGAGCAGCTTCAGCGACTGCAAGGCATGATGAAGCAACTGCTGATGCAGACGATCGGTTTCATGGCCCGCGGACTGGGTTATGCCGCGAACCTGGTCGCCGCTGTGGGTGCATTGCTGATCGCAACCGTCGTCTATGCGATTGCTCTCTATTACTTTTTCCTCGACGGCGTCGACCTGCTCGAAGCAGCGGAAGCCTTGATCCCCATGGAGCCCACTCAACAACGCGCGCTCATCACACAGTTCGCGGGCTCCGTGCGAGCCGTTGTCATGGCCACGTTCCTCGCGGCGATCGGGCAAGGGGTTGCAACGGCGATCGGCATCAAGCTCGTTGGCATCGGTCCGTTTTTCTTGATCTTGATTGCCTCGACATTGTCCGCGCTGGTGCCCATGGCCGGAACCTGGATCGTCTGGTTTCCAGTCGCTTGTTGGATGGCCTGGAACAACCACTGGGGTGGAGCGATTTTTTTGGCGGTCTATGGCATCGGCTTTGTCGGAATGCTCGACAACGTGATCCGTACCTATGTCCTCAAGAACGAGACCAAGTTGCACCCGTTACTGGCGGTTGTCAGTGTCTTTGGCGGCATCCAAGTAATGGGCTTATGGGGAGTGTTCTTGGGCCCCATCGTCGCTTGTTGCCTGCACTCGCTGCTGGAAATCTTCAATAGCGAAGTGCAGTCTCTGTCGACGCCGACAACCGCGATCGAGCCCCAGTCTTAGAGCCAGCGACGCAAGCTGACTTCCCGAACCTCGATGATGTCGAACGCCTTTCGAGCAGGGTCACGCCTCGGACTCTTATCCGCCGGAGCTATCACCTTCGCCGGACTCGCGACGTTGCTGCTTCAGTTTCTTCCGATGCGTGTGAAAGCCAGTCATGAGCAGATCGATCGCTTTGCCGAGTTCACTCATCGCGATGGAAGCAACGCGGCGTTCCAACGCTGACTTGGCTGCGATGATGATTTTGCCGTGTGTATCCCAGTCGATCGCCCAATTTTCCTCGTGAGCCATTTTGCGAAGTTCGAGTTCGATCTGTGCCAAGTTGGCCATGAACTCTTTTGTCGGACGAGCGCTCGCAATGCGATACGGACGATGATCGACCGTCGCTTCTTGTTCGTCATCCTCAGAACCATCCGGCGCGGAGCGCAATGACATCACCGCCACAATCAGCAGCAACACGGTGCCCACAAACGCTCCGAATGCAAAGTCACGTAGTCCCTCATAAAACAACGCAACGCCACCACCTAAACAGGCAAAAGACAAGAAGAACCACAGCAAACTCAGTCCGCGCGCACCTCTCCGCACCGGGGCTTCAGGTTCTACGGGCGTGCAACCAGATAGTTCGCCAGCTTGTGCAATGATCACGGTTGTGTTGTCTGATCCACCACGCAGATTGGCCAAGTTGACGAGCAATCTCGCCGCTTCATCTGGCGGCAACTCACGGACAATCGCACCAATCTCCGCATCGTTGATGTTGCCTGTCAAACCGTCCGAACAGAGCAAGAAGCGATCGTTCGGCAGAACGGGATACGGGCCATCAAGCTCCACTTCGACCGCAGGTTCGGGCCCCAACGACCGTGTGATGACGTGCTTCACCTCCGACAAAAAGACGTCGTTCTTTTTGAGGCGACCTTGCCGTTCAAGCTCCCACTGCAAGCTGTGATCGAACGTCAGTTGTTCGATGCGATCCGCACGCACGCGATAGGCACGACTGTCACCCACATGGGCGAAGAGCGCTCCTTTGGGCGACAGCACAAGCACCACACAGGTCGTCCCCATGCGATTGAAGTCACGATTCTCGGAACCGCGTTTGTAGATCGCTGCGTTGGCGTGCTCGACAGCTTCTTTCAGCGCGGCGGGAAGAAACTCCGCACGGCTTTTGAAGAAAGTCAATGGGATGGTGTCAACCGCCATTTTGCTGGCAAGTTCGCCGACCGCATGTCCGCCCATGCCATCTGCGACGATGAAGATATGCCCAAACTTGTCCCACACTTCTTGCTCAGAACACATCTGCACGCAGAACGAATCTTGATTGTTCCTTCGGCGCAACCCGATATCGCTGAGCGTCGCATATCGAACTTTCTGGTCCCAAAGCATGAGGAGCATCTCGACGGGAGTGAATCAGGGTGCTGCGCGAAGTATGTCTCCGCGACATGGCACGGGCACACGTTTTGTCTGAGCGATGCTCAGAGCCTGCAGAATCAACACAGCCAACATCAGCGATGGTTTACCCTTCCTGGCAGGCGTGGTGCTACTCCACTCCTGCCCCGAAGGCTTCATCTGCAACCACGTCATGATCGACCGACTGAGGGCTTGTCGTTGTCAGTAGCGAAGGTTCGATCAGTTCGGCTGCCACTGGAGCCACCGCTTCAGTCGCAGGCTCAGCAGACCGAGCCAACGACTCATCGCGACGCGGACTCGAAATCTCGCGTGAGGGATCTCGTCGGTGATCTGACTGTGGCCCGCGATCGCGCCTCGGC
>Ga0172376_10007394_pt1 | contig 11704 bp, 8 predicted proteins | sample Lak35m_FD_121114 | JGI IMG/M metagenome (GOLD analysis project Ga0172376, IMG submission 121114) | Freshwater microbial communities from Kabuno Bay, South-Kivu, Congo - kab_092012_35m | ecosystem: Environmental > Aquatic > Freshwater > Lake | place: Democratic Republic of the Congo: South-Kivu...
ACAGCCAGGGGATAGGGCCCGATCACCCGGTTCATCCTCGGCACAGGCCGCTGTCACGGCGGCGAACTGGGGCGACTGCCACAGACTATTCCCCTCTAGGAAGCTATACTCCAAACTGTTGCGGGCCAGCTTTTTCAGCTCTGGGTAGGTCAGATCGTAGCGCAGGGCCGCAAGCAAATACTCATTACTCAGGTCAATCCGGGATATGCCCTCATCATCGGAGGCCAGGGCTAGGGGTACACCAGCGGCTTGGTACTCTAAAAAGGGATGTTCTTCCTCCTCAACATTGAGGATCACCTCATTACTGGTCAAGCAAATTTCCACCAGCACCCCCCGTTTAGCCATTTCCGCCATCAGTTCAAAGGGGTTCTGTTCGTGGAGGATGGCGACTCCATGGCCGATGCGGCTGGCCTGGGCTAACTCTACGGCCTGACGGATGTGAAAGGTCATTTCCTCCGGTGGCACCAGACCCAGCGCCAGCTCACCGGCATGGAGGGAAACCTTCACCTCAGGAGACTGCTTCTTCAAAAACTCCAGCATTTCCATCTGCAGGGTGTAGTCCCGTAGGGCGATCGGATGATCCTCTGGAGCTACCAGATTAATACCCACCACCTGGGCACTGGCCTTGGCTAATTCAAAGGCATAGACAAACTGGGCAAAAACTTCCTCTGGAGCCTTGGTACGGGTTGTTTGCTGCAAATACCGCACCGTCACCCCACAGCCTGGCTGAGCTGCCGCCGTACCACAACCCAGGTTCTGAGCCACCTGTCCCTCAAGCTTCGCCATCTCCTCAGCGCCTACAGCCACTAAATCCATCAGGCCGCTATCCATCAACTGGCGTTGCATCTGGGCAAAGTCATCCTGCCAGCCCACGGTCCGGCCTAGCTGACGCACCTCACTCCCCTGCACTGTCATCATCAGTTCCAGGTAGGCAATGTATTGTTTGGCGGCTCGATTAGCCACGGAAGCCACCATATCGTCCTGACGAGCCAACTCTGAGGAAATGTCAGAAAAACCAGCGAAGGCCTCGAAAAATTGATCATGGCCTGACTGCCCAGCAAAGGGTAGGTTGCGGGTAGACCATAGGTTAATCAGAGCATCGTAGGTAGCGGTGCGATTGAAGAGTTCAGAGGCCGGGAAGTAACTGCTATCCTGCCCGCAGGCGCTGGGTTCCACCAAGGCAGGCCCCTGGGGGTCGACACAATAGCCATCCGCCGCCGCCCACCGCAGGTAATCTTCGGCATAGACTGCTCCACTGAGATGGCTGTGGATATCGCCGCCCTTTGGCATACGCTGAACGAAGGCCCGCAGTAAGGTAGGACGCTGGCGATGGGCTTCAAACCACTGGGCAGCCTTCTCTTCGCTACTCGGAGCAGAGAAGCGAAGGGCCTGCCTCGGTAAGGGTGCCGGTGGCCCCATCGGACTCACCCGGGACTGTAGCGCTGGACTGACTGCTTTGTCTAGTAAAGTCACCTCTGCCCTTAAGCCTGGAGCCCCCAGGGCTGCACCCCATAGAACTCCTGACAGGGATAAAATTGCTAAACCGCTGAAGGAATGGCGTTTGAACATATTCTGGAAAAGCGCTGGACACTGGTGGGTACTCTATCTCGAAAACCAATGGGTTTGGCAGCGCAGTTAAAAAACTTGACCAGGGCTGCTGCACTGGCCTGGATGTAACTGCTGCCAGGCCGCTACAGCCAAGCACCATCAGTGACATAATGCAACTATCGCTTTAGCGAGAACATCCAGGCATGGGATTCCCTGTCTTCCTGTCTCAACCCGTCACTTTAAAGTTGATAGAGGCTTAGACCGGCTCCAGGGCAAAGAAGTCGGAGAAAATCTGATCGGCAATGTCGTTCAGGCGAATTTGCAGATCATCCAAAAATTCGTGCAGCCCCCGCTGGCTAATTTCCTCGATGGTGAGGTAATCCAGCTCAGAGCGGAGCCGCCCCAGGGCGCGATCGCTATCGGTGCGCCAGGTGCCGGCGGTGGTGCCGGAGATCTGATGGAGGGAATGCTCCGCCTGAATCAGGCAGAACTGGATAGAGCGAGGAAACTCCCGATTCAGAATCAAAAACTCCGTCACCCCCCGGGGGGTAATCCGGTACTGGGACTTACGGTACATTTCGTAGGCGCTAGCGGACTTAAGCAGGGCAATCCACTGCAGGTCATCCAGGGGAGACCCCACATCGGTAACCGAGGGCAACAAAATATAGTACTTCACATCTAAAATTCGACCGGTTTTGTCAGCTCGCTCCAGTAGCCGCCCCAGTTGACCGAAATGCCAGCCCTCGGTGTGGGCCATGGTGGCCTCCATCACCCCAGCAAACAGGTGGCTGGCCATTTTCACCTCCGGGAAGAAGGTGTGTAGTTCTGAGACCAAGGCCTGATCGGCGGCCTCGTTCACCATTAAATAGAAGGCATTCACCTGTTCCCACATTTCTGAGGAAATCACCTCCCGCACCGATCGGGCGTTTTCCCGCGCCGATCGCAGGCAGGAAATAATCGAGTTGGGGTACTCCCGATCAAAGGTGAGAAAGCGCAGGATATTATCGGCGGTGGCTTCACCGTAGCGTTGCCGAAACAGGCCTTGGTCACCGGTGGTGATCACCAGGGGCTCCCACTGCTGCTCCATGCCGGGGGGGGCATCCAGTAACAGATTGAGATTGACATCGACAAAGCGGGCCACATTTTCAGCCCGCTCCACGTAGCGGTTCATCCAATAAATCGAATCGGCAACTCGGCTCAGCATGGCAAACCAGGGTAGACGGTAAAAGGGGCAGCATCGGGCAAGGATGAAAAGAACCCGGTAAGGGCCCGCACCAGCCCCGGGGGATGGGGATTTTCCAACCAGAGCCAAGGGGGAGATGGGGCTGTTCAACCCTCTGGCCAACCCCCCTGTGCACGGCTTTCATCTTAAACCGGCAGTTGGGCGTTGGGGTCAATGGAGTTGACCACCCAGGTATCCTTACTGCCGCCGCCCTGGGAGGAGTTTACCACCAGGGACCCCCGTTTCAGCGCCACCCGGGTGAGGCCACCGGGGTTAACGTAGATATCCTGGCCGTAGAGGATGTAGGGCCGTAGATCCACGTGGCAACCCTCGAACCCCCCGTCAATCAGGGTGGGCACCCGAGACAGGCAAAGGGTGGGTTGGGCGATGTAGCCCCGGGGGTTGGCCCGGATGCGATCGCCAAACTCCCGCCGTTCCTCCTCGCTGGCGTGGGGACCTACCAGCATGCCATAGCCACCGGAGGCGTTGGTGGCCTTAACCACCAGTTGATCCAGGTTAGCCAGTACATGGGCCTGTTGGCTGGGGTCTTCGCAGATGAAGGTGGGTACGTTGGGGATGATCTGGTCTTCATCCATGTAGTAGCGAATCATCTGGGGTACGTAGGCATAGGTGAGCTTATCGTCCGCTACCCCCGTGCCCAGGGCGTTGGCAATAGCCACCCGCCCCGCCCGGTAAACCTCTAATAACCCCGGTACCCCCAACAGGGAATCGGGGCGAAAGGCCTGGGGGTCGATAAAGTCGTCGTCGATGCGCCGATACAGCACATCCACCCGTTCCAGCCCCTTAGTGGTGCGCATTTTCAGGTAGCCATCCGACACCACCAGATCTCGCCCCTCCACCAACTCGGCACCAATCTGCTGGGCCAGGAAGGAATGCTCAAAGTAGGCGGAATTGTAGATACCAGGGGTCAGCACCCCGACCCTGGGATTAATCAAGGTTTCCGGCACCAGGTTGAGCAGGGTTTCCAGCAGTTGACTGGCGTAGTCATCCACGGCGGCAATGTCCATGGCAGCAAACAGGTGGGGGAAGGTACTCTTCATCACCCGGCGATTTTCCAGGACGTAGGAGACACCGGAGGGGCAACGCATGTTGTCCTCCAGGACGTACCAGGTGCCGTCGCGATCGCGCACCAGATCGGTACCGGTGATATGGCACCAGATATTGTTGGGGGGATTCAGCCCCATGCAGGGCTTGAGGAAGCCCGGTGCCGATTCCACCACATGGCGGGGAATCACCCCGTCCTTAAGAATTTTCTGATCGTTATAAATATCGTGGATAAAACAGTTAAGGGCGTATATCCGTTGTTTCAAGCCCTTTTCTAACCAGGACCACTCCTGCCCTGGCACGATCCGGGGAATGACGTCGAAGGGAAAGATCCGCTCCGTGCCCTGGGTATCGCTGTAGACATTAAAGGTCACCCCCAGCTTAAACAATGTGTTCTGTAACGCCTGCTGTCGTTGCTGCAGTTCCACCAGGGTCATGGCATTCACCCGGCGAATCAGGAGTTCGGCCTCAGGCCGAGGTTGGCCTTGATTAACAAACAGTTCATCATAGAAGTCGCCAGGGTCGTAGGCATCAAATAACACCGGAGAGGAGCCCCCAAAAAAGCGAGAAGATATTAACTAGCTGATCATTACCGGGGGGACTGCCCATCAGGCTGTAGTTTATGCTACGGATCTTTCCTGGAAGGCTGTCGTTCAGGCCGTCAGCTATTTCTTTAAAGCCAGGGTGAGGCCGTCAGCGATGGGCACCAAACTCAAGACAATGCGATCGTCCTGGTAAAGCCGTTGATTAAACTGGCGAAGGGCCTGCGTACGGTTATCCTGAACCCTTGGATCCGCCACTCGCCCTGACCATAGGACGTTATCAATCACCACCAGGCCCCCCGGTCTCACCAGTTGTAGTACCTGCTCGTAATAATGCAGGTAATTGGCCTTGTCAGCGTCGATGAAGGCGAAGTCAAACTGATTGGTTTCCCCAGCGGCAATCAGCTGGTCTAGGGTATCAAGGGCGGGGCCCAGCCGCAGATCGATGCGATCGGCAACGCCGGCGGCGGCCCAATAGCGCTGGGCGATCGCCGTGTACTCAGGATTAATATCACAGGCCACCAGACAACCATCGGGCGGCATCGCCAATGCCACCCGCAAGGCACTGTAACCGGTAAAAACCCCTACCTCCAGGGCCTTTCTGACCTCCAGCAATTGCACCAAAAGCGCCATAAATTGGCCCTGCTCCGGAGCAATTTGCATCTCCGCCAGGGGATGGCGGACGGTTTCCTGACGAAGGGCGACCAGCACCTCTGGCTCCTTCAGCGAGTGGTCTAGCAGGTATTGGTGGAGAGTGGTGTTGAGGTGGAGAGTGCGGTTGGACATAGGTTAAGTAAGGAGAAAGCCCTTAGGAGTCAGGATCCAGGGTTTTACTGCTAGCTCTTGAGAGGGCTGCAGTAACCCGGCCTCCATTCTATAGCCGCAGTCTGGTAGACAGGAGCCAGAACGCTTACATAGCATCGGATTGGACTGATCAACGGCATCCTAGGCGTTCTGGCCAAGGATATATTCAGCTCTGTGCCTTAGCGGGTGAGGGTAACCCCCTAAATTATTTCGGTTTACCGAACCTGGCGCTAAGCTATTAGGAGGTTGATCGACTACAACCCAAAAAGCAGGATCGAGCATTAATAATCCCTATCAGTGCTTGACAAGTCAACCAGTTTATGATTTTGTTGCACAGTACTTCGTCCCCTAGATTGCGGCCATGCCTCGGATGGTTCTCGTTAACCCCCAGATTCCCCCCAATACGGGTAATATTGCCCGTACTTGTGCGGCCACTAAAACCCCCCTACACCTGGTGCAACCTCTGGGCTTTGAGCTGAGTGATAGAGCCCTCAAGCGAGCTGGCTTAGATTACTGGCCCCAGGTTGATTTAACCCTCCATGCCGATTGGGCAACCTTCCAAGACTATCAACACCAGCAGGGGGGTCGACTATTGGGATTTACAACCTATGGACGATTGAGTTATCTAAATATTGGCTATGAACCGGATGATTGGCTATTATTTGGCAGTGAAACCACCGGGTTACCCAATTTCATTCTGGAAACTTGCCATCAAACCCTCCGCATACCGATTGATCGAACCCTAGTCAGAAGCTTAAACCTCTCTGCCAGTGCCGCAGTGGGGTTATTTGAAGCACTACGCCAGCTAGCTCCCTAAGCCAGGTATACACCGAAGCATTGGATACAGCGGTCAAACCGGCGTTCAGGTTACCTTTAATTCCCTGATAGAATCATCTATCAAAAACTATGGAGAGGTATAGCTAGCCCGCCCAGGAGATTTCGCTTATATCTCAGGAGTATAAGTAGCCATCAGTCAGGGAACGGAGGGACGCTAAAATGCTAGCCAACTATTAACTTTGACCGATCAACCGTGTCCTAAGGGTTCTGGTCGAAGCTATAACATTGACAACCTTGCCAAGACTCGCAACATACCCGGAATCATGCCCTAATGCTCTAAGGAGCCATCCTTCAGGGTGTCAAATTCCTATGGATTAGGTCTCTGCAGCCCATGGCAGAAGGGCTGCATAACCCACCCAGATCGGATCGATGTAGCAAGTAATACAAAAAAGTGAAAACCTGATAAGGAATTTATATCTCACGTCCCTCCCCCCCCTGACTGACCTAAATAACCCCTATAGTCATCCCGGATTAGGGCTACACCGAACCCTCCATAAAGCCCACCAGCAGGGATACGGGAGAGTCCGGCTGAAGATCACCGGAGGGAGGGAAAAATAGCCAAACTTTGCTCCTTTAATCGCCACCGGTCAACTCCCCCCTACTTGTCAAAGGGTTTTCGGAAGGTTAAAGATAATTGTGTTATGTCTGCAAAGTTGAAATTTTCTGTAGCAGTTTGAGGCCTTCTCGGTCAAAAATGATAGGGATTGATTTTTTCGCTTAGTCGTGTAAACTTGCCTTAACTTGATATCTCAAGGTATTCTTACCTAGAGTTTGTATCTCGCCCTGAGCGAGTCAGGTGAAGTTTGCTGTTTCGGGTCTAGGTTTTATCTGGCGTTTGGTTCATTTCTTGTCAATCAACCATTGGGCCATGTACCTTATGTTGTTTTGCGGAAGTATGGTTCAACCGTCGCGTAATGGTTTAGTAGGAGGTCGTTCCTTGAATTCCCTGAAGCAAATGATTCACAAAGATCCTACGGTCAGTTACGGCTTATTAAACGAGGTTGGTACACATCAACCTGGCTTATCAAGGCCGTTTCGTCCGTTGGCTAGTGGTCCCATGACCATGATAGGTGTAGCCTTGACCTTTGGGGCATCTGTTCCCTTACTGTCTGCCCATGAACCTGTTATGGCGGCTGATGGGCTAAATGGTTCTGAATCCACAACTAGTTTGGTTAACGGTGACGAAGCAAGTTCAAGTGGTACTGTTGCTTACCATACCGTCGAGTCTGGTGATAGTCTTTGGCAAATTGCTAGATATCATGATGCCGATATCAAGGTTCTGGAGATTACCAATAGTATTTCTGCTGACGAGGTACTTAGGGTTGGTCAGGTACTGAAGGTACCTACCGCTGCTATTAGTTCGACTACTGTCTCCCCCGATTCCTCTACTTTAGCCTTGGGTGGAGTTGGTGGTGAGCTTACTTCCCTTTCTTTAGCAAGTTCCAGTTCGGACCTACGCTTAACCGAAGAATTTAGTGATGGTTGGGAAACTCTGGATCCATTTCCTAAGTCAACTCTCAATCAAACCTCTCAATCTGCAATCGGTTCGGAGCGGTTATTAGCTGAGTCGAATAGTTTCTCGTCTGGTTCTCAGACCTCCTTACCTGTGGCTGAGACACTAGTCAGCTTTTCCTCCACCGGTTCCCTAGTGTCGGTCACATACTCAGGACAAGTGTCATCCTCTACTCGTGAAGTTTGGGTTGATGCCTCAACCCAGATTTCTGAAGCTACTCAGAAAGGTTTCAGTCAGATTGCTCTTCTTCAGTCTGAATTGGATCTTTCTAATAATTTTCAGGAATCTCAATCTGAGGTTAAGCTATCTGCTTCAAATATCTATGCTGTCAATCGAGAACAGAGGCTTCGTGAGTCCCTAGCTCGTATTCGAGAGTCTAATACGGTCAGCATTGATCGCGATCAACTCGCGTCTAAGATAGCTCTAGCTCGTCAGCAATTAGAGCGCTCTAGCACTCAAGAATCTGCTGGATTAGTTGGACTAGTTCATAGTCCTAATAGTCTATCGAGTCCAATGGTATCTTCTGCCACTTCACAACCGGATTCTCCGGATCTGAGCAACTCTGGATCCAGGGCAAATGGATGGACTGTCGCTGATGTGGCTGATAGCTCGTCGACTGATGCTACGATAGGTAAGTCTACCTTTGTTCCTATTGATGCTCTCACTACATCTGTTTTCTCTGATGATGTTACCAATCGGGACTTACTGGCTGCAGCCCCATTAGATCCTGATATTTATCGTCCTCTACCCCTTACACCCAGCGGACAGACTGTTACTCCTGGAATGCCTATGCTTCCTGGTGCTGGAGAGTTTTTACCACAGGCCCCAGCTGAGTCCAGTGGCTATGTCTGGCCAACTCGCGGCACCTTTACTTCTGGTTATGGTTGGCGTTGGGGCCGTATGCACCGGGGTATCGATATTGCTGGACCTGTGGGTACACCTGTGGTTGCAGCAGCTAGTGGCGTAGTAGTTCGTTCAGGCTGGAACTCTGGCGGTTATGGTAATGTGGTTGATATTCGCCACCGTGATGGCAGTATGACCCGTTACGCCCACAATAGTCGACTTTTAGTAAGAGAAGGTCAGCAAGTCAACCAGGGCCAATCTATTGCCCAGATGGGTAGCACTGGCTTTAGCACTGGACCTCACCTTCACTTTGAAATTCATTTACCTGGAAACGGTACTGTCAATCCCATTGCTTACTTACCTGGTCGTTAATTAAAAACTGTTTAGAACTTGTTTATCTAGATTCTAGTTGCTTTCCAGCTAAAGGAGGGTGAATATAAGCTTGATCAAGTTTGTATCTGCTCTCCTTCAGTAATACTGGTGTGAAGTAGTAGTAGGTATTAGCGCTATTGGTTATAGCCTGCCAATGACTACTTTCTGTTCTGGTAGGAGATCTAATGGGTTCGGTGACGGGTATGTAGCGGTTCTTGAACGCATTAGATACACCTCAACTGAGTAAGAACCTCTCAGTCAATAACTCTGAGCATTATGCTCGTACCTCATCCGGGCAGAAACTGCTATAGATGTAGTTATTGATTCTCTAATCCACTGATGGAGATCATCCCTACGTTAGGGTATTTTGGGTTTAGCCATTGGCTATATTGCTGTGTGGGAAGCTTTTAACTGGTATTCCAGACCAAAAGCTTGTTAGCATAGATATTTAGGGTCATAATCGAAATCAAAGGGTTTTAAGGACTGGGACGAGTTGCCTGACTAAAGCCAGAGTCTCGCATTATATCTTAGGTGATGATACTTAACTTTTGAAGGCTTTTGTGTCGCGGCACCTCTTTTCGAAAGGGTAGTTTAGGTGAATTGATTACACTGTTTTTGTGGTAGTTTAAGTAAAGATGAAGCTTAATGCCTAGTTAGGATATCTGATTATCTGATTTCACTTTGGCTCAGTAGCTCAGCGGTAGAGCAGGGGACTCATAAGCCCTTGGTCGCGTGTTCAAATCACGCCTGAGCCATAATTATTACCTTTTAGAATCAGCTCTAGAAATATCCAATCTTTGAATGCGGTTTTTCTGTTGAGTTGGTCCCATAGCCACTTCAAACTTTCCTATCCAAACATGCAATGTTCTCTGGCAGGAGAAGAGAGGGGTTATTTAGCTACAGCTAACTTATAGCCAAACTACATTCACTATTAATCCATCATTTTATAAAGCAAGTTAAACTCTGCACCTTACCTAGCTTCAGTTTTCGCTATCTGGAGCCCCATAGGTCTGACTTCTATTATGAAATAAGGAATGAAGCGATCAACCTTACGCCAGGTCTGCAACTGAAGTCATAGCTTTTATATTTGATATTTAAGCGGGTTAAAGCCCTGTTATAATCCGCCCATGTAGGGAGAGGAATGGCAACAATGGCAGAATGGCGGGTGATTCCAGGAGGAGTGACAGCTCCTAGGGGTTTTCAAGCAGCAGGCATTGCATCGGGGTTAAAGCCATCCGGGGCACCAGACTTAGCCCTAATTTACTCAGAATATGATGCTATCGGGGCAGGTGTCTTTACTAATAGTTATGTAAGGGCTGCCTGTGTAGATTATTGCCGTCAGCGATTAGAGGCTCGATCTAACACCAGGGCGATCCTAGTGAATGCAGGTCAAGCCAATGCCTGTACCGGTAATCAGGGTTGGGTCGATGCTGTGGATAGTGCTGAGACCCTGGCCACTGCTCTAGGTCTCTCTCCAGAGGAAATTTTGCTTGCTTCTACTGGAGTAATTGGACAACGCCTCAAAATCGATCAACTTAAGGCAGCCATTCCTCGGTTAGTTTCTAATCTATCTAATGAAGGTTCGGATGCAGTCGCCAGTGCCATTATTACTACTGATCTGGTTACCAAAACAGTGGCCATGGAAACTCTACTCCATGATCGCCCGGTACGAATTGGAGGTGTAGCTAAGGGCTCTGGCATGATTCACCCTAATATGGCCACTATGCTCGCCTTTGTCACCTGCGATGCTACAGTTTCTCCCACCCTCTGGCAGGATATGCTGCGACGCGCAGCCAACCGGAGCTTCAATCAGATTACTGTTGACGGAGATACCAGCACTAACGACTCGCTAATTGCCCTGGCCAATGGTCAATCCCGTACACCAGCCATCACAGATGATGGTGAGGACGCGCAGCAACTGGAGTCTATGCTAACTGCAGTGTGTCAACACCTGGCTAAGGCGATCGCCCGTGACGGTGAAGGAGCCACCTGTCTGATCGATGTAACCGTCTCAGGAGCAATTAATGATGCAGCAGGAAATCAAGTGGCTCGTACCATTGCCGGTTCATCCCTGGTCAAGTCCGCCGTCTTTGGCCATGACCCCAACTGGGGTCGTATCGCTGCAGCCGCCGGTCGAGCCGGGGTAAACTTTGACCAAAACGACCTCAGGGTACAACTGGGAGATATGTTACTTATGGAACATGGTCAACCCCTTAGCTTTGACCGCGCCGCCGCCAGCGCTTACCTGAGAACCGCCTGTCAGGGCCAGTACTTGCAAACCGATACCGTAGCTATTAAGGTTACTATTGGCAATGGTACCGGTATGGGCCAAGCCTGGGGATGTGACCTCAGCTATGATTACGTTAAAATAAATGCCGAATATACAACTTAGCCTTTCTTGACACTATAAATAAATGGGGAAAGGGTGTTGGTTTAATTAAACTTACTTACTTACTTTGGTAATAATACGGAGGAGGATAGCCAGCTCAAGGGTAAAAGATAAATAAGTTAAGTAGTTCTCTCGACGCTAAAAACTTTGATCTGGGAGAGCATAAATTTATGCTGTAGAACGCAAAGCGAATAAGAAAGTCAAGGCCACTTGGGGGCATTTGGACCCTGGCTTTTTTTACAGGAAAAGCGATCTTGCAGAAATAAATTGTACCTGGTTTTAGGGGGCTTTCTGAAAACCAGGTACTTTTATTTTGGAGTCTACCTTTTGCAGCTTGTTACACAGGACTAAAGCTGCGATAGCTATCCACGGAACTACGGTGCGGTGATATAAGTGATATAACAGGGCTATTATCACCAGGAGAGGTGGCAGAGTGGTCGAATGCGCCCGACTTGAAATCGGGTGTCCCCAAAGGACCGAGGGTTCGAATCCCTCCCTCTCCGTAGGCATTTCAAGGCTAGCAGCCATCGGGCTAAAACTCAATCAGTACAGATAAACCAGTTTTTTGA
>Ga0172376_10007395_pt1 | contig 11703 bp, 9 predicted proteins | sample Lak35m_FD_121114 | JGI IMG/M metagenome (GOLD analysis project Ga0172376, IMG submission 121114) | Freshwater microbial communities from Kabuno Bay, South-Kivu, Congo - kab_092012_35m | ecosystem: Environmental > Aquatic > Freshwater > Lake | place: Democratic Republic of the Congo: South-Kivu...
CGAGGGCACGTTCTGGCCCGGGTTGCCCTGGCGTTCGGGACCATGGCAGATCCCGCAGATCTGCTGGTAAAGCGCCGCCCCGGAGGCCGAGGCGGCCGCGTCCGTGGACCGGGTTTCCACCATGGTGAGGACCCATGGCATCTCGTTGCCGTTGACGTACAGGATGCCGTCGGGATCCACCGCGGCCCCGCCCCACTCCGCCCCGCCGTCGAAGCCCGGGAACACGATCGTCCCCTCGCGACTGGGAGGCTGGAACGGCGCGTGCGGCCGGATCCGCGAGAAGCGCTCGAGCACCTGCCGGTGCGACTCGGGCGAGAGGTCGGTGACCTCGTCGTGGGTGAACAACTGGCGCGAGAAGGGCGGCGGCCGCAGGGGCACCGGCTGCGTCGGCCAGGCCGATTCGCCCGACAGGTCGGAGCCGGGCACGGGGATCTCCTGCACCGGGAAGAGCGGCTGCCCCGTCACCCGGTTGAAGACGAAGACATGCCCCGACTTGGTCACCTGGGCCACGGCATCGATCCGGCGGCCCTGGTGGGTCACGGTGACCAGGTTGGGCGGCGCCGGCAGGTCACGGTCCCACAGGTCGTGGTGCACGAACTGGAAGTGCCAGATCCGGCGGCCGGTCCGCGCGTCCAGGGCCAGCAGGCAGTTGGCGTAGAGGTTCTGGCCGATGCGGTTGCCTCCCCAGAAATCGAAGGCCGCCGAACCGGTCGGGCAGTAGACGATGCCCCGGGCGGCATCGAGGGCGAATCCGGTCCAGACGTTGGCCCCGCCGACATACCGGTGGGCCTCCGGCGGCCAGGTCTCATGGCCGGGTTCGCCGGGCTGCGGGATGGTGTGGAAGCGCCAGACCAGCCTGCCGGTGCGGACGTCGAAGGCACGGATCGGTCCCGGGGCCGCCGGGGCGGGGCCTTCGCCCAATCGCATGCCCATGATGAGCAGGTTCCCGAAGACCACCCCGGGCGTCGTCGCCTGCAGCGACAAACCCGCGGCATCGCGACCCAGACCCTCCTTGAGGTCGATCGATCCGTCGCGGCCGAACTCCGGGATGCGCCGCCCGGTGACCGCGTCGACCGCATGCAGGAAATGATCGTTGGCGTAGAGAATCCGCCGGTCGTTGCCATCGGCCCAGTAGGCGAGGCCGCGGTTCACGCCTCCCTTGGTGATGCCCTCGCAGGCGGCCGGATCGAAGCGCCACTTCTGCACGCCGCTGGTGGCGTCGAGGGCGAAGAGCTTGAGGTCCGCCGTGGTGCCGTACACCACCCCGTCGATGACCAGGGGGTTGCACTGGATTTGAGATCGGTTCTGGGGATCGGCCCAGCCCCCCTGATAGGTCCAGGCCACCTTCAGTTGCGCCACGTTCCTGGACTGGATCTGCTCCAGACGCGAATAGTGGCTGCTCTCGGCGTCCCCGAGGTACACCGGCCAATCCACGGTGCCCTGCGGGACAGCCGGTACCGCCCCGGCCGGAGGCCAAGGCGACGCCATCAGGAGCGCGCCCACCAGGGCCGCCTTCCCTCCTCGTTGGAATCCTTTCATGCGAAATCAGTTCAACCGTGCATCCCGGAACCAGGCGGCGCTGCCGTCGAGCATCAGCCGGTTGCGCCCACCCCGATGGGCGGACCGGCCGGCCAGCCCGGGCGCGACCGTGGGGATCGTCCGCGGGAAATACGCATCCACGGCCATCTCGACCCCGGAGAATCCATCGGGCGGGACCGAGCCGGAGTTGAGCAATGAAGTCCCCAGGTCGGCCAACGCCGATTCGGGGGTCTTGTTCCAGAAGTTGTCCAGCGCCACCTCGGCGTCGGCCCGGTCGAAGCGCCAGAGCCAGAACGCGGTGCGGATCCCGGGATGCCCGTCGCCCACCCCCGGAACCCGCTGGACCACCTGCGGTGCCTCGACGAGGACGCCCTGGCCGATGCCTGGGCACCACCCCGCCCCGCCGCCCGCCCGGGCCAGCGCCTCGACCGTCCAGCCGCCCCGTGGGTCCGATGGGGGCCAGTCCGACCACGGCCGGTAGCCGAGCGACCGCTTGAGGTCACGCCGGTCGGGCAGGCGATCCTGATGATCGCCCAGATAGAGTGCGAACCCGAGGCCAAGCTGGTGCAACTGCGACAGGCAGGCCACGCGGGCCGACTTGGCCCGCGCCGCGGCCAGCGCCGGCAACAGCAGGGCGGCCAGCGCCGCCACCAGGGCGATCACCACCAGCAACTCGACCAGCGTGAAGGCGCTCCCGGTGCGGCCACGGCGACACCCCGTCCCCCGCAGGCGGGGTTCCGGCACGCGGACCAGCCCGGTTTCTGGCGGCAGACGGAGGGCGGCACGCCTCATGGCATGGGTCTGGTTGTCTAGTACCCGCCCCCGCCGAGAGCCGGAGCCGGGGCGGTCCTCAGGGTGCCGGCGGCCTCGCGACGGCGGAATTCGTCGAGCATGGTGGCCGTGGCCGTGGCGCCGCATCGGGAGGCTCCCAGGGCCCGCACGCGGAGCAGCCCATCCAGGTCCCGCACCCCTCCCGCCGCCTTGACCTGCACCCGCTCCGAGACCGTCGCCCGCATCAGGGCGAGGTCGTGCTCGGTGGCGCCCTGGTAGTCGTAGCCCCCGCCGGGGCGCTTCACGAAGCCGAATCCGGTGGAGGTCTTGACCCAGTCGGCCCCGGCCGCCTCGCACAGCCGGCAGAGGGTGCGCTTGAGTTCGTCGCCATCCAGCCCGGCTCCGCCGGCATGCAGGTAGTCCGTCTCGAGGATGACCTTCACCCGAGCCCCATGACGGTGGGCGATCTCGCACACCCCGCGGATCTCCCCCTCGACATACTCCCAGTCGCCCGAGAGCGCCTTGCCGACGTTGATGACCAGGTCGATCTCGGCAGCCCCCTGCGCGCAGGCCAGTTCGGTCTCGTGCCACTTCACCTCGGCCGCGCTTCCTCCGTGGGGAAATCCCACCACCGTACCCACCGCCACGCCGCTGCCCGCCAGCCACTCCACGGCCTGCGGCACCGCATGGGGCTTGATGCAGACCGACGCCACCCGGTAGCGGGCCGCCACGTCGCACCCGGCCTTCAGGTCGGCATCCGTCAGGGTGGGATGCAGCAGCGAGTGGTCGATCATCCCGGCGAGGTCCTCGTAGGTCGGCTTCATGGGCTTGAGTCCCCATGTCATGCCCCCGCCTCCGCGAAAGGCAAGCCGGGATGCATCGGGATGCGATCGGACCTTTGGTCCGGGGCTTGCCGACGCCACGCCTCGGGGCACGATGAGGACATGGCACAGCGCTATTGGCTGGTGAAGCAGGAACCCGAGGCCTATCCGTGGTCGCAGCTGGTCGCCGACGGGAAGACCGCGTGGACGGGGGTGCGGAATTTCCAGGCCCGCAACCACCTGCGGTCGATGAAGGTCGGCGACGCGGTGCTCTATTACCACAGCGTCACCGGCAAACAGGTCGTCGGGATCGCCGAGGTCGTGCGCGAGGCCTACCCCGACCCGACCGCGACCGAGGGCGACGACTGGTCCGTGGTGGACCTCGCCCCCAGGAAGCCCCTGGCCCGCCCGGTGGACCTGGCCACCCTCAAGGCCGACCCCATCACCCGGGACATGCCCCTCATCCGCCAGTCCCGCCTCAGCGTCATGGCCCTCGAGGCCGCCGTGTACCGCCGCATCCTCGACCTGTCGGGCACGCGCTGAAATCCCGGCGTCCAAGGCCCTTGACGTCGCGGACGTCGCGGATGGCGCGGCCGGACCGGCGTGGCCCGGACCGCCTCAGCCGTCGACCACCACGCCATCCACCAGGGTCACCACCCGGTCGGCGCGGTCGGCCAGGCGGGCGTCGTGGGTGGCGACCACCAGCGTCACGCCGCGTTCGGCGCGGATCTCCAGGAGCAACCGCACGATGTCCTCGCCCGTCCGCGAGTCGAGGTTGCCCGTGGGTTCGTCGGCCAGGATGAGCCTCGGGCGGTTGACCAGGGCCCGGGCGATGGCCACCCGCTGTTGCTCGCCGCCGGAAAGCTCGCCGGGGCGATGGTCCAGACGGTCCTCCAGGCCCACCCGCCGCAGCAACACCCCGGCCTCGGCCATGACCTCGCCCATCGGACGGCGGGCCATGCGCCCCGGCAGCGCCACGTTCTCGAGGGCGTCGAACTCGGGCATCAGGTGGAAGGCCTGGAAGACCAGGCCCACGTCCCGGTTGCGGAACCGCGCCAGTTCCGACGGCCCGAGCGACGGCAGGGCGACGCCCGCAACCTGCACGGAGCCACGGTCCGGCTGGTCGAGTCCCCCGATGAGATGCAGCAGGGTGCTCTTGCCCGCACCGGAAGCCCCCCGCAGCGCGACGAACTCGCCGGCATCGACCATCAGGTCCACGCCCCGGAGCACCTCGAGGCGGCGACGGCCCAAGGAGTAGCCCTTGTGGACGGAGTCGGCCCGGACCAGGGGGCCACTGGCGGGAAGCTCACTCATGGCGTAGGGCCTGAACGGGTTGGAGCCAGGCGGCGCGCAAGGCCGGGATCACGCCGGCCAGCAGGCAGATCACCAGCGATCCGCCGCAGATGATCACCACGTCGGAGGTCACGATCCGGGCGGGAAGTTCGCGGAACTGGTAGAGTTCCGGAGGGAACAGGTCGAGGTTGAAGGTCCGGTTCATGAAGTGCAGGAAGTCGTTGCGGAACCGCACCCCGGTCCACCCGAGGCCGAAGCCGCTGATCACCCCGACCACCCCGACCACCAGGCTCTGCGACAGGAACACCAGCGCCACCTGGGCCGGCGTCGCCCCGAGGGCCTTGAGCATGCCGATCTCGCGCGTCTTCTGGACCACGAAGGTGATCAGGGCGCTCATGATCCCGAACGCCGCCACGATCACGATGAAGAACAGCAGGTAGAACATCATGTTCTTCTCGACCACCAGCGCCCCGAGGAGCTGGCGGTTGTCCTGCATCCAGGAGACGACCTGGAACTCGCCGCCCAGCGCCGAGGTGATCTCCGACTGCACGCGGGACGTGGTGGGCATGTCGGGGCTGTGCAGCATCACCGACATGCCCGTCACGTCGTCCTCGATGCCGTGCAGGTCCTGCGCATCGCCCAGGCCGGTGATCATCGAGGACATCTCGAGCTGGTAGAGGCCGGCATCGAACACGCCGGCGACATGGAATTTCTGCGGCGGATCCACCTCCTTGCGGCCGGCCTCCCAGGCCTCGTGCATGCGCTTGAGCGCCGGCAGCGAGTAGACGGCCAGCGAGTCGCCCACCTTGAGACCAAGCGCCTCGGCCAGCGACACGCCGACCAGCACCTGGTTGGGGCCGACATCGAAGCGGCCCGAGATCATGCCGCGAGGCACCTCGGACACCCGGGGCTCCAGCAGCGGATCCACCCCCCGCAGCACCGGGGCGAAGGGCCTCGGATTGCCCGACTCGGGCTGGGTCTCCATGAGCACCTGCGTGTGCACGTAGGGGGCCACGGCCCGCACCGATGCGTTCGACGAGATCGTGGCGGCCACCTCGCGCCATCGGGGGAGCGGCCGGCCGACGGCCTCCACCCGCAGGTGCGCGTTGAAGCCCAGGATGCGCTCGCGCAACTGCTCGCCGAACCCGGTCATCACCGCGATGACGATCATCAGCACCGCCACCCCGAGGGTGACCCCCAGCACGCAGATGAGCGTGATGATCGACACGAAGGTGCGCTTGGGCCGCAGGTAGCGCAGGGCCAGGGCGATCTCGTAGGGCAGCGGCGACATGGTCTTTCCGGAGCGGCGACGGTGGCCGGCCGGGGGCGGCCTGACAAGGCACGAGCCGGCCCGGTGGCCCCGGGCGTCCGGACCGGGGCCTTGCCGGGTCGGTTGGATCGGCTCACGGTCCGGGCTTCCGATGAATCCCCTGATCGCCAAGATCGAAGAAAGCGCGCGACGGCAACTGGTGCTTCCGCCCTTGAGCAAGCCGTCCGACGAGCTGCCGAGGTACAAGCGCTTCCTCAAGGTGGAGGGGCACCGGCTCAAGATCCTCCACCGGGGCGGGGCCGGCGGCCTCGAGGTGTGCCGGGCGCGGTCGGCGGTGATGGATGTCCTGGTCCGCCACCTCTGGAGCTCCATCCAGAGCGTGTTCCCGGCGCCGAAGGGCAAGTCGCCCAAGGTGGCGCTGGTCGCCTTCGGCGGTTATGGACGCGGGGAACTCAACCCCTTCAGCGACATCGACCTGATGTTCCTCCATGCCGACGGCCTGGGCCCGGAAGGACCCGAACTCAAGGCCTTGGCCGATTGGACCAGCGGCCTGCTGTACACGCTGTGGGACATCGGGCTCAAGGTGGGGCACGCGGTCCGCACCGTGGACGACTGCATCCGCCTGGCCAACGAGGACATGCAGGCCAAGACGGCTCTCCTCGAGGCCCGTCGCATCACCGGCGACGAGGCGCTCTTCGAGCGGCTGCAGCGCGAGGTGCAGCGCCAGTGCGTGCGTGGCCATGAGGACGAGTACATCGCCCAGCGCCTGGCCGACCAGGCCACCCGCCGGGCCAAGCACGGCAATTCGCCGGCGCTCCAGGAACCCAACATCAAGAACGGCGTGGGCGGCCTGCGTGACTACCAGAACCTGCTCTGGATGGCCTATTTCAAGCACGGCACGCGGTCGTTGATGGACCTCCAACGGGCCGAGTTCCTCGGCCCCGCCGAGCGCAAGCAGATGGAGGCGGCCTACGATTTCCTGCTGCGCACCCGCAATGAGCTGCATCACCAGGCGGGCCGGGCCGCCGAGGTGCTCACGCCCACGGTCAAGCCCGCCGTCGCCCATGGCCTGGGCTTCACCGACCGGTCGCCGCGGGCCCGTACCGAGGCGTTCATGCGCGAGTACTACACCCACGCGCGCAACCTTTACCTGAACACCCGCACGCTGGAGCAGCGGCTGGCCCTGGTGCCCAGCCCCGGCAAGGCGAGGGCTTCCAAGACCAAGACCCGGCGGGGCGCCGCCAAGCCGGCGGAGGAGTTCGACGGGTTCCGGATCGTCGACGGCCAGCTCCACATGGTCGACCGGGGCATCCTCCGCCAGGACCGGGGGAGGATCCTCCGGGCCTTCCTCGAGGCGCAGCGGCGGGGCCTGGCGATCCACCCGGACCTTGCCCAACTGCTACGGCAGCAGGTCTCGCTGGTGGACCGGGGCTTCAAGGCCAACTCCCACTATCAGGCCACCTTCCTGGAGATCCTCAACCAGCGCGGCAACGTGGCCCCGTATGTCCGAGCCATGCATGAAGTGGGACTCCTCGGGCGGTTCCTGCCCGAGTTCGACCGCATGACCAACCTCGTGCAGCACGAGTTCTACCACCAGTACGCGGTCGACGAGCACACGCTGACCTGCGTGGCCCAGCTGGATCAGGTCTGGGGGTCCGAGACGCGGCCGTTCTCGGGCTACGCCGAGCTGCTGCGCCAGGTGGAGCGCCCGTTCGTGCTGTACCTGGCCCTGCTCCTGCATGACTGCGGGAAGGCCTTCCCGGGACGACGCCACGAACTCGTGGGCGCCGAGCTGGCGATCAAGGTGGCCAAGCGCTTCCGGCTCGACGGCGCGACCGCGCACACCCTGTCGCTGGTGATCGAACACCACCTCACGATGGTGCAGACCTCCCAGCGGCGGGACCTCGACGACCCGGAGGTGATCCGCACCTTCGCCTCCCAGGTGCAGAGCCTGGAGAACCTCGACCTGCTGACCCTGCACACCTTCGCCGACTCGATGGGCACGAGCGACACGCTCTGGAACAGCTTCAAGGACTCCCTGCTGCGGACCCTCCACAAGCGGACGACGGCGGTCCTCCGGGGCGGCCCGGAGTTCATCGAGGCCGAGTTGCGCCAGCGGCAACTGCTCCGGGAGCAGGTGCAGGCCCTGCTGCCCCGCACTTTTTCCGAAGACGAGATCTCGGCCCACTTCGACGGCCTGCCGGGGCGTTACTTCCAGATCCATTCCCCGCGCCAGATGGCCCGCGACCTGACGCTGGTCCACCAGTTCATCCACCTGCAGCTCACCCAGGAGGACCGGGCCCTCGAACCGGCCGTGCTGTGGAACGAGGACAAGGATCGAGGCTGGACCCGCGTGCACTTCTGCACCTGGGACCGGCCCGGGTTGTTCACAAAATTCACAGGCGCCCTCACGGCGGCCGGGCTCAACATCCTGTCGGCCCAGATCTTCACCCGGGCCGACGGGGTGGTGCTCGACAGCTTCCACGTCACGGATGCGCGCACCGGGGCCGCCCCCGATGCCGCCGTCCGGGAACGGTTCGAGCGACTGATCCGGGAGGTGCTGGCCAAGGGCACCGATGTCCGGCCGGCGGTGCGGCGGATCGCCGCGCAGACACGACCGCTGTACCAGGCGCTGGCGGGGGAACGCCTGGAGCCGGACATCCGCTTCGAGCGGTCGGCACCCCACGGACCGACCATCATCGACCTCGAAACCGAGGACCGGGTGGGCCTGCTTTTCGCGCTGTCCCAGGCCTTGACCGAATTGGGCCTCAATCTGGTGCTCGCCAAGATCGTCACGGAGAGGGGGGCGGCCATCGACACCTTCTATGTCACCGAGCGCGACGGGTCCCCGGTGGACGCCCCCGGACGCCAACAGCAGATCGCCGAGGAACTGAGGCGGGTGATCCACGACCTGTAGGGGTCCTTCCCGGACCGCAACCCCAGCGGGCCCCGACCGATCGCAAAAAAAGTGTTGGCACTCCATCAACCCTGTTCCTATTGTCCGGCCCGTGATTTCCGCCATTTCGGCGGGGGTCGGGGACTGTGTCTCCGTCCTTCAACGTGATTATTGAAGTCAAACACAACGCAGTACTCAGGAGTAACAACATGAAGTTCAACAAATGGACAGTCGCACTGGCCGCCACCGGCGTGGTGAGCCTCGCTTCCGTGGTGCAGGCCGATGAGTCGCACCCGGTCAACACGGCGCTCAGCTCGACCACCCTCAGCGGTTACGTCGACACCTCGGCCATCTGGAACTTCGGTTCCGGCTCGGCTCAGGCCAACCGCTTCGCCAACACCGGTGCGGACCGTCAGGACGGCTTCAACGTCAACACCGTCAAGATCCAGCTCGAGAAGCCCATCGACGAGGGCACCTGGAGCGCCGGCTACAAGTTCGAGACCATGTTCGGCCCCGACGCCAACGTGATGCCGGGCGCCCTGACCTCCGGCGTGGCGATCAAGCAGGCCTACGCGGCGCTGCGCGCCCCGATCGGCAACGGCATCGACTTCAAGCTCGGCCAGTTCGACCCGATCGTCGGCTACGAGGTCACCGATTCCTACGCCAACCCGAACTTCTCCCGCAGCCTCGGCTTCAACAACCTCGAGCCGTTCAGTCACACCGGCATCCTCGCCAGCTACCAGGTCAATGACATCATCGGCGTGTCCGGTGGCATCGCCAATGGTGACAGCGGCTTCGGCCTGAACGGTGGCAGCCTCACGGCCGCCGGTTTCGCCTCCGGTCAGGTCGGTGGCAGCATGCGCGGCATGCTCGCCGAGTCGTCCAAGGTGTACATGGGCTCCGTGGTCATCAAGGCCCCGGAGAGCACCGGTTGGCTGGCCGGCAGCTCGCTGTATGTCGGCGTCGTGAACGGCGACGCCCAAGGCAAGAAGAACGACCCGACCCTCCTGTACGTCGGCGTCTCGCTCGCCACCCCGATCAAGGAACTGTCGCTCGGCGCCAGCGCCGACCTGCTGTTCAACGCCGGGGTCGGTGGCCAGAGCTACGCCAACGCCTACGCGTTCTACACCGGCTACCAGATCACCGAGAAGCTCAAGGCCAACAACCGCTTCGAGTACGCCACCTCGGGTTACGGTGCCTTCCTGCCCGGCCGCGCCGAGGACAAGATCATCGGTGAGACCTTCACCCTGGACTACGCCCTCTGGGCCAACGTGCTGACCCGCGGCGAGTTCCGCTGGGACCGTGCGGTGGACGGCGGTGCCAATCCGTTCGACGGTCAGCGCAACGACCTGAGCTTGACCGCCAGCGTCGTCTACAAGTTCTGATCGGCCGATCCCTGCGATCGGAAGGTTTCAGGTCCGTCCTTTCAGCCCCTCCCCGAAACGGGAGGGGTTTTTCATGCCCAAAACCGATCCAAAACCGACCTTACGCCAACCTCCTCGTTCCAAAACCTCGTCGTTCCCGATCCCACGCCGGCCCAAAACCATCCCAAGCCGCGCAGTCCTCCCCGGGCCACCTCCTCCGCCAACCCCACGAGCGAACGGGATTCCCCCCCTCACAACCCGCTGGGATGGTCGATGAACTCCCATGCCACACCGAACCGTCGGGCCAATTTCCCGGCGAGGGCCTGCACCCCGAAGGTCTCGGTGGCGTAGTGTCCCCCGTAAAACACATTGAGTCCCACCTGCTCCGCCAGCGCGTGGGTCCAATGAGGCCCCTCACCGGTCACGAAACAATCCACCCCCTCGGCGGCCGCCTGGGCCAACTCGGCCCCGGCCCCCCCGGTGCAGATGCCCACCCGGCGACAGGCTGGGCCTCCCCCGGGCAACAGGATCGGCGCGCGACCGAGCACCTCCCCAAGCCGGTGGCCCAACGCCTCACGGTCCAGGTTCGTCTCGCCCTGCCATCCAATCGGGCGACCCTCATGCTCGAAGAAGGGCTTGAGCCGCCGCAACCCGATCCGTCGGGCCAAGAGCGCGGCGTTGCCCAGGGTCGGGTGGGCGTCCAGCGGCAAGTGCATCGAGTAGACGGCCAGATCGGCCTCGAACAGCGCCCGGATCAGGGCCATCCGGGGCCCGGTCCAGGGCCGGGTTTCGCCCCAGAACAGCCCATGGTGGACCACCATCAGGTCGGCACCGGCCGCGGCCGCCTTGCGCACGGTCGCCAGCGAGGCATCGACAGCCGCCGCGATGCGGTGAACCCGGCCCCGGTTCTCCACCTGCAGGCCGTTGTGCGCCCGATCGTAGTCCCGGAATCGCTCCGGCTGGAGCCACGACTGGCATTGCGCGACCAGAACCGCGAGATCGACGGACTTCATGCGCCGCAGGGAAGCAGCCGGGCCGCCCGGAAGGAAGATCCAAAAGAGCCCGTGCGGCCGACGCCCCCCTCGGGCATTGTAACCGAAGCTCCTACCGGGCGGTCGCCTGGATTGACAGGGGTGCTCTGAGAATCGGGCATGGACGAACCGGTGCTGGATGTGACCGCCTGCGTGGAACGCGTGCGGGCGGGCGATGAGGATGCGGCTCGCGTCCTCATGCGACATATGCACGGGTTGATCGTCAAAATCGTCCGGTCGCATCTGCCCCGAAGAACCAGCGAGGAAGACCTCATCCAGGCCGTGTACGTCAAGGTGTTCACCCGAATCGACCAATACCGCGGAGCCGTGCCCTTCGAGCACTGGGTCTCCCGCGTGGCGGTCAACACCTGCCTCAACCAGATCGCCCACGAGAAGATCCGCCCCGAGTGGCGTCTCTCCGACCTGAGCGAGGAGGAGGAGCAGGTGGTGCAGAACCTGGCCTCCACCGAGGGGGAACTCTCGCCCGAGGACGGCTTGGCATCCCGCGAACTTGTGCAAAAGATGCTGGCAAGGCTCAACCCGGAGGATCGCCTCGTCGTCACGCTGCTCCACCTCGAACAAAAGTCCGTCGAAGAAGTCCGGCAAGTCACCGGATGGAGCGCCGCGCTGGTCAAGGTCCGTGCCTTCCGAGCGCGGGCCAAGATGAAGAAGCACCTTTCCGAATTGATGGAGGAAGTGAACCGATGAAGACCCATCC
>Ga0172376_10007396_pt1 | contig 11703 bp, 6 predicted proteins | sample Lak35m_FD_121114 | JGI IMG/M metagenome (GOLD analysis project Ga0172376, IMG submission 121114) | Freshwater microbial communities from Kabuno Bay, South-Kivu, Congo - kab_092012_35m | ecosystem: Environmental > Aquatic > Freshwater > Lake | place: Democratic Republic of the Congo: South-Kivu...
ATCGCCTCCGGCAGGGTGGAACTCTCTCACTTGCTGCGCTGCGCTCGAGAGGATTTGAACCTCCATGGGTTGCCCCGCTACCACCTCAAAGAACCCGTTTGACAGCGATCAGAGACAGAGAGCCACCGCAAAGAGGAGTTTAATTGCATGGAAAGGAATCTGGTTTGTTGAATTCCGTTGAACACGGATTTTGGAAATAATTCAAAGATTTTTTCCGTCTGCCCCTTGGCAAGGATGTCTTGACCGATATGATGCGTGGATGAATTTTGGGGACCGAGGCGCAATCAAATTGCCGGTGTTGCAAAACACCCCGTTACCTCCTGCCGGATTTTATTTTAGCGCGGGTTCGAACTTCAACCCCCCCTTGCCCGTAACGGACCCCAGAATGAAGTTTTTGGATGTTGCAGAATTGTCCGACCTGACCGGGATTTGCCAGAGAACCCTGAGAGAACAAATGGCTCAACGAAAATTCAGGTGGCATGGAAGTGGAAGACGCAAAGTGATCAACCTCGGCGAGTGGCTTGAAGATACGGAGTTTTGCTGATGTATACCGATGCACCACCATCCCGCTCTCAAGGGCAACCCATAAGGATAATCGGGACGAAGAAGGACGGTTTTCAAATTCCAATCTACCAAGATAAGCGGGGTTTTCATGCTCGTCATTGCTATGTTCCGAATAAGCGTTGGCAGAAGTTTAGCACGACCCAAGCCAAGCTGGAGTCCTTGTGCAAGCAGGAGATCGCCCAGTTGCGGCTAGGGAATTTTCACCTTAATCGGCTAACCGCTGAACAGCGGGATGCCGTCGCTTATGCTTTTCGAACGATTGGAGATGTCCCACTGGTCACGGTGATTGACCAATGGAGGAATTGGCGAACCAAGTTTGAGCATAAAAGTATTTTGGTGGATGAAGCTGTAATTTCCTACTTGCAGAAGATGCGAGCAAACTGGTCTCAGCGGACTTTTGGAGCAAGACGGGGATATCTTGAAGGATTTGCCCGAGAATTTACCGGCAAGATACTTGCGGAGGTGTACAACAAAGACAACTTGGAGACTTTCGCGGCGGGCTTGAGGGGCAAAAAGACAGGTTTGGCTAATTCGAGTCACAGGAATAATGCCTCAAGTTGGGCAAAGAGAGACAACCGGCGAACCCACCGGGCGTTTTTCCAATGGGCGAAATACGAGCATTACCTTCCCAAAGATGCTGAAGATCCTACTCAAGGATTACAGGTGGGGCGTAGCCAAGGGCAACTTCGCTACATGACTCCGGAGGAGAAAGATCAACTTGTCTTACACACACCCTTTGAGCTTTTGCCGATGCTTCTTATTCGAATTTTTACGGGCATAAGGGCGAGCGAAGGAAGACCGCAAAAGGTTTCAGAAGCTGCTGTGGTTCATGGCATTTCATACGCATGGGAAAACATCAACGTAGAGGACGGCACACTCACGGCATTAGGTCATGAGACCAAGCTGAAAAAAGCTAAGGTAGTCCAAGTCCATGGTCCCCTGCTGGAAATTCTTAAGTTTTTCAAATCAATACCCGGAATCACCGGCCTCATTGACCCGCCCGATGCTCACCAGCTTCTAGTTAATCACGCAGTGAAGCCATTTGGTCAGAATTGGATTCCGAACGGGATCCGACATTCAGTTGCCACAATGCGCATTCAGCGAAAGGACCCGATATTCGACATCGAATCGGAGATGCAAACCAGTGCGGCCATGATCCGCAAGCACTACAGCGAAATGGCCAAAGCCAAACCAAAGGATCATTTGAGATGGTTCGCACTGAACATTCCTCCGGGGCATCGCTGGGCTCGCGTAAAAAAGTCGTCGGGATTCAAACCACCTTGGTGGGAGTTGGTGACGGACGAGATTTTGGAAGCTTTCGCCGAGCACATGCGGTCGCTGACAAAAAAATATCGCTACGAGCCCTTGCAAAATGAATCGGAACAATAAGTACACATGAAGCGGAGTTGTTCGATAACGCGTTATGTCACCGCGGCGAGTAACCCAACCGGTTCCTACACATGAAGTTAAGTAAGAAAGCCCAAAATGGTGGGGGCTTGGACGCAGTATTGTCTGGATCCCTCCCCATCAATCAAAAGGTTTTTCCCGAATACTGGCAAATAAAAGATGAAGCATTTGGCATAAAGTTTGAGGGTAGTTTTCAGGATGACCGACGACTTGATAAAGAGTCGCCAAAAAAGCTAAATGATATCGCGGAAAGGTTTCTCAGAGAGGTATGTGCCCGAAACGGTATATTTTTTAAGGACATTTACGCTTACTGGCGGTTTTCATGGAATGAGTTTCATCACCCCCACAGCCACATCACGATTCTTTTGCGATCATTACACAAATCACGGCCACAGCTGATAAAACTGGCCAAGACGGCCAAACGCGTATGGAAACGGCAAAACGCTGCCAATGGCAAGGGGGAGGTTTTCATAAAGGAAAAAGGTACCCGGCAAAGAGTCCACTCATATGCCCTGCGAACCAACGAAGGTGTCTTTAACCGTATCGGCATGACAGTCCGGCTTAATCGTCTGCTTATGAAGAGGTCAGACCGTTGGCCAAAGGAAGACACCCTTAAGTACCCTCAAAATGAGCCAATTGAGGTGTTTCAAAAATCATCCGGTGAATCCAGAGGGGGTGTCATTCCTTTCACAAATCCCCAAGCGCGGTCTGCGCAGGTTTTGGAAGTAAAACGGACATTCCTGCCAAAATCCCCACGGAAAAAGAGCCGTATGAAGCAAAAAATATTAGGTTTTTGGGACAAAATGACCCATTTTTTAAAGAAAATAGCTCTGAAATAGGGGGAGATATTTTATATAATACGAAATCTACAGAGACGGGGGTGGCTGTTCAGAAGTTTAGTGGAGACAAACCCAATCAATGCCTCTGGATGGCCAAATTTGTTGCGTATGCTGGGTTATCAATTGAGTTGCCGACAAACAATGGGAATGGAGTCATCCTGAAACAAAGCCACCTAGGTTTTACCCATATGAAACAAAAACGCTTTGTTGCCAAAATCAGGGGCCACTTTTTCTAGGGGGTCAGGTTTCAAGGGCTGACCATTGAAATCCCTAATGAACGAACTGGTCGTTTTCTACTTTGCCAATACCACGCCAACAATTTTTTTAAAAAATTTTTATATTTTCCCGCGCGAGGGCTTCCTACAGGGGCGACCCGTACCCTTTTTGTTCCATCAGATGCAGGTACGACTCCTGGAGCAGTCCAAATTCATCCAAATTCATAATTGTCAGGTGCTTGCCGTCCAATTCACGCAGCGGAACGTACTCGTTGATCGATTCCAAGATGTTGGTTGTATCGAGCCGTTGCTCGAACATTTCCTCGGGCACTTCGGCTTCAGGGTCATATTTGCTGCTGAAGCGCGACCAAGCGGGGATTTTCAGCCAGACACGGGCGGTGGAACGCATGGAACGGCCATTGATGCCAGTGCGTAACATGATGAAGAAATCCAGAATGCCGATGCTGGTCAGTAGGTGACTTGTAACCTTTTTTCCGGTTTTGCGGTGCTGATCCTCGACCAGCTCCACCAGTGCCACTGAACTGTCCGGATTGTACATGCCGTTCCCGGCCAAAATGATCTGAACTTCCTCAGTGGGATCCTCAAACGCAGTCATGATTTTTTCAGCGGGTATCACGTCGTTCATCCTCATTTTTCCATTCAGAACGATCCGACTTACCTTCATCCAAATATTTACGATACAGAAAATGACCTGATTTACGAGCTTATTCGACCAATTAGCTCAAAAGGGCTACGAAAATTAACCATTTGGTTTTGTAGTATCCGCGCATCTTTTGCGCACCTACCAACAAGGACCGGAGCAAACCTGCACGGCGCTCGCGTTGTTGCGGATTGTCTTTTGCACACCTACCAACAAGGACCGGAGCAAACCGATATGCAAAGAAAGCGGCGTTTTCTTTAACTTTTGCACACCTACCAACAAGGACCGGAGCAAACCTTATGCAAAGAAACCTGCGTTTTCATTTCACTTTTGCACACCTACCAACAAGGACCGGAGCAAACCCCAACCCAGAAAGAATATAATTATATGGCACTTTTGCACACCTACCAACAAGGACCGGAGCAAACCTTATGCAAAGAAAGCGGCGTTTTCTTTGGCTTTTGCACACCTACCAACAAGGACCGGAGCAAACCGAGGCAAAGCCCGCTTGGATCGTTGGTGAGCTTTTGCACACCTACCAACAAGGACCGGAGCAAACCGAGGCAAAGCCCGCTTGGATCGTTGGTGAGCTTTTGCACACCTACCAACAAGGACCGGAGCAAACCGCGTTTGGGTACGTACTGACCATGCTGACCTTTTGCACACCTACCAACAAGGACCGGAGCAAACCGATATGGCCGATCAGATTGATACGCTCCAACTTTTGCACACCTACCAACAAAGACCGGAGCAAACCGCCAAGTGGATTGAGCCGATAATAAAAACCTTTTGCACACCTACCAACAAGGACCGGAACAAACCCTGCTCATCCAAAACATTTCCGACACCGACTTTTGCACACCTACCAACAAGGACCGGAACAAACCAGCTATACCTAACGCCATGGGCTTTAGTTCCTTAAAGCAAAATTGAACGGGGTTTGCCCCCTGTTGCGAAAGAACTTGTTGGATTGTTGGCCGCACCCTTGGCAGGGGAGTCAACGCTGTGCAAAGAAAATACTAAGAGACTAAAATGATCCTGCGGGGACCGGGTGGCAAGGGCTTTTTTTTAAGCCCACTTCTCCCGGATCCGCTTCTTGTACCACTCCCGCCACGGCTCCTCAGTGGAACGCCGGTCTTCTCCCTCCGACTGTTTTGCCTGCCGGTGCGGCAAGGAACTGACCCAGATGCTTTTTCGGGCAATGTTTAGGGCTGCCTGAAGATCCGCATCGTCCTTGTGAGCACAGCTGGGACAAACAAACTCCCCCCGTTTGGGTCGATGGTGGATCAGGCGAGCAACCAACCCGTCCACCGTTTTGCGGGTGCTGGGGGGCAGGTCTGACCATTTACGGCCCTTGAAAAGTTCCTCCAGCCGTTCGGCGGTGTTCCAAGTCTTCTCACCCCGACCACGCATATAGGAGGTGTAGGAACTTGGCAGCTGAACCTTTTTCCCACTGGGCAGGGTCACGGACCAAGAACCGGAGGATTCCCTGCTGATAGTGGCGGCGGCTTTCCTGTACCAACCAGAGCTGAAAACATCCCCACAAGCTGAACAGGTGGCACTGGTGTACGCCGGGTTAACAAACCGAAGGAACGGAGTGATGCCCTTGCGATACTTGGCGGCACTGGGAGCCTTGTAGCATCCAGCCTCGGCCAGCTTGCCCTCAACTCCTGACAATATTCGCTCGTAGTGCATGTTGCCCATGAGCGTTCCCCGGCCGCCCCGGGTGGTGATGCCACTGGTGAGCCGCTCAAACACCAAAGCACCGGGGTGGCGTACCAGCAGGTCCAATAGTTCCCGGATGACCAATCCACCCAAAGCCGATGCGGTGTTGCGTTCTTTAGCCCGGAGTTTACGAGTATAGCCCCCAGCAGTGCGTTGCATTTCGCTTTTCATCTCGGCGAACTGACGGATTTTGGCAGAGTAGCTTTCGCCCACGTTACCTTTTGCCAGCAGTTTGCCTTTGCCGTCGGTGACAGCGTAACTGGCTGGATTTTGTTCACCTCGATCCACCCCAATCAGCATTTCCCCAGCCGTCAGGGCCGGGGGAGGTGTATCTTTCTGCAAGGCGATAGTCAGGTAGTACTGGGAAAACTGTGGCCGATTAGGGGGATATATCCGTAGCAGCCGACCGTTGGTTAGCATCCAAGGGTCCGAGGACTTTTTCAGCCCATGGTCAAAGTTCCACAAGTATTCCCGGCCCTGTCTTGTGCCAAACTGTAGGGGTAATTGAAGGGGTTTTCGGTCTCGACGAATCCAAAGACGTTCCCTTACCAACCTTTTTTCAGCCGCTTGAGCGCGTTTGCGGGATCCGCCTGAGGTTCCAAAGCCAATTTGGTCAGTTGTGGTAGAGCCTCGTGGGTGTTTTGATGCATCACAAAGTCCCATGCCACCGGGGCCGTCAGGATCAAAGAAAAACGACCAAATATCCTTTCCCTCTTTCTGGCTCACCGCAAGAAATCCATCAAACCCGGAGTGACCTTCTGGGGTTTTTCTAATAGCGAAACCCATGATTTGCAGACTGTCGGCTTGGTCGGTTGGTTCAGCCAAGGAACCCCGGGCTTGGCCAAAGGCGTTCCTCCTGGGCGTGTCCTGCTCGAAGTACTCTCGGTAAAGATTTTTGACCCTGAGCGGTTCCATGAGAACCACACAGGCGTTGTTGAGCAGGTTGATCAATTTGATGGCGGCAGGGCGGTCAGAAAAATCCCGGTCTTTGAGGTGATTGGCCAAGCTGTCTGCACCCCGCTCCAACCCGGTCACCAGTTCCTCTGCCAGTTGCCGGGGCTTCCAATCGGAATGCTTCTTACCCAGTACAGCCAAGGTTTTGCCCAGCTGATGGCGCATGCCTTTCCCGCCCTCACCCTCTGGGGCTGGAAATCTTTCCAGCACTAAGCCCCATTCCTCGACGGTCAGACCATCGAACAGCTTGAGATGAGACCGCTTCAAATCAGCCAGACATTTGCGAAGCTCCTTGATGGCGGTGTCGAAAGCGATGCCCTCCTTGTGGATCACGGATCCGGGGAAGCCGGGATACGCCTTTAGCCGGGTGGGGAAAAAGGCATCCCCCCGGGGAATCTTGTGCTTTTGAGCAAGGATCAGGTTGCACCAGACTCGGGCGGCCGCGACCCACTCATTGTACTTTTCAACCGTTTTGGCGTTGAGCTTGTCAGGATCCACTGACGGAGGAGCCTTGAATTGGTCGATTTTCAGTTCAGCACAAAGTTCCTTCAGACCTGAATCCCAGTTTTCCCGGTTACGCTCAATCACTACGGCCATATCCTTCAGCACATTTTCCCTGCGGGTGATGAAGCTCTTCATGTTCCCCGACAGGGTGGCCACAGAAGCAGTGGCGGAACTGCGGCTAAGGTGTTCGGGCAGGTCTGAGCCGGTGAGAAATTTGGTTAGCATCCAACCAGCGCAACTCGTCTTTTTTTCAAATGGCTCGGAAGCACTGCTTCGGACCATTCTAATAAAACGCTCTGGATCCTTGTCCCACATGCCCTCCAACTTATTGAGCAGGTCACGGACAAATTGGCGTTGAGCATTGAAAATCTGGTCGAGCCGGGTGCGGGTGTGATCTTTGGCATCAATCCGGAACTTTAGGGTTTTTGTTGTTTCACCCGGGTCGCCCTCGCCGGGTTTGTCCAACGCATGGCGGGTCAGGTGGCGAACCGATGCTTTAACGGTACTCTTATGAATCATCGTTTTAACCGAAGGGTTATAATCAGACGATTAAGGTACGTATTCCAGTTCAAAACAGGGCCAACCCTAAGGTAGGGGGTGGTACAAATACGGTATTAGGAGGGGGCAGTCACAAAACCCCAATGAAACCCACAGAGTCGGAACGCCCAAAACACAGCCGGTCACAAACCATTAGTTTAGTGATCAGGACAGTTTCTGAGGCAAAAGTTAATGCTTAGGACAAAAGGGATAGTAGTTAAAAAGCCGGTTTTCCCTAGTTGAAAAAAAGTAAAATAGGTGTTGAATAATCATATGGTTCGGTGGCTCTGCGTTTTAATTGCTTCGCTCGTAATTTGCGAAAACGGAAATGCGCAAGCCCCGACTTACAAGCTGGTAAATCTTAGGACTCTTGGTCCTCAGGTTGTTACTTGGACATCGTGGTTCGGAGGCGAGTACACCTACACGAATAATTCCAGTCGAAGCTACAGCATTAACGACTCGGGTGTTGTGGTTGGTGCCTCCTCAAGTTCGCTTGGTGACAGGGGGTTCGTGTACAGAAATAAAAGCATGAGCTCCGTGGGGGTGCTTAGTTCCGCCCATACGTGGAGCGCCTGTTACGATATAAACAACCAAGGCACTATTGTTGGGCAATCCTCTGATCGGGGATTTATTCTTTCGAATAATGTTTTTACAGAACTTGAGTTAGGGGCTGGGGCACCTAATTCAATCAATGAAAGTAGTCAAGTAACTGGCGGATTTTCTTATGGCGCAGGTAATGCTGCTTTCCTTTTTGAAGGTGGAATTTATCAAGCCTTCCTACCACCTGGAACTGATCGTTCTCAAGGAGTGCGTTTAAATGAATCGGGAATGGTCGTTGGTTATTATGACTTTCAAAATATCGGTGGTAACCACAGACCTTTTAAGCGAAATGGATCTTCAGCGGTTGATCTTGGGTCATTAGCTGGTCCAAGCGGATTAGGTGCTGCTTATGGAGTTAATGATGCCGGGAATATTGTTGGTTGGACGCAGGATCCCAATGCTGGTCTCAAAATGAAAGCGTTCCTAATTGGTACCAACGGCGTGATGCAGAGCCTCGGTCTCATCAAGGATTATACTTACAGTCATGCATTCGATATAAATAATCAAGACCAAGTGGTTGGAAGTCTGGGCAACTCAAATGCCACCGGCGAGGCAGGCTTCCTGTGGCAAAGCGGCACAATGTACGATTTGAATGATCTGGTGACCAACCGAGATGGTTGGAACATCAAGCGAGGCAATAAAATCAATAATTTGGGGTGGATTGTGGCAGACGGCTCAAAAGACGGCGTGGGTGACCGAGCACTGCTACTGATCCCAGACACGGCCAACACATCCGATTACGACGGGGACGGGGTTTCAGATGCCCGAGAGTTCTTCGATAAAACCGACATCAATAACTCTGGTTCTTACACACCCTCCAGCATCGGGGTTTCCGTCCCCGCCGTTGGAGATACAGAGGCGCCGACCCTTAACTTACTTGGGTTGAATCCCTTAATTATTCCAAGGGGCAGCGCGTTTACTGACCCGGGCGCATCCGTGGTCGATGATACTGACGAGTATCGAATCGTGACGGGAACCGGAACGGTGGACACGACCACTGTCGGCATATACACAGTCACATACACTGCCCAAGACTTGGCCGGAAACCTCGCCGCACCTGTTGAAAGGTCGGTATTTGTGTATCAACCAAACAACACGCTTAGTATACCCACAATTCCAACTAGTTTCCCCCTGACCATCACAACTCGGCCCACAAACGTTTTAGCTCTACGCGCTTGGTATGGCTGGAATGGAAACTCTTTTAATCAAGGCAAGATTCCCCAAGCCCTTTCCAATGTTGTGGAGATAAGCTCTGGAGTTTCTCACAACCTTGCACTTTTACAGAATGGTACGATTTATGGCTGGGGTGGCAATGGAACCGGCCAGCTGAATATTCCTTCTGATTTGAGCAATGTGGTGAGTGTTTCAGCGGCCGCATACCACTCAGCGGCTTTGAAAGCTGACGGAACCGTGGTCAGTTGGGGTAGTGGTCAGGATAACACTATGACCGGTCCTCCGATCGGGCTTTCGAATGTTGTGGCCATATCTTACGGACCAGCTGCATCTCACATCTTGGCCCTTAAAAACGACGGATCTGTTGTAGCTTGGGGGTGGAATGATTATGGTCAATGTAATGTTCCTTCATCTGCTACAAATGTGGTAGCCGTTTCTGCAGGAACCTATCACTCTGCAGCGCTAAAGAGCGATGGTACTGTTGTTGTTTGGGGGCATAATAACTTTAATCAGCAAAATATCCCTGCCGGACTATCCAATGTCGTTGCAGTTAGCTGTAGTGAAAGAGGTACCTTAGCACTTAAAAGTAATGGAACTGTTGTTTCATGGGGCGATGAGACCGTTGTAATTCCATCAAATGTAGGAACCGTGGCCCGAGTTAAAGCAGGGCGATTTTACAATGCGGTGATCCAGTTGGATGGAACGTTGGTTTCCTTTGGAAGCGGTGCACCCACCCAACCAAACGACTTGCCTCCTGTGCAGGAGTTGGGGATAGGGAGTGGATGGATGATTGCTGGCTACGAAGCAAGAGATACCAATGCTCCCTCCATCACCCTGATTGGGGCAAACCCGCTCACGGTTTATTTGGGGTCTTCCTTCTCAGATCCCGGAGCAACCGTGAATGATAATCTTGATGCGCCCAGAACCATTTATGCCACGGGCTCTGTAAATACAGCATCTTTGGGGAGCTATACCCTGACGTATTCAGCCAGTGATAGTGCATTTAATTCCGCAACTCCTGTAACCCGAACAGTTAATGTGTCACTCGACCCCAATGCAGATCAGGACGGTGATGGACTTACCAATAGCCAAGAAGCGTCCTTGGGCAGCAACCCATTCACAATTGACTCAAATTCAGACGGAGTAAACGACGGAGCAGCCAATTCAGCGGGCTTAAACCCCACGTTTAATCTTACTCCGCTGTTAAATCTTTTAAAAAGTAACCCAGTGGCCGGTCTTTATAATCAGTCTCAATACGAAGCCAACCGGACCAATGGGCAAAGCGACATCCTCAACAATCCCAACGCCAGTGGTCTTTATACAACCAACCAGATCCACAACCTGGGTCTAGGTGGAATAGTCCTAAGCCGGGATAGCAACAATGTGCTGACCTTGAATTATGAAGTAATGCAAAGCACGGACCTTCGGAACTGGAGTCCTTACCAAACCTACCAACTTCCCATCACCAACGCCCCAACCAACAAGATGTTCCTACGGGTACAGGCAGTTGGTCAGTAATAGATCAAATAATATAATATAAAAACTTTTATTCTTTACATTTTGTAAAGAATCTGATAATGTTTTCACTGCTGAAAATCGGAATCTACCTAAGAGTATCAACCACTAAGCAGGATTATAATTCTCAGCTACAAGCAGTTACAGAATACTGTCAGCGTAGGGGCTACAAGGATCCAGAATATTTTTCAGAGACAGCATCCGGGGCTAAAACTCGAAGACCTGTTCTTACTAATTTACTGAATCTTGCACAAAAAGGTTCAATCAAGAAGGTGGTGGTTTACAAATTGGACCGCCTTGGACGCAGTTTGCCTGACTTGATAAACAGCATTAACCAGCTCACGGCCAGTGGATGTGACTTCATTTCGATCAGTGACGGCATCGACACCAGCGAAGATAGCCCGTTTGCCCGACTTCAGCTGGGGCTATTGGCCAGCATCGCGGACTTCGAGCGTAGCCTGACTCGTGATCGTGTGGTGGTTGGGTTAAAAGCCGCCCGAGCCAAAGGAAGAATTGGCGGTCGCCCGAGTTTACCACAAGCAACCAAAGACCGGATCCGTCACATGCTGGCAGAGGGTTTTCACCCCAAAGCCATCGCTAGGGAATGCGGCACGAGCGTTGCCAGCGTTTACAAGCAGAAGAACTTGGTTTTGGTAGCTTAGGGTATCGAATAACCTGCCAACTCGCGGCGGGTTTAATTTACAAAATGAGCCTTTCGGCCATCGCATTACAGCAGGATGGCTACCCCAAAACGTGTTGAATTTTTGTTGAATGATCCGGACTAAGTAATGAGAAAATGACAAGATTCAACACAGAGGATAAATTATAAAATGTTGATTATTAGGTATTTATGCGCTCGAGAGGACTCGAACCTCCATGGATTGCTCCGCTACCACCTCAAGGTAGTGCGTCTGCCAGTTTCGCCACGAGCGCTTGTCCCAAAATCATAATTCAGCCTTTTCCCGCTGACAAGCCAGCCCGCCGGGCTGCCTTTTGCATCACTCTGTCC
>Ga0172376_10007397_pt1 | contig 11702 bp, 12 predicted proteins | sample Lak35m_FD_121114 | JGI IMG/M metagenome (GOLD analysis project Ga0172376, IMG submission 121114) | Freshwater microbial communities from Kabuno Bay, South-Kivu, Congo - kab_092012_35m | ecosystem: Environmental > Aquatic > Freshwater > Lake | place: Democratic Republic of the Congo: South-Kivu...
CCGAATCGCGAGCCGCGCTCGTGTGTGGCTGACGCAACCGGCAACGACTTGCCCAGATACTGAGCGATCACATCGTCGGCCTTGCCTACCGTCTGCAGGTTGCCTTTGTCGATCCAGGCCACCGTCTCGCACAATTGCGCCACCTGCGCCAAGCCGTGAGTTACACAAACGATCGTGGGGCCATCGCGGCGGAACTGATCGATCTTCTCGGCGCACCGTCGCTTGAATGACTCGTCACCCACCGACAGCACTTCGTTGATCAGCAACACATCGGGCTCCACGTGAGCGGCCACCGCGAAACCGAGCCGTACGAACATGCCCGACGAGTAGTTCTTCACCGGAGTGTCGATGAAGTCGTGCAGGCCGGCGAAGTCGACGATGTCGTCGAACTTGCTCTCGATCTCCTTCTTCGTGAGCCCCAGAATCGCACCGTTGAGGAAAACGTTCTCGCGGCCCGACAACTCGGGGTGGAATCCGGCGCCGAGTTCGAGCAGCGCCGACACGCGTCCGCTGATCTCCACCGAACCCTTTTCCGGATACAGAATTCCGGTGAGGCACTTCAACAACGTGCTCTTGCCCGATCCGTTCGATCCGATCACGCCGAACGTGGCGCCCTGCGGCACCTCGAACGACACGCCCTTGAGGGCCCAGAACTCGTCGTACCGCGCGCGACGGCCGCGCAAAATAGCGGCTTTCAAGTACTGATTGCGTTCGTGATAGAGCCGAAAGCTCTTCCACACATCACGGACAACGACGGCCTGACTCACAGTCAATCTCAATCCTCTGGTCGAGACTCAAGCAAGTTCATAGGCCTAGACGAACAGGAATACCGTCTTCGTCCATCCGCTTCTTCACCTCAAGGGGTGTCACTTCAGTAAAATGGAAGATACTTGCCGCCGCAACGGCTGCGGCACCTGCGTTCTTCACTACGTTGACGAAATCGTCGGAACCACCGGCTCCACCAGAAGCAATGACTGGTATCGATACGGCTCCGACAACTGCCTTCACCAACTCGATGTCGAACCCCTCCATGCAGCCATCTCTCTCAATCGAAGTTATCAAGATCTCGCCAGCTCCCAGGCTCTCGCACTCTTGCGACCAATCACGAACCCTCCTCGCGCTAGACCTTGAGCCCGAGTGAGTCGCACACAACCAATCGTCCCCAACTTTCGTCAAAGCGTCGATTGAAACAACAACACTCTGGCGTCCAATCTCTTCGGAAATCTCGCGAACGAGCCCGGGGCGTTCGAGGGCAGCTGTATTCAAAGAAACTTTATCCGCTCCTGCGCGAACCAAAACTCGAGCTTCTTCTGCGCTTGAAACTCCTCCTCCCACAGTTAGAGGAACCCGGCAGTCTCTCAGTATCTCCTCGACGAGCAACGGGTCGGGGCTTGTTCTCTTCCTCCCAGCACGTACATCTAACACAATCATTTCGTCGACATCCCTCGCCGCATACACCCGGACGGCTTGGCTCAATGGGCCGACTCTCCGGTCAGACTTGAATGACCTACCCTTCACGAGACCAAAGCCGTCAACAAGAAGCGAGGGAATGACTCTTGTTTTGAGCATCAAAAAATACTAGTTGACCGCAAAATTTCTCAAGATAGTCAGTCCTGCTTTCGAACTCTTTTCGGGGTGGAACTGGATCCCAATGACTTTCCCACGCCTTACTGCAACCCCAAACGGCACGCCGTACTCACATGTCGCAATGACTTCCGGCAAAGAAGCGGGGACGGCAAAACTGTGGACGAAGTAGACGTCAAATTGATCAGGCAGGCCCTCAAAGATCGGATCTGTGCTCCGGACCCGAACTGAATCCCACCCCATGTGTGGGAGGCGCTCACCACATCCCAGCTCTTCAAGCCCAAACACTTGACCAGCGATCAGACCCAGCCCCGGGGTACTCGGAAACCCCATGCCACGATTGCCCTCAGCACTACCTTCAAAGAGAACCTGCATCCCCACGCAGATTCCCAGGAGGGAAATCTTCTCTTCCTGCTCAACCTCCCGGATTGTTGACGCCCAGCCAGTTTCCCGCAGAAGGCTCATGCATCTTTGAAAGTTCCCGACGCCTGGAACAACAAGGCGTGTAAAGAGAGCCGCGTCGTTTGGATCCGTGACCTCGCGAACTACAACTCCCAACTCACGGAATGCGGCTGCAATCGACCCAACATTGCCACTTCCGTAATCGACGATTCCTATTGGACTCATTGGCTTAAGCACAAACGAATCTCGGAATCAGATTTCCACTCTTGTCTCGAGCTGGTACCCCCGGCGAATCGAATTCGAACAGGTGACGATTTGTAAACCGGTCACAGATTGCACGGAACTCTTCAAGTGTCAAGCCGATTGGCTGCAGGATTTCGACCAGTGATTTGCCGAGGTAGGTCCAAGGGAACGAACCCTCGAGACGACGGACAGCGCTGACTGCATCCTTACGTGAAATTCGACCCCGTCGAACGTGTAGCGAGGCGATGTCCGACGTTCGACCGAAGCCAAACTTCAGATACTTGAAGTAATCATGGATGCCCGTTTGGTGGTTATCCACATTCTCGTAACTCACCATTGATCCCTCAACCAACCCTTGAGCACCAGAAAACCCGTATGTTTGGGAGATCAGGTAGTTCGTGAGCCCATCCCAAGGGACGAAGTACCCAAGGAAGATCCCAGAGACACCTACACGAAGCAAGTCATCATCGCTTGGATATTCGTAGAGTCTCAGGTCTTTCGCGTGAAGACCCTCGAGCTCTAGGTCACTCACGCGCAGACCTAGTAATCCACCAAACTCTTCGAGCCACCTTCTGTTCAAGATTTGATTATCGACCGCAGAAGCAGGACCACCGTACTCGTTTTGAGAATTTTCACCCCACACAATTAGAGGAACTTCAAACATCACCGCTGCGCGCACCGGAATAGTGAAAATTCCTACATGTTCAGGCCAGGAGATATCCCCAACGCGATCAAGACCAATTCGATTCAACTTCGCACGAACAACCGGGTTAGGGCTTACTTCGATGTGGTCGACTCCAATTCGCTGGAGAGCACGAATGTTTCTGCGCCCCACATCCGACAGATCGCACGTAGTTGAGGTGACAGCGAGAGGTCGCATGCCCATCTCAACCATCTTCAAAACCTGGTACGTGCTGTCCTTGCCACCACTGACTGGAACAACGCAATCCCATGATGCTTTCGACCTATACCTTGTAAGTATTTCGTTCAATTCTTCTAGTCGCACGTTCCAATCAATCGTCTCCCGTTGTTCGAAATTTCGGCATGCGTTACAGATGCCGTCGGTGTCGAAGGTCAGATCGGGCTTCGAATCGGGCAACACGCATCTTGTGCAGTAGGACAACATCAGGTCACCGTCCGTCTGCAGAGAAGAAACCAGTTGATGTCGTCCTGGGCAAAGTTCGGATCACGGTGATAAAAAAATCCATAATCAACCAAATCAAATTCAGGGTTCACATCGAGAAACTCGCCCGCAAAATCTCGCTTGTACAGCTTGTCTGAGTGCCCTCGGTACATCACCTCAGAGGGCTGCCGGCTGTAGTACTCGCCAAAGAGCACATACTTCCTGGACCACCGGGCGATCTGGCCGTAGATGTCTCTCAAGTGCTCAGGATTCAGGTGTATGAGTACGCCTTTACTCAAGACGACGTCCCACTGTTGCGTGGTCTCGAAATCAAGGATTGAGCACCGATGGGTTCGTTCGTCCCCGATCAAGGTTCGTAACTCCTGACACGCTGTTGGGTTGATCTCAATCGCATCTTTAGAAGCATTAGGAAAAAGTAGGTTGAGGGCGCGCAGATTCATCCCAACATTCGCGCCAAGTTCCAAGAACGAAGAAACTTCACGTGTCTGACTAAGTGCCTTTGAAAAGAATGCAATGTTGGAGGCCAGCAGACCAGCTCCACGGTTTCTAATCGAGTATTCATCTCCAAACTCACCGGCCCAGAACGCCTCCTGCTCGGTGGCTGACCGTTTAAAAGTACTCATACGCCTCACATATTGCTCAGAAAGGACTAATCCTCAGTTACCGCTGATTGATCAGAATACACATCAAGACTTTCGCTTTCGCGCGTACCGTGACGCAAGAAGAGAGGTACGCGACGTCGAGCGCCATCTCTTTGTCTCACTCAGACTCGCCTTTGAGCAATTTCATGGGCGATTTCTGCGGCCTCCCAATCCTCGATCGTGTCGATGTCGTGAACCCTCCAGCGACTCACTTGGTACATGACCGTCGAGGGAGTCACGCCACGTGCAAGGTCAAACCACGCTGAATAATCCGACCAATAAAACTGTCCGGAGTCGAAAAACTGAGGTTCCAGGTCCTGAGAACGCTTTCCCTGGAGTTCAGGCCACACCGGAACTGCCAGCCCTCGGCTTTCCACGCGCCAGGCTCGTGCGGGCGCGGACGGAAATTGGCACCCAACGAAGAGGTGTTCGGCTCCGCTCGATCGCTTGAGTTCCCTAGCCGCATACAAGTCGTCGCTTTGAACGCCCACGGCAGCGGGGTAGATGACGCAAATCTCGCTCTTGTACTCGCGCCCCTCAGGAATGATCCTCGCAAGCGCGTCGATGATCACGGGAGCCGTTGGGGTCATGTCGTCAGACAACTCGGGACTTCGGACAAAAGGGACTTCGGCCCCAGCGCGGGTGGCCAATGCCGCAATCTCAGCGTCGTCTGTAGATACGACAACGCGGCCAAAAAACCCCGATGACACCGCGAGATCGACAGCGCGACAAATCAACGGCACACCCCGAAAGAGACGAGCGTTCTTTCGTGGTATTCGCTTACTCCCTCCTCTCGCTGGGATGATTGCAATCAACTCTGCATCTACTGTCATCACAACAGACCTAAGTCGCGAGGCAAGATTGGCCCGCCTTTAGGGATTCGTCGACTGCAGAGCCGACCGTCCAACTCTCCGAAGTCATCTGGCTTCAGCCCACCCGATGGGCGTCGGGAGCCTACATTGCTACTAGAAAACGTCTCACCAACATCGATGTCGCGGAGCGCTCTGAGGGAACGACGAAACTGCAGACTCCCAACCTCAGACTTGCTTGGACCGAAGCGAACCTCGCCAAGCACTGCGTGCGCCTCTTGGACCAATCTCACAAGTTCAGATAGTTCTGACGGTTCCAGAGAGAACGCTGCGTCGGGACCACCCAACCCCCGATCAAGCGTGAAGTGCTTTTCGATCATGCACACACCAAGGCCTGTCGCCACTACCGCGGATGTCGAATTCGTCGTGTGGTCCGACAGCCCGACCGGTACACCCCACCGCTCCTTCATCTCAGGAATAGTCTTCAAATCCATCTCATCAGCATTTGCTGGATAGGTGGAGTTACACCGAAGAAGAACCAAATGCTCGTTTCCTTCCCCACGAGCGGCCGAAACGGCGCTTTCGATTTCTTCGACGGACGCCATCCCGGTGGAGATCACCATGGGCAGGCCCGATCGGGCCGCTCGACGAATGAGCGGGAGATCAACCAACTCGAAGGACGCAATCTTTAGTGCCTCGACACCCGCCGTCACAAGAAAGTCAACGGCTTCAAACTCAAAAGGCGAGGACAACCAAGAGATCCCCACGCTTTCCGCTTCGTGGGCGAGGGCGTCCGTCCACTCCCAGGGCATCATTGCCTCGGCATAAAGGTCATAGAGGGAGCGGTCAGCCCACAGGCTCCCCTTCGCGACTCGAAGATCGGGGTGGTCGGCCTTGACAGTGAGGCCATCCGCTGTGAAGTGCTGAAACTTCACGGCATCTGCACCACACTCGGCTGCGACTCGGACCGACTCAAGAGCCACTTCAAGATCTTGGCGATGATTTGCTGAGAGTTCCGCCACGACGAGCGGAGGACCACTGCCGTCAAGATTTCGGCCAAACAGCCTCACCATGTCACCGCACCCCGGAATTCGAGGGGGCCTTCCCATCGCCCAGATCTTTTTCGAAACGGATGACCGCTCTCACGACACCCCTCTTGACACGGTCGTTCAGCAAGGGTGCAACTTTCACAAACCCGATCCTTTCATAAAGGTTGATTGCTCGGGCATTATCTGCGAAGACATCAGCCCGAACGCAATCTCCCATTCGCTGTGACCGAGCTAGAGAAAGGAGTTCGGTGAGAGCCTGCATGCCGACCCCCCTGGGCGCCGCATCGGCGATGGCGCTCAACAGGTCAAGGGCTCTTCGCTTGGTTCCCAAGTGGTTCGCAGATACTTCAGCAACCACGCAGACGTCTTGGCCAGAAAGCGCACCAGATAAAGTCATGTCAGATCTGCTCCTTCCGAATTCCTAAGAAACTGACTGGCCGCACGATGGAAAAAAGAATCCTTGTCCTTGGCCCTCACGTAGCCTTTTTTAGGGCCAACTTCGAAGACTCCACTTTCCATGCCGTAGATTCTCAAATAGACACTCACATTCTGTACGAATTTAAGCCTTCACTCGTCATCAGTTACGGCTATCGGCACATCGTCAAGAAAGCCATCCTCCAGGAACTCCATGGAAGGATTTTTAACCTTCACATTTCGCTTCTGCCATGGAATCGAGGGGCCGATCCGAATTTATGGAGCTGGCTTGAGAACTCGCCACGCGGAGTGACGATCCACCACATGGAATCTAGGCTTGACGAGGGCCCGATCGCGTTTCAAAAAGAAGTCGACCTTGACCCTGCCGATTCGCTCGCCGAAACTTACATGGTCCTCCAGCGGGAAATTCGCTCACTTCTCGTCGAAAACTGGAATCAAATCGTAAGTGGGAAAGCGCCGACCACCCCACAAAGTGGAGTCGGAACTTCCCATAAGATCGACGATAAAAAGTCCCACACCGCCGCCCTCACAGACGGCTGGAATACTCGGTGCGTAGACGTACTCGAGTACGGACGAAAAAAGGGGCTTTGGGTCGAACACCACTAGCTCCTCCCCAGCCGCTCGACAAGTCGGTCGCCACCCTGGCCGTCAATAAGTCCACAAGACAACACCGAAAGTGCCGCTCGTTTGTCTGGAGCACGAAGGAGATCAAGGGTTTGATCGACGACCCGTTGGATACCGTTGACCTCCTCTCTGATTCGTATTGGATTGCCTATTGACGAACGTCGGAGTACATCCGAAACATCTTCCTGATTCGCAGCAAAAAGAACTGGAACAATTGGGGTTCCCAAGCACAGCGCTTCCCAGACAGTGATCCCACAACCGACGATGGCCACGGCTGAAGTCGCGAGTGCTAGAGGAAAGTCGTCTATCAGACTCTTCCCCACCTGCCCGCCGGGAGATTTTGCCCCGACAACCACTTCAAGACCCAGATCCAACAAAACTTCAACTAACTGACTCTCGATCCCAAGCGGGTCTGTGCCACCAATCGAAACCAATACCAGATCTTCACGACGATCCAAAGAGGCGTTTCTCAAGTCGGTGATTTGCCTGCGAATGGGCACCCACTCAATCCCCCGTAACTCTGTACTGACACCAACCTTGTTCCGAGCAGCGATTCGAGATTGAAGGGAAAATCGAATGAAGACATCAGTTGGAGTAACGGCTTGGTCATCGTGATCGACGAATGTGACTGTCGCGATACGATTCGCACGAAAGGCATTGGCCACATCCGAAAAATCTTCATACGAGTCAATAATGACTGTCGTTGCTCCAGCGCCTATCACCTCCGATGCAAACTGACAATCAGTCAGGCTCCAGCTAGTTTGACAAGTCTCTACCCCGAGGGCCTCAAACTCACGTTTGATTCGCTCGGGCATCTCCCGAAACCACAAGACGACTGAGTTTCCTCGAGAGACAAGAGATTCAGCGAGGGCCAAACACCTCATCGAATGTCCGAGCCCGGACCCCAACGAAGCATCGGCCACTAGGGCCACCTCTTCGAGGTTCACCGCAAAGCGCTCCTCAGAGCCTCGACTACTTCTTGTGCCTGGCCGTTATCGAGCCCCGGCCACAATGGAAGACTCAAGATTCTCGAGCATGTGAGGTCAGTAACTGGCAAGCCCTTCGCAGGCTTAAGTGCATCTCTGCTAATAGGGTGCTGATGGATCGGTATGTAGTGAACCTGCACTCCAAATCCGAGAGACCGCATTCGCGAGAAGACGTCGTTGCGCTCGGACACCAATACAGGGAACAGATGATATGAATGAAGACAATTTTCCGAGGCTTCTGCTTGCATCTGTATTGCACTGGAACCGAGTTCGGAACGATAAAACGAAGCGATTTGGTTTCGCCTTCTCGTGAAGACGTCTATCTTGCCCAATTGGCTCAAGCCAAGTGCCGCCTGCATATCCGTCATTCGGAAGTTGAATCCGAGTTCAGAAATCTCGTAATACCATTCTCCGTTTTCGGGTCTACGAACAATTCCATGTGATCGGAACCGTCTGAGCCGATCAGCAAGAAGCGGATCGTTGGTTGTGACCATTCCCCCTTCGGCTGTTGTGATCGGTTTAACCGGATGGAACGAAAAACAACACATGTCGGTGTGGGCACAGTTGCCCACCATCCCACTTGGGGTGGAGGCACCGAGGGCGTGCGCAGCGTCCTCGATGACGACAGAAGGACGACTCGAATGATCGAGTTGGCTCAGGTCCATCGGCAGGCCGGCAAAGTGCACCGCCACCAGTCCGCGCAGATTGTTCGGGAGAAGTGCAAGATCGAGGTTCCACGTGTCCTTGTCAATATCCACCAGCACAGGAGTCGCCCCCACATAACGGGCGCAATTGGCGCTCGCCATGAATGTCAGTGGCGAAGTGGCAACGAGGTCGCCCGGGCCCAGTCCGGCTGCCCAAGCAGCTCCATGAAGAGCTGAGGTGCCGGATGAGTAGGCCACCGCGTACTTCGCACCGACGTATTCGGCCACTGCCGCTTCGAAGCGTTCAATCGTTGGCCCTTGCGTCAACCAATCGCCACGCAACACCTCGACGACCGCAGCGATGTCCTCTTCGGAGACCGATTGCCGCCCGTAGGGAATCATGTGAAGTTCGCGACCAGCGTTCGAATCTCGTCGATCGAGAGCCATCGATCATTCGTGTTGCTTCGGTAGGCGAAACCATCCGAGCAACGCGAACCCACCGTCGACCAGTCTGCTTGACCCCACTCCTGGATCACTGGACTGATCACGAACCGATCAGATGCCTCATAGGTTCGTCGAGCGTCGTCTTCACTAACCATTTCCTCGTGGAGTTTCTCGCCCGGTCGAATTCCGATGCTCCTGGTCGGCACACCCGGGGCAACAGCTTCGGCGATATCGAGGATCTTCGTTGACGGAATCTTCGGCACGAAGATCTCTCCCCCTCGCATCTGGTCGAAACTCGACACAACAAAGTCGACGGCCTGCGGAAGAGTGATCCAGAAGCGGGTCATCCGCGGGTCCGTGATCGGGATCTCGCCCGTTGTCGCCAACTTCTTGAAAAGTGGTATCACCGAACCCCGACTACCCATTACGTTCCCGTAGCGCACCACCGAAAACTTGGTGCCGGCACTACCTGAGTAGTGGTTTCCCGCTACGAACAGCTTGTCCGAGCAGAGCTTGGACGCTCCATAGAGGTTGATCGGACTAGAAGCCTTGTCAGTCGACAAGGCGATCACTTTCTCAACTCCGGCATTGATCGCGGCGTTGATCACATTTTCGGCGCCAAGAACGTTGGTCGCAATGCACTCGAAAGGGTTGTACTCGGCGGTGTCGACCTGCTTGAGCGCTGCTGCGTGAACCACGACATCAATGCCCTGCATGGCCCGATCCAATCGCGAACGATCTCTCACGTCACCGATGAACCAACGCATCGGTGACGGATTGCCACACTCGTTCCGGAATTCGTACTGCTTCAACTCGTCCCTGGAGTACACCACGACTCGGCTCGGAGAATGGTGACGAAGCACGTGCTGAATGAACGCCTTTCCGAATGACCCCGTCCCACCGGTCACGAGAATTGACTTCCCAGTCAGGAATGGCTGGCCGCTCGACACGGACCTGAGCCTAATTGCCAGCCGCACCGAGAACCTGGCGAACGCCACGTTTGGCCCCGAATGAGCAGTTCTCACTACTAGGTTTGACCGCCATGAACCCGGTGACCAGAGTCTTCGCCTCGCGCGAGATGCTCTGGAACCTCACCCTGCGTGAGTTGCGCACCAAGTACCGGCGGTCGGTGCTCGGCTGGGCTTGGTCGATGCTCAACCCGCTGGCCAACGTGGCCATCTACTTCTTCGTGTTCGGCGTTCTGTTCAACGCGCAGGCGCCGCGCGGCTTCAACAGCCCGGTGGAGGGCTTCGCCTGGTTCCTCTTGTGCGCGCTGTTGCCCTGGAACTACTTCGCCAACATCAACAACATGGGTCTCGGCTCGATGTCGGCCAACTCGGGCCTCGTACGACGCGTGGCGTTCCCACGCGAAATCCTCGTGTTCTCCAACGTGCTGCACGCCACCGTGCAATTCGCCATCGAGATCGCGCTGCTCTGCCTCATCCTCGCGCTGGTGGGCAGCCCGCTCTACGCATACCTGCCCGTGATGCTCGTGTCGGGCATCCTGCTCGGCTTGTTCAGTTCGGGCCTGGCTCTCGCACTCAGTGCCCTGGCCGTCTACTTCCGCGACCTCGCCTACTTGTGGGGCATCTTGCTCCAGGTGTGGTTCTTCGCCACGCCCATCGTGTACGACCCGGCGCTCATCGATCGCGAGGCCCCGGACTGGAGCCAGCCGATCCTGCACGCCAACCCGCTCAACCTGGCCGCCGAGATCTTCCGCGATTGCCTCTATCACGCGCAATGGCCCAACTGGGCCAGCGTCGGTTACCTCGCGCTCTACGCCGCCGGCGGGCTCAGTATTGGTTGGTGGATCTTCCGCCGACTCGATCGTCGTCTGGCCGAAGAAGTCTGACCACTCGACTCAACGCGAATGCCGACGTCGCTGACGCCACGACGATCAACAACACCGCCACCAAGTTCGACATCATCGGCGGCTCCCACGGCGCGTCCGAGGTGAACCACCACGTGCCGTCGTATCCCACCGCGTAACGACGCAGGTTCTGCAACAACGACCACACGTGCAGCGCGCCCCACAGTGCGAGCAACACCGTCACGAGCCGATTGCCCGCAGCCGCAGCGAACTCGCTCTGCCTAGTCGCTAATGCGGCCATCACCGCCACGATCACCCAGATGGGCAGCAAGTAACGCCCCTGGAAGTACGGGAACATGATCATCCCGAACACCACCGGCGTGGCGAACAACGCCACCAGCGACACACCTTCGGCCACCACCAGCCGACCGGCTCGCGAGACCAAGCCCAACAACACCACGACCAAGCACACGCCAGCGGCCAGCGTGAACATCTCGCGTCCGACAAACGTGTCGATCCAGCCGAAGGTTCCGATCATGTGATCGAGATACACCTGCATCGTGCCGAGGCCTTGCCAGCGCGAGCCGTTGCCCTCCACTTCGCCCGTGGTGAGCAGTCGATGCACGATCGGGCCCACCCACATGACGGCCGCGATCAGCACACCCAACGACACCACCGCGGCCACCCCACGTTGCCGCATCGACCACCGCCGCGGATCGAGCGCCGACAACGGCGCGCGCACCTGCGAACCCGCCAGCGCGAGTGGCGCCAACGACACCGCCAGAATCGCCACCCACAACGCGCTGTCGCGGCGCACCAACAGCAAACCGGGCACACCCACGCTCATGGCCACCACGGCCATGCGCCCTCGGTCGCCGTACACCCAG
>Ga0172376_10007399_pt1 | contig 11700 bp, 13 predicted proteins | sample Lak35m_FD_121114 | JGI IMG/M metagenome (GOLD analysis project Ga0172376, IMG submission 121114) | Freshwater microbial communities from Kabuno Bay, South-Kivu, Congo - kab_092012_35m | ecosystem: Environmental > Aquatic > Freshwater > Lake | place: Democratic Republic of the Congo: South-Kivu...
GTAACCAAGGGCAAGATTTTCACCACCACCAACGCTTCGGGCATCACTGCTGGTCTTAGGCTTCATTTGTACACCTTGGCTTCGGGGGAAACTATTTCTACGGGAACAACGGTTGGTGACAATGCGGCTATGGCTATCGTTTATGCAGATGCAGCAAAGTATGTCGGGTATTTGGACTTTACGACCTGGGTTAATTCGGCTAGTGGTTCGGTAAGTGTTGTAGACACGGCTAGGATATGTTTTCAGCGGTCTTTAGCGCCTTTGGTTACTGTGCCCGGTGCCACTGGTGCTGGCGCTCCTGGACCGGGCATTCGTCAGGAGTTCGCTTCTACGGGAACTCTGGTAGGCATACTGGAAACACTTGGAGCATTTACTCCGGCATCTGGTCAAAGCTTCCAAATTGAATTGATGTCTGATGCCTACGAGGGGTAAGAAAGATCCGAACGGTAGGGCACTGCGTGGGCGCAGGGCACACACGACTTTCGCCTCAAGCGTTGATCCCGCTGCTCAGATTTGGAGCAATTACAATGTAAGGTCTGGCGCTGCTGGCGCTGCGACTCCGGAGCAACCTGCGGTGCAGAACTGTCTTTACGATAGGTTTGATGCTTTATACAGCAAATCGTCCATAAAGCCTTCTTTGGTTATTGTACCAGCGAGGTTCAATAGTGGTACGCTTTACTCTGAAATCCCCACGGCTAACGGCGATTTCACGGTCACCCGTGCGACTTCGGCGACCCGTGTGAATGCAAGCGGATTGATTGAATCGGCAAAGACAAATTTGTGCTTGCAGAGTGCGGGATTTGAGGTGAGCGGAACGTGGGTGCCTACCAATACAAGTATAACCACAGGCACAACGGCGGCGTTTACTGCTCCTGATAATTCGACTGATGCGGATTTATTGACATCTACTTCCGCATCCGCTTGCAACATATATCAAGACCTTTCCATTGCATCAGGAACTTACACTATTTCCGTTTTTGGAAAAGCAGGTACAAGTCACATTTTGTCGCTTGGCAATATAGCGAGAGGCGCAAGAGGTGCTTGGTTTAATCTTAATGCGGGAGCAGTCACGGGAACGGTCAATGGAGGAACTGCATCAATGCAGAATTACGGCAATGGATGGTATCGTTGCATTTACACAAGTTCAGGAATTGTTTCGGGTAGTAATACATTAATAGTCAGTTTATCTGATGCCGCAAATGGAACAACTGCAACAAGCGGAACTAATCTTTATGTATGGGGCGCACAACTTGAAACAGGCTCATCCGCTTCCGAGTACATCCCCACCACGACAATTGCAAGAACTCGGTTTGCAGGTGTCACGGTTGATGGAACTTCAGCAATCAACATCCCTCGCTTGGACTACTTCGCCAGCGGCGGGGTTACGGGTTGCCCTGCGTTGCTTGTTGAGCCGAGTGGGAAGAATGAGGCGTTTCACAGCGAAACGTGGGCGAGTGGGAGTAATTGGCACTTATCGGAAGGCGGGACACCAAGAGTGACAAGGGCAACAGGTTCAACCGATGCGTTCAAAGCACCTGATGGCACGTTCACGGCTAATGCTTTAAGTCCTACGAGTGGTAATGTTTTTCATAATATTTATTCCAACTCATCAACCAACATCGCATTTACAAGCGGCACGATTTACACGCAGTCGGCATTTTTCAAGGCGGGAACAGGTGACGCAGGGCGGTATGTGCAATTGACTTTTGGTAGCGCACGATTTACTCAATTAGGCTTTGCCAATTTTGACTTGCAGGTTGGGGCGGTAGTCGCAAGTGGAGGAACAAGCGCAGACACAAATCGCAACGCTCGTATTGAAAACTATGGCAACGGTTGGTATCGGTGCAGCTTCACCGCGACTTGCAATGTGAATGGTACAGCTATTGGCCTTCAAGCGGGTTTAATCACCGCAAGCGGGGCGACACGCTTACCTACGTTTGCAGGCACAGTCACCGATGTACTCTACGGCTGGGGCGCACAGCTTGAAGCCAGCAGCGTAGCCACCTCCTACATCCCCACCACCACCGCAGCAATCACCCGCAACGCCGATTTGATTTCGGTCAGCGGAGCGGTCAGCGGGAGTATCGGGCAGACAAGCGGAACGATTTATGTGGAATTTGAAGCAACTAATAACTCAACAACCCGAAGATTATTAACGCTATCGGATGGAGGTCAATTAAATAGGATAATGTTGGTTTATGTTGGCTCTGCGTGGAATGCTCAAATACAAAGCACAACTATAAGCCTTGGAAATTTTACAAGTGGGTATCACAAAATTGCTTTTGCGTATGAGAAAGTTGGCGTTAGCGGCAACTTGTTTGCAAGTATTGATGGCGGAGCAGTTGTAAGCGGAACAAGTGCAACATTCCCATCATCCTTGAGTATGGTGAACCTCGGTAAAATTGAGGACACATCAAATGATTCGTTTTTGAACGCCCGCATCCGTGCCGCCGCCCTCTACACCACAAGGCTTACGAATGAGCAACTCCAAGCCCTCACCACATAGCCATGTCAATAATCTACCAAAACAACGAAGGCGCACTTGTACAGGCTGACAACGGCGATACCGCTTGGGTCAGTTTGGAAGAACTCGCATCCCTCATCCCATAACCATGCCGACCTTCCGCAAATATCAATTTAACACTTACGCCGACTTTCGCACAATTCACGATGCGGAGGCAGAGCCGAATACCTGCGTTGAACTTGGTCACATCAACCCCGACAAACCAAATGCTTGGTGCGTGGATATCCTTTGGGAAGGTGCAGAACCTGCCCATTGGTCACGCTATCAGGTATGGCCAACCCCAATAGGAGTGCATTCATTCCTCGGATGGGATGCGCAATATGCAATCGATTGGGAAAACCATCGTAATGAAGGCGAGCAAGAAACCGAGTAAGATAATGGTGAAGGCCCCAGAGGGTTATCACTGGATGAACAAGGGTGGGCGCTTCTTTTTAATGAAACACGACGGAGAGTTCAAACCCCACGAGGGGGCATCCTTGGAGATGCCGTTTAAAGTCATTTCTCGTCATTGAGAAAGATAGGTATCTTCCCCTCTAGCTTATTGTAGAGCCTCTGCACAATCATCCTAGCTCTTTGCGTTATCGCAAAGCGTATGCTAAACTTCTGGCTTTGAGGGATTCTGAATCTTTGCCTATCCTCGTTGCTGATATCCCCGTTGTTGATGTAGTTGATAATCATCCCCTTCTTCCTTAAAGGCTCAAGGACATCCTTCTTGAAGTTTATATGACCGTCATAGGCAAGCTGTGCAGCTGCGTACTTAGCAGTGAAGAACTCAAGGTCGTATACAAACAGTAAAACATCAATCTCCACCTTCTTTAAGCCTTCGTTCCTCATAATGTCAAGGAAGGCCATTTTGTGGTATTTGAGGTAGTTCTTCCCAATCTTGCTCCTGTCTTCTTTCCTAAATTCTCTTACGACAAGTACGGTTCCTTGCTTCTTGGGTTTGGGTGTTTTATGAGTAGCCATTTATTGAAGTATATTTGTGCAAATTTAATTCATATGACTAGAAAACAAGTAAAAGAGTTCTCTAAAGAATTCAAGTCCCTCAACAACCAAATCCAAGCCCTCCTAATCAAGTACGGGGCTGGTCCAGGCTCGTTCTACGTAAACGCAATAGGTGTCAAAGACATTGAATTTGAAGACGAAGAGCAAGACGAGATTGAAAAGCTTATCAACCCTATCGAGGAAGAAGAGGCTAAGATTGACGTATTCTACGCTACAAATGTAACGGATGAAGACGAGCTAGAAGAGATTCTAGACAATGTGTACTACGCACACTCAAGTGAGATGGCTAGAGAGAGAAAGGAACGCATTATGCGTAAGACTCCTCCAGAAAAAGGCTCTACAACGGCCTCTGACTGGATTAACCTTAATTGATATGATACGCAAGATTATTATCGGTGTAAACCCTAAAGACGCTATGGCTTACTTTATCGGTATGCCAGCTGGTGGAGGCCAAGTAGTGGCTATCGTTGAAAGCGACGAAGGAGACCGCTTTGAGATATTCATTGAGAATACTGAGGGTACTTTGCACTGGAAAAGCGTCAAGAATATGCCTGTAATCGTTGAATATGACTGCAAATTCTAAGATAACCCCTGTCCACGACTTTTTGGTGAAGCTACCAAAGAAGTTCAAAGACAGCTTTAAGATGGCGGGGAAGGAGTTTTATCTTGAAAGCAAATTCAGGGAGTTTGAGAACCGATACTGCTACGGAGAGGTTGTTGGAGTACCATTGAAGCACGAGACTCCTGTTCGTGTCGGGGACATACTCTATTTCCACCACCACGTGGTTCTTGACGCAAGGGCTGAGATAGACAAGAACCTGTACCTCGTAAGATACAGCAAGACAGGGGGTCACGGGACTCAGGCCTATGCCTACAAGAGAAACGGTCAGCTTAGGCTCTTCTCGGATTGGGTGTTTGTAGGGATTGAGAAGGAGGAAGGGGAGAAGACTAATAGTGGGATTATCTTGTTGCAACCATCTGTCAAGAAGAATATCGCTACGATTCTGTACGAATCCGACGAGCTTGACAGGGAGGGAATTAAGAAAGGGGACAAGGTTTACTTCGCAAACAACGCAGACTACGAGATGGAGCTCGAAGGGGAAACCGTTTACAGGATGCGTATTGATGACATTCTGTATGCAGAAAAAGCCTAAGTTTTCGACCATTGAGGCTGCTCAACAGCTTCTGACATCGATGGAGCACGCCATCACCAATCTTATTGAAGAGGTGCGTAAGCCTATCCCCCAGGAGCTTGTTGGGGCAGCAAGAAAGGCTGAGCTGTCTGCGATTAAGCAGACGGTTACAGACGCTAGAGAGCTGTTGCAAGAAAGGCAGAAGATTGAGGAGATGATATCCTCACTGAAAGAGGACGGGGAGATTGAGCAAGAGTCCGACTATTCAAGTGGCTTTGCAGAAGAATTCGCTAAGTAATGGCTGGATTAAAGAATGTCAAAGGTTTCAAGGAGCCTGTCGTCAACATTTGCCCTGACGATACTGCTGGGGAAATCGTTGAGATTGCAGAACTTATTATCCAACTACCCAAACAGATTGAAAAAAGTAAGATTCTATTTCGGAATCTTCCGAAAAAAGACCAGAAATGGAATCGATTAGATGTTCCTAGGGAGCTAGAGAAGATTCGCTCGATGGACGAGTGGAACCAACAGCCCAAGGAATTCAAGGACAAATACTCCCCCTACATCAAACAAGAGTTTGAAAGGCGCAGAAGCGGGGTGTGGTTCTACAACGACGGGGAGCCCACCTACATCACAGGGGACCACTATATGCTCCTACAATGGAGTCAGATGGATATCGGCTATGGGGGATACCTTGAGTTTCAAAGAAAGCTATTTATCCACGCAAAGGCTTGTTTTGTAGACCCTAGATGCTTAGGGCAGCTGTACGTTAAATGCCGTCGTAGTGGATACACGAACATAAGCTCAGCAATCACGGTTAACGAGGGGACATCTATCTCCAACAAGGTTCTTGGCATTATGTCCAAGACTGGAAAGGATGCTCAGGAAAACATCTTTATGAAGAAGGTACTCCCAATGTATCGTGGCTATCCGTTTTTCTTTAAACCTATCCAAGACGGTACAACCAACCCAAGGATGGAACTAGCCTTTAGAGAACCTGCTAGAAGAATCACAAAAACCAACAAGACCATCGGTAAAACAGAGGCTCTGGACACGGTTATCAACTGGAAGAACACTACATCAAACGCCTACGACGGTGAAAAGCTCCATCTGTTGTATTTGGATGAAGCGGGTAAGTGGGAAAACCCTATGGACATCACGGAGGTGTGGCGAATCCATAGAACCTGTCTGATTGTCGGTAAGAAGATTGTCGGTAAGGCTCTGGTGGGTAGCACGGTTAACCAGTTGGACAAGGGAGGGGCAAACTTCCGTAAGCTCTACAACGACTCAGACCCCCTAGAACGCAATGAAAACGGTAGGACGAGGTCTGGGCTATACCGCATTTTTATCCCAGCCTACGAGGCCTTAGAAGGCTTCTTTGACCCATACGGTAAGCCTATTATTGAAAAGCCTAAGCACGCTATCAGGACGATGGACGGGGACTTCGTGAACACTGGCTCAAAGGTTTACCTGTCAAACGAAAGAAAGGCTCTTAGCAAGGATGGATACGAGCTTAACGAGGTTATTAGGCAGTTCCCTTGGACCATCGACGAGGCATTCAGGGAATCCACAAAGTCCTCACACTTTAATATTGGTAAGATTTACGAGCAGCTGCAGTACAACAGGGAGCTATACCCTTTGCCTGTAATTAGGGGGAACTTTGTATGGAGGGACGGTTTACAGGACAGCGAGGTGGTTTGGTCTGCTAGCGAGAGCGGAAAGTGGAGGGTTTCTTGGCTACCTCCAACTCATCTGAGAAACAACAAGGTAACGAGGAACGGGAAGTGGTATCCAGGGAATGAGCTTATAGGTTGTGGGGGGGTTGACTCCTACGATATTGACAATACGATGGATGGTAGGGGCTCCAAGGGAGCCTGTCACCTATTCAACAAATTCAATATTGAGCACCCATCCAACCTGTTTGTTGCCGAATACGCAGAGAGGCCACCTCTTGCGAGGATTTTCTATGAGGACATCCTCCAAGCTGCCGTATTCTTCGGATACCCATTGCTCATTGAAAACAATAAATACGGGATTGTCCGATACTTTGAGGCACGAGGCTACGACGGGTTCGTCCTTGACAGACCAGAACATCTCAGGGCTCCACATAGTAATGCAAATATAAAAACCAAGGGGATTCCCTCTAATAGTCAGGATGTTATCCAGGCCCACGCACAGGCCATTGAGTCGTACATCCACGAGCACGTAGGCATCAACGACGACTCAGGAAGCTACGGAAAGATGTATCTGGAGAGAACTCTGGAGGACTGGATTAACTTCAAGGTGGACGACAGGACCAAGTACGACTTAACGATATCTTCAGGTCTTGCCCTTTTGGCAGCTCAGAAGTACAAGGTAGCTAAGCCAAAAGCCGATTTGTCAGAGAGAATATTCTTCAGAAAGCATAAACCTATAACTCGCTTATAATCAACGGATTTTGAGTATATTTGTAGCCAAATTGACCAATCGAAAGGAATGGCTAAAAATATAAACTTCCCTAGTGGGAACTTCCCTAATCCGTTAGCTCCGACAGAGGCGAAGCAGACCAAAGAGTACGGTTTGAAGTATGCAAGGGCCATTGAAGGCCAATGGGGCAGAACCGATGACGCACAGAGTGCGTTTGCTAGACGATACGGGGAGTTTGAAAGGAACAGGGATTACGCCAACGGAACCCAAGATGTTGCTATCTACAAACAGATTCTGACCTCGTTGGACCCAAACAACGGGGACGGTTCTTTGATTAATATCGACTGGTCCCCAGTCCCTATCGTCCCTAAGTTTGTTCGCATTGTCGTCAACAAGATTCTAGGTCGCAAGCCCTATCCTAATGTGGAGGCCGTTGACCCACTTTCTATTTCAGAAAAGGAAAAACAGAAAGCTAAAGTTAAGTTCCAAGTTCAAAATAAGGAACTTATTCAAATGGCTAATCAGGCTGGTGTTAATACTGGCGTTGACGACAAGAATATCCCAGAAACCCCAGAAGAAGCCGAGATATTCCTTGAAAACAACATAAAGACCAATGCGGAGATAGCTTCACAGATTGCTACAAACTTAACTCTCGAATGGAATGATTTTAACGATGGCGTTTTTAGACGTTGCGTAAATGACTTTGTTGCTTTAGGTATGGCTGTTGTAAAGCGTGAAAATGACCCTAATTACGGGATTACCACAAACTACGTTGACCCAGCTTACTTTGTCCACTCCTACACAGAGGACCCCAATATGGCTGACCTTACTTACGCTGGTCACATCAAAAGGCTTAGCATTCAGGAGCTAAAAAGGATCGCAGGGGATGAGCTAACTGAGGAGCAGTACGAGAAGATTGCTAGGGATGTTCAGTATAAATACTCCAACAACCCAGGCAGAATCGGTTATTCAAACTACGACAGGTACACGAACCGTATGATTTACGGATACGACGAGTACATTGTTGAGGTGCTTGACTTTGAGTTTATGTCCGTTGATAATGTCTTCTACGAAAGCAAGGAGTCTAAGTTCGGTAATGTAGGTTTTTACTTCAAGGGGGCTATCTACACCCCACCACGTGAAAGCGTGTACGACAGGCAGCCCTTTAAGATGTCCTATGCGACGGTTTACGGGGGAACTTACGTTCTTGGAACCGATATGATTTTTGCTTACGGGATGAAGAAAAATGTGCCAAAGAATGTTCACGACATTACAAGGGCACGTATGTCCTATAGTGCTGTAGCTGTAAATATGCGTAGACTACAGCCCAAGTCGATGGTTTCATCGGTGATTGGCTTTGCTGACCAGCTCCAGATTACTCACCTCAAGATTCAGCAAGCTATCGCTAAAGCTAAGCCTGATGGGCTTATTATTGATATAGAAGGCCTTGAGAACGTGCAGCTTGGTCAAGGAGGGGACCTACAGCCCTTGCAAATTCAAGACATCTACGAGCAGACTGGTGTATTCTACTATCGCTCTAAGAACCCAGAGGGCGGCTTTCAAAACCCACCGATTCGTTCTATTGAAAATCAGATTCGGAACATCAACGAGCTTGTGGCTTTATACAACCACTATTTGCGAATGATTCGTGATACCACGGGTATTAACGAGGTTGTCGACGGTTCAACACCGAAAGGCGATGCTTTGGTTGGAGTTCGTCAGCAAGCGATTGACGCTTCAAACAACGCCACCTACGACATTACTCACTCGTCAATGGTTCTGTTCAAGAAGGTTTGCGAGGACATCATTAAGTGTCTTCAGATTCTCCCTACTGAATCGGTTATCTACAGGGTATATGAGAATGCTATAGGTAAGGCGAATATGGAGGTTCTGTCATCCTTTGCTGACCTACCGATGTACAACTTCGGGGTAAAGGTAGTCACAGAAATGAATGAGACAGATAAAGCTTATCTTGAAGCTAATATACAATCGTCCTTAGCTCAGAAGGAAATAGACCTTGAAGATGCAATAGCTATTAGGAGGTTAAAGGATGTAGACCAGGCTGAAATGATGTTAATTGTCAGAAGAAAGAAGAGAGTTCGGCAAAATTCCGAATTAGCTGCTCAAAATAGTCAAATGCAAGCACAGGCCAACCAAGAAACCACTATGGTTGCTTCTCAAGCAAAGATTCAAGAGCTACAGGCTCAAGCTCAACTTGAGGCCCAAAAGATTCAACTAGAAATGGAGGCAAAAGCTCAATTGCTTCAAACAGAATATTCCCTTAAAATGGAGTTAGCTAGATTGGAAGCGGATATGAGAAATATGGTTACTCAAGGTGATAAGATGTTTAGAGAACAGCTCGAAGACAAGAAGGAGAAGGCTAAGGATGAGCGTGTCAAGTCTCAAGCTATTGAGCAATCTAAGCTAATCAGCCAAAGAAAAGGTGAAAGAGGGGAACTTATGTCTTCAGACGAAGAGCTTATGAATAGTATCTTTGGGGGCCAGCAAGAAATGACACAACAAGCTTAAAATGAGCACATTAAGACTAGACCAAGCTCAAAGGGTTGACATTGTTTGCAGACGTGGAGACACGTTCAAGATGGTTGTCAATGTCAGGGACTCCTCTGGTTCTGTTGTCAATGTTTCTGGTTCTGTCTTTACCTACAAGATGGAGGTTCGTGAAACCGACACGGCTACTGGAACAGCAGTCATCCCGACAAACGCAACTGGCTTTGTTTTTTCTGGTACAGCAAGCGGTGTTCTAACGGTCACTGTTTCTTCGACGACAATGGCTAACGTAAGCTCTGGTTTGTATGTGTATGACCTTCAGACCACAAGAGCATCCGATAGCCTCGTGCAAACTTGGCTGTACGGGACATTCCTAATTAATGAAGACGTAACGATAACTTAGTATGATTAAGCCGACTGTTGAAACTACGATTATAATTAGAACTGCAGCAGATGGGCCACCACCGCTATGGTTTGCTATCCCTGCACAGGAGACCTATGCGCTTAACTTTCAACCGCAAAGGGAGCTTAATCTTGTTTATGACCAACAGGTAACCGCAGGTATATTCGACTTCACCTTTGACTTAACCTTTGAGTAATGGCTGTACAGACAAGAAGTCAACTGGAGGCAAAAGCCGCAACGATTTCCTCTGAAACCACCGCAGGTGCAAACACCGCCGCACGTGTGGGTGGACTATTCGATGACCTTGCCGATAGCGTTACGCTCAATGGGGAAAGAGGGTTGATGTCGCTATTTGTAAATTCACCAGTTGTATTTGCTACTGTTAGTGGGTCTACTATTCTTTTGGATGCCACAATGGCCGAAGGTGAAAAATTAGGAACCATTTTTGAATCATTTAGTTATACAATAACCTACACAGGTACTTCAACTTCAACTCTTCGTATTGCTGTACTGTTGTCGTTTGCTGGTATTAATAGCCGAGAGTACACATTTTATCTTGCTAAAAATAGCAGCATTATAGCTCAATCCGCTTGCGAGGTTACAACTAAAGGAGTTCACGCTCATTCGGCATTTTGCGAGGCTTTTGTAAAGGCGGATACAAATGACGAGTTTAACGTCTATGTGCTAGCTAGCGTAACCGATAATATAGATATAGAATCTTTAACCTTCTCTGCTTTTACAATATGAAAGAACTACTTGCTGTCCTTGAAAAATTCACCAAGGAACCCATTGCTGGGATGCTATTCTTCACCATTATCTGTGTCGGGTACTTGTATATTGACAACAAGACCAACTACCAGCACCAGATTGAGGTTTGCGGTAGTAAAGTTGAAATCCTTGAGCAAAAGGTCAATGTCCTAGAAAACAAGCTCAAGGTTAGTGACAGCTTGCTTGTGAGGGCCTTAATCAAGCTAGAATCTATCAACGCACAATAATGAAATACCTATTATCTATCTGCCTAATCTTCTGCTCGTACTCCTGTGCAGAGCAACCTATCAATGCTAAAACCAAGAAGCCTTGCTGCGATGACAGCATAACTAGTGCTGTAGACACCTTGGCTATTCGTGTTGAGCACGTTATCCACGAACTTGATAGCAAGCAAGCTGTTGCAAGTGTGGATGGCTTAAAGGTTAAAACAAGTTCAGCTAAAGTAAAACAGCTTGAAAGAGAGAACAAGTACCTCAAGGACAGCATCAAAGAACTCCACGAATACTTCGTCTCAGAACTGAAATAAGATGGATAACCGCATTAAGAACCTCATCAAGAAGCACGGTTTAGCGGGAGTCAACAGCCCAAAGAAAACCCCCAGCCACCCTACGAAGAAGGGTATTGTTCTTGCGAAAGAGGGCGATAGCGTAAAGCTTATCCGCTTTGGGGACCAGAATATGGGTCACAATTACAGCCCTGAAGCACGCAAGTCTTTTAAAGCTCGTCACGCTAAGAACATTGCTAAAGGCAAGATGAGCGCAGCCTATTGGGCTGATAAGGCTTTCTGGGGGGGTGCAGGTGCAGACAAGAAGATGCCCCCGAAATCCCAAGAGTATACGAGGGGGTTGAAGAAGTATCAAGATGGGGGGAAGGTAGAATCATATAACGATAAAAAAATAAGAGCAAGAAAAATAAGGGAGGGGATGGGTTCTACTGAAAATAATGAAACTCAC
>Ga0172376_10007400_pt1 | contig 11697 bp, 9 predicted proteins | sample Lak35m_FD_121114 | JGI IMG/M metagenome (GOLD analysis project Ga0172376, IMG submission 121114) | Freshwater microbial communities from Kabuno Bay, South-Kivu, Congo - kab_092012_35m | ecosystem: Environmental > Aquatic > Freshwater > Lake | place: Democratic Republic of the Congo: South-Kivu...
AATTGGCGCGACCGAATCCAAGCGGATCCGCTGGTTTGCCACGGCAAAGCATGCATCAAGGGCACACGAGTGATGGTGTCGGCCATTCTGGACAATCTCGCTGCCGGTGAAGCCCCACAATCGATCCTGCGAAGCTACCCAAGCCTTCAGGAAAGTGACATTTCAGCGGCGTTGGCCTATGCGGCGGATTTGGCCCGGGAGCGGTTCGTGCCCGTGCCGGTAGCTGTCTGATGCGATTCAAGGCGGATGAAAATTTGCCCTTGGAAGTGGCTGAACTTTTTCGGCAAGCCGGGCATGACATGCACACGGTTCTTGATGAGGCATTGGGTGGTCAGCCAGACTCACGAATTGCCGACGCTTGCCTGACTGAAAAACGGAGCCTGATCACGCTTGATCTGGATTTTGCGGATATCCGAACCTATCCACCGGCCGAGTACCAAGGCTTGATTGTGCTTCGCCCTGTAACACAACATGTTTCAGCTATTGTCCGCTTGGCTCAACAGGCAATCGCCTTGTTGGCATCGGAACCATTAACTGGCCGGCTTTGGATTGTTGAAGAAAACCAGATACGCATCCGGGAGTGAATCAGCCTCCGGTGGGTGAACAAGCTAACTGAACTCGATCGATAGCGCTATAAGGAGCCGATCCCAATGCAGAACCTGCGGCGGATCCTGATCGATTACGAAAGGCTGGCGGTTGAAGGCCTGAAGCTGAAGGCCAAGGAGCTATCGATCCAGGAGATCTGCGGCGAGCTCAAGACCCGGCGTGATGCCCTGCTGCGGGCGTTCGAGAAGGCGTCCGCGCAGGGATGGGATGCGATGGCGCGGAACGGATTACGGGCCGCATTCCATTGCTCTTTGGAATGACAATCCGGATTTATTTCCCAACTCAACCTCAGGAAATCTTTGTGAATCCCTCCAACTTGATCAGAACCCCGGATTTGCATGCCGGGCATGGCTTGCCATCGAGTTCGCAGGAATCGCAGATATTGGTGCTGGCGCACTTGGGGCAAGCGTTCATTGGCGCCCGGTTGTCAACATTGAACTCCTCGCCGCATCCCAGGCAATGGTGCGGAACATCGTTGCCAATACATCTCATTAGCAATTCGTGGAATGGATGGTAGGCATAAACCTTGTTACCAGAATCATCGATGAAATAAGGGTTTCCATCCGACCACGCTCCCATGCGCGCGCCGCATGAGTTGCATTCGAATTCGTAACAAACGGCCATCGGTTACACCCTTCTGGATGATGAATCAGGGCAAAAGATCGCCCCCTTACAAATCGCCGAAAAAGACGACGGCTTCATACCTTGTCTGGAAAAATTAGTCGCCCATTATCGGCTCAGATCTACAAGCTAGCCCATCAAGTTACGGTGATGCGGCAAATCTGAAGATCCCATCTCATCAAAAATAATTTCCATTTTCGTGTCAGAAAGGGCGAATGAGGCACCAATTACCTTATGAGGGATCACCTGCGCCCGCAGGCATGACCGCGTTTGACACCTGGGACCGGAACCATGGACATGAATCGAGCATCCACCTGGACTGCCTTGCTGATTTCAGGATTCGCAATGATGATTTCAGGGTGCGGAACCTCGGTATTTCCACCACCCGTGGAGGTTTCGTACCGCTCCTCTTGGCTTGGAGTTGGCAAGGTGGTTGTCCTGGCCAACACATCAGGCCATCACCTTTATAATGTGAAAGTGGTAGGTCGAAACTTCAAGCAGGTTTCCAGCGCCTCAGTCAAGGCAACCGATCATTTGGCACCAGGCAGTTCTGTTGAGGTGGGTTATTTAACCTTTGGCAGTTGGATTCCACAATCAGGTGAAACCATTGAGGTTTACGCTGAGAACTACGCCATACCAAAAATATCGATCATTCCTTAATGGTTGACACCACTGTTTCAGCCCAAGCAAATCAGAACCTGGTCTTCAGTTTTTCCAAACTGGGCCGCAGGGCCTTTTCCAGCCGAATCATGGCATCGATCATCTGGTCCTGAATTCCAGGCCATGCAGATTCGTCGGAGCGGAATCCACCCGAATCAATTTGGTGAATGATCCTTGATGCGCGCTTTTCATCGAGCCTTTGCCAACGCAACTCACCGCCGAACACGGATTCGATTTGATTCTTGTTTGCGATAAATGCGTCAAAGGCTTCCTTGTTTTCATCGGATTCGCCACGATCGATGTAGATTTCCACCAAGCTATGACCTTGCCTGAGGCTGTAATTGAGAGACAGTCCACGAATTCCTGTCGACTGAGAAATGTAGTGGTATTGGCTTGGGGAAATCGTTGAGTGCAGTGAAGTTTTGGCACGAGCCCTGCCCAATAACTGTGTCCAAAACCTGCGCTGGATTTCATGCCTTTCGCTGCGTTCTTTTCTTTCCTCGTTGTCTTTTTCCTTGATTTTGACCCTGTAATCCTCAGCCTCAGGAAGCGGCAAAACCTGCTGAACATCCACAAGAATCCGGTCGTTATCCTTGTACGGCACCATCTTCACGCAACGGATATCAAGCCCCTTGTCATTGAGCCACATCACCGAGGTTGTCAATTCCTTGCTAAATTCTCCGGAAATCAAGACAACTCGTACATCCTCGCCAAATGATTCAGCCGATGTCTCTTCCCATTCAAGGAACTCAAGAAGTTTTGCCTTGGCAACTTCCCGAGTGCCCTTGTTACGCTTTTCCAGATATTCTCCGTAAACTTCCACCGCTTTTTTGAATGTCATGTTGGCGACCATGGCCGCGTACCGGATGGCTTGCAACTCCATGTGCCCGCCGTCTTCGGTCCGTTTCAACTCCATGACCACAAGATTGGCATCCTTGTCGATGCCCAGCAGGTCGATCCGCCTCCGGCTGTCGTCCCAGTCGCTGAATTCCTCGGAAATAACCAAGGTGTTGGGGCAAACCACCTCAATATTGTCCCTGAGCAAGCGCTGCAAATCCCCGCGCTCGGCAACGCTGTTCTCGCCGTAGGTGGTCTTTCCAAGCGGTTTGAAACTGTCCTTCGTCAACTCATAAATGGGCATTGTTTATCTCCGTTTCTGACAATCTACCTTGAACCACAATTCAACCATCACGAGCGGTTGAATTTTTTGGTTCAGAATTAACCAAGGAAAAAACCGGGCCTGATCACCGAAGATCAAATCGATTTGAGGCGAAAATCGATTTCATACCGATAGAACCTGATACTCGGCACCATGGATATTGCCCACCTCAACTTGGCATCATCTTCCAAGGCAATAATGGCACCTTCAACCGTTTGATCGGGCTCTGCAATTTGTTCTTTAATATAACCCATGTACCGAAGAATCTGGCCGACTACGACATCACTGGTTTTTCCAAGCTTGAGTTCGACAACAAGCAACTTTTGCTTGTCCATGCTCAGTGCCAATATGTCAATCGTTCCAGCATCAGTCAGATATTGTCTTCCATCCGATTCTCCGTCAGTAAAAATCGAATATTCCTTCCCTAATTCTGTTTGATTCCAGTTTTCGATCAAAAAATCCTCGAGTTGCTTCTCTTTGCCAAAAGTATAGGGATCTTGAATTTCAGTATTTGCTGAGAAAGGCCTTGATGCATTTCCATTTACCAATCTATCAATTTCTTCGCTATACGTGGTAACATTACAAACCGTCCCTGCTGAACTTGTTGAGTTCTTAAGAGCTTCGCTCATAGCCGTTCGCTGGATGAGATTGGGAAGCCAATTGACCTTCCTGCGATGGGGTACGCTGGTTTGCGGCATAAATGAATACGGGCCAGCGATCTCACCTACCCTGTAGGAGCCTTGACCATCAGGGCATAACACGAGGTCGCCGACTTGCATTCCCTTGCAGACGGTCCACAAAAAACCACAGGCCAAACCGGCGCCAATTTTGGTTTTTTCAGGCCATTTTTGAAGATACACGGGAATGAACTTCTTATTGAATTCGCGCCAATCATCGGGCAAATCACGAGACAGGTCGATGTCGCCAAGAAAATCGACGCCAATATACCCGCCATCGAAGCATTCCTTGGCATAGGCACTCTGCTTGCCGAGCATCAATCGGTAGTAGCTACGCATGGCTGTTTCCATTCCTTGAGTGGAGTGTTGAATTTTCCTACCGAGGCAGCCGGTACTTGAACCGGCATGGCCACAGGCCCAGGTTGCCAGTGAATGGCACGGGCTCAATCGGGATCACCGACTCGATCACCCAGCCGAAAAGGCCTTTGTTGAACCAGGGGGATGACGATTTCTCGAGGCAGTCCACCAGCATGCCGATGCCGATGATGTGCCCCTTGAGCAACGGATCCTGCTCGATGCCGTACCCCCGCATTCCTTTTTTGATCCAATCCCCAAGGAGCCTTCGTTCGCCGCCACGAACGAGCTGGAGATGGGACTCCAACTCCTCGGGATACGCCTTCTGGCCGGCATGAATGGCCACGGGCCCCCGGTAGTGCGTGCGTCGGCTCCGGTTCTCGATGTTCTTGCCACCGAAGACAATCGCCGCGGCGAACGGCTGAATCAGCGTGATCGCCTTGCCAGCATAGGTGTACATGCACGACCTTTCATTCATCCCAAGTTATTTGCGCGGTTATTGAGGTACATCACTGGGTCGGCAAGGCTCTCAAGACGCCAGCATGGACCATTTCGTTGAAATACTTCTCGATTTGCCCGGCGACCGCCCGCGATTTCAGCAGCAAGCCAACCTCAATGTTGCGTTCCTGGGCGGCTTCGGTGAAATTCGCCGAGGAGACAAACACCCTTTCGCCATCCACCACCACCACCTTGGCGTGAAGGCAGGCCTTGGTCTTTTTTTCGTTTATGATCAGAGAGCGGGAATCATAATAGAGAACCGGAATCCTCTTCCCCGCTGGCCACTGCTGCTGTTTGAATTGGTTGGCAAAGATCAACTCCAGCTCCGAAGCGATCTTCTTGTCGTGGGTGCGCTGAATATCCAGGAAAAACCTCACCTGCAGGCTGGGATTGGCTTCCATCTGTTCCGCGAGCGCCGCGAACACCTTCTTTCCTTGGTACACGGCGTAGCCAGCCACTAAAACCTCGCGCTTCGCATTCATGAACAACCCATGCACCACATTCCCGGTATCCTTGCTGGCCACGGTTTCGGTATCAGGACCGGAAAGGACGATATCGACCATGTCGTTCAGTGTGGGCCTGTCCTCGCGGGTGGAAAGCACCACCTTCAACATGACGGCGATATGGTTCGGGCTAAATCCCGATTCGTGCAGCCCGTTGAGCCCATGCGCCACGGCTTGGGCATTGGGCGCATTGTGCAGGACCTTCTGGATCCCCAGCTTGGTGCATGGGAGGTTCACATGTTCCGTTTCAACAGCCTCGGCCACATCCCTCAGTTGGCCATCATCGAGCGACTTGATCCAGTCCATCAACCGACCAACCCTTCGGTGAAGAACTCCAGTCCGGCGTTGCCCACGGTTTCGACCACGAGGGCCCTGTCGAGGAAGTCGTTGAATTGCTCGCAGCAAGTCTCGGAAATCAACAGGCAACCATGGCAGGCGGCGGCCTGCAGGTACCTGGTGGCATGGGGGTTGCCCGGGTCGTGTTCCGCGCAAACCGGGTCGTTGGAACACAACCTCCCCGATTCAAGCGCGCTCTTCACATGCTCATGAATGCGCCGACCCACCTCCACAAGGCCGCCCAAGGTGCCTTCGGCGTCGCTGGTGCCGGTGAACAGCAGGACGCCGTAGCCCTGGTCCTTGAAGTCGTAGATGCGTTCGCGGATGGAGCTGGAGGGGTATCCGCATTCCAGCGAGACGGAGGTGATCAGCATGTGGGAAAACGAGTGCAGCAGGTGGTAGGCGCCGCCGGGGAATTCCCGCTTGCTTTTTGGATGCTCGGCTTTCCACAGGTCGAAACCTTTTTTGAGGGTTTCGAGCCGGTTGACCACTTCCAGCCGGCTGAGCCACTGGGCGATGGCCTCCTTCCTGAACTGCAGGAATAGGCCTTCGCCGCGGTTTTCCACGGCTGGGAGCCACTTGGCCTCGCGGGCCATGGCGGCCATTTCCACGCCCAGGTCGAGGTCGCCGTCGGTTCGGGAAGAGGGTGGCTCGAAGCGTGTGAAGCCGATCTGCGCGGTCACCTCACGCAGGCGATGCACCAGCACCACGCGCTCGATGGGGGCCATCCAGGGCCTTGAAGGCCCACCCCATACCGATTCGGGAAGCGCACGGGCGTAAAAGAATCCGTGCGGCCGGTCCTCGCCAATTTCCTCCTTTACCGCCATCAGCGATTGCAATTCCGCTTCCTTGACAGGCCTCTGCTCGGCTGCGACGGCGTTTTTGCGGCGGTGGATTTCCGCAAGAAGCTCCTGCTCGGTGATGGTTTCCAAGGCCTTGGCCACCTTGGGCATGCCCTTGACAAAATTCAGGTGCTCCGGCCCCGAAATCGTGCTGACGAAATCCCAAATGGCATCAACCGCCTGCTTGATCTCCTCGTCGCGTTCCGGCAGGGAAATCACGGAAAGCTTGTGCGCGAAATAGGCGTTGGAAGCATTGCGTATTAGAAACCGGTTCAATTCCTTGCAATGTTCGCGGGCTCCCAGCCCCAGCCAGGGCCTGGCTCCGTCGCAATTCCCCAGGATCTTCTGGTTGGGTATGGTTGCCGAAAGCAGGTCGGTGAATTTGCCGCACTGGCACCGAACCAATACCTCGCTCAGGTCGCCCGTGGCTCCCTGTTCGTCCATGAACAACATCTTGCCCTTGGATCGGCAATCCGACTTATCAGTTCCGTGAACTAGCGCAAACCAGTCGATGTCGCCGATGTGCCCCTTGCGGCACGCCCGAACAAAGCGTACGGGTACTACAGTCCGCTTCTTGTTGTCCTTGTCGATAAATTTCCGATCGGTTAGCGCGTCGATATGCACAAGGGCACGGCTTCTGCGGCCGTCCCTGGACTCGCCCAATTCATCCTGGGTAACAAACCATTCGGGAAACTCAAAACATGTCACTCCCGAGGCGGGGCCCGGCGAGGTATTCCCTTCCGGATCCACCGGCGCGCTGAACAGTTCCAGCTCGGTGATGTCGAGCATGGCTTTGATCTTCGTGACTAATCGCGCTTCCTTGATCGGTTCATTGACTCCAAGCCAATGTTCCAACCCGGACACAATGACGGAATGTCTTGGCAGATCCAGGATGGCGCCTGTGCCAAATGAACCCACCAATTGGCTTTGTCTCAATTCCCCGTAAGGAGGCTTGGTTCCCTTTTTAAGCGGCATCTCAATCATCCTCTCCATCAACCATCTTGCCGTTGAGCCTTCGAACATAAAGGTTCACGCTTGGCTCGACATCGCGCATCGACCTGTTGGCCCGGAATTTCATTTCAACGGACTTGTTGGATAGGTTTTTGAGTTCCAGGTGCAGGAACTCACGCAAAAGTCTTCTGTGCTGCGCGCCCTTTGCCTCCACCTGATATTGGAGGATCACGCCGTTCTGCTTCAGCCTTTCGGCTTCCTTGGCCCACGAGTCGAGCAGGTCGTTCACGCGTGCCTTGACCCTGTCGCAAACTTCCTGCTTTTCCTCAGGATTCGTCAGCCCGCAGCACTTGGCCACCCGGTCCACAAGCACCTTGGTCAGCCAGTCGAGTTGCGGCAACTGCGACATGATCTCGGCGGCGCCCACGGCCCTGGTCATCAACCGGTTGCCTTGCCGGGCCAATGCCACCACCACCCCGGCCAAGCCCTTGTCCAGGGCGCGGGGGGAAAACGGCGTCACGCTGGTGGCCTCAACGCTCCGGTAAAACGATTCGTGATACGCCGAAAACTGCTCATAATGCGACCTGTCGCGTGGTTTTTTCAGGTTCAGTATCGTCACCACCAGCCCGGGCCGGTTTTCGTCGCGGCCCACCCGGCTTGTCGCCTGGATATACTCGGCGCTGGTCTTGGGCTGGCCATACACCACCATCAGGCCCAGCCGGGTGATGTCGAGGCCCACCGAGATCATGTTCGTGGCGATGGCCAGGTCCACGGGGCGCGGATCTTTTTTGCCCGTGGATTCATGCCGCCTAAATGGGATCTCCAGACGGCGCTTGGATTCTGAAACTTTGGCTGTTGATATCCGGCTGGTCAGTTCCACCGGTTCGTATTCAATGCTTCGCAAGGCTAGGAGTGATTCGGTTTCACTCACGCGCTTTCGTCGGGCATAGCCCTCCAAGCCGTTGTAAACTTCCCCTTCCACAAGCCTGCGGGTGCCACCCAATTCCCTGAGGCTGTTGAAGTACCCCAGGAGCGTCATGTACGGGTCCGCCGGGTTGTCCTTCATTCCCAGATGTTCCGGCAGGTCGAACAGGCGCTTGGCCGCCGCCAGCAGCACCAGGTAGACCCGCAACTGCACCACCTTGGCGCTCCGCCCCTGCGAAGGAACTCCCAGGTACATGCGGGCGGGGCTTTGCCGCGGCGACAGCGTCTCGGCAAAGAATGAGTCCCGCCTGTCCGGGCCCGGGGGCGGGAAAATGTCCACCATCGACCGGTTGAACAGCGCCCGTATCTGGCTTTCGGCGCGCCTCACCGTGGCCGTCGACGCCACGATCTTCGGGTAAACCTTCTTGTTATCCACCACCATGGAGGAAAGCTCGTCGATCGCCGTTTCATGCAGCCCCACCATGGTTCCCAGCGGGCCCGAGATCAGGTGCAGTTCGTCCTGAATCACCAGGTCGGGCGGCGGCAGGCGATCGACCGGCAACTTCTTTCCCACACCCTCCGCGCAGGGCCCATAGAAACCGTTGGCGTCGTACCGTTCCACCCGGCCGAACAGGCCACCCACCTCGCCCGTCCAAGGCATGGCGGCGAACTTGTCCACCGTGGCGATCAGGAAGCAAGGCAGGCGGCGGTAGATCGGCTCGTCAACCGTCAAGATGGGCAGCGGCCTGTCACCGGCGAAATCGCAATCGCGGTTCACGCAGACCAGGTGCAGGTCGAGCGGGTGGTCGCGGTTGGGTGCCAGCTTGAACGAATTTCGGGTGAATTTCGTCCCACACCACGGGCAATTTTCCAAGGGCACCGGCGACGGCTTCTTGTCGTCGTTCAGGTGCGCGATGGTTTTGGCCCGGGCCGACTCCTGGTTGTTGTCGTTCAAGGCGCCCATGTGGTTGGGGGTGGCGGCGCGGCCCACCCACAGCCCAATTTGGAACGGCCAGTCGCCCAGCGCGGCCTTGTCCAAAAGCCTTTCATTCTCAAGGGCGCAGATCAGCGTCGAGGCGCGGCCCAATTGGTCGAGCGTGAGCAGCCGCAGGGTGTACCGCATCAGCACGCTCAGCCCCGCCGAGGCGATGCCCGGGTTGCGCAGCCGCCTCAGCACCAGCGTGAATGCCGCCAGGCCGAGGTAGGCTTCCGTCTTGCCGCCGCCGGTGGGGAAGAACAGCAAATCCACCTTGTTCCTGTCGCCATCTCCCGGCTGGGCGATCCCCTTGAGGTTCATCAGAAGGAAGGCCAACTGGAACGGCCGCCACTCCGGCTTGATTGATGCCGGATCCTTGCCCTGCATCACCCCCAGGCGCCTGCGCGCCGCCTCGGCCATGGCCCGGTTGGCGATGCGGAACGCCTTCAGGCAATCGGCATCGGCCAGCAAGAGAATGCCATTTTCGATCCGCTTGGCCACCGACTTGGCCCTGGAAGTCAGCTCATCGCGAATTTCGACGCGCCGTTCCGTCAATTGTCCCGCGCGGCTGGCCTGCTGCTCGATCCACTGCTTGTACTGGTCCACCATCGGCTGCAGGGCCGCGCGCGCCGCCTGACCATCGGCCAGGTTGGCCAGCATGTCCATCGACATGAAATCCCAGCCGAACTTCACCGGCGCCACCCGCTCCACCTCGTGGTCGGGCAGCCAGCAGGTGAGAATCCGCCGGCAGGCGCCATTCTCCGACAGCGCCCGCGTCGCCACGCTGTGGCCCACCGAATAGTCGCAGGTGTCGCGGTACTGCAGGTCGGCCACCCGCTCGTCCCAATCGTCCGTTGTCAGGCCACGGGGGTTGGGCCGGGGCAAAAACCCCTCGTCGCATGTCACATCCAGCCCCACCTGAAAGGCGAACGATTCATCGCGTTGGTTGTCGGGCGACGGTTGCCTGCGGTTCACCAAAAACAGCGACACCGATCGCGCGCCAGCGGGTAGCCCGCTGTCACCCGCCGGGCTGGCCACCGGCCGCACCGTCAGCACCAGTTCCAAAGGCTTGGCATCGGGCACCCGCTTCACAATCGGCCGCGTGGTCTGCGGCACCAGGTCAACGGGCAGTTCCTCCACCCGGTCGACGCGCTGCCAGTGGGCGCGGTTACTTTCCTCGCCAATTGGCACGCGCTGGTAATCGCCCCAGCTCACGCGCACCTTCAGCCCCCGGGCCTCCCTGGGCACCAGGAAGCTCACGCCGCACGACGACGGGTACTGGCTTTTATGGAAGGCGGGGCCTTCGTTGCTGGTGCTTTCGTCGATATCGGCGCCCTCTCCCTGGGCGTCGAGTTCCTCCGAGGCGGTTTCGTCGGCCTTGTCCTCCTCGCGCGAATCCACCGGAATCAAAAAGCCGGTCAAATACCACCTTGAAGGCGCCTGGGGCAGAACCTCCGCGGGGTTGCCAAGGCCGACATCGGGTCCCACCAGGTCGAGCCTCAGCGCCCGCACCAACTGCTCGCGAACCTCAACGCTGGTCATGTTGCCTTCACTCCGTGCCTGGTGTTGTTGGGGTGTATTCTCGCCTGCCGGGCCAATCTTCAGGGCGCGCTAGTCCTCGGTGCGCCAGATGCAATCGCCCTGGTAGCCCAAGAGCCCCTGGCGGATGCCGCTGTTGATGGCCGACTTGATCGCCGCGCGGCTCACATCCGTGGTGCGGGCGAAGCCCAGGTACCGGGCCATGGCCACAATCACCGTTTCGCGTTCAAACTGGTGGGTCTTGTTCATCACATGCTTGAACATCTCGCGCAGTTCCTCAAGCGGATACTCGGCCAGCGTCTCCGGCCCGCCGCGCACCACATCTGGCCCGTCGGTTTCAATAATCCGCCTGCGGATGGCGGTGCGCAGGTGGTTGCGCAGCGTTTCGTCCATCTTTCGGCTCAGCCGGGCAAAGCCCAGGCAGCCGCACACCTCGCGAATGAGATCAAGCCTTTCCATCCAGCCCCGGCCGCGGGTGGCCTGCCGGAACGCCGCCATCACCTCGTCGGTTTCGCGCTGGTCGAGCGGCACGGGCCGGTCGGCCCGGATGGCCTCGTCGGGCTCGGCATCGTCGTCGGCAGCGGCGGGGGCGGAAAACAGGTCGGGCGCGGTGGCGGCCTTGCGGCCCCGGGGCCGGGCCGTTGGCGCCGGGCGGGTGGGCGGCTTGGCGGCGGGGCCGGCCAACGCCTCTTCCTTGGCCCGTTTGTCGTTCAGGTCCAGCAACCGGGCCAGCACCTCGTCGCGCACGGCGTCGGGCCAGCGGTACCGCCACGGCTTTTTCCGTTGCCGGCCCTTGCCCGTTGCTTGGTCTTCTTCCTCGTCGTCGTCCTGGTAATCGAGCAGGAAGTCGCAATCGGTGGGAATGTCGGTCCAGCCGTAGGCATCGAGCACGGCGCGGTCCATGGCGGCATGCAGGTCGCGTAGTTTTAGAAGTTTTGTATATTTGTTATCTGTTGGTTGAAACCGGTTGTAGTTTTGTGGAAGACCTTGATGATTGCGCACCATCAGCCCGGCGCGGAATTGGGAATAGTCTTTTCCAGAATTTAATAAG
>Ga0172376_10007401_pt1 | contig 11696 bp, 7 predicted proteins | sample Lak35m_FD_121114 | JGI IMG/M metagenome (GOLD analysis project Ga0172376, IMG submission 121114) | Freshwater microbial communities from Kabuno Bay, South-Kivu, Congo - kab_092012_35m | ecosystem: Environmental > Aquatic > Freshwater > Lake | place: Democratic Republic of the Congo: South-Kivu...
AGCTGCAGGCCCAGCTGCCACGGGCCGGCGGCTGAACGACCCGATGCGGGGGCCGGCCCCGGCGCACCCCTGGCCTCGGGCCTCAGGGCTGCGGCCCCGGTGATGGCAGCTGCGGGGATGGCTGCGCCGCCCGAGCCGGCCAGCGATCCGGCCTCAATGGCGCCCAGCCTGCTGCCAGTGCTGCCACACCGCTTCGGGTCGGTCGATGTGGGGCAGATGACCGCAGCGCTCCAGGGTCTTGATCCGATCCCCCAGCAGCGCCAGGGCGGCCCGCTTCTGGGAGGCCGGCAGGATGCGGTCATTTTCCCCCCAGAGCACCTGCAGCGGCTGAACTGGCAGCGGGTTCCCACAGCCGGCGAAGCCTCCCGAGCGGGCGAAGCGGGCCAGCGAGCTGGCCCAGCCGGGGCTGGCCAGATGCAGCGAGGCGATCTCCAGTTCCGCCTCCCCCACGCTGGTGTCGGGATCGGCGAAGGCACTGCGGCAGAGGGCGCGCCGCACGCCCGCCAGGCCCAGGAACCACACCCCCAGGCGATCGAGACCGGCCGGCAGGGGCATCGGGCGACCGCTGAGACCCGCCGGGGCCAGCAGCAGCAGCCGCTCGATGCGCCGTGGCAGACGGCGGGCCAGTTCGATCGCCACCGCACCGCCCATCGAGGCGCCGATCAACCCCAGCGGCCGGGGACCCTCCCGGCTGGCGATCGCCGCCAGCAGGGCCTCGAGCTGGCGCAGCACGCCCCGGGGGCTGTAATCGCCCTGCTGCGGTCGTGGTGTGAAGCCGAAACCGAACAGGTCGGGGATGTAGAGGCGATGGCTGGTCGCCAGCAGCGGAGCCAGGCGGCGGAACTCCAGGTGGCAGCTGTCGAAGCCATGCAGCAGCAGCAGCGGCGGCCCTTCCCCGAGCACGGCCACCGGCCAGGGGTCGGGCAGATCGGGCAGGGACCACCACTGCACTGCGGCCGCCAGGGCCCGCCCCTGGGGATCGAGCAGCGAGCGGGCCGCAGCGGCCAGCAGCGAGGGGCCATCGGCCCGGGGCGATACGGCCGCAGCCGGCGTCGGCGTGGCAGGGGCGTCGTTCACGGCCGCCGCAGTTCGGCGGTGGTGCTCACCAGGGCGGCCAGCAGATCCGCGGCCCCCACCGGGAAGGGGAGGCGATGCAGATCGGATCCGGGCTGGCAGGCGAAGGCACAGGCGGCCTGGAGGTCGCTGACGCTGGCCCGATCGAGGCCCAGATCGGCCAGCTCCAGGGGCAGATTCAGGGTCCGGAACAGGCCGATCAGCTGCCGCCTGGCCTGGCCGGCCAGCCGGTTGCCGCCCAGCTGCTCCTCCAGCCGCAGCTGCACCAGGATGCCGAAACCCACCTTGGCGCCATGCAGCTGGCCGTGGCTGGCCGGCAGCTGGGTGAGGCCGTTGTGGACGGCGTGGGCGGCGGCGGTACGGCAGCCGGCGCCGCCGATGCCGCCGATCAGGCCGGCGGTGAGGGCCGAGGCCTCCGCCACCCGCACCCAGGCGGCACCGCCCGGATCGGCCATCGCCGCTGCGGCCTCGAGCAGCAGCTGGTCGCGCAGCACACGCGCCATCTGCACCGCCTGTTGCACCAGGCCATCAGGGCTGTTGCCGCTGGCCACGGAGGCCTCGTACCACTTGGCCATGGCGTCGGCGATGCCGCTGGCCAGGGTGCGGCTGGGGGCCTGCCGCACCAGGTCGTGGTCAAACACCAGGATGTCGGGACAGCGCCGCAGGGCCACATCGCCGCGGAAGGCACCCTCGGGGCTGTAGAGATTGGCCAGGGCGGTCCAACCGGCGCAGGTGGCGGCGCTGGTGGGCACCGTCACGCAGGCGAGATCGAGCCGATCGGCCAGCAGCTTGCCCGCATCGAGCACCTTGCCGCCTCCCAGCGCCAGCACGCCGTCGCAGCCCTGCTCGCGGGCCAGGAGGGCGAGGGAGGCCAGGTCTTGTTCGCAGCAATCGAAGCGCAGCTCTGCGGCCGTGGGCTGCAGGCCGATCGCCAGCAGATCCCGCTGCAGCCGGGCCCGCAGGCTGGCGGTGCAGCGGCTGCGGCCCAGCAGCAGCGGCCGTTGCGTCAGGGCCGCGACGGCGGGCAGGGCCTGCTGCCAGGCGGCAGCGCCCCGCAGCACCAGGCGCGGTGCGATGGCCTGGGCGATCGGATCGGGGGGAGGCGCACCGGCCGCCATGGGCGCTGAGCGATGTGTCGTCAACGTACACAGCATTGCCGCGGCAGGATCGAGGCCCTGGCAGATCCGAATCCCGGCCGGGGCTGCCTCCCGGGCGGGATCGGCTCAGGCAGGGGGGCAGGGCCGCTGCAGGGTTGTGATGGCGCCGGTCGTGCGTGACGCGGGCAGCGGGAATGGACCTCAGCACCCCAGGCGTTGCAAGCAGCGGATTGCTATCTGCGCTGTTGCCGCAGCCCTCGCGGCGAGTCTGAATCAGCCCTGGCCAGGCGGGGCCGCGGGGTCAGGCGCTGTCGGGGCCTGCAGCGCTGAGCCCGGCCAGCCGCCCGGCGCCCCCTGGCGGGATCCGCCGGCTGGATCGCCCAGCAGCTGCCTCAGCCGCGGCTCCAGCAGCGCCCAGGCCCTGCCGCGATGCCCCAGCCGGGCCTTGCTGGCGCGGTCCATCTGCGCAAAGGTCAGCCCCAGCTCCGGCACGAGAAACACCGGGTCGTAGCCGAAGCCAGCCTCACCCCGGGGGGCGGTGAGGATTTCCCCCGGGCAGCGGCCCTCCACCTCCGCCGCGATCGCTCCTGTCGGATCGGCCAGCGCCAGGGCGGCGATGAAGCAGGCGGAACGATCCAGCCGTTCGGCCCGCGCTCCAGCGAGCGCCTCAGCCGCCGCCAGCTCCTGCAGCAACCGGGCGATGCGGGCGGCATCATCGACGCCATAACGGGCCGAATGCACGCCGGGAGCACCGGCCAGGGCCGTGACGCACAGGCCGGAGTCGTCCGCCAGGGCCCAGCAGCCGCTGGCCAGGGCCACCGCCTGGGCCTTGATGCGGGCGTTCTCGGCAAAGCTGCAGCCGGTCTCCTCCGGGGCGAGACCTGCCGGCTGGGGGAGGACCTGCAGGGGCAGGTGCTGCAGCATGGAGCTGAATTCCCGGATCTTGCCCGGGTTGCCGCTGGCGATCACCAGCGGTGTGGCCGACAGGGAAGCGAACATCATCAGATCGACCTCAGAGCGGCGCCAGGTCAGGCGATGCCACAGGATGGCAGGCCGCTGAACGAGGCTCGGCGCCGCCCGCAGGGGTGCTTCCAGGGTGTCGATCCAGCCGCCGCAGGCAGTGCGAGCCGGTCGCGCCCGAGCGCTGCCACAACGTGGCCAGCCGAGTTCGCCCGGGCGATCAGGGCGGCCGCAAGGGCGGGATGTGCAGCGCGCGATCGCGCGCTGAACGGCGGGCGGCCGCCGGCTCAGGCCCTGTCGGCGCTTGATGCTCCGGGCCGGAAAACCATGGCGTCGGGCTTTCAGGCGGGCCTGCCGGGGGGGCGGAATGAGCCGCGGCGGCGGCGGCAGCGGCCGGAGGCGAGCGGAGGCGGGGATTGAGGTGCCCACCGCTGCCTGCAGGATCTGACCCCAGCAGGCATCATGGCCGCAGGTCTCCTCCCACCTGCAGGCAGTTCCCGACCGTGTTCGGTACCCATCCGCCCGGCCCGGGCCACGTCACGCTTCAGATTGATGCGGCCGGCGCCGCCACCGCCGGTCTCCCCGCCGTGGAACCGCCCGCGCTGGCGGCCGAACCCTTCCCCGCCGATCAGGTCCCGATCGATGCGGCGTTGTGGTCCAGCCTCGCCCGGCACCAATTGCTGCTGCCGCTGCTGCGGCAGCGGCTGATCGCCGCCGCCGTCGCCGAGGTGCGGCTCAGTGCGGCCGAGCGGGCCGAGGCGCTCAAGGCCTGGGTCAGCCATCACGGCATCACGTCCCAGGAGGCGCTGGAGAACCACTGCCGGCAGCACGGCCTGCGTGAAGCCGATCTGCTCTGGCAGGCCGAGCTGCCCAGGCGTATCTTCCGCCATGCCGAGGAGCACTTCTCCCATCGGGCCGAACATCGGTTTCTGGCCCGCAAGAACCAGCTCGACCAGGTGATCTACAGCCTGTTGCGCGTCGAGGATGGCGCCCTGGCGCGGGAGTTGTATCTGCGCATCGCCGAGGGGGAGGCCGATTTCGCCGAACTCGCCTCCCGCTATGCCCGGGGGCCGGAGCGCAGCACCCGCGGTGTGGTCGGTCCGGTGCCGCTGCTGCAGGCCCACCCCAGGCTGGCCGAGCTGCTGCGCACCTCTCGTGTCGGCCAGCTGCAGCCGCCGCTGGCGATTGAGCAGTGGTGGCTTGTGGTGCGCCTCGAAAGGTTGCACACCGCCAGCTTCGATGAGGAGATGCGCCATCGCATGACCCGGGAGCTGTTCGATGAATGGGTCGACGACGAACTGGCCCGCCTGCTCCGGGAGCACAACAACCAGAACCAGACAGCCGAATCCTCCGCCCTGGCGGCGGCCCAGCCATGACCAGCAGCCTCAAACAACCCCTGGAGGCGCTGTTCGCCTCGGATCCCTTCCGCAGTCTGAGCGAAACCGGCCGCCAGCGGCTGCGTCAGGCGGCCACGTTGCAGCGTTTCAGCGAGGGCCAGGTGCTCAGCCTCGGCGATGCGATCGCCGATCGCATCCTGCTGCTGCTGGAGGGGGAGGCGCGCCTGCTGGGCGAGCGCGATCAGCGGCCGTTCACCCTCGAGCGGCTCGGGCCCGGCAGCATCGTGGGCCTGGCCTCGCTGTTGCGGGCGGCTCCGTGTGAGTCGGTGAGCGCCGCCACGGCCGTGCTGGCGGTCGTCTTCCCCGATCAGCTGCTGCTGCAGCTGCTGGCGGAGGATGGGAGATTCCGCCAGGCCTGTGGCCGCCAGCTCTGGCGTGCCGAGCTGCATGCCCTGCGCCTGCTGCAGGCCGAACGCCATCCCCTGTCCGGATCCGGCGATGCCGCCCAATGGCGCGAGCAGCTGCAGGGGCTGATCGGCCGCGCCCGGGCCGTCACGGCCAGCGAGATCGGTTCCCTGGCGCCGGGTGAGGAGCTGTTGCTGGCCAGCGCCAATGGGGTCGATTGTCCGCTGGGGACGGTGCTGGATCCCCGCCGACCGCTGCCGTCGTCGCGCCCGCCCCTGCCGCTGCGCCTGGTGATCCTGCCGGCGATCGAGATCGAGGCCGAGCGGCAGGCCGAGCCCGCCGGCGGTGAGGCCAAGGATGGTTCCGCAGGTCCTGCCCGGGCCGCTGCGGCAGCGGCTGGGCCGGCGGTGCTGGAGGCCAGCGTGCCCCAGCCCACCAGCCTCGATCTGGGCCAGCCCCAGCCGGGTCGGGGGCTGCAGCTGATCCGCGCCAAGGGATCGCTGGAGGAGACGCTGGCCTGTTTCCAGATGCTGTCGCGGCTGCTGGAGCTGCCCTGGCGCCGCGATGCGATCGACAAGATCCTGCGCGACAAGCTGCGCCGCAGTCAGGCTGTCGATCTTCCGCTCTGCGGCCAGATCGCCGCCATGCTCGGCCTGCTGGTGAGTGGTGCGCGGGTGCCGGCCGCGGCGGCCACCCGCTTGATCACCCCCTGTCTGATGTCCTGGCAGGGCAGTTTTGCTGTCGTGACGGCCAGCAATGCCGCCGGTCTCACCCTGGCCTCGCCGGCCCAGGGCTGGGTGCAGCTCAAGCCGGCCCAGATCGCTGAGCTTTATCCCGAGGGCCTGGAGGTATTGCTGCTGGAGCGCAGCATCGATACGCCTGAGCAGAGCTTCGGGCCCGGTTGGTTCTGGCCGGCGTTGAAGCGCTATCGAGGCATGCTGCTTCAGGTGCTGCTGGCCTCGTTTGTCGTGCAGCTGTTCAGCCTCGCCAATCCGCTGCTGATCCAGGTGATCATCGACAAGGTGATTGCCCAGCGCAGCCTCGACACGCTGCAGATTCTCGGCATTGCTCTGGTGGTGGTCACCCTGATGGAGGGAGTGATCGGCTCTCTGCGCACCTTCCTGTTCACCGATACCACCAATCGCATCGATCTGCGGCTGGGAGCGGAGGTGATTGACCACCTTCTGCGGCTGCCGCTGAACTATTTCGATCGCCGTCCGGTGGGCGAACTCGGTACCCGCATCGCCGAGCTGGAGAAGATCCGCAACTTCCTCACCGGCCAGGCCCTGATCACGTTGCTGGATGCCGCTTTCTCGGTGATCTACATCGTGGTGATGGCCCTCTACAGCTGGCTGCTGACGATCATCGCCCTGGCGGTGGTGCCGATTCAGGTCGCCATCACCCTGTTGGGGGCGCCGCTGTTCCGCCGCCAGTACCGCCAGGCGGCCGAGGAAAATGCCCGCACCCAGAGCCATCTGGTTGAAGTGCTCACCAGCATTCAGACCGTCAAGGCCCAGAATGTTGAGATGGTCAGCCGCTGGAAGTGGCAGGATCTGTACGCCAAATACATCTCGCGCACCTTCGAGAAGACCATCACTGGCACCTTCCTGAATGAAACCAGTCAGGTGTTGCAGAAGTTGTCGCAGCTGCTGGTGTTGTGGGTCGGTGCCACTCTGGTTCTGAGTGGCGATCTGACCCTGGGTCAGTTGATCGCTTTCCGGATCATCAGCGGCTATGTCACCCAGCCGCTGCTGCGGCTCTCCTCGATCTGGCAGAACATTCAGGAGCTGCGGGTTTCGTTTGAGCGGCTGGCCGATGTCGTCGATACGCCCGAGGAGTCCAGTCAAGCCGATCGCGCCAATATCCCGCTGCCCTCGGTCGTGGGCGATGTGGAGTTTGAAAATGTCAGCTTCCGCTTCCATCCCGGTAGCCCTGAGGTGCTCAGCAACATCGATCTCAAAGTCCCCCATGGCACTTTTGTAGGCGTCGTTGGCTTCAGCGGTAGTGGCAAGAGCACATTGATGAAACTGCTGCCGCGCCTCTACATGCCAACCGGCGGCAGAATCCTGATCGATCGTTACGACATTTCCAAGGTAGAGCTCTATTCGCTGCGCCGTCAGATCGGTATCGTCCCCCAGGATTCACTGCTGTTTTCTGGCACGATCAGCGAAAACATAGCCCTCACCAATCCGGAGGCCAGCAGCGAGGCGATTGTGCGAGCGGCTCGCATTGCTGCCGCCCATGACTTCATCATGGAACTGCCGGCTGGATACAGCACAATGATCGGCGAGCGCGGCGCATCCCTGTCCGGGGGGCAACGCCAGAGGATCGCCATCGCCCGCACCCTGCTGGGCAATCCGCAGCTGTTGGTGATGGATGAAGCCACCAGCTCTCTCGACTACAACACTGAGCGACAGGTGTGCGACAACCTGTTGGAAACCCTCAAGGATTCCACGGTATTCTTCATCACTCACCGGCTGAATACGATCCGGCGCGCTGATCGCATCGTGATGATGCATCAGGGGGCCATTGTCGAAACCGGCAGCCACCAGGAACTGATGGCCCTGCGTGGCCGCTACTACACCCTTTATCGCCAGCAGGAGGCGAACTGAATATGGCTCCCCGACTGCTTCCCCCCTCTCCCGCCGAGCTGCTGCGTCGCGGCCAGAATGCCCTGGAGCGCTCGATCCACAACGACAACAGCGATGTGGTGCTGCAGCAATCCCGTCTCTGGGCGCGCACGATCAGCTGGACCCTGATGGGGGTGGCCGGTTTCGCCGTGGCCTGGCTCGCCCTGGCTAAGACCGAGGAGATCGTCACGGCGCCGGGCAAGCTGGAGCCGCTCGGCGTGGTCAAGGACATCCAGATGCCGGTGGGTGGAGTTGTCGATGAGATCCTGGTCAAGGAGGGCGACCGTGTCCAGAAGGGTCAGGTGCTGCTGCGCCTGGACACCGAGGCCACCCGCGATCGGCGCGATAGCCTGCAGAAATCCCTGGTGTACAAAGGCCAGCAACTGGTGCTCAAACGCGATGAACTGGCGCGCTATCTCGATGTGAATGACACCGAGCAGCGGGTGCTGTCGGAGTCGCTGCGGATGGAGATGGAGGTGCTCAGCCGCCTCGATGAGCTGCGCCAGCAGGGTGCCACCGCTGAACTGCAGTATTTGCAGCAGCGCAATCAGGTGCAGGAGGTGCGCGGCAAGCTGAGTCAGACGCGGGCCGATCGTCTGCGCCAGCAGGCGATCCTGGAGCAGGGCATTCGTGAGCTGCAAAGTGAACTGTCTGATCTGCGCAGTAAGCTCGCGGAATTGAATGTGAATATTCGCTATCAGGTGATCCGTGCTACCGAGGATGGCGTGGTCTTCGAACTCAAGCCCAAGGCGCGCGGCTTTGTGGCCCAGACCTCCGAGCCGGTGATGAAGGTGGTCCCCTTTGATCGCCTGGAGGCCCGCGTTGAAGTGGCGAGCCAGGACATCGGTTTTGTGGCAGTCGATCGACCTGCAGACATCAGCATTGATTCCTTCCCGGCCACCGACTTCGGTGTGCTGCTCGGTCGGGTTCGCCGCATCGGCTCCGATGCTCTGCCGCCGGATCAGCTGAAAAACTTCTATCGATTCCCGGTCGATATTCGTTTGGATGGCCAGCAGTTGAGGTTGCGTGATGGCAAAATCCTGCCGCTGCAGGTGGGTATGTCTTTGCATGCCAATATCAAGCTGCGCAAGGTCACCTACCTGCAATTGCTGTTCAGCACCTTCAAGGACAAGGCCGATTCGCTGCGGCGCATCTGAAGCGGGGACAGCACAATCACGACAGGCAAGCGGCCCGATGCGGGCCAGTGATCCCTCCTGCGCTGGCGATTGGGGCCAGGGCTGATTCAAACTCGACGCGCGGGCTGCGGCCGCAGCCCGCGGCTGGCAACGCCTGGGGTGCTGCAGCCCACCGGTGGTGCCCACGACTGGCGCAACCGGCAGCTTGACGCGGCCCTGCGATCGGGGCTGCCCCGCCGTGCCCTGCGATCCTGGTCGGCCGCCAGCCATCAGCCCCAAGCGATCGGCCCTCAGCGGCCAGCAGCGGGACCGGCGGCAGAGCGGTCAGCGGCAAAGGGCAGCGGCACGCACGGACCGGGCCCGCCGGATCACTTCGGCTTGTTTAAGAAGCGACACAGGCAAACGCACCGGTAAGCTGCGGGAGAACAGACTCACAGGCCCAGCCAGTGTTAAGCAGCGACCCGGCCTGTTGCTGGCGAGGCCTCGCCAGGGTCTGCCTGCAGCTGCCAGGCGGCGTGCCTGGCTTGCATTTTTCTACTACCCGTCACGAGGCTGAACGCCAGTCGCTGATCTCATTCTCCGGTCGATTCCGGTCGATTACGGTTCCCCCCGTCATTCCCTTGCTCGCTTGATCATGGCGCTTGACTTCCTGGAGGGTTCGATCAACGCCTCCGATGCCCTCGCCAGCATGGCCAGCAAAGCCCGGCGCCTGCCCGGCAGGCCGAATCTGGCCCGGTCACTGCCGCCGCCCGCTCGCCCCAGCGCTGTCGGATCGGCAGGGGTGGCATCCGGGCGGATTGATCTGTCGAGCTGGGGTGAATGGGCCAGTGCGGAACTGCGCAGGCGCCGCCTCGCCGCTGCGGCCAACCGCCGGCCTGGCCGCAGCGACCCGGTGGCAGCGCCAGCAGCGGCCAAGGGGGCGGCTACGGGAGCGGCGGCAGGTCTGGACTCTGATCTCGGCCTCTCCGCCCGCCGCCCGGACGGGGATCTCGCCGCGGTGGAGTGGGATGCTCTGGCGCCTCAAGCGGAGCTGGCGGCCGGCGCCAGCTCCGGCCTGCCCCGTCTGCCGGGTTGCCTCTGCTCGAGCTGCCAGACCGCCGCTGTCAGCGCTGGCCGGCAGCAGCCGCAGAGCGATTCCGGCAGCGGCGTCGGTGCGATTGCGGTTCAGCCCCCGCCGGCCAGCGCCAACCCCCAGACACCCACTGCGCTTGTCGTCGGCGCTGATGTGATCGATGCCCTAGCAATTCGTGATGAAGACGTATTCTTGTTGGAGACGAATCCCGGCGCAGATAAGACAATCTATCTCAACTTCGTGGGAGCCAATCTCACCGGTACGGATTGGGATACAAAATCATGGAATGGTGTCTCCCCCGCCTTCAGTCTAGATTCCGATACCAGCAAGTTCAGCAGCAACGAACTCGCGGCCATCAAGGAAATTTTTGCCCGGGTCGCCTGTGATTACGCTCCTTTCGATGTCAATATCACCACACGGCCGCCAAGCGGCGATCGCATCGCTCGCAGCTCCGCCAGTGATACGACCTACGGCACCGTCTGTCTGTTCAGCAACATCAGCAGCCAAACAGGCTTTCCCAGTGCTGGTGGCGTGGCCTACATCGGAATCTTCGATGATGTGAATAATGAATCCCAAAAGCCTGCCCTGGTCTTTCCTAACCGCTTATCCAACAATCCCAAGAACATCGCCGAGGCGGCCTCCCATGAAATCGGCCACAACCTCGGTCTCGGCCACGATGGCACCCGCAGTGCGGCCTACTACACAGGCCAGGGCTCCAATCCCGGCTGGGCTCCGATCATGGGGGTTGGCTACTATAAGCAATTGGTGCAGTTCAGCCGGGGATCCTATGTCGGTGCCAACAATACACAGAACGATCTGGCCATCATCGCCGCCAATGGGTTCGGCTATTGGTCGGATCTGGTCGGCAACACGGCTGCGACCGCATTGCCGTTGACCCTGGTCGATGCCGATGGGGATGGCAGCAGCGATCGTCTGCTCCAGGGCGGATCGATCGATCTCACCGCTGGCAATGGGCTGGGCACCCCCGATCGCGATGTCTATAGCTTCGTGGCACCCAGCGATGGCAGTGTATCGATTAATATCTTTAATTCGCTGTTGTATTACGATCCCGGCCTCGCCAGGAGTGTCTATGCGAGGGTCCCGGCTGGCTACGGCAATCTGCGCCTTGACGCCCAACTTAGTGACAGTGAAGGTATTGTGCTCTCCGATTGGAGCAATGATGCCGATCTTGATATCACCAATTTCAACGTCAGTGATTTGCGTGCCAATCAGACCTACTATCTGTCTGTGTTCGCCAATGCCAATTCCCCCGATGGTGATGACACTTACGGCAGTCTGGGGCACTACTCCGTCGATCTCACCTACCAGAGTCAGGCCACTGCATTGCCCAGTATCACTGTTCAATCCACGTCAATCAGTCTGGCAGAAGACAGCGGCACTCCCTTCACGTTCACGTTCCAGCGCAGCGGCCCGACCACGCAACCACTCACCGCTTTCTACCGGCTTTCCGGCACCGCCAGCGTGGGGGTGGACTACCGAGGTCCATCGCCGGGCGTTCGTCCCTTGTCCTTCGCCGCCGGTTCTGATACGGCCACGGTGGTGCTGACACCAATCGCCGATCAAGTGATCGAGTCGGATGAATCCGTGAACCTGGTGCTTCTGCATGGCCCTGGATACGGCATCGCCTCCACCGCACCCGTGGTTGCCACGATCGTCAACGACGATGCGATCACCTATACCCTGAGCGCGCCCAGCCAAGTCTGTGAAGGGCAGAAAGTCACGATCGCCATCAGCACCCGCTGCCTGCCCTCCAGAACGGCCCTCACCTGGCGGCTGAGCGGTACGGGCATCAGCACAGCCGATCTCACCCCGTCTGCCTTGTCGGGAACCGTGCGGCTCGACAAGGCCGGACAGGCATCCGTGAGAGGCTGTGTGTAAAGTTTAGCAACGCTTCCTCCTCCGTTGATTGGTGCAGAGGCGGCGTAGCATCAATCGAATCATGGCAACATAGACAAAACTCTCAT
>Ga0172376_10007402_pt1 | contig 11696 bp, 7 predicted proteins | sample Lak35m_FD_121114 | JGI IMG/M metagenome (GOLD analysis project Ga0172376, IMG submission 121114) | Freshwater microbial communities from Kabuno Bay, South-Kivu, Congo - kab_092012_35m | ecosystem: Environmental > Aquatic > Freshwater > Lake | place: Democratic Republic of the Congo: South-Kivu...
ATTCTCTGAAAGGGTGTGCATGAATGTCGTTGCTTATTTTCTTGTCTAACTAACGGTAATATAAGCAATTGCGGTATTTTATGCCACCTTTTTTTATTGCCTTCGTGAATAATTCAGGTTAATTGCTCCGTGGTGATAAGGGCAAAAAAAAGGCCCAGTACGAATACGGGGCCTTAATAAGACACCATGCTAAATTGATTTTCTCTTGCATGGCGGCCACCGAGGTGGACTTAAGCCCGATCCTGACAAGTCAGGAGAGCGGGTACAAGGACAATGTACTCATTTGAGGTGTCATCGTCAAGCGTTTAATCCTAATCCCGCCAAAATACATTGCTGGATGTTAACGAGGTCGTCTCTGCTTATAATCCTTTTATCGTACACTCTTTTCCCCTGATCTTTGCCGCAGAACGGCAGATAAAGCCTGTCTAATGAGACGGTATAGACCATATCGGCTTTTACCCAGTGAAATTCAGCGTTATATGGTTCCGGAAGAACCGGGTCAATGAACAACTTGTAGTGGTAGGCCTCAATATCCTTTGGTGGTGTTGTGCTTAAAGGGACAATGGTACAAAGGCCCTCTCTTTTACGCAACCGAGGAGAAACGATCACTGCCGGTCGTCGCTTTACCATTTCAGGAGAAACAAAACCTTTGAAATCACAAATAACGATGGTGCCTTGTTTTGGATGAAAAGGGAGGCTCATCTGTGTGGCGTTGAGTTTGCTTGATCTGCATCTACATTTTCAGCGTCGCGGTCTTCGCGGAGGTAGATTTTCATGATTTTTGGATCGAGACCGAAGTGTTCGAGAAGATCTTTTGTGTATTTGAGCAGACTGTTTGCCGAGAGATTAACTTCAACGTAGAGACCGGATTTGAGCTTTTCGCCGAGTCGAAGGTCGTGTTCATTTGCGGACAATAATGGTTTTCCCCGGCTGCTGATGAAGCGTTCTGTTCTGGGAAGAGTGGCAAACTTTTCCGGATCGGCGGTTTGAAGCATATCCAGGACAAGCAGGTAGAGGGTTTTCCAGGTCTTCAGGCCTTTATAGGCGGTTTCGCCGAGGATGAAGCCATAGGGTCGTTTATAGGTGAAGTTTTCGTTAAGGGTATGGGATACCGTCTGGTCGAGTTCTGCAATGAGGCGCTCTCGTTGCAGGCGGTTGCCGGACTCCTTTACCACATCGTCCTCTTCAGGGTTGATGCCGAAATGGGCCTTGACCATCTGGGCTATTCTGGCAGAGCTTTCAGTGAATTGACTGAGACTATCGTTGTATGCCTTGATGAACTGCGTTCCCTGATCCAGAGATTCGTTGTCACGCGGGTCGATACTGAGCAGCATGTCGTCAGGCAGTGAGAGCAGATTCTCCTGAAGGTTGTTGAGCGTATCGAGAATTTCCTTGATTTTGTTTTGAGTCATTGAAATTTCCTTTAAGGCTGTTTTTCAACTATTGAAATCTCTTCGGGAGCTAACTCATAAAGTAGATAAACGAGACTATCAATTTTTTTCTCATATTCAGATATATCTGTTTCTGGATATTTATGTTTAGCGTTGAGTATATAATCTACTAGTATTGTCAGAGCTTTCTCAACATCATGTGAGATGTTTGGGATTGGAAGTTTTTTTATTGTGTTTGTCTGAATTTCAGAAAAAACTGTTTTAGTCGACTTAAACTTTCTCTTATAGATATAATTCATTAATCGCGAGTTCAGTAACGCAAGCAAACATTTAAGATTTATCGATTTATCTTCTTTTAAATTGACAACAACCAATGTATTTAGGGCATAATACTGCTCAGTGTCATATGTAAATATTAAATTTTCAGATACCCGCCGGAAAAATAACTTTTCTTTCGAAAGAAAAATATCTCTTGATTTGCATGAGTGGATTTTTGTTAAATCCCAGTCCAAGTAGGTACCATCCCAACGGATCATGTATCTCTCAATATTTCTGCCATCAAGCTTTTTTACAAACTGACCATTTTTATTTGAATCATGTAACGACAGACGTCGATCTCCTTTTAAAGCTATCCCTTGATTGATGTAACAAAGATCGCCTATTGTATACTTTGAAACAAGGTAAGATTTATCAACAATATTATCTGACAGGATGTTTATTGCCAAATCATCGTTTATCAAAAACTTCGTATTATATACTATTTCCTTTACAGTAGTAACAAATAGATCATCCGTCATAATTTTAATCTTATATTCCTTTAAGTACTCTTTACATGCAATAAGTGTTACATTTTCAACTATTGCATTATCAAAAGGCAATCCAGTATATTGCACTAATGCTCTTAATGAATTTTTCCTAAGCAGCAAATCTCTTGTTGCCTTGTAATACTCTTGCGTAAGAATTGTATTTGGGATAATATATGTCAGCACTCCTTTTTCTCTTAAAATATTAAATCCAAGGTGTATAAAGAATATGAACGTATTCAAACGGCCCCCTGATGTTTGATATGTTTTCTTTAAATAATCTTTATACCAATCAGGAACGCCATCAATTTTAGATAATTGCGTATAAGGCGGATTGCCTATCACCACATCAAATCCATCCTCAATACCAAACATCCATTCCATATCAAAAAATGGACTCGAAGAATTCTGATCATAAGGATCCCATGTTGCTAGTTGTCGAGCTATATCGTTTTCATACCCAATTGTAAGAAGCTGAAGGCCCATTTGATCCCTAAGTAGCTGATCTTCGGCTCTGAGTTCACGTTTTTTTGAAGGATTTTTTGCGCTAAACAGCTTATGGCGAACCTGCTGTATTTGTAATTCTATCGGCTCTTATTTCTTGATTATCAAAGAAATTGATTTGACGTTCTGGTTTTTTAAGTCCGATCAGAGAATTAGCAGCAACAAACTTAGTCTCAAGGTTAGGCAAGGGAATAACCCCATAGTTATGAGCCTTATCATTGTTAGACTGCTGTTCAACAATAAGAGAGATAAAAAAGCGGAGCTTACTGATTTGTGTAGCTATCGGCTGAATATCTACGCCGTAGATACAGTTTTCGATGAGATAGAGTTTGCGACCAAAATCACCAGCGTTATTTTCAAACACATCACTGATATCTTTAAGGCGGTTTTCCCTTTCCTCCTGATTCCCAATCCTGAAAGCATCTTCGGTTTCTTGAATGGCATTCTGACGCTGCCGTTCCCTCCACAACTTATTATCAGGATCCAGTTTATGCAAAATGAAAACCAGCTTGTGCAAGATACCCATCGGAAAGGCACCGGAACCACAGGCAGGATCAAGCACTTTGCAGGTATCAATTGCTTCGATAAGCACCTGCTTTTCACCATGGTTAAAAGCGTGCTCCTTTTCGGTGTAGGAGAAGAGAATATCGAGACCAACATCGGCATCTTCACCTTTCATACCTGAAACCGCAACGAGCTTTTGTTTGAGGTATGCTTTCAGTGATTCATCAACCATGTAGTCAACAATCTCACGCGGAGTGTAAAATGAACCGGTCTGTTTTCGAGCTGTTGTTTTGGTTTCAGGGTTGTAGCTTGCGAGCAGGTTCTCAAAAACCCGACCTAATAACTCGGGATCGAGAGCAATATCCTCTTCAATGGGGGTATTTTCTGTAACTGTGAATTTGTAATCGTTCAGGATGTTGATGAGACCACGGACAGTCACATTGCTCTGCTTTTTATCGTCCAGTTCGCTGCTGAGGTCAGCATGTTCACCGTTACTGAAAAAGATATAGTCCGGCACACAGAGGGGGTTGTCTGCTCTGTCTGAAAATCCGTCCTCGTAGATGATAACATCGCCACCCTGTTTCCCTTTTTTAAACGGGTCAGGTTTGTCAAGGCACTCAAAGAGTCCGCCGTTCATAAAGGGAACAACATTATCTACAAGTGCCAAAAAAGCTTTTGGGTCTTTAAAATAGTTTTCATAGCGCATCAGGTTGGTCACGTTCATATGCTGACCCTGCTTGCGAAATTCCCTTTTACCAACGACCTGATTCAGTGATGCAAAAAAGAGGTTCTGCAAAACTGCCCTGTAGTACCGACTGGCTTTGGCATGATCGTCGAACGCGAATGTCTTAGCCGGATCAAAGCCTGTAAGTAGGTTTGCTTTGATGAAACGTTCATCAAAAAGCTGATCAGGCACAAGATTTTTCTCTTTGACAAACCAGACAAAGAGCAGACGGGTAAGCAAGCGGATGAGGTTTTTGGCGTTATGCTCCCTGACTTGCGCATCTGTTGCGGCATTTGCTCCGAACATTGCCAGACAAGATGCGCCCGGAAAATAGACCTCCTTGATTGCCCAGAAGTACCAGTTTGAAAGCTCCTTGTAGAAGCGTTTGTTCAGTTCTTTGGTGTCGAGTGTTTTTTTCCATGCTTCATGCAGCTCAACAAAGTTGGTGAACTTGTGCACTCGCTGAAGCTCTTCAATAGTGAGGTCAAAGAGAATTTCAATATGAGCCCTGTGGGGTTTCGGGATGTTGATATCCTTGATAAGGGTAACTTTTTCGAGCACATCTTTCTCTGCATCTTTTTTGTGCAGCCGCCGATTGATGACCGCAAAAGAGAGTTTTTCACCCAGCTTGAAAAGCACCATGACTGGCATTTTGAAAACCTTGTTGATCTCTCTGGTAATTTGACTGAGTGCGGTTCTTGTGTATTCCCTGTCGTTGAGTTCAATGCAAAAAAAGAGATAGGCTTCTATTATGGTACGGTCAACCTGCGCTGTATCGAAAAGAGAGTTCTGGCCGCTTACTTCTTCTTTGGTTAACTGAAAGAGCAGGTCAATTTGCTGCCACTTTTTGGTTAGGGCCTTTTCTTCATTGAAGCTGCTGCAGGAGTCCAGGTAGTACTCTTTAAAGCAGGCAAATGTTTTGTCGGGTAGTCGTTGCTGGCGCTCGGTGTTGTAACCAAGTACCTGAAAGAGGTTGAGGGAGTTCTCTGTCAGATTGCCGCTACTGAATGCCTTGATTGCATTTTCAATGCTGAATTTGATTTCGGTGTCGGTCTTTGCCATGAGGTTACTTTATGATAAGCCAGGTAATGAGTTCAAAGTGGCTGAGTTCTTCAATCTGCTTGTTTCGAGGTTGAATAATGGCTCCCCGGTCGGCTGTCAGTTTCTGGGCTGTTCGTTTTTTAAAAATCCTTATGACTTCTTCGACGGCTTTTTTCAGTAAAAGAGTGTATTGCTCCATGTTCTGACCATTAGCGGTCTCGGAATTGAACAGACTGCAAATCTTTTCGTATGCCAACGTGCTCCCCTGGCAGAGAAGCCGGAAAACCTCAAGTATCTGCTTGGCATTGATATAATTATAGCGAACAGTTCCGTCATTGCGTACATACACAAGAAAGTAGGGGTTGAGCGGGTTGACCTGCTCGTTGCCGTCACTCTCGCCTTTTTGACGCAGACAAAAGATGGTGCCGGGTTTGATGATATCCTTTTCGCTTTGGGTGAACTGATGTTTCGATGAAGCTTCTGCATGCTCACCAGCAGGTGCTGGAACAACGGCATACAGCCCAAGCGGGGCCTGTATCAGTTTTGCCCTGTTGTTCTCAAGGTAATTGAGCAGTTCAATGCGGAAGTCATCGAGCGTAAAATCGGTCAGCGAGACACTTTCATCCATCTCTTCGAGATCGAGCACTTCATTCTGGAGTTTTTTGAGCTGCTGGTTACGGTATTTCAGGTCGTCTGTTATCAGCTCTTCAATCTGCTCGGTGTTCAGAATGTTGTCTTCTCCGGTTGCCGTAACATCGACAAGAGCCATACGGGCTTCTACCCGTTCCCTGAGATTGATGTAGTTGTCGAGGTCTCTTGTGGGCCAGAAGTTGACCAGTTGGATGGTTTCATTTTTACTGCCAAGCCGGTCGATTCGGCCAAAGCGCTGAATTATCCGTACCGGATTCCAGTGGATATCATAATTGATGAGGTAATCGCAGTCCTGAAGGTTCTGGCCTTCGCTGATACAGTCGGTGGCAATGAGAAGATCAATTTCACTGTCTTGGATAGCGGAGGAATACCTTGAACGGTTTTTGGCCAACGGAGAAAAATTGAGCAGGATAGCGCTGTAGTCGTTCTTGCCATAGCTTGTTTTTGTGGTGGTTCCGCAAACCAAGGCGCAGTGGAGTTTGAATTCCTGACGGTACCAGGTGCTGATATTTTCGTAAAGGTATTGCGCGGTATCTGCGAAGGCAGTAAAAACAAGAACTTTTTTGTTTGATTTGAGTGCTTTTTCTGCGATCAGCTTTTTTATTTCGTGCAGCTTAGCATCCCTGTCGGGAGTTACTGACTTTGCATTGTTGTACAGATCGATAAGCGCTTCCTTGTCTTTCTGAAGATCGGCAAGCCATTCGTCAAGCTTGAGATCGGCAAGATCAAACCTGAGTTTTTTACCTACCTGCCACTGCTCCTGTTCATCGCCGTCTTCCTCAAGTTCATCTTCTGATGGCTCAAATGATAACAGGTATTCTTCCTGTGAAACACTCTTGTGGCGAAGGAACTCTTTTATTTTTGCTTCAAGCTGTTCGATTTTCTCAATGGTGCGATCCATCGAAATTTCAAAGGATTCGATCGAGCTTTCAAGCCGCTTGAGAAAGTTGACTTTCATCATGCCGATCAGAAAGCTTTCACGAGTGGCTTGTGAAAAATTCAGCACCTGGGTACCTGCCATTGCCTCATATTTCTGCTGTTTATCGGGCTTTACATAAGCAGATGGATTGAAAATCGAGAGCTTGTAATCGAGAATTTGCCGGTTCAAACGATCGTATGAAGGAAATCGGTTTTGGAGATCGATATCAGGGTAAACCGATTGCGGCTTTTTGCGTTCAGGAAATTTGCCAAGCGATTCGATTTTGTAAAAGCTTTTAATATGCCTTCGTGAACGGGCAATAGTTAATTCGTCGAGTAGTTTAAAGAATCCCGAATCGAGTCGCTCAAGTAATTGCTTCATGTTCCGTTCCGGGTTCTTCTTAGGATCAGCCCAGTTTGTGAAATGGGTTTGCGCGTTTTTAAGCGTTAAAGCGATGTCTTTGATTTTACAGCATTCAAACAGGGCATCAGCTCTCCCCTCTGTGATGAAAGATATCTGGTTCCGTAAATCTCTGAGTGAGTTGTTGACCGGCGTTGCAGAAAGCATGAGCACCTTTGTTTTGACCCCTGAGCGGATGATTTTTTCCATCAGCCATTGTGCCCGATTCATCTGTACAGAGCCATCTTCTTTGTTTGTTGCCAGTGGATTTCCCCGGAAATTATGGGATTCATCGATCACAATGAGATCGTATGCTCCCCAGTTGAAGTTGCCGAGGTCAATGCCGTTACCATCCGAGCGACCGTTTTCCCTACCCAGATCGGTATGGTAAAGGACTGTATAGCTGAAGCGATCTTTTGCAAAGGGGTTTAAAGCGTTGTTCTGACTTGCCTGGTAGATTGTCCAGTTTCCTGACAGTTTTTTTGGGCAGAGTACCAGTACTTTTGCATTCAGAAGTTCAAAGTATTTGATGACGGCAAGGGCTTCGTAGGTTTTCCCGAGTCCGACACTGTCAGCAATGATGCAGCCGTTATGTTTCAGTATTTTATTGATAGCTCCTTTTACCCCGTCCTTCTGGAAATCATACAGTTCGTTCCATATTTCACTATCGAAGAATCCTGTACGTTCATTGAGCAACCCGCCCAGCTTTTGCTCATCCAGGTAGTTTTCAAAAAGATGAAACAGCGTTTTGAAGTAGATAAACTCAGGACTGTTTTCCACATAGAGCTGTTCAAGGTAGCTGAGTACCTGCTCTTTGACGTCTTCAACAATCCCTGTCTGATCGTTCCAGAGGCTATCAAACCACTCTTTCAGTTCTGCGCGATCCCGGTCGCTATCGATGATCATGTTGAGTTCGATATTCCGGTTACCACCCAGCCCAAGACCGTTGACCGTGAAATTGGAACTTCCGGCAATTGCTTTTACAACCCCGCTGGGTTGAAGAATGTGGTACATTTTGCCGTGCAGAAAGTTTGGCTTAACCATCGAACGAATTTCAGCCTTGCTGCTCAGCCATTCGGCGCATTCTCTGGCAACGGTTTTCTGGGTTAGGCGACTTTCAGTGGGGATAACAATCTGGTCATCTTCGATTTTAAAGTCGCGGGTATTGACTTTATCGGGATCGAGGGATTTGAGAAATGTCGGCTCGCCGAAAAGAAAACGGAGGTGTTCTATGCTGGATAATTCATCTTTCAGATGGTGAAAAGCATAAATGGTGAAGTACGCGGAGACAACGGAAAGGCTGGAGGCATTTGTAATGTTTTTTTTCAGAAAGTCTCCGACAGTACCGTGAGAATGGTTATCGCGTATTGATGAATAGCTCACGAATATTGGCTCCTTATTGATTCAGAATCAACTCTTGTTGTTATATTTGCTGCGTAACATCACCAGAGATAGCATCTCCGGTCTGACGCCTTCACTTGTTGGGGGCGTTTCTTTTTATTCTTTGCAATTTTCCTCTCTTCCCTGTCTACAGTCAACTCCGAAAGCGATATCATCTTTTTCTTATTGGGCGAGTTATCTCCGGATAGTGCCGCGAAATACCAGTGATAATATAGGTAAGGGATTTGGATATTTGTTGGTATAGGGAGGGACTGTGTGCTTTTTTCTATCCTGAATGTGTACGGTTTTGTATGTTTATTAGGTGCTGTTTCAGCATTTTTGATTCTATCCTATCTTTATCAACGGCAGCAACGACCACCCCAACCGATCAGATGAACTTGAAGGAGCATCGATGAGCAAATCCAGACAATTACCTACAAACACGGAATTTTTGCTTTATCAGACTGAAGATGGCAGCGTCCGTATTGAAACCCGTTTGGAGAATGAGACTATTTGGTTGAACATCAATCAGATGGCTGAGCTTTTTGGTGTTGACAAGTCTGGCATCAGTAGGCATCTGAAAAACATTTTTGAGACTGGAGAGCTACAGCGAATGTCAGTTGTTGCAATTTTTGCAACAACTGCAACCGACGAAAAAACCTACCAGGTTGAGTATTTCAATCTTGATGCAATTATATCAGTCGGATACAGAGTAAACAGCATTCGCGGGACACAATTTAGAATCTGGGCAACTCAAAAGCTCAAGGAGTATATCGTCAAGGGATTCGCCATGGATGATGATCGGCTCAAGGAGCAAGGCGGGGGCCGTTATTTTGAGGAGCTTTTGGCGCGTATCAGGGATATACGTTCCTCAGAAAAAGTATTCTGGCGAAAGGTGCTCGATATTTATGCCACCAGTATCGACTACGATCCGAAGTCTGATGCATCCATGCAGTTTTTCACGCAGGTTCAAAATAAAATGCACTGGGCTGCGCACGGGCATACCGCTGCGGAGCTGATTCATCAGCGTGTAGATGCTCGTGACCAAAACATGGGCATTACGAACTATCCGGGTTCAAAATTGCTTAAGCGGGATGTCGAGGTCGCAAAAAATTACCTCAGTGAAGATGAACTTGCTATTCTTAACAGGATGGTAACGGCCTACCTTGAACTTGCTGAAATACAGGCCTTGAACCGCAATCCTATGACGATGCATGATTGGAATGAGCGTTTAAACCAATTCCTGACAATGACGGGAAGAGAACTATTGACCCACTCAGGTAAAATTACTCATGAAGCTGCACTAAAAAAAGCTTACGGTGAATATGAAAAGTTCAGGTTGAAGCAATTGATAGAGCCGAGTGAGGTTGAACGTCATTTCATCGAAGCTGAACTGGAGCTAAAGAAGCTTGATGATTCGCGTAAAAAGGGAGGGAAGAAAAAGGTGTAGGGCTAGCGGCCCCACTTTGCGCTGCGGCGTTTCCAGTTGAACATCCTTTTTGCTCAGAGTCACATTTTGTCAGATGCTCCGGCAGACATCGAAATCGTTTTAGTCAACCGCACCAGATCGTTCTTCTTGCCCTATATCCTCTATGATTGCCGTTTTTTCTGTCCCGAATGCGGGCGGTTTTGTATGTTAACGGGTTGCTGTGCCGTCTTGGTTTATCACGTACTCTGGCGGAATAGCTTTAGCGTATTGATTTTATAAGGCATAAACCGGGTGAAATGGCAGAGGATATTGTTTTCAGGAGAGGGGATATCATTGAGCTTGTCGTGACTGATCTGGCTGAAAAGGAGCAGTGTTTCGGGCGGCTCGACAGCGGCATGGCGGTTATGGTGACCGGGATGCTTGCGGTCGGCGACCGGGTGTCGGCCAGGATCAAAAAGGTGAAGCAGCGCTACATTGAAGCTATTGCCGTTGAGGTGCTTGACGCCTCTCCGGACCGGACGGAGCCGGTTTGCAGCTATTTCGGTGTCTGCGGCGGCTGCAAGCTGATGCACATCAAGTATGAGGCGCAGATTGCCTACAAAGAGAAAAAGGTGAAGGACGCGCTTGAGCATCTTGGCAGTTTTTCCAATCCGCCGGTTTCGCCGGTTCTGGCGGCGGCCTCTCCCGTTCACTACCGCAACAAGATCGAGTTCTCCTGCTCCAGCATGCGCTATCTCCTGCCCGAAGAGCTTTCGCAGGAGGAGCTGGAGCGGCCGAAAAATTTTGCGCTCGGATTTCATACCCCAGGGAATTTCGAGAAGGTGATCGATATCGACTACTGCTACCTGGCCACGGAGTTGATGAACCGGGTGCTCAAAGTGACCCGGGAGTTTGCCCTTGCCAACAACCTTGAACCATACGGCGTCCGGGCACATACCGGCTTTTTGCGCAACCTTGTGGTCCGCTTCAGTGAGGATCAGCGGGAGCTGATGGTCAACCTCGTCACCTCCTGGTATGACGAAAAGCTGATGCAGCACTACAATGCCGCCCTCCAGTCGGCTCTTGCAGGCAAGAAGGTGACGGTGGTCAATAATGTAACCTCAAGAAAGAACGGTGTCGCTACCGGCGAAGAGGAGTTTCTGCTCAGCGGCACGGGTATCATTACCGAGCGGCTCGGAGAGCTTGACTTCAGAATTTCGGCCAACTCATTTTTTCAGACCAACTCCCGGCAGGCCGAGGTGCTCTACAACGCCATTCTTGATGTTGCGGGGCTCAAGGAGGATGATACCGTCTATGATCTCTATTGCGGTACCGGCACCATCACCATCTACATGGCAAAACACTGCCGGAGTGCGGTTGGCCTTGAGGTGGTTGAAAGCTCAATCAACGATGCCCGCAGCAATGCGGCTCTGAACGGTGTTGAGAATGCGGCGTTTTATCAGGTTGATCTGAAGGATTTCCACGCCATACTCGACAAACTTGAAAGTCACGGTGCTCCGGGTGTGATCATCACTGATCCGCCGAGAGCGGGCATGCACCCGAAGGCGCTTGAAACCATGCTCCGTTTCCGGCCAAGGCGAATTGTCTATGTCAGTTGCAATCCGGCCAGTCTTGCCCGTGACGGCAAGGAGATCGCTCAGGCGGGCTACGTGCTCAAATCAGTTCAGCCGGTGGATATGTTTCCGCATACGGCGCATATAGAGAGTGTGGCCTGTTTCGAGTTGGAGCGCCCCTATTAATCTGTTCCGCGATTCGATGGCATCGTTGGGCGGTGCTCGCAATCCTCATGTACTCCTGTGTACATTCCGGTTGCTGCGCTCCGTCCGCCTTGCCCTCGAACCGCTCACGACGATTAATAGCGGTCTCCTGTATTGATAACTGTGCTATGTATTCCGAAACACGATTACTGCGTTGGGTGGTGCTCGGAAAAGAGATCAAGGACTACAAGGAC
>Ga0172376_10007403_pt1 | contig 11694 bp, 11 predicted proteins | sample Lak35m_FD_121114 | JGI IMG/M metagenome (GOLD analysis project Ga0172376, IMG submission 121114) | Freshwater microbial communities from Kabuno Bay, South-Kivu, Congo - kab_092012_35m | ecosystem: Environmental > Aquatic > Freshwater > Lake | place: Democratic Republic of the Congo: South-Kivu...
TGAGTAAACTCCCCTGATAACTGGAGACGTCGCATAGCCCGGTCTAGTGCGCCTCACTGCTAATGAGGTTTTCCCGAAAGGGAATCGGAGGTTCAAATCCTCTCGTCTCCGCCACTAATTTTTTGGGATCAACCAACATTTGACAAATTTGCTTGTACCATTTTTTCAATAATTTCCTCAAAGGTTGTCTTTGCTTTCCAGCCCAACGATTCTTCGGCTAGCTTTGGGTCCCCCCAAATACACTCAATCTCTAGGTGTCTCCTAAGAGAAGGGTCTATTCTCACCAAAGAGCTCCAATCGTCTTGGAGGCCAAGATATTCACATGTTTTTTCAACAAGATTTCTTAAAGAATTTAATTTACCAGTCGCAATGACATATTCGCTCGGGTAATCAGCTTGGAGAGATTTTTGCATGGCAACAACATAGTCACTTGCATAACCCCAATCACGATATATGTCTAAATTCCCAAGTTCAAGAAATTGCTTCTTTCCTTTACTAATTTCTACTAAAGTTTTAGTAACTTTTTGAAAGACAAAATGCTGTGGACGCAATTCACTTTCATGATTAAAAAGTATTCCAGAAGAAACCCAAAATCCAAATTGTTCACGATATTGTAGGCAAATTTGATGAGCAAGAAATTTAGATAATCCATATGGAGTATTAGGTGAGAGTGTAGATTTTTCATTCAGTTGCAAGCTTGAGGAATTGAACATATACGCGCTTGATGCTTGAAAAATACGAACACGTTTTTCCAACCCAATCTCTTTTACTACATTTAGTAAGTTTAAAACTCCTAGAACATTTGAACTAACAGTATCTGCAGGATTGGAAGAAGATTGGGCTATAGAAGATTCACCTGAAAGATTGTAAATTTCATCAGGTAAAAATGTTTCAATTAAATTGTAAAGGTCATCATACTTTGCAACATCAATAATTCTATGGTTGGGTCTGGACAGGCGTAGAGGATTATTCTTCCAATTTGGCAGATTACGTGAAACTCCTAGAACTAAGTAATTCGATTTCAATAGTAAATTTGCGAGAAATTGTCCATCTTGGCCAGTGACACCAAGAATTAGAGCTCGCCGCATGCCTCTAGTGTAGCCTTTACCTTTGTGACAAATAATGTATTAATTTTTACTCCCACCTACAACGAGATTGGCAGTATTGAAAGATGGATAAATGAAGTAATTTCACAAGGCTTTCCGAATATTCTTATCGTAGATGATAATTCCATTGATGGAACTACTGAACTTTTGACACTAAAGTCTCAGGAAGTAAGACAGATAGAGTTAAGAATCAGAGCTTCTAAAAGTGGGATTGGTTCTGCGCATCTACTTGCTTTAGAGGTAGCCTTTGAAAAAGGCTTTGACTATTTGATTACACTTGATGCAGATTTATCCCACAACCCTAGAGACATTCCCCGATTTATTGAAGCAGTGAAGTCAGCTAATTATGTTGTTGGAACCAGAAGCCGGGGGGGGCGTACTGAACTAGCAGGAGTTAGGTTGATTCTCTCTAGAGGAGCAAATTTAGTTTGTCGGGTTATGTTGCCAACAGGGCTATCGGAGTACACCACTGCTTATCGCTGCTATGATAGAAAAGCAATGGAGTTCTTAATAAAGAATCCACCAAAAGATGAGGGATATTCCTTTTTCATAGAAGCAACGGATCTTATTTATCGCAGTGGATTAAAAATCGCGGAAATCCCAATAATTTTTCTTGATCGAATGCAGGGCGAATCTAAAATTCCAAGTTTTCAAGTCTTTAGAAGCGCAATAAAGATAATAAGATTGTGTTTAGGTAGAATTAAGTGGCGTCTATTAGGAGGTAGGAAATTACAACTCTGAAGCAACAGTTTCTTAAGCAACGCAATTTAACCGTTTATGTTCTGGTTTGCCTCGGCGTCTTACACATAGCTTCCATCTTCCTGGATTTACCACCACTGATTGGTAATTGGGAGAATAAAGCCTGGACAATAATTAATTTTGAGCTAAAAGATAATTACTATCCTCCTGGCGCAGCTATAGCCTTAATTCCATTTCTTTGGGCGGGTCCAGAATTTTGGCTAGCTATTTACTTCTACTACGCTCTCAGTTCAGCTGTCTATTTCAAGTTATGTCAATTCATAACATCAACCAAACTTAGATCAATTGCACTTATAGCATTGCCCGCAAACTCTTACCTAACCTGGCTCTGTTTAACTTCCGCTGATCAAGTAATTGAATTACTAACACTACTACTTTTTGGTTATAGCGCTGCGAAGTCTAGATTTAAACTAGCACTTTTTTCCGGGTTCCTATTGTGTTTTACAAGGCCAGCCTATTGGTTTGGGTACTTAATTATCATGTATTTAATGGGAAGGCAAAGGAGCGTGGGAGAGAGAAAAGTTAGACAAATAGCCCAGAGGGGTGCAGCTTTATGGGTCCTAATTGGAGTCCTTTCGTTTAATCAATTAGTATTTAATTCACCAAATTTATCGACATCAAGTTCAACCACACTATTTTATTCACATCAGAAATTCCATTACTTATCGTTACCCAAGTTCGACATGGATGTCTTCTTAACTAATGGCAAGAGTACGAGTGCGGAAAGTGTCTTACTTAATAAGAATGAACTCAAATTTATTGCTGATTCAACAGTAAGGGCTTCTCTGCTGTCTGTATTAGAAAATCCTCAACGCTTTGTTTTTGCAGAAATCCAGAAAGTAGACTCATATTTTTTCCCCATACAAAAAGTTCCAAATCTTCCTGGACAATATGAACTTGCGTCAGATGAGAAAAGTATTCTCATTGGAGAGGAGCGCTTAACATGGTCCCTTACAATTGGATATTTAACATTCGCAGTTTATCGAGCATTTTGGATGCTGTTGTTTGCAGGAACACTTGTCTGGCTTGCCCTATTGCTTTATTCTAGATCTAGATTTACTGAACCTGAGAGGTATCTGCTTATACCTTTTGCTGCAGGGGTCCTCCCTGGCCTTTTGTATTATGTGGAGACGCGTTTCAAAATTTGTGCAGAATTATTAGCTGTGCCATTGCACCTAATTGCTCTGCAGAATTTGCGACAACTGGGCAAATCCTCGTCATTTAAAAACACTTTATCCTTATCATTCCGTAGAATAAATTAGCAACATGGCTCGATACCAGGCTTTGGTCAACGATGAAATTTAAGGTAGCAATCATTGGTGCTGGACCATCTGGGTATTTCGTGGCGCAAGCCCTACAGAGCTTGCAGGATTCAAACACAGCTTTCTCTATTGACATGATTGAAAGACTTCCAACTCCTTGGGGTTTAGTGCGGAGTGGTGTAGCCCCAGATCACCAGAAGATCAAAGGCGTTTCAAAGGTTTTTGAAAAAATTGCGGCCAATGAAGACTTTAGATTTTTTGGTAATGTTGAACTTGGCGTAGATATTTCATTAACAGAACTCGAAGAAATTTATGATGCGGTAGTTATAGCCTCAGGTTCAGCCGTGGGTAATAAGCTAGGAATTCCAGGAGAGGATTTAGCAAACTCAATTTCAGCAGCTGACTTTGTTCCTTGGTATAACTCACATCCTGATTTTAAGAATTTAGAGGTTGATTTAATGTGTAGAGAGGCTGTTGTGGTTGGTGCCGGAAATGTTGCAATTGATGTGGCTAGAATTCTGGCTATTGACCCAAAAGAGTTGGATTCCACCGACATCGCGCAATACGCTCTCGATCAACTCCAGGCATCAACTATTAGAAATGTTCACATATTTGGCAGACGAGGGGCCGAACACGCATCCTTTACAACACCAGAGTTACGCGATCTTCTAAAGCTCGAAAAAACTGATGTTCGTATTGATCAAAAAGCGATAGGTGAAGCTCAAAAAAGAGCCAGGGGCGCAGGCAGCACACCCAGAGAATTAATTGCAAACCTCGAAACAATGGCTACCATAGCTAGTGCTGAAAAAAAAGGAGCTGAACGGCAGCTTTTAATCCACTTTTTATTTACACCTATAGAGATAAGGGGGCACAATAAAGTTGAAGAAATAATCTTTAGTATCAATGAAGTTAAAGACGGAAGAGTTGTTCCAACAGGGAGAACTCAAACAGTAAAATGTGGGTTAGTAATTAGCGCAATTGGCTATCGATGCCTAGAAATTCCAGGCATTACCTATGAAGATGGAAGGATTAAGAACACGGGGGGACGTATCGGCCAAAGTAGCACATATGTTGTTGGTTGGGCAAAGCGAGGCCCTAATGGAGTGATAGGAACAAACAAGAGTGATTCAACAGAAGTTGCTAAGTCACTGATTTCCAACTTAAACTGTCCAAAGAATACGTTTGATATCATGGAGATTTTTAACTCTAAGAAAATTACTTTTGTTTCTCAGAAAGCGTGGGAGCGGATAAACACTACTGAAATTCTTGCAGGGATTCAACGTGGTAAACCTAGAGTAAAATTCTTTGAAAGATCAAAAATGTTAGAAGCGCGATAAAAATAGAAACTAGGCTTATATGGAAGCACGGAACTAGACCGCCCCTTGCAATAAGCACTAAATCTTCTCACCGGCATAGCACCAAAATTAGTCTCTAATTAAGGCTACATTTTTAAAACTTGAGATAATTAGTGCAAGTTTTCTGCCGTGGAAAAACATTACATATGCTTTCAGCGATGAGTATTGTCTCCCAAATGTAAAATAGGATGCCAGGGAGTAAATACTTAGAATTCGTAGCAAGCGAGAGGACTTTAAGTTAGCAGGTTTTCCCCGCGCTCCAATCAGACTGTCACTATTGCTTAATTTTACAAAGTTATTAGGAACGTAAAAAAACGAAATGGTATCAGCATAATATAAAGGATAGTCAGCCTGAAAACCATAGCTTTTAAATCCTCTTTTGATTTCATTCTTGATAATTGATTGCATAGCGGGTTTTGTCATGGCATAAGCTACGGTGCCAGTAGGTATACAGTAATTACGATTAGCGGCGCTTTTCGGTTTACTGGTATTTAAGGAGAGAATAGAGCCTGGATTAGAATAAAGTGAGAAAAGACTCGGTTGTTCCCAATTTAAAGAAAGAATTAGTTCTAAAAATAATTCCATGTCATTAATAAGAACATCATCCTCTAAAAATACAGCCAAAGAACATTTGCTGCTTAAACCTTTTCTCAACATCAGCGTATGTCCTAAAGTACAAGCATGTTCGCCACCTGATAGCGAGCGACCATAATAGAACTGAGATTTAACTGACTCTTCTTTTATATTAAGTGGCAACTGTTTAGAACCATCAAAGCCAAATACTATTTCCACATCTGCTCCGCAATCCTTTAGAGACGAGAACAGATGCTGTCCCCTAAAAAGACCTTTAACGCCTAAAATGAAGAATTTAATATTTAGTAAATTTGTTTCTGTCACTGTCTCTACCCAGCATGCTTATTTTCAAGATTAGTGCCTGTATGAGAGCGATTGTGGTCTATTGCAAGGAAGTAATTCAATACTATAAAAATTAAGATTATCCATTCCATACATCGCATGCTAGAGGCTGGGCCGCTATTCAGGCAAGTCTTTGATAAAATCAAGCTAGTCATAATTTATTGTGTGGCATTAATCGTGATTGTAGTTTGCAAAAAAGTGTTGCTCATAAATTAGGAGGTAAATGTGGCAAGGACAGAAAATCGACAACAATATTGTCTAATAAGGGAGGCAGCGCAAAGAGTTCTGGGCACAGACCTTCTTTTTGCGTCTAAAAAGCTTTAATTCCATTGTTCTGTTTTGATTACGATAAGCAGGCAATAAAATAGAGACTAGGCTTGCACTGCCTTATGCTTGTTTCGAAGTATACTTCTCAGTGTTCGCAGTTACTGTAATTGCGCCCGTAGCTCAACGGATAGAGCATCTGACTACGGATCAGAAGGTTTGGGGTTCGAATCCCTACGGGCGCGCTGACTGGACTATAAAGAGGAGCCTGAAGGTGCTTAGGAGAATTAACAAACAAAAAAATCTGCTCGTGACTTCTTTCATCTCCTTAACCCTAATCGGCCCCCTCCTGATGTTAAGTCTGATTTTTGAAATGCCAGGAATGAGCGATGTGGAGCCATATTACTTGACCTGGATGAAAGAGATGGAGTCTTTCGGGATTGTCGGTGCCTACAAACAAGAGGGTGGATTTGACCAGTACCCTCCATTAGTCGCAATTTCAGCTCACGCTTTTCGCCAAATTTTTGATATCTCATACTTGCTTGCGTGGAAGTTGGGAGGCTCACTATCTTTACTTTCTACGACTCTTATTTGTCATCAAATTACCAAGACAAAGTGGTTATCTCAAGCACCGATATTTTTTATGGGAATTCCCACAATTTTTTACGGCTATGCCGATATTCAATTTGCTCCTTTTTTATTTATATCTCTTAGTTTAATTTTAAAAGAAAAGCATTTTTACTCGGGAATCTCATTTGCATTGAGTTGCCTATTCAAGTGGCAACCGATAATCCTTTTCCCTGCAATTGTGATTTATATGTTCTTAAAAAAACTAAAAAAGCAATCTATTCTCTTTTCATTAGGGGCAGCATCAGTAGCAGTTCTTGTAGTTGTTACTTACGGTTGGTATAATCCTGCCAAATCACTTTGGCTTTCAAGTCTAAATCACTATTTTAGTGCTTGGGGACCAAATTTATACTGGATCGTTACAGGGTTACTTTCTACTTACTTTCCTCAATCACTACCAGGTTTAGGGATTTGGGGCGGTGGACCAGGCCCTGATGGATATTTTAGTTCACTCAAAGGGGATCCAAAGCAGGGATTATTCATTTTTGCAAAGATTGCCTTTTACTTTGTTTATCTACTGCAAATATCTTTGTATATTCTGAAAACGTCGGTTACAGAAATTAATATTTTGCGTCTCGCGACAGCTTCGGCCTTGGTTTACTGGCAATTCTCAACAGGCGTACACGCAAATCACATCTTTTTTTTGATGCCGCTAGCAATAGTCTTATCCTGGAAAGTTAAACGCTATTGGATGCCATTTTCGATGCTATTTATCCTTGTCAATTTAAACCTATATCGAGTTCTAGGCTACGATGGGGTGGGATCCGGTGCCTGGCCAGACGAGATTTCTGGAATCAATATTTCAATTCTTTTATCTCTTGCTGCTGTTGCTTTAACGTTCTATCTTATAAGTATCTTATTGAGGGATTCTATTAGTGATAAGTAGAAAGGGACCTAGAAATATGAAGGTGATGGTAACGGGAGTCGCAGGGCTACTGGGAAGCTTTCTTGCCGAGAAATTTATTGAATCGGGGAATCAAGTTGTGGGAGTTGATAGCTTAATAGGCGGATACGCAGATAACGTCCCCCCTGGTGTACTTTTCAAAAAAGCAGACACTGCCAATTTTGAATTAATGCTAGAGTTAATGGATGATATAGATGTATTGTTTCATGCAGCATGTACAGCATATGAAGGATTATCAATATTCTCTCCATCGATTGTGACGGCTAATACTTTTGGAAACTCCATACCTCTCTTCACGGCCGCAATTGCTAAAAGGGTAAAAAAGATCGTTTTTTGTTCATCTATGGCACGCTACGGTACTCAAGAGCAAACTCCATTTTCAGAAGATATGCAACCCAAGCCTCAGGATCCTTATGGTATTGCAAAACTTGCCTGCGAAGATACATTACGCGAACTTTGCACGACTCATGGTATTGAATACTCTATAGCTGTTCCTCATAACATAATTGGTCCAAGACAAAAGTATGATGATCCTTATCGTAACGTGGCTTCGATTATGGTTAATCTAATGCTTCAAGGACGCCAACCCATAATTTACGGCGATGGTAATCAAATTAGGTGTTTTTCCTTTGTTGGAGATGTAATTGAACCTCTCTTCAAAATGAGCTCAGAAGACTGCTTGTCGGGCGAAGTAATTAATGTAGGTCCCGATGAAAATCCAATAACAATTTTGGCTCTTGCAGAGTTAATTGCTTCCAGAATGAACTTTAACCTAGATCCTGTATTCTTACCTGACCGACCTCGTGAAGTAAAAATGGCAACATGTAGCGCGAATAAGGCTCGCAATTTGTTGCAGTATGAAACACGAACTACTCTTGAAGAGGGAGTAGATTCAATTATTGATTATGTTCAGAAACGCGGAGTAAGTCCATTTTCTTATCACCTTCCAATAGAGATAAATAACAACCTAACACCTGAGAGTTGGACAAGGAAATTATTTTGATTATGCATGATGGACAAAACCAAAATCATAGATTAGTTCAAGTTCTAATGCCAGCTTTGAATGAAGAGTTGTCTATAAGGGATGTTGTTGTATCGTATTTGTCTAACGCAAGTGTAGCGAGAGTAGTTTTAGTTGACAACAACTCGATAGACGAAACAGCTAATTTAGCAAAAGATTCAGGGGCATTCGTGATTTCTTGCTACTCTCCTGGATTTGGCGCAGCCTTAAAAACGGGAATTATGGATTGGTTAAAAAGCCATTCAGACTTGCCTCTATTAATCGTGGAAAGCGATGGCACTTTTGCGGCGGAAGATGTAAATAAATTTCTCGCATATTATGAAGATGCTGATGTCGTTGTCGGAAGTAGAACTTCAAGGTCGTTGATTTGGGATGGATCTTATATGCCTTTTTGGGTAAGAATAGGAAATTGGTTTGTTGCTAAAATGGCAGAATTCCTTTACAACGGCCCGTCACTGACAGACATTGGATGCACGGCAAAGCTAATTAAGCCCGGTAGCTTTAGAATAGAAGATATACGTCAGTTAACAGATAAGTCACATTTTAACGAGCAATTCATGGTTTGCCTCTTAGAGTCAAAATTGAAAATTATTGAAATCCCGGTGAATTATAAGCCCCGAATAGGTTTGTCAAAAATTACGGGCGGTAATACACTCACAACTTTGCGCCTAGGAATTCTAATGATTACCGACTTACTCTTATATCGACTAATGCGGATTCGGATTCGCTAAGTTATTTGCGGATTGAACCTGGTTAACTTTCCTACATTATTAGAACAGGCTGACTTGCTCACCTTTAGTGCAATGGTGTTATTAGTTGATTGCTTTAATTCTGTAAACCTAGTAAATAGTTTACTTGTGGTTCGAATCCCTATGGGCGTGCAAAACGCTAATTTACTCAACACTTTGTCTATTCCCTCCCTAAAAGTCCTAACTTGAACCTTAAAGGAAAACTTTGGGGAAACTAAAAAATAAGCGTCCATCGCGGAACCTACTCTTTCCAAAAAGGTTAAATTCCAACCAAAACATACAGCTAGTCATTAAGTCAACTACTAATACTTTGATTCCAGCAGTAACCTCAGTTAAGGGAATCATGTTATATCCTGACAATTTTATTGGTTCTCACAGATAAACGGATTTAATAATTCTGAATAAAGTGATGGCCGATAGGAGAGACATGTCAATAAAACCGTGAGGCTAAGTCTCTAAATTTAAGTATCCAAAATTTTAGAGGATGAAACAAATAGTCTGGAATACCGAAAATTCGAGAAGATAGGCGTCTATCAGAAATGCTAATAAATCTAAATTTAGCTTTCTTGACTTTAACTGATTCACTCCTTTCTCTAGTGAGTTGTCGCATATTTTTAAGGTCTAGAGAAAGTGGTACTCTTGTGTGAGTGGCTCGGTCATCAAAACCAATGTTTATGGCAAAATTGCGATTGAACATTATAGCTTTTCTGCCATGGTACCAATTTGAAAAATGCCATTGAAAGTCCCACGTGTCAACTTTTCTCTTACTTACTAGGGAAAATTTTCTCATCCAGAAATCGAAAGCACTCCTACCAATCTGGCTTCTAATATTGCGTGCTTGAATGGTCTGTTGAAATGAGTTTAAAAAAGGACCTATATTTTCGATATTTGTCTGCCATCTATCGCGCCAAGTAGCCCACCCCCAGATAAAAGGATAATTTGAATAGAAATAGGAAACACGAGAACCATAATTGCGAGCTAATTGATTACTTAAAGAAATCTGACCAATGGAATGATCAAGTTCGTATTTGTCTAACATAAACGCTGTAGTGTTCAAAGCGCCAGGTAAAAGCACAATGTCATCTTCGAGAATTAGACCACTTTCCCTATGAGAAAAGAACCAGCGAAGGGCACACCGTACCCCCTGTTTGCAGCCAAGATTTGATTTGTGTGCCTCCAATCGTAAGTCCTGAAGATTGCTAGAAGTAAAGTTTTCAACAACTTTTGAACATGAATCTGTCAGTTTTTTTTCTTTTTCATTTTTTGGCCCGTCAAGATGAACAAAGATCTCTACAGGGTATTCATTGGTTAGTATGGAAGAGATGCAAGATTCTAGTAAGTCAGGACGATTATAGCCGATAACTAGTACAGAAATCATGAGTTAGGGTGAGCCGCATTTATAAAGCGCGTCTTTCGTTGCGGCACGTAAAATGAACCGTCACTCACTTAATCCTCCGCAACAAATCTAGGGCTATGACCTTAAACAAAGAATAGTAGCGAAGGTGATAGTTTTTGCAGAATGCTTCTACAGCAAGCATCCTATTTAATTTGTGGTCTTGTCCTATGCAATAATTTGCATGAAATGCAATGGACGTCTTCAATTCATATTCATTTTTTTGTAAAAGTAAATGATAAATTCGGTGCCCTATGATAAATATAGTTGATGGAAGTGCATATAAATAAATCCTATTGTTTGATAATTCAAGCCATTTATTTATAGCTTTATCATCTGGTAAGTACGGATCCTCAATAAGTTGCTTTCGGTGAAACTCCATTAAACCTATTAGAGTTTTGAAGCCCGCGGAAGATTTCTTCCAAATCATGATCCCTGGGCAATAGTATTGACGGGAAACCGTTGAGTCATTTTGTAGCGCAAACAAACAATCCGATTGTAAGAAATCTCTCAAACTTTCACTTATATTCCGTGACCAATATACATCCAAATCGGTAAATACAACATAATTGCCCTGCTCTGATTCTGCAAAGCACTCTTTTATCACGACCCATTTAAGATACATGAGGCGAAAGAACTTATCAGAGCCAAAAATCTCGTAATTTAGATCAGAATCAAAGTCGTCTAAAACCCAAGAGTTCTGATCTTGAATCTCATGTAAACAAAATTTCCAAAAGTTATTTTGTACAAATTCCTCTATCCAAGATTTACCTTTTTGATCAACTAGAATGCAGACCTTGCTCGGATTTGTCAGAATTAAACTTCTTAGCGATAGTGCAGCAACTTCTCCTGGATCGCCTATGATAAGTGAGCAGAAGTGTGGATTTTCTGGGAACTCTACGATCATTAGGGTATATTACTCGAAGAATTAGGAGTGTGATGTGCTTAGAAAAGTTCTGGTTAAAGTTCGGGATTTCTTCTTGCCGCTCTTGTGGCGCCTAGTTAGGGACAATCTCTATATCAGAATTAAGGGTGCTCCAGATTTTCCTAATTCAGCAAGTTCCTCGAAATTAGCAATAGACTTAACTATACGGGGAATCAATGAAAGTCTTGAGGAGTTAATAGGAGTATTATTTGGCAAACCGAGGATAAGTAGCTTAGACGAAATCAAGCTCTGCGAAAAAGGAAAAGATATAAGTGCTCAGTTTGTGTCTCTGTTTTCAAAAAATGGTAGCGACAAATCAACAACTCACTCATATCATCACGTGTATGCCAGTCTCATCTGCAATAGCAAAACTCCGATTAGGTCAATACTAGAGATTGGAATTGGCACCAATAA
>Ga0172376_10007405_pt1 | contig 11692 bp, 12 predicted proteins | sample Lak35m_FD_121114 | JGI IMG/M metagenome (GOLD analysis project Ga0172376, IMG submission 121114) | Freshwater microbial communities from Kabuno Bay, South-Kivu, Congo - kab_092012_35m | ecosystem: Environmental > Aquatic > Freshwater > Lake | place: Democratic Republic of the Congo: South-Kivu...
CACACCAGCAACCGCAACGGGTACCAGCGCTCGGGTTGATGCAAAGCGGCCGCGCCCAGGTAGGCGTTGGAGGGCGGCGCGCTGCCCAGGTCCAGCATCGGCAAGCTCAGCGCGGCACCACAGTGGCGGCAACGCATGGTGGGCCGTGGCGACGAGTCCATCACAAACGAACCCCTTCAAACTCACCGTCCAAGGGCTTCATCGCGAAGTCACGGGCCGAACGCTCGGTCACGTCCAGCGGCCAGGCGATGGCCAGGGACTTGTCCAGCGCATTGAGCCCACCTTCGGCGTCTGGCGCGTACGCTGCCGAATGGCAGTACAGCAGATCGACGTCATCACTCAGGCTCTGAAATCCGTGGGCGAAGCCGGGTGGAATCAGCAACGCGGTGGCGTTATCGGCCGAAAGCTCCTGCGCGTGCCAACGCAAAAAAGTGGGTGAACCAGCCCGCACATCCACCGCCACGTCCCACACCGCACCGCGCAGGCAGCTCACGAGTTTGGCTTCGGCATGCGGTGGATACTGAAAGTGCAGGCCACGCAGCGTGCCGCGCAACGCCGTGTGGCTGTGATTGACTTGCGCAATCGGTTCTAGCCAGCCGATGCGGGCCAGTTCCTGATGGCAAAACAGACGCGACAAATAGCCCCGGGCGTCGCCCAGGCGTTGGCGTTGCACACGGTACAGCCCGTCCAACGGCAACGCCTCAACCGAAAAACGTGGCGCCACAACATCCTGACTCATGACGTAAACGCCTCCAGATCCGCCAGGCAGAGCGTGCGCGCATCGGCACCGCTGTGCAGGGCCCGATACCACGCCATGGTGCGCGCCACCGCTTGCGCCAGACTCCAGCGCGGCTGCACGCCCAACACACGGCGGGTGTGCGAAGCGTCCAGCGCCAGCGCGTCGGCTTCATGCCAGCCTTGCGCATCGCCTTCTATGCGGAACGCCCCCGCCCCATACGCGGCCCGCGCCAGCTCAACCACCTGCTGCACGCTGGCCTCCGCGTCACTCTCCGGCCCAAAGTTGTAGGCCCCAGCCAATTCGGGCTGCACCCACAGGCGCTGCGCCAGCACCAGATATCCGGCCAGCGGCTCCAGCACGTGTTGCCAGGGCCGGGTGGCGTGCGGGGCGCGAATCACCACCGGCTGCTCGGCCTGCCAGGCGCGCACAACATCCGGGATGAGACGCTCGGCCGACCAGTCGCCACCACCGATCACGTTGCCCGCGCGCGCACTGGCCAGCGCCACGCCTTGCGCGGCCAGCCACGAATCGCGGTAGCTTGCGATCACCAGTTCGCAAGCCGCTTTGCTGGCGCTGTAGGGGTCGTGCCCGCCCAGTGGGTCGCCTTCCTGATATGGGCGCGGCGGCACCAAGGGCCGATAGACCTTGTCGGTGGTGATCATCACCGCCACCCGCACACTGGGCAGATCCCGCAGCGCATCGAGCACATGCGCGGTGCCCATGACGTTGGTGGCGTAGGTATCCAACGGATGGCGGTAGCTCTCCCTTACCAGCGGTTGCGCGGCCAGATGGAACACCACTTCAGGCTGACTGGCGCGCAGCGCAGACGCTACCTCTTGCGCTTGACGCAGATCGACAAACCGGCTGTCCATGCCCTGGTCGACGCGGGCTGTACTAAACAAATTGGGCTCTGTGGCTGGCGGCAGGGCCAGGGCGCTGACCTGCGCGCCCATGCGTTGCAGCCACAGGGCTAACCAGCCGCCTTTGAAGCCGGTGTGGCCCGTCAGGAACACCCTTTTACCGGCCCAGAACGACGCGTCGGGCTGCATCACCAGATCTTCCAGGGGGCCCGGCCTGATTGCCACAGGTCTTCCAGCAGATTTTTCTCGCGCAGGGTGTCCATGGGCTGCCAGAAGCCGGTGTGCTGCCATGCCATGAGCTGGCCGTCTTGCGCCAAGCTGGTCAGGGGATCCAACTCCCACGGCATGTCGTCGCCAGTAACGCGGTCGATGACGCGCGGGTCGAGCACAAAAAAGCCACCGTTGATCAGGCCACCTTCGCCTGGGGGCTTTTCCGCAAAACGATTGACCTGCCCGGCTTCGATTTCAAGGGCACCATAGCGTCCGGGCGGACGCACCGCCGTCACCGTGGCCAGCTTGCCGTGTTGCCGGTGAAAGCGGATCGACGCTGCAATATCCACGTCGCTGACGCCGTCGCCATAGGTAAAACAGAATGCCGATTCGTCCTTGACGTAATCGCGCACACGGCGCAAACGCCCACCGGTCAACGTGTCTTCACCGGTATCGACCAGCGTTACGCGCCAAGGTTCGGCATGGCGTTCGTGCACTTCCATGCGGTGCTCGGTCATGTCGAACGTGACGTCGGACATGTGCAGGAAGTAGTTGGCAAAGTATTCCTTGATAACGTAGCCGCGGTAGCCGCAGCAGATCACAAAGTCGTTCACCCCGTGCGCCGAATACATCTTCAGGATGTGCCACAGAACCGGCTTGCCGCCAATTTCGATCATCGGCTTGGGCTTGAGCAGGGTTTCTTCAGAGATGCGGGTCCCCAGACCGCCCGCCAGGATGACGGCTTTCATGAGCACAAACAGCTAGTTCGAGACATGCACGCACTATAGAGCTATCGCGGGTCAGCCCAGCGCGCCAACAAGGCTTTGATTGAGGTGCTTTTCAGCGGTTCATGGCTGCCTGGAATGTCCACCCGGTCGGCCGCTGTACGGCAACCTTGCCTTGTGCAATGCATGGAATGCCTTTCGCGCACATACTTCTTGGCCTGAATTCTTCATCGCCATTGACCCGCAGCCTGTCAGATTTTTTCTGACAAGGTCCGGAACGAACACTGACTCATCGTTCAGTCAAACACCGATTCAAGTTTTCAAACCCCCTCTCCAGAATCGACCTCAAGCCAGTGAACGCGGCAAAAAAGCCGCAAACACCATCCATTTGTCTGACGGTCATTTCCGGAGCCCCTCATGAACGACGATCAACTTTCGCAAGAAATTCGCGACGCCAACCTCACCTACCTGATGCTGGCACAAAACGTCATCCGCAAAGACAAGGCCGAGGCCCTTTTCCGGCTCGGCATTTCGGAGGAGTCGGCCGACCTGATTGCCATGTTGTCGCCGGCGCAAATCCTCAAGATCGCCGCCAGCCCGATGCTGTTGTGCCGTTTCCGCGTGGACGACGACATGGTGTGGGGCCTGCTGACCAACCACACGCCATCCAAGGTGGACAACGACGCCACCACCCGCTTGCACGCCAGCATTCTGATGGCAGGCCAGTACGCTCAGGCACTCTAAGGGACACGCCATGGCCACCACCTCCACCAAAAGCGTGCTGCACGATTCGCGGCAGGTTGAGCGCGCCGTGGCGCTGATTCAGCTCGGCGCCCGGCTGCAAGTGCTGGAAAGCGAAACCACCCTGTCGTACGAGCGCCTGCTGCGCCTGTACAAAGAGGTAGCGGGCAAATCACCCTCCAAGGGGCAATTGCCGTTTTCCACCGACTGGTTCCTGACCTGGCAGCCCAACATTCACGCCTCGCTGTTCTTCAACACCTTTGAATACCTCACCAAGGTCAGCGCACTGGATGACATCGATGCGCTGATGAAGGCGTATCGACTCTATCTGGAGCAGTTGCGCAGCTGCGGGCTGGAGCCGCAACTGAGCATCACCCGCGACTGGCGCCTGGTGAAGTTCGTCAACCATCACATGCTGGCGCTGACCCGCTGCAGCAAGTGCGGCGGTCACTTCATCACCGAGCCGTATGAAAACGCACGCCACTTCGAATGTGGCCTGTGCACCCCGCCGGCACGCGCTGGCAAGGGCGCGGCGGCCGGTGGCATTCTGTTGCATTGAGCGCAGCGCCTGCAAAGTGCACTGTTGCAGTGACGGCACTTCCCTTTAAACTACGTCACCATGTTTGTCCTAGTTGGCTGGCTCGTCGTGATTGTGTGCGTCTTTGGCGTATTCATCTTTCACGGCGGCAACATCATGGTGGTGCTGAAAGCGCTGCCGTTCGAGTTGATCACCATTGGCGGAGCCACCGTTGGCGCGTTCGTGGCCAACAATCAGATGAAGGTGATCAAGGCCAGCCTCAAGGGCTTGGGTGCCTGTTTCAAGGGCAGCAAGTACACCAAGGCGCGCTACATGGACCTGCTGGCGCTGCTGTACGACATCTTGCAGAAGGCGCGCAAAGAAGGCCTGATGGCGATTGAAAAAGACGTGGAAGACCCGCATTCGTCCGAGATTTTCAAGAAGCACGGCGCCGTCGGCAGCGATCACCATGTGGTCGAGTTCATCACCGACTACCTGCGCATGATGGTCTCGGGCAACCTCAACGCACATGAAATCGAATCGTTGATGGACAGCGAAATCGACACCCATCACGCTGAAGAACACGCCGCCGTGGCCGCGTTGCAACGCGTGGCCGGTGGCCTGCCCGCGTTTGGTATCGTGGCCGCCGTGCTGGGGGTGGTCAACACCATGGGATCGGTGGGGCAACCTCCGGCGGTGCTGGGCGGCATGGTGGGCTCAGCGCTGGTCGGCACCTTCCTGGGGATCTTGTTGTCATACGCGTTTGCCGAACCGCTGGCCGGTTTGCTGGAACAAAAGGTGGAAGAAGCCGGCAAGGAATTGCAATGCATCAAGACCACCTTGCTGGCCAGCATGCAGGGCTACAACCCGTCCACCGCCATTGAATTCGGCCGCAAAGTGCTGTACTCCACCGAACGCCCCAGCTTTGGCGAGCTGGAAGCCTTCGTGAAGAAGAAATAAGCCCACCGCCCACGCGAGGCGCGCCACCATGGCTACCGAAGGCAAAAAACTCCAGCCCATCATCATCAAGCGGGTCAAAAAGGGCGGCCACGGCGCCCATGGCGGCGCCTGGAAGATTGCTTACGCCGACTTCGTGACCGCCATGATGGCGTTCTTTCTGCTGATGTGGTTGCTGGGCAGTACTTCCGAAGGCGACAAAAAAGGGCTGTCAGACTATTTTCAGTCGCCGCTGAAAGTCGCCATGCAAGGCGGCAGCGGCGCCGGCGCCAGCCAGAGCCTGCTTAACGGCGGCGGCAACGATCTGACGCAGAGCGCCGGCCAGGCCAAACGCGGCGATGGTGCCGACGCCCGAGCCCGCAAAATGTCGGGTGACAAAGACAAGGTGGAGCGCGCCAAGCGCGACGCGCAAAAACTCTCCGAGCTCAGCGCCAAGATCAGCGGCATCATCTCGGGCACGCCCAAACTGGCCGAATTCAGCGACCAGATCAAGCTCACCCTGACGCCCGACGGCCTGCAAATCCAGATCGTGGACGACCAGAAGCGCCCCATGTTCGACAGCGGCAGCGCCAGCGTCAAACCCTATATGCGCGAGATTCTGCAACTCATCGGTAGCGCGCTGATTGACGTGGACAACAAGGTCAGCCTGGACGGCCATACCGACCAGACGCCTTACGGCAGCGGCGTGCGTGGCTACAGCAACTGGGAACTGTCGGCCGACCGTGCCAATTCCACCCGGCGCGAGCTGGTGGCTGCTGGCCTGCCAGACGACAAGGTGGCGCGCGTGATGGGGCTGGCCTCCAGCGTACTGCTGGATGCGCAAAACCCGCGCAGCCCGGCCAACCGTAGAATCAGCATCACCATCCTGACCCGTGAAGCCGAGGAGCGGCTGCTGGGCCCCCGACCGGCTGAAACCCCGCAGTAACTGCGTTGCGGGCAAAATCTTCAATGAACCGAAAAATAACCCCTGTGAGCGCCCTGGAAAGGCTGAGTTATGGCCAATGAACTGAAATTTCTGGTGGTGGACGATTTCTCCACCATGCGCCGCATCGTGCGCAATCTGCTCAAGGAAATCGGCTACGCCGAGGTCGACGAGGCCGAAGACGGCGTGGCGGCGCTGAACAAGCTGCGCAACAGCAACTTCGACTTTGTGGTCAGCGACATCAACATGCCCAACATGAACGGGTTTCAGTTGTTGCAAGAGATCAAGAAGGACGAAAAACTCAAGCACCTGCCGGTGCTGATGGTCACGGCCGAGGCCCGCAAGGAAGACATCGTGATGGCCGCGCAGCAAGGGGCGGCGGGCTACATCGTCAAGCCCTTCACCAAAGCCACGCTGGAAGACAAGGTCAACCTCATCCTGACCAAGCTGGGGTTGAAGAAATGACCAACAGCCATGCCAGCCACACCCCACCCGCCGAACGCTCGCACGACGTTCACCAACGCATCGGGCTGCTGACGCGCCAGTTGCACGACGCGCTGTCCGGCTTGGGCCTGGCCGAAAAAGTTAAAGCCTGGGCCGGCGAACTGCCCGACGCCAAAGACCGCCTGTCCTACATTGCCCGGCTGACTGGGGAAGCGGCGGAAAAGGTGCTCAACAACGTCGATCTGGCCAAGCAGCACCAGGACCACATTGCCGCCGAAACCCGGCGCATCGGCGCCTTGATCGTCAAGGACCCGGTGGCCGCAGTGGCCAAAGGCCATGTGATGAACTTCATCCACGACGTGGAACAGGTCACCAAGGAAGTGGACACCAACCTGACCAACATCATGATGGCGCAGGACTTCCACGACCTCACCGGTCAGGTGATCGCCAAGGTGGTCAATCTGGCCGCCGGCATCGAGGCGCAACTGGTCGAACTGCTGGTGATTACCGCCCCGGCCGAAACCGCGGACGTCCCCGCTGACAGCCCGCCCGCCAAAGCGGCGCAAGAGCCCGTGCTGCAGGGCCCGGTGGTCAAGCCTGAAGGTAATCCGGACGTGGTGAAAAGCCAGTCCGAAGTGGACGACCTGCTGGCCAGTCTGGGTTTCTGACCCGAGTCCAAAACCCGTGTGCAAATAAACGGGAAATCGCCCCGTTTATTGCCCTTTAGCTGGGCAGACCGGCGCAGACAATGGGACGAACACCTTGTGTTTGTCCCGTATGGAATCCAGCAGTCAAGACCGCAACTTACCCGCCTCGCAGCGCAAGCTCAAGAAGGCTCGCGACGACGGCCAAGTCGCGCGTTCGCGTGATCTGGCCAACCTGGCCGTGGTGGGCGGCGGCGCCGCGACCCTGCTGGTGCTGGCTCCCTGGATGTTCGATCACCTGCGCGCCCAGATGGGACGCCAGTTGCGCTTTGATGCGCACCTGCTGCAAGACCCGCTGGTCATGCTGCACCGCCTGGGAGACATGACCGCAGCAGGCTTGGGCTCCAGCGTGGTGCTGGCGCTGGTGATTGCCTTGCTGGCGGTGGTTGGCACCGTGGCCACTGGCGGCTGGGTGCTCAGCGTCAAACCGATCATTCCGGACCTGAGCCGGCTCAACCCCATCAGTGGGTTCGGGCGCCTGTTTTCCAAAGAGAAATTCACTGAAGTGCTCAAGATGAGCTTCATCGCGGCCATGCTGCTGTGGATCGGCTTCGGCTACCTCTCCTCCGGCATGGACACACTGGGTGCGCTGGTGCGCCAGCCGTCGGCACAAGCGGTGGGGCTGCTGGCCGACTGGGTGGTGCAAGGCATGGCGCTGATGCTGCTGGTGCTGCTGGTGGTGGCCATGGTGGACGTACCGCTGCAGAACTTCCTGCACAAATCGCGCATGAAGATGTCGCACCAGGAAATGCGGCAGGAAAACAAGGAGTCCGAAGGCAACCCGCAGATGAAAGGCCGCTTGCGCCAGCGCCAGCGCGACATTGCCTTGGGCAACAGCGTGCGCGCGGTACCCAAGGCCGACTTCGTGCTGATGAACCCCACCCACTACGCAGTGGCGTTGCGCTATGACGACCAGGCCATGGCCGCGCCGCGCGTGGTGGCCAAGGGCGCCGACCTGCTGGCCTTCAAGATCCGCGACCTGGCCAAGGAATACGACGTGCCGGTGCTGCAATCGCCCGTGCTGGCACGCGCGCTGTATGCGCATGCCGAGCTCGACCGCGACATTCCCACCAGCCTGTACACGGCGGTGGCCCAGGTGCTGGCCTATGTGTACCGCCTGAAGGCTGCCCTGCGCGGCGACGGCCCGATGCCGCCAGACGCCCCCACCCCCTTTGTGCCACCTGAGCTCGACCCGCAGTCGGACGTGCTGGCGGCTGCCGTATGAACCTGATCCCACCCGCTCTGCGCGCCTGGCTGGGCCACAACGGCGCCCTGCTGCAAGGCGCTGCTGCACCGCTCTTGGTGGTGGCGATTCTGGCCATGATGGTGTTGCCGCTGCCGCCCTGGCTGCTGGACACCTTCTTCACCTTCAACATCGCCATTGCGCTGATGGTGATGATGGTGGCGGCGTACATGCTCAAGCCGCTGGACTTTGCCGCCTTCCCCACCGTGCTGCTGCTGACCACCATGTTGCGCCTGTCGCTCAACGTCGCCTCCACCCGGGTGGTGCTGATGGAGGGCCACACCGGGCCGGACGCGGCCGGTGCGGTCATCGAAGCCTTCGGTCACTTCCTGATTGGTGGCAATTTCGCCGTCGGGCTGATCGTGTTCTCGATTCTGGTGGTGATCAACTTCGTTGTGGTCACCAAGGGGGCCGAGCGCATTGCCGAGGTGTCGGCGCGCTTTGCCCTGGACGCCATGCCCGGCAAGCAGATGGCGGTGGACGCCGATCTCAACGCTGGACTCATTAACGAAGCCGAGGCCAAGCGCCGCCGCGCCGAAGTGGGCGAAGAGGCCGACTTCTTCGGATCCATGGACGGCGCCTCCAAATTTGTGCGCGGGGACGCCATTGCCGGCATTTTGATCCTGCTGATCAACATCTTTGGCGGCTTTACGGTAGGCGTGTTGCAGCACGGCTTGAGCGCCTCGCAGGCGGCCGACAGCTACATCCTGCTGGCCGTGGGCGATGCGCTGGTGGCGCAAATTCCGGGTCTGCTGATTTCGGTGGCTGCGGCCATGGTGGTGTCGCGCGTGGGCAAGGAACGCGACCTGGGGCACCAGATCGTCAGCCAGATGTTCATCTCGCCGCGCGTGATGGGCATCACCGCCACCATCATGGGCATTCTGGGGGTGATTCCGGGCATGCCGCACACCGTGTTTCTGGGCATTGCGATGGTGCTGGGTTACGGCGCCTGGCTGCTGGCGCACCAACCGCCACCGGCACCGCCCGAGGTCGCCCCCGCACCCGTGGCCGGCGACGGCGAAGCCAGCTGGGACGACCTGCAGCCGGTGGACCAGCTCGGGCTGGAGCTGGGCTACCGCCTGATCACGCTGGTGGACAAAAACCGCCAGGGCGACCTGCTCACGCGCATCAAGGGCGTGCGGCGCAAGTTTGCGCAAGAGGTGGGTTTTCTGCCGCCGCCGGTGCACGTGCGCGACAACCTGGAGCTCAAACCCAGCGCCTATCGCATCACGCTGCGTGGTGTGATCGTGGGCGAGGGCGAAGCGTTCCCGGGTCAGTTTCTGGCCATCAACCCGGGCGGCATCACCACCCCGCTGATCGGCACCCCCACCACCGACCCGGCCTTTGGCTTGCCGGCGCACTGGATCGACAAGGAGCAGCGCGAAGCCGCGCAGATGGCCGGCTTCACCGTGGTCGATTCGGAAACCGTGATGGCCACGCATCTCTCGCATCTGATGCAGGTGCAGGCGGCCAAACTGCTCAGCCGCACCGAGACGCAACAACTGGTGGACCATGTGAGCAAACAGGCGCCCAAGCTGATCGAGGAAGTGGTACCCAAGATGGTCTCGCTGGCGGTGTTCCAGAAAGTGCTGCAACTGCTGCTGGAAGAGTCGGTGCACATCCGCGACATCCGCACCATCATCGAATCGATTGCCGAACACGCCGTGACCACCACCGATCCGGCCGAGTTGGCGCGGCGCGTGCGGGTGGCGCTGTCACCGGCCATCGTGCAGCAGATTTACGGCCCGGTGCGCGAACTCAACGTGATCGCCATCGACCCCTCACTGGAACGCCTGTTGGTGCAGGCGCTGGGCAGCCCGAGTGGTCAGGCGCTGGACCCGGGCGTGGCCGACATCCTGACACGCAAAGCCTCCGAAGTGGCCCTCAAGCAGGAAGAGATCGGCATTCCGGCCTGCCTGCTGGTGCCCGACGCCATCCGCTCGTCCATCGCGCGGTTGGTGCGCCGGGTGGCGCCGCGCCTGCAAGTGCTGGCGCACAGCGAAATCCCTGATTCCCACACCATTCGTATCGGCCCCATTCTCAAAGGTGCAGCCTCATGAACATCCAACGATTTACCGCCCCCACCGCGCGCGAAGCGCTGTTCAAAGCCCGCATGGCCTTTGGCGACGGCACGCTGATCTTGTCCAACCGCCCCACCGCCCACGGGGTCGAAGTGGTGGCCACCGGGGAAGACTCCCTGAGCGCGCTGGACCACGCCAACCCCCGGGCGTCCACCGCGCCGCAGGCGTCAGCGCAGCGCCTGCCCAGTGCAGCGCGCGCCAACCCCGACAGCGCCGTGCTCGACGACGCCAACCAGCTGGCCATGAGCACGCTGTCGTTCCAGGACTATGTGCGCGAGCGCATGCTGCGCCGTCGCCAGGAGAACCGTTTGCATCCCGCCGACACCCCGTCAGCCCCCGCACCGCGCCCGGCGCAAACCGGCTCGGCCCTGGCTGCACGCCCGGCTTCCTTCACCGCGCCCTCTACTGCCCTGGCTACCAGCCCCCAGGAGGCGCCCAGCGGCCCGCTGACGATCACCACGCCCGCCATGGGCAGTGCGCCGCAGAGCATCGTCACCGAGCTGCAAGCCATGAAGAACCTGATCGAAGACCGCTTCAACGCCCTGGCCTGGCTGGGTCAGGCGCGCCAAAGCCCGTTGCAGTCGAACCTGATGCTCAAGTTGATTCGCTGCGGCTACTCGCCCAACCTGGCGCGCAGCGTGCTGGAACACCTGCCCGGCGAGCTGGACGCCGCCGCGTCGGTGCGTTGGGTGATCGACGCCCTGACAAACAACCTGCGCAGCGACACCGACAGCCTGCCGCTGCACGAAGAAGGCGGCATCTACGCGTTGATCGGTGCCACCGGCGTCGGCAAGACCACCACGGCGGCCAAGCTGGCCGGGCTGTGCGCGCGCCAGTACGGCGCCGCCAGCGTGGGCCTGATCACGCTCGACAGTTACCGGGTCGGCGCCCACGAGCAATTGCGCGCCTACGGGCGCATGTTGGGGGTGGTGGCGCACCAAGCCCACGATCGCGCCGCCCTGCAGGATCTGCTGGGGTTGCTGGCCGGCAAAAAGATGGTGCTGATCGACACCACCGGGGTCTCGCCGCACGACCCCCGGCGCAGCGACATGCTGGGCATGCTGGAGGTCCAGGGGATCAAGCGGCTGATGGTGCTCAACGCCGGCGGGCATGGCGACACCCTGGAAGACATGGTGGGCGCCTTCTCGCGCGGTCAAGGGCAGCAGACGGTGCTGTCCAAGATCGACGAAGCCTCCAAGATCGGCCCGGCACTGGACACCGCCATTCGCCACCAGCTCATGCTGCGCGGCGTCACCACCGGACAGAAGGTGCCCGAAGATTGGGAACGCGCCAGCCCGGCCCGCCTGGTGGCACTGTCGATGCGCTCGGTCAACCAATCGGCGTTCGACCCCAAGTCGGCCGACCTGGGCTTCTTCTTTGCCCAGGCGGGTACCGGCTCCGTGGCGGGGCAGTGGCATGCCTGAACCTTGCCTGCATCAGGCGGTTGGCCTGCAAACCCTGGCGTTGCAGCGCTCCCCGCGCTTGCTGGCGGTGGCCAGCCACGGCCAGCAACAGGGCGAACTGCCGCTGCTGTGGGGTCTGTGCCGCG
>Ga0172376_10007406_pt1 | contig 11692 bp, 8 predicted proteins | sample Lak35m_FD_121114 | JGI IMG/M metagenome (GOLD analysis project Ga0172376, IMG submission 121114) | Freshwater microbial communities from Kabuno Bay, South-Kivu, Congo - kab_092012_35m | ecosystem: Environmental > Aquatic > Freshwater > Lake | place: Democratic Republic of the Congo: South-Kivu...
GGGGACGAACGGGAGTAGCGGGTTTCCGGTTCGATTGGGGCATCAGTCTTCAGCCAGCATGACGATCGACGATGAAGACACTCCCATCACGCTGCATTACGCGACGAAGTTCGTCAGCGGTGACGGCAGCGATGTGACGGGCGATGGCTCGGCGGCGCATCCGTGGCACTCGTTGCAACACGCGGCGGACAACGTCGGTCCCGGCGACTATGTCATCGTGCAGCCCGGCAAGTACTGGGGCTTCAATCTGACGACCGATGGCAAGCCCGATGCGCGCATCACGTTTCATGCGATGCCCGGTGTCGAGATCGACGAAGCGTTCCCCGGTCAGCAAGACGGCATCAATCTCGAAGGCGCGGACTTCGTCACCATCGAAGGTTTTTACATCCATGACATGCCGCGCGCCGGACTGAGGTCGGTCAACAACGATGGCGTCATTCTGAGAGGTAATCATTCTGACCATAACGGCTACTGGGGCATCCTCACCGGTTGGTCGGAGAACATCATCGTCGAGAACAACATCACGACGGGTTCGCAGCGAGAGCACGGCATCTACATCAGCAACTCGGCGGACGGAGCGATCGTTCGCAACAACGTCTCGTCCGGGAATCGGGCGAGCGGCATTCAGTTCAACGCGGACCGCTACTTGCCGGGAGATGGCATCCACTCGAACAACCTTATTGAAGGCAACGTGATCTTCGAGAATGGTCGCGGCGGCGGTGCGGCTCTGAACTTCGACGGCGTGCAGGACAGCGTCATTCGCAACAACCTGCTCTATGACAATCACGCGACCGGCATCGTCTTGTATGTCGGCTTTGCGGCGGATGGTTCGAAGAACAACGTCGTCACCAACAACACCGTCGTGATGGCTGAGGATGCTCGTTGGGCGCTCCTCATGACGGATGGCAGCAGTGGTAACGTCGTGACGAACAACATCCTGCTCAACAAGAACCCGAACCGAGGCTCGATGACGGTTGAGGCCAATAGCCTGCCCGCCGTTTCCGACTTCAACATCGTGCAAGATCTCTTCCAGATGGACGGCTACAACGGCTCGTTCGCGAGCTGGCAGACGTTTGCGGGCGGAGCGGATGCGCATTCGATCGTCGTCAACATGGCGGATCCGCCGAGCGAGCTAGCGAAGTTGTTCGTTGATCCGGCTGGTGATGATTATCACTTGAAGGCCGGCGGCGCGGCGATTGATGCGGGCACTGCGACGAACGCGCCAGCTAACGACATCTTCCATCACGCTCGTCCGAGCGGCGCGGGCATCGACATCGGAGCCTACGAAGCCGGCACGTTCACGCCGTCGGTGCAGTTCGAGTCCTCGAACGTCATCGGCTACGAGTTCATCGGGATGGCCGAAGTCGCGATCACTCGCACGGGAGATACCGAAGGCACGCTGACTGTGACCGTGACTTCCTCAAACGGTTCGGCCAGCAGCGACGACTATCAAGCGGTCAACGAGACCGTCACGTTCAATCCGGGTGAGAGTCGCAAGACGATCCGCGTGTTCGTGACGGACGATGCGGCGATTGAATCGCCGGAGACGGTGAATTTGTCGCTGCAAGTTGTGGGGCATGATTCCATCGTGCCCGAGCACGTTGAAAACGTACTCCACGAAAATGCGACGCTGCACATCATCAGCGACGATGCTTGGCTGCCGGGTTCGTTCGAGTTCGATGCGAAGTCGGTCTCCGTCAACGAAGCCGACGGCACGGCGACGATCACCGTGAAGCGAGTCGGCGGCAGCAGCGGCGCGGCGTTCGTGTCCTTCACGACCGACACCTTCACGCCGCCGAGACAAGCGACTTGGATCAAGCGGCATACCGACTTGCTCTACCCGACGGACCGCGACACTCCGGCAACGGCGGGCGACGACTACCTGCCGACGATGGGCTTGCTCAACTTCGCGGATGGGCAGACCGAGCAGACCATCACGATCCCGCTGCTCAACGATGCTTGGTACGAAGGCGGCGAAGCGTTCGTTGTGACGCTCAGCAATCCGACGAACGGCACGAAGCTGGGCGCGAAGTCGTCGGTCAAAGTGCATGTCGACAGCGACGACGCAATGCAGCCCGGCAGTTTCGAGTTCGCGGCGGCGAGCTACACCGTCACCGAGGGCACGCCGTCGATCAACGTGACGATCAATCGGCTCAACGGCGGCAACGTCGAAGCGAGCGTGCGTCTCTACGACACCGGCGCGGGCAACGGTTCGACGACCGCGAGTGCTTGGGCCGGAAGCGACTACGCCTACTTGCCTGGCCTGCTGACGTTCGCTCCGGGCGAGATGTCAAAGACGCTCAGCATCCCGATCACGGACGACACAAGCACCGAGATCGACGAAGTCTTCTCGATTCAGCTTTATAGCCCGTCGAACGACGCGACGATCGGCTCTGTATCAAAAACTACCGTCACGATTCAGGACAACGAGTCGATGATCTCGTTCCAGTACCCGAATGGCGGATGGAATTATTCTGTCATGGAGAACGCGGGCTCGGTACCGGTGACCGTCGTGCGACAAGGCTCGCTGACGACGCCTGCTTCGGTTCGCATCAACACGTCCGAGTCGAGTGCTCTCGCGAGCGTCGACTTCGCGCCGGTCGATGTGACGTTGAACTTCGCGCCCGGCGAATTTTCAAAGGTCGTCAACATTCCGATCATCAACGACTCGTTGGTTGAGCCGACGGAATCGTTCTCGGTCAACATGTCGAACGTTGTGGGTGCGACTCAGGGAAGCTGGTCCGCATGGGCCAACATCCTCAACGACGACACCGCGGCCTCGCCCGGCAAGTTTGAACTGAGTGCCGCGAGCCTCTCGGTCGTCGAGAACGCCGGCAACTTGATCGTGACGGTGAATCGAGTCGGCGGCAGCGACGGAACGGTGAGCGTCCAATACCGAACGCTCGATGGCGCCTATGGCATGCCGAGCCATCAAACCGCATGGGCGGGCAGCGACTACTCGTCGAAGAGCGGCACCCTGACGTTCGCTCCCGGCGAGACCTCGAAGACGTTCGCCGTCCCGATCACCAACGACACGAGCGTCGAACAGTCCGAGTACTTCACGATCCAACTGCGCAACCCGGCAGGCGGAGCGACACTCGGCACGATCAGCAAGGCGGCAGTGACGATCCTCGAAGACGACAGCGCGATCGAGTTCGGTACTTCTAACTACACCGTCAACGAGAGCGCCGGCTATGTAACGATCACGCTCGTGCGAAAAGGCAGCGTTTCAGGAGCAGCAACGGTCGACCTCAACATCAGCGGCGGCAGCGCAACGGGCGGAGTGGATTTTATCCTACCGGCCAACAAGACCGTGACGTTCGCCGACGGACAAGCGACGAAGCAGATTCAGGTGCAGATCATCGACGACCTCTTCAAAGAGAACGACGAGATGTTCTATCTGTCCCTGACGAACGCCATCGGTTCAAAGCTCGGTAGCTCGCAATGGGGCAACGTGAAGGTCAGCGCGAACGACTGAAGAGTGAACTGACTTCTCGGAATGGCCCACACGGCTCGTGTTCTCTGTGAGATCTGTGATTCGAGATCTGCTCCTAAGCGACCACAGATTTCGCAGAGAACACGGATGGGAAAACCGAGTCCGAGCTCGTTGATCTTGAGTCGCGTCGTTGTTGCGGTTCTCAAGGAAGACAGATCTCTGAGTGAGATACTACGACGCAGTACATTCTAGCTGTTGGAGTACCTACCGTTGGCGGCCGTGAGTTGCTGACACGCTCGCGATCAGCGCTCGTTGAGCTCACTCAAGACACACACAACATCGCTTTCTTGGACGCCTTTAACGGTCTCGACATGCCCTAACTGCGAAGGCAGCACGAAGCGTAATTGACCACCGACAGTTTTTTTATCGAGACGCATTTTGTCGAGAATCTCGGCGTGCTCGAAACGACATGACGCCGGCAAACAAATGGGAAGACGAACGGCCCTTAGTAGTGCTTCTTGACGCGCGGTCACCGTCGGATCGATGCGTCCCATTCGCTCTGCCAGTCGACTGGCGTAATGCATGCCAATTGCGACTGCTTCACCATGCAGCAACTCGCCATAGCCAGCCAAGGCCTCAAAGGCGTGGGCAAAGGTATGTCCATAATTCAAGACGGCTCGCAGTCCGGTTCGTTCGTATTCGTCTTGCTCGACGACGTGGGCCTTCAGTTCGCAACTGCGGGCGATGACATGTCGCAGCACTCTAGAGTCACGGGCATTGAGTCCCGCGATATTTGATTCCAGGTACTGGAAAAACTCGGCATCGAGAATCACTCCATACTTAATGACCTCGGCTAATCCTGATCGGTATTCGCGGTCAGGGAGCGTCGTGAGCACGCTCGTATCAATGAAAACTCCCAGAGGTTGATAGAACGCGCCGATCATGTTCTTAGCAGCCGGATGATTAATGCCGACTTTTCCACCGACCGAACTATCCACGTCGGCTAGCAAAGTCGTTGGCACTTGGATGAACGGCACGCCACGGGTGTAGGACGCTGCTAAGAACCCGGCAAGATCCCCCATCACTCCGCCGCCCACCGCGATCACTGCGGTCATGCGGTCGGCTTTCAGAGAGACCATCTTGTCATAGAGGCTCTGCAAGACGGCGATCGACTTCGACGTTTCGCCCGAGGGTAATTCGATCCCATGTGCATCCCAGCCGGCTTGAGACGCGCTCTCGACGACTGTTCGCGCATGCTGCGCGACATTGATGTCGGTGACGACCAGCGCCTTACGCGCGCCGCTATGGGTAGGAAAACGTTGCGTGAACCACTCGTTGATCGACGTGCCAATCTCGGGCAGGCGATTGCTGGTAATCAAAATGTCATAGCTGCGTTCGAGCAGGTTGACATGCACTGTTAGATCTTGAGTCATCATCCCGCTGCCACCTGAATCACACTGGGAAGCACCCGTTTCATGACGTCTATGAGTTCACCTTGAATCACTGCGCCAGCGGCTTGCTTGTGTCCACCTCCATTGAATTGTTCGGCAACGCTCGCCACGTCGATACCCAATCGGCTGCGGAAGCTGACCTTCACGGCACCATTAAGTTGTTCGATGGCGATAAACGCAGCCTTCACGCCGGCGATCTTGAGGCACTCATTCACAAGATCTTCCGTGTCCGCCGGGACTGCATTTGTTTCACGGAAATCGCGCTGCGCGACGGACAAATAAGCCACCTTACCATCACCCTCAACGACGATGCGGCTGATGACTCGTCCGAATAGCCGCAAGCGAGCTTGCGTGTGTTGTTCATACAGTTGCGAGTACAGCGCGGCGGGTTCGACCCCGAGGTCAATTAACGCTCCGATAATGCGCATCGTGCGACCGGTCGTTGAGGGGAAGCGGAACCAACCCGTGTCAGTCGCGATCGCGCAATAGAGTGCCGTCGCTGTTTCGATCGACAACTTCACATTCAAGAATTCGGCCAGTTCAAAAATGAGCTCGCCGGTGGCCGCTGCGGTCGTGTCTTTCACGGTGACCGCGCCCAGATCATCAGAACTGACGTGATGATCGATGACGCCTTTTTTGGCGGACGTTGTTTTCAACACGTTGCCAATTTCTTGAAGCTGAGTCCACGCGCTCGTGTCGACGACGATGTGTGCGTCGGCGTCTTTCATTTCGTCGGCTGTGATGCCATCGCCCAGCTTGAGCACGCGCTTGGTCGGGTCGAGGAATCCTAAGTTCGGAGGCGGGGCTGACGGATTTACGATGCGTACCGACTTGCCGAGTGCCTGCAGGATATGAGCCAGTCCCAGCTCTGAGCCGATTGCGTCGGCATCTGGCCGGACATGACTTGAGAGCACGAACCGCTGATTACTGCGAATGAGTTCAACGAGCGGTTTCCAGTCGAGAGCCATCAGGTGCTTTCCAGCGAAAGTACTCAGCGGCCGCACCCGCGACGAAATCCATCGCGACAAGGTGAGCGACCGCCGAAGCGGGATGAGTTGTAAGCGTTCATCTCGCGGAGTGTGAGTCGACCGAGAGTTCTGAAGTCCTTGAACTTTCGGCGGGGGGATTCGTCACATCGATCTCGGTTTTAAGTCTCGAAAGCGCCGTTGACCCATTTCCGCAGCGAGCGCTATAAGCCCGCCCCCATCGCCAGAGAAGTCCGAGGGAGAGGCACTCGGCGAATTGGACTGCTGACGTATGAAGGGAATCATGCGATGAATGACAGGATGTCAAGCGAGTCGTCGACCGCTGTGATGAATTCGAATCCGAACCGCTCGAAGCCGTCTCGAAGATTCTTGATGGTGGGCGGCACCGTCGCGGCTTTGGTCGTCGGAGGACTCGGTGCTCAATGGTGGCGCGCCCAAACAGGTTCAGCGGCGGAGGGCACCGGGAAAGCGACCATCAAGCCAACGGCAGCCACCCCGGAAGCCGGTTCTGCGACAGCTCAGCCTAAACGCGAAGCGGCGGCCAAAGTCACGATGAATGGTCGCAGTATCTCCATTCCGCTCGACGAAGTCTTTCGTGAGTGCGCACTCCGTGTCGGCAACGATGTCATTGAGAGCATGATCAACCGTGCTGTGATTCAGCTTGCCTGCGAGCAAAATGGAGTGTTGATCACCGAAGCCGAAGTTGAACAAGAGATCGTGCGGATTTCCAAGCAGTTTGGTATCCCCACGGAATCGTGGATTGAGATGTTGCGGCAAGAACGCAACATCTCGCCAGAGCAATACAAGCGAGACGTGATTTGGCCGATGCTGGCGTTGAAGAAGCTCGCCGGTGAGAAGGCCGAAGTCACTGACAAGGATTTGCAAGAGGCGTTCGTGCGACATTATGGCGCTCGAGTCAAGTGTCGGATGATCATGCTCGAAAACCCACGTCGAGCGAACGAGGTGCTCTCTAAGGCCGAACTCAAGCCGGATGATTTTCCGCGCCTTGCCCGGGAATACTCGGTTGATCCCACAAGCCGCGCGATGGAAGGCAGCGTGCCGCCGATTGCTCGCTACTCAGGCAATCCAGAATTGGAGAAGGCTGCGTTCCGACTGAAGGAAGGCGAAGTCTCTGGCATCATTCAATTCGGCTTGAATCGTTATGTGATTCTGAAGTGCGAAGGCTTCACGGAGCAGAAGGTCAAAGATATCAGCGAAGTCAAAGATGTTCTTTACAAAGATCTCGTCGAAGAGAAGGTCCAGGAGTCGGTCGCGAAGCTGTTCGAGAACTTGAAGAAGGGTTCTCGCATCGACAACTTTTGGAATAACACCGTCAGCAACGAAGTGCGGCAGGTTTCTGGGACTCAAGCGGCCGGTGCTGAGAGGTCTGCTGTTCGACCAGCCAGCGGCGAGGTTCCCAGTAAGACGGGCACCTTCTCACCAACGGGCGGCACAAATCTGAAGAGCACCAGCCCGCTCGCTCAGCCGAGGCCGACAGGAGCCCTGAAGAAGTAATTGGAATCGTTCGGAACGGTCAAAAGAAACGGCCTCTACGCATGTTGCGGGGGCCGTTTTGTTTTTCTGCTAATGACTCGAACATGTTGACCAGCGATGCTGCGTTCCAACGATGTGACTCACATGCGGCAGTTGCAAAGTCCCCAATCACTTCGCGGCCACTTTGGTCAGACTTACGACTGAGGGGCGGGAACCTCGACACTGCCACCAATCGAAGGCTGTTCTTCGATCACAGGCGGATTGAGTTGCTCCTGCCATTGAGTGGTATTGTCATTGTTAGTTGGCTCTGCCGGCGGGTCGCCTCCCAAAATGGTGAGTGCGAGAAACATGGCTACCCCAAGCCCTGCCATCATGGCAAAGACGCTGACTTCGACTCCGTTCGAGCGGAGGAAGCCGCGATTATGAGTGGGCTGTTGGGATACAGAGACGGACATGGGGTGCTGCTCCTGGAGTGAGGCGAGAAGGCCTCGCGTCGTTAAGTCTGATTCGATCAATAAACTCCGGAAGATGCTCCTGATATGTATGCCAATTTTGAGGTTTAGAGAAAATGCGCCGTCCCTGTTCACGGCATGACCGATTAGCGCAACTGTACCGGTTGTAGGAGCTATTCTGATTTGGCAGTAACCGTGTCATGAGACCTGATTCTGCATTCTTGGCTCAACAATTCCTGTCGGATTACCAACCCGATTTCGAATGTTTGGCGGTGCCGATGTCGCGGCTCATTTGTCGGTGAAGAGTCCCGGTGATCCGCTCTGGACAGACGCCTCAAGATCTCGGGGAGTTGGCCACCTGTTTCCTCGCGGATGTGTCGCTTGGCATCGGCGGTCTCGTCTTTACGATCCCGCCCCCGCGCGTCGCTGATCGAGGCGATGTCGACTAACGCGGCGACCAAGTCGCCCTGTGCACCACTGATTGTCCGTGAATCGAGAAAGGGACTTATGAGACTCCCCATTGTGTTTGCTGCTTTGACTGCGCTCTTTTGGGGGATGTATGGCCCCGTCATTGGACTTGCTCGCTCTGCAGAAGGCGGCAATGCGTTCAAGCCGTACTTGTTGATCGGCGTGGCTTACTTAATTTGGGCCATCCTTGGTGGTGCGATAGGAATGAAGGCGACCGGAGCTCCGTTTGAGTTTAGTGGTCCTGGCGTCAAGTGGGGCTTTATCGGTGGGAGTCTGGGGGCGTTTGGAGCGTTGACGTTGACCTTGGCGATGTTCAGCTTTCCGACCGGAATGAAGCCGCGACCGGACATCGTCATGCCGATCGTCTTTGGTGGAGCCGTCTGCATCACAGCCCTCACAAATCTGGTGGTGATTCGCTCTCAGGGTGGTCATGCGGATGTGAAACCCATGTTATGGGTCGGCATGATTGGAATGGCGATTTGCATTGTGATTGTGGCGGCGAATACGCCGCACGCGGGACCGCATAAGAAGCCCGCAGCACCGATCGAGTCACCGACATCAGACGTGACTTCCAAGGCTGAGTCGGATGGGAGTGCGAAGTAATTCACGTTTCGTGCGAGATGAGGGCGGAGTGGAGCTTTCCAATTGTGCTTGAATCCTCTGGTGACTTGGGCTCCCGAGAATTCTGCCAAGCGATCAGGATCCGCCAAATTTTCACGGAAGCGAGAGACTCGTCTTAACAAGTCGTTTTTGGTGGCTATCTTCCCGCCGCCGCGCGAGCCCTCAAGGTTCGCTGGCGCCTGCCTTTGATCCCCGTATTCGTCCTGCCTTCGTCTGCCGACGGTGATGCGTTCTCGCTTTCGAGCGATCGAACGGATCCTAAAACGGATGTTCCTTCGCTCGCTGTGAAGGTGTGTCGGCTCTAGCGACTGCTCTGATCAAGCTCCCGATGTGGCTGCAGTTTTGACTGCCGTTCGTCGAATGCTTTTGACGGACGATGCCCCGTTGGGTTTGATGGTGCGGATTGTTGGACGGAAGGTTCGATACCACCCGTTTTCAAGCGAGTGACCGAGGCGATTAGTTCGGTCAGATTTTTAACCATAGAGGCCGGTTGCATGCCGCGAAAAGAAGCTCCGATTAGTGAAGTGCTCCAAGCCAAAGACGTTGCGTTGCGATTGCTGCCTTCGGCCACGTTGCCACCCTACACCTACATTCCCGGCACGCCGACACCGCATCCGATCCGTCATCCTGAGGGCCACAGTTATGGGAAGAAGGGCAAGCAACCGTTGCCGCTGATCCCCGAACGTTGGTCAGAGAACCGCAACTATCTGCTCGCGATCGACCTGTTCAACTACGGCTACTATTGGGAGTCGCATGAGGAGTGGGAGCGTTTATGGCGAGCGTGTCCTCCCGAGTCGCTGGTGAGTCGCTTCTTGAAGGGGCTGGTGAAGCTTGCCGCTGCGGGTGTGAAGGTGCGCGAGCGAAGTATTCACGGAGTGCGTCGTCATGCGGCTTCGGCGGGTGAAGTCTTCGCCGACATTTCCGCCGAGTGGGGCACGGATATTTTCTGCGGCTTGCGTTTGACGCATCTGCAATTTGCCGCCGATCGCGCTGCTCAGCTTCCCTATAAAGAGGAACTGAAACCGGGCGACCCCGTGAAGATTTTTCCGTTTGTCGTTGAACCCGTGCAGCAGCCGCTGGAGTAGTTCAGATGCGGTTGTCGGCCTGCGCTTTGTCGGATTCGCTGACGAGGCGACTGGGCGTTTCACGGCTCGTGGCGACCTGGATACGAACGACCGAGCCACAGGCTTCGACCATCGCGAGGCAGACACTAAGCTACTGCTCCACTTAGATGGCTCGCGTCTCGTTGTTCTGTCGCAGCCGTGTTCTTAGGAGAATCTTGCGATGCGCCCCGAAGCGTTGTTTGACCTCAGTCAGCTCAATTTGAACTTCGACAAGCCGCTCTATGACATCCATGAGATCCGCAAGGTCAACCCACAGCGGCATGAGATGGAGCAACTCACCGGAGTCGTACATATCGACCGCGAGGTCAACGGTTTGATTGGTTTCAAGGACGTGACAGAGGACGAGTTCTGGATTCAGGGGCATATGCCCGGCTTCCCGCTGATGCCTGGCGTTGTCATGTGTGAGTGCGCCGCGCAGTTGGCTGGTTTCTATGCACGGAAGTTCGAATTGCTCGCTGGGGACTTTCTTGGTTTCGGCGGGATGAACGACGTGCGTTTCCGTTTGCCAGTCCTGCCGAAGCAGCGGCTCATTCTGATGGCCAAAGTTGTCGAGATCCGCGTCAAACGTCGTGCTGAGTTCGCGTTTCAAGGGTACGTCAACGACCGCATGGTTTTCAGCGGTAATATGATCGGTGTGCCGATCAGCCGTGATTCGAAGGTCGAGGGGATTTGAGTCCGGATACTCCGATCGATGCACGTCATGACGGCCGGAGAGGTCGTACGCAGCTCACCAGTCGGCTATGCGGCAGTAGGTGACTCCAGGCACAAGATGGGCGGCCACCAGTGGTCGACCTCTACACTTTTTTCTGAAGACAATGATGTCTGACACACCGCTCGTTTTGGGCAAACACACGCTGCAATCGCGCCTCATTGTTGGCACGGGGAAGTATGCGACCTTCGAACTCATGCAAGAGTGTCTCGAAGCGAGCGGTTCGGACGTCATTACAGTTGCTGTGCGACGTGAACGATTGGTTGATGCGGCTGGTCGTAACATCCTCGATTACATCGATCTTCAACGCTACACGATCCTGCCGAATACGGCTGGCTGCTTTACGGCTGAGGATGCAGTCCGCGTGGCGCGGCTTGGTCGTGAGATTCTGTTAGGGTTGGAAAATCCTGGAGCCGACTGGGTGAAACTGGAGGTTCTCGGCGACAAGAAGACACTGTTACCTGATCCCATCGCCACGCTGGAAGCCACCGAGAAGCTCGTCGCTGACGGCTTTCAAGTGCTGTGCTACACGACGGATGATCCCATCACCGCGCGGCGCCTCAAGAATGCCGGAGCGACCTCGGTAATGCCGGCGGGAAGTCCGATCGGCAGCGGGCAGGGAGTGCTCAATCCCAACAACATCCGTATTTGCTTGGAGTACCTCAAAGAGAACGATCCCGACTATCCGGTGATTATTGATGCGGGAGTCGGAACGGCGAGTGATGTTGCGGAAGCGATGGAATTGGGCTGTGATGGCGTGCTGCTGAACACCGCGATTGCGAGTGCTCGTGATCCGCTAACGATGTCTGTCGCTATGAAGCTCGCGTGTCAGGCCGGACGCATGTCGTCTTTGGCCGGTCGCATTCCGAAGAAGCTCTACGCGACAGCTTCGAGCCCCGAGGTAGGCGTGATTCGTTAGGAGCCAGTCCATGTGACATGGCCTTGCTACCC
>Ga0172376_10007408_pt1 | contig 11692 bp, 8 predicted proteins | sample Lak35m_FD_121114 | JGI IMG/M metagenome (GOLD analysis project Ga0172376, IMG submission 121114) | Freshwater microbial communities from Kabuno Bay, South-Kivu, Congo - kab_092012_35m | ecosystem: Environmental > Aquatic > Freshwater > Lake | place: Democratic Republic of the Congo: South-Kivu...
AAACAATTAAACCTGCTTTCGGGATTGCGGCTGGACAAGCACAATCTGCTGGATCATCTGGTTTGGAGCCCACGGTTTGCATTACTTTATAAATGGAAAAATACAACACAATTCAGGCTGAGTTATGGTACAGGATTCCGGGCACCTCAGGCCTTTGATACAGACCTGCATATAGCATTTGCCGGAGGTGGTGTTTCGAGAGTACAGTTGTCAGATCAGCTGTCAGAAGAAAGATCACAAAGCATTAGCGCATCTGTAAATTATGATAAGGCCACTGAAAATTATGTTTTTGGATATACGCTGGAAGCTTTCAGAACCTCATTGTCTGATGCTTTTGTGCTGACCAATACAGGAAGGGATACCTTCGGTGAAATATTTTTAAAGGAAAATGGAACCGGTGCCAGAGTTCAGGGACTTACGCTTGAGTTTAGGGCAAACTGGCAGAAAAAAATACAGCTTGAAACAGGTTTTACCCTCCAGAAAAGCGTATATGAAGTTCCGGTAACATATATCGACGGAACGGAACCATTAAAGGAATTTCTGAGAACCCCTGACGATTATGGATTTGCCAATTTAACATGGACACCTGCGCCAAGTTGGAATATCAATGGCAATTATGTCTACACAGGCCGAATGAAGGTGGCCCATTTTGGCGGTGCTGAAAACTTCCCGAATGATGCACTGGTTATAAGTCCGCGATTTTCAGAATGTAATGTCAGAATTTCCTATACAATTCCTTTAAAGCTTTTTGATTCTGCCTTGGAGTGTTATGGTGGGATAAAAAATGTATTTAATGCCTATCAGGACGATTTTGACATAGGCAAATTCAGGGATTCCAATTACGTATATGGTCCTGCTATGCCAAGAAGTCTGTTTATAGGTATAAAAATAAGGTCAATATAGGTATCGGTCACAGGCCGCACCTGAAAATTATCCGTTAATTTGCTTAAATATCAAAAATAATCTATTTTTGCACCCGCAATTGAGATTTGCGTATACACGGCGTGGTAGCTCAGCTGGTTAGAGCGTGCGATTCATAATCGCAAGGTCGGCGGTTCAAGCCCGCCCCACGCTACAAAAAAAGGGTAATTGATTGATAATCAATACCCTTTTTTTATTTATGGCTTGTCTGGTTTAGTATTTATAAAACAAGAGTCACATTGATGTATGTTGGAATTAAGAAATAAACATATTCAATTCCATACTTGCCCCATTCCATTATAGCTAATGGAACCCGAATGATTCAAATCTTTATAGAAAATCAACATTTTATTTAATTCGACCCCTACAGGGTCGCATATTTCCTCTCATGCAATTTTTTGTAATCATTTAATCCCTTCAGGATTAATGAAAGAGGTAACGCACATGAACGAATAAAAACTGCTGATTCTTTTATACCTATCCGACTCAATACATCAGCGGCATCTTTGACCGATTGCGCCACCCCGCCCGGCTTTCATAATCGACAAAATGTATCTTTAGGTCTGCCTGACTCTGATACTCGACAAAAAATATCTTTTTATCGGCCTGACTGCTATATCTGGTGAAAAACCACCTACCATCATTCTTGCCAGCGCGACTTTCATATTTAACCTTACATACCAGCAGATCTGCCTGGCTTTCATAAGATACCACAAACACTTTAATGTCAGCCTGACTGGCATAATCCACGCTAAATACCTTCTGCGCTTTCAGATGAATACAAGACACAGCTAAAATAATCATGGCGCCGGTCACCAGATAGATTAGTTTGTTTACCATACCAATATTTTATTTCCAATAAAGGAAGATTTGCGAAAATTTCAATGAAGCCAATGTTAAAAAATATTTCTGTATTTAAAATTACCATTTTTTAAACAATACCGTCAAGGTCGCGAAAAAAAAATTACCATATGGTATCATAAGGATTTTTGCCGGCTTCAAACATGGCTTTAATTTCTGACATAAACATACCGTCTATGCGCTGTGCCTGAGCTACAGCCAGATGATCAGTATCCGCATGCCAGGCAAAAGTAGTATTTTTATGTAGCCAGGGTAATGTCCATGGACTTTCACCATATCTTGATACTATGGTAAAATCATCTGACATGCCCAATTCCGGATTAAACTGTAATCCTTTATCCTTAAGTTGCAGCAAATCAAAATCCTCAGGATCCATGGCTGCGATAGCAACCATTAGTCTGTCCTCCTGATGATATGATTCGTCATCTTCCATATGGAAGTCCTTCCGAAAAGCTACCAATCCTCCGGCATATTTCAATTCAATCACTCGCTTTTCGGCAATCAGGCAGGCATGATGTATAAAAACCGGCATATTCCATTATTTATCGCTAAAGTAGGTTAATGTGTGCAACCTATTTGCAGCCATATGAAGAAAAATACAAACATAAATTTGCAAAATTTTTTATTTATCTTTGTAAAATGCATAATTCTGCTGATAAATCCTGCCATTCCGGGTTAGATAACCGGGTTTTTATATCATTTTCATGAAGGAACTGAACGGAGAAATTTGTTACACGCGCATACTGGAAATTTTCCATAAAGAAACCGACAGGCTACCCAAATACCTGGACCTGCGCAATCTTTTGGAGCAAATTTGCCGGCAGCAGACTCAAAATGAACCGGTACACTTTTCCAATCTCTTCGTACGTCTGAATTACCTCTCTCAGATATTAAAAATGCCGAGAAACCTCAGCTACAGAATTCACACCTTCAGAATACATGCCAACAGGGCTGTGCACGCGGCAAAAATTCCGGATGAGGCAGCTTTCATGCAGGATTTGTTGACATTCGTAGAGATGGTAGAATTTTTGTACAAAGTGCCGGTTCCGGATAACCTCAAAAAACTGCTGCCTCAAAAAATAACCACAGCATATAAAAAGGCCGTGCGCAGCAAGGCAATCAGAGCGATGGTCAATAAAGTTGATGACCATTTTATATACGCAACTGATCAGGACCATCCGGATGAAAACGACCTTCGTATCAGACGTAATGTAGTCGGCATCAATGATGTTTTCGAAGCCACCGTATCACAAATCTGGATGGGATGTATGGTCAATCTGCTGGATAATGAAACGGATGCTGAAGGTGCTATTATACCCAGATTTATTGTTGTAGAGCCCGATTATTTACTGGATAGTTCGTCTCTTGCAGAAACCTTCCGGGATTACGGCAATCATCCTTTAAATTACGTATTCAGCAGGTTTATGCCCAAGGCAGGTGGCAGCGCTATTATGCTCGGTAATGTAGCCAATCTGATATTTGATGAGGTGATTTATGCCCGGGATCCGGAAAATATTACACCCCTTCGGGATATTTTGTCCCGGTCATTTCGTGAAGACCCCTTCGGTTATTCGACACACCAGGATTTTGCAGGAAAAGGCAATGATGCCAATTTTTTTCAAAATGCAAAAAATCAGTACGACAATATCATCCGCATCGTAAAGCAGGAATTTACAGGTGGAAATTACCATATAGACAACAGTAAAGCTGTGCTCGAACCTTCCTTTATTTGCGAAAAGCTGGGAATTCAGGGCAGAATGGATTTTTTACAAAAAGATCTGCAGCACCTCATTGAATTAAAATCCGGCAGAGCAGTTGAATCCGGCAATACCATCAAAGCCAAGGAAAGCAATCTGATGCAGCTGATTCTCTATCTGGGTATTATGGAGTATTCATTAGGGAAGGATCACAGCACGGTAAAACCATTTTTACTATATTCAAAATACCCGAAATTGTGCTATGAAAATCCCTCATGGAATATCCTGAAGCAAATTATAAATCTCAGAAATCTCATTGTCGCCAATGATTATAAAATGAGCATTTCTGAAGAATTTTCTGAAAAAATCATCGCACAGATTACCCCTGAAATTTTAAATATCAGGGGATTAAACCATAGGTTCTGGGAGCAGTACCTGAAACCCCCCATTGCTGCTTTTCGTCATACTATCGATAGTTCCACACCACTTGAAAGAAAATGGTTTTATGCCTGGAACACCTTTATTACAAGGGAAAATTATCTTACCAAACTTCAGATCAGCCACACGGATGAAGATCGGGATACTTCTTGCTGGCTCGATTTTAATTCCAAAAAAGAGGGTGGTAATATTCTCTGGGATTTGACTCTGATGGACAATGCTTCCGATAAGGAAGAGCACCCGCATATTATCCTCGGCCTTCCGGAAAATAATGAATCTGCTTATTTACATAATTTCCGCAGGGGTGATATCGTTGCGGTTTATGAAAAAAATTCACCCGCTGATAATATTACCAATAAGCAGGTATTCAAGGGCCATATTACTGAGATTTCAGAAAATACTATGACTATAGGAATCCGCGCAAGACAGCGCAATCCTGAAATTATTTCCTACGCCAGTCACTTTGCTATAGAGCCTGACATCCTGGATTCCGGATTTAGTCAGATGTTCAGGTCTGTATATGCTTTTTTACAAACCAGTCAGGACAGAAAAAATCTGCTGCTGGGTCAGCAAAACAGAAGACCCGAAAGAAACCTGGATATATCATTAAAAGAAGACCATGATGAGGATGTCAGAGAGTGCATCCTGCATGCCAAGCAGGCAAAAGATTTTTACCTCCTCATTGGCCCCCCCGGAACAGGTAAAACTTCCAGGGCATTAAAGGGCATGGTCAAGGAATTTCTGACAGAAGACGGGGCAAATATCCTTTTGCTTTCCTATACCAACAGAGCGGTAGATGAGATTTGTAAAACAATTACACATATGCCGGAGCCACCGTCATTTATCCGCATCGGATCCAGCGTTTCTGCTGATTCCAAATACAGGGAAAATGTGCTGGAAAACCTTATCAAAAAAGTTGGAAAACGTCAGGAAGTCCAGGAATTAATCCAACAATGCAGGGTATTTACCGGCACCGTATCTTCCCTTTCAGGCAAACTCAATTTGTTTGAATTAAAAACATTCTCACACGTCATCATTGATGAGGCTTCACAGATTCTCGAACCAGCGCTTATAGGCATAATAAGTGCCATAAAAAGTAAAAAACAACTGGCAACCGGCAAATGCATAATGATTGGTGACCACCGGCAGCTGCCTGCTGTCGTGGTGCAATCGGAGAAAAACTCTGTTGTACACGAAACAGATCTCCATATTACCGGACTTTTTGACCGTAGAAATTCACTTTTTGAGCGATTATACAATCTATGGCATGAACAGGAAGGAATCATTGGAATGTTGTACAAACAAGGGAGGATGCATCCGGATATCGCTGACTTTCCAGGTGTGCATTTTTATCAGAATAAATTAAAATCTGTTGAGCTACCCCATCAGATCAATCCACTGCCTTACAACAAGCATAATGCAAATGATAGACTGGGGTCTTTTCTGACAACATGCAGAATGGGATTTTACCCATCCGAAACCAAAACATCGGAGCAGGGTGCCAAACACAATGAAGCAGAGGCTACCATAATAACCAAAATACTTTTAAAGATTCATGAAATCAGCCATCTGAACGACATTAAACTTACCGGAAAAGAAAATGCGGCACCCGGCGAGATGAGCATAGGCATCATAGCAACCTACCGAAAGCAAATTGCTTTAATCCGGCAATCGCTGGAAAAACATCTGCCCGATCTGGCACGGGAAATACTAATTGATACCGTAGAACGCTACCAGGGCTCAGAGAGAGATATTATACTTTATTCATTTTGTGTCAATAGTTATCACCAGCTTGGATCTGTTTCAAGTACATTTACCTGTGAAAATCAGTTGGTTGACAGAAAACTGAATGTAGCCATTACCAGGGCAAGGCAACAGCTCTTTATGACCGGAAATCCTGTTTTTCTTAAACAACATACCGTCTTTAAAAACCTGCTGGATTTTATTGAAAAAAGAAATGGCTGGATGGATAAATAGCTGCATCTTAATCTAATTTGAGAGATTTTATTACAAAATCAAATGGCTAAAATGCCGCTCCTGCGTAGATCAATTTGAATTACACGCACATTTCTATGGTGATTTCATTACAATAGAGCTGAAATGGAAGATTTCCTGATGAAAATAAAAATCCTGCTGTAGAGGAAAAATATCCTGTTTGAATCATTTTTTAACCTATGGTAAATTACAATCCGGGTTTTCTATTTCCTTACTGATATTATGAATTAATTATCAACCAGATTAAAAACAATGGGGAATAATATATTTCCTTTAATTTTACTTTTCCAGGTAAAACGACTCTAAACGGCATTCTATCATGGCTGGTATCTGCGGATTTATTTCAAAACAACCGGTATCAATACAAAATTTACTTGCTATGCATCAAAAGATTGCACACAGGGGTGGAGATGATCGTGGTGTTTTAGGAATAATGAACGATTATAGCTGTAAAAGAATAGAAATCAATAAAGATGACAACTGCATCAATATGTCATCACAGCATGAGGAAAAATATGTGGCAGGATTAGGCTTCCACAGAAATATACCTGACAATGCATGGTCAAAATCAACCATACACTATGAAATTGACGGTAAAAAATACTATACTGTTTTTGACGGAATATTGTACATCAATGACCATCTGACTGAAGGACTGGGCATAGAACGACAACTTGCTGAATCTATGGATCCTGTAGCGCTTATCACCCTGGCCTATCATACACGAGGACTGGAGATGCTGCAGATTGCAGATGGCAGTTATGCATTTGCCATTTTTGATGAAGCTAAAAAGGAGTTGATTGTTTACAGGGACAAACTGGGGACAAAGCCGTTATATACTGGTATGGTCCCTATGGCAATTTCTTATTTGCAAGCGAAATAAAAGCTTTTACCGGATGTAGCCAATGGAATGCTGAACTTAATAAAAAACGTACTTTTGACTATCTTGTTTGGGGCAAAACTCACCATACCGATGAAACACTATTTATGAATGTGTTATCAATCAAACCAGGGTATTTATTTTTGCTCAAAACCAATAATAACAGTATTAAATTAACCTCAAATTCAACTTTCTGGAATGACCTCAAATTTGAGCTTGGTTCACACAGAAAATTTTCCGATGACCAAGATTCTGTTTCTTTTTTAAAAAATAATCTTTATAATATCAACGCTCAGATTTTATCCAATAAAGGAAAAAAAGGAATTGCTCTTTCGTGTGGTCTGGATTCTACCTTAATACTAAAAGTATCAGAAAAAATAAATACTGAATATTCAGCATTATGTTTAAGTAATTCATTTTCAGCTTGTAGCACCAATAACAAGTATAGTGAAAAATATTGGATGGATGAATCACTAAAAAATTCAAGACTAAACTCACATTTTATTTTTCCCGAAGGTAATGATGTCATGCAAAAAACTGAAGCATTAGTTTATCAGCTTGATGAACCCTATCATTCTCAAAGACCATTACTTTCTAGTCTTTTTTACGAAGAAGCTGCTAAGCAGAAAAATCAATTTGTTTTAAATGGAACAGCCGCAGATGCACTTCTTGACAATACAACTCTTAAAAAATTTAATTTCCTGTATCAGGATTTAATCAATTTTAGAATACTTCCATTATTTAAAAAATTTATTCATTATAAAAACAAAAAATTATTTCTCAAATTACTTTTAAAAAAAGCCACAGGCATCTCGTTATTACAATTTGTTGACAACCTGAAAATGAAAAATAAATGGGGAGCAATTATTAATTTTTCGAAACTTGGAAGTACCGACTCAAGAGCAAATCAGATTCCTGATCTTTCATCCCCTATTACTTTTATTAATTATTTTTTATATAGACCTGTCCAATCGTTTATAAATAATGCGGAAAAATGTGGGCAGATGCATGGGGTGGAAGTTTATTTTCCTTTTGTCAACTTTGAATTGGTAAAATATTTTTCTCAACCTTCACGAATTTATGACGATAGTAATGGAGATTATAAAAAACTACTCAAATTGGTATTCACAGATATTATACCTGAGCGTATTTTAAACCGAAAGGAGAAAGGACACTTTACAACTGCAGAAGAAAGCTGGTTTTTGGAAACAAATAGAGAAGAGTTTATAGAATTTTTTAAAAAGTATGTACCCTTTTCCAAAGGTATTATAAAAGAAAAAGGTGCTATAGACTATTTAACAGGAATGCAATCGGGAAAAATTCCGTTTAACACAGCCTACTGGAGATTAATTTGTTTCTGCGTCTGGATGAAGGTATTTGATGTTCAGGTATCTGAAAAGCCAAAAAGGAAGCAATCCTTTAATCAAAATAAATTGTAATATATGAGCCGAAACAAACTCCTGGCCCTTCGCTTGAATGAAGTTTTACTGAATGGTACCTGGATAGCCAATACCAATTTCAAGTTACAGATAGAATCATTATCCTGGAAAGAGGCTACATTTAAGCCGGAAAATCTCAATTCCATTGCTATGTTAATTTTTCATATTGATTACTACCTGGCGGGTATTCTGCAGGTTTTTGATGGCGGAACACTGGATATCCGGGATAAGTACAGTTTTGACATGCCCGAAATTAATTCTGAAGAAACCTGGAATGTACTTAAAAATCAATTCCTGTCACATGCCGGGGCATTTGTTGAATTTGTGGAAAATATGCCTGAAAGTTTGCTCCACAAACCCTTTGTAGACGAAAAATACGGTACCTATGAGCGAAATATTGAAGGAGTGATAGAACACAGCTACTACCACCTGGGACAGATTTCACTGATTAAAAAAATGATACGTTTGCAATTTTAAAGAATACTGTTAAATAAATTATAAATTTTGCATAAATGATTTTTATCAGCATTTTATATCTATAATTGATTTATTTTAGATTTTATTTTAAAAATTACTATTAAATCTTTTGTCATGAGAAAAATGAAAAACCTTCTTTTATTTATTGTTGCAATCCTGTTATTATCATCCTGCACTACATTATACAAACCAAATATGGTTCAATCACCTATGCTAAAAGAAAAAGGGGATTTAAATGTTTCAGGTTCGTTAGGTGTCACGGGCATGGGAAATGGTCATGTGCAGGCAGCATATGCTCCTAAGGAGCACTTGGGAATAATGCTCAATTTGATGGGACATTCAGAATCAGAGGGATATGATACTAACCCTGAAAAATTAAATATACTGAATGCAGAGGCCGGAATAGGAATCCATAAAAAATTTGGAAGTAAAAACAATTTACTGCTACAGGTTTATGCCGGCTATGGTCGCGGTCGCAGCGTAAATTTTATCGAAACCAACACACCCGAAAGCAGGCCTGAAATGAGTTCGAATTTTTCAAGTTTATTCTTTCAACCCGGAATTGCCTACTTTGGTGAATTTATGGATGTTGCTGTTGATTTAAGGTTTAAGCGGGTAACCATGTTTGACTTAAATGCCCGGCTTTATAGTGAATTCAATTGGTGGAATACCGAATATGAATTTTTCAACAATTCTTCAGTAGCATTCGGGCTTTTTGAACCTGCGGTGACTTTTAAAATTGGAGATGAAAATTATCGCGGAATTTTTCAGGCAGGCCTCAATGTACCGATTGCAAATACAGATAATTATTACACGGTAAATCCCTTTAATTATTTTGGATATGATTATATTAAGACAGGAGTTGGTTTTGAATATAATATCAATACTCGCCGGAAAAGAAAAGCAGATCAATAAACAATGAGATGACCGCAAGGTACCTTTAAGTGGTCGCCCTTGTGAATTTTTTCGTACAATTCAACATCTATAGACTTTCTGTTGTCCAGAGCTTTCTGAAGTTTTGAAGCAATATTTTGTAATGGCGCATGCTGACAAATACGGCCCTCAAATACTTTTGACTTTGAACCTGAACCGTATGCCATAAACAAAACTTTTTCTCCTGAAATTTTTCCGGAAGAGTATATTGTCTGATGAATGGTGCTCAATAGCGCCATAAATACAGAGCTTGTATACATATTACCTATTTGGCCGGAGGCATACTCAGAGGATTTGATTTTCTGTTCCACAAAAGTCAGATACGAAGGTGTTTTAGCCACTCTTTTCAACCATTCTGCAAATATTCTGTGATCGGAAGGATCTGGCATTTCCTCGCCTGTTTCCTGGTTCAGCAAACTGATTTGTTCCGGATAGGGCAATACAAATTCATTGACCCAATAAGCGACTGCAATCCTTCTGCCCTGATAAGCATATGGCAGATGAAACAACCATGCCTTATAATCTTCCAGACGGGCTCCTGAAAGGCTTTTAAATTGCCTTAGTGCCGAACCAATACGCTCCTGATAGCATTTATTGGAATATTGCCCGTCAAAAACCGGCTCTTTTCGCTGTATGTTTATTTCGGATTCGGGAAGAGACCAGAATTCTTCAATGAGGCCTTCTACTGTTCCTACCTTATAAGCGGGCTTTTTTTCGTGAAGTTTCTTTTCAACAACTGCCCAAAGCTCATCATTAAAATCTACCCCAAGGAGAGAAGCAGCACCTTTGAGAATTTCCTTTTTGGAATAACTATGAAGTGGCTTGTAAAAATCATAATCATGCTTTGAACTTACCCCGACATGTTCTCCAAGCACTACCAATTCAGGGTTTGAAGCCACCAGTAAAGCGATAGCGCCACCACCCTGTGTATACTCTCCTCCGGTATTCAAATCATACTTGGCAAAGTCAGCACACACCACAATAGCGAGTTTATCCGGGTTTAATCTGATGTAATCAGCACATAAAAGCAAAGCGTCTGTACCCCCAATACAGGCGAAGGTCATATCCAGAAAGTCTATCTTTTCCATAATTTCTGCTGGAATTAAATCCTGCAGAAATTCCATAGCATACGTGATTGTAGGTTTAGCTCCATCAACTGTACTCTCAGAACCCAGATACACTTTATCAATACGATGTAAATTGGACTGCAACCAGGCGTTATCAATAATCAGATTGCGAATAGCTTTGGCAACCATGTACGGCGTAGTTTCCTCGCTGGTGCATATAGCCATTTTATGCAATCCCAATCCTTTTTCCAGCTTTGCCGGATCTATACTTCTGGCTTCTGCCAAAGTATTTATCTGAACATAATGCTCAGGCAAATATATACCTACATCTGAAATTCCTACCTGGATGTGCTGATTCATAAACTAAATTTAACTAAGTGTATTTTAAACACTTACATAATAAATATTCAGGTCTTAACAACGAACAATTTAATTTGTTTATTGCCGGGAATTTTAATTTAAATAAATTCTCCATATCGCCCAAGTTGCCAAATCTGTATTTACGTTTTAACTACTTGCTAAAATCAATTGGCATTGTTGAAGCTATTAAAAAACTATTATATAAAATCTGTCTTCTGGTTTTTCCAATTGCGACGTCATGTACAGCGATAGCTTCTTGTTGACCTGGGACTTATGACCTAGGTCCTAGGATATTTTAGGATATGGGAATTGGGAGAAATTAATGTCTAAAAATCAATCATTTACAAAAGTCCGGCCTTTTTTATTTTAGCCAAAAAACTCAAAAATTCCGTAAAAAACAAAAAACTGTTCGAGCCATTTCATGACCTGGGACCTATGCTCTAGGACCTGGGATTTTTTACAATCCAACTTCATGTACAGCGTAGTGCTCTGTCAATATAGAGAAGTAGGATATTTGTAAGTAGTTTTTGGATAGATTGAGGCAAAAAACGTAGCTGAACCGGGAGTTCAGCGAGGCTTTTTAACGATAAGATATACAAAAAGAACCGCAAATAGTTAGTTTGT
>Ga0172376_10007409_pt1 | contig 11690 bp, 15 predicted proteins | sample Lak35m_FD_121114 | JGI IMG/M metagenome (GOLD analysis project Ga0172376, IMG submission 121114) | Freshwater microbial communities from Kabuno Bay, South-Kivu, Congo - kab_092012_35m | ecosystem: Environmental > Aquatic > Freshwater > Lake | place: Democratic Republic of the Congo: South-Kivu...
AGCCCGGAGTTGCGGGGCATTTGTTTGAAGTGTCTGGCCCACGATCCGAAAGAGCGGTACGTCACGGCCAAGGACTTGGTGAACGATTTACGATCTGTGCAACCCGCCAAGAAAGCCCGGCCCATCTATTCGGTAGCGGGTGTGGCGGTCCTCGTGGCGTTGCTTTCTGTGCCCGTGATTTGGCAAGCGTTCTTTCGAGGCAAGGACAACGATCCCAAAGCTACGCCACTGTCACCAACGCAGGCCGAACAACGTGTGAAGGCCAATGACGCCTTGGCCCGTGGCAACCGGCTCTTCGATGACAAGAAGTACGATGCGGCATTGGTCGAATTCACGGTGGCGGTTGAAGCCGATGGTGGCGGGGCCGAGCCACATCATCGTCGGGCTTTGTGCAGGGTCAATTTGAAGCGGTACGAAGACAGCCTGCCCGATTTTGTGAAGGCTATCGAACTCGCTCCCAACGCCCCGGACATTCGCAAGCATCACTCTCTGGCTCTGTCGAATCTCGGTCGCTGGGACGCTGCGATTGCCGCCATTGAAGCGGGGTTGAAGCTGACTCCCGCTGATCCCGCCGAGTACCACGACCTTGCGGCCCGATACTATTCCAATAGAGCAAAAGAAAGAGCCGAAGCGGGACGTTGGGGTACAGCACTGCCCGATCTGACGGCGGCAATTGGCCACGATCCCAAGCCCGCCATCTACTACCGGCAACGGGGTGCGGCTTACTTTAACTTGAAGAACTTCGAGTCGGCCCTTGCAGACTTTTCCGCAGCAATTGAGCGGGAGCCAAAGGATTCGACGTTCTTCCAGTTTCGGGGCGAGTGCCATAAGGCATTGGGTAAACAGAAAGAAGCCGATGCCGATTTTGAGCAGGCCCGATTGCTTGCGAACCCTGAAGCAAGGTTAGAAGGGGCGCATCAAGAGGTCGCCGTGGCCGTTCGGCAACGAGGCGGTGTCGCTGCCGTGAAAGACACGTCGGTTGTCTTGATCGACCTCATTGAAGGCAAGAACGTCGATTCGGATTTGCTCCGACAGATTCGTAGTCTGGGCACTGTTTCCACACTGCACTTGCCGGGTTACGTCCGAGACGAACACCTTGAAGCGATCAAAGGAATGCAGGGGCTGCGAATTCTGCGTGTCGGCACATCGCAAATCACAGACGCTGGCCTATTGCATCTCACGACACTGCCTGACCTCGATACCTTGGAGGTCAATGGCTGCAAACTCACCGATGCGGGAATGGAAGCCATGAATCAGATGCCCCGTCTGACATGGCTGGACGTTTCAAACACCGGGATCAGCGACAAAGGATTGCTTGCTTGGAAAAAGCCTGCCAACCTTCGATTGCTGCGGGCAAGTCGAAACCCCCGAATCACCGACGCTGGACTGGTCGGGCTTGGCGAGTTGTCCGATCCACAAGTGCTTGAGTTTGCCGAAACGAACGTAACAGCGAGGGCGATTGGCGAATTGACGACCAGATTCCCACGATGCAGCATCGTGGGGTCGTCGAAGTGATACCCAGCCGACGCTTGTGAACGTCCCAGCGGTAGCCAGCGGTCATCTTCTTGCCGCTGGAATTCTTTTGCGCCCCGCTTGCTTCACTTTTTTCTCTCGCCCGCATTTCTGAGGCGAAGTGAAAGTAGCCGGAAACGTCGGGTATTGTGCGGAAGGTCTTAGGGCGTACCCGAATGGTTCAGGAGGACTGAACCATGCAGACGCAGACCGACATTCGTTCCAACATCACAAACCGGATCATTGAAGCATTGAAGGCGGGAAAGATTCCGTGGCGGAAACCGTGGTCAGAAGTTCCTGACCCTGTGCGATTGCCGACCAACTTTTCGAGCAAGCGGGCCTACAGCGGCATCAACGTGCCCCTGCTTTGGTTGACCCAACATGAGAAGGGATACCCGATCTCGTATTGGGCCAGCTTCCAGCAATGGAAATCAGTCGGGGCCAGCGTGAAGAAAGGCGAAAAGGCGACGGGCATCGTGTTCTACCGGCAAGTGAAGAAATCCGTCGAGCAGGATGATGGCACAAAGAAGGTGGAGTCCTTTCCGGTCATGCGAACTTGGAGCGTTTTCAACGTCGCCCAAGTTTCAGGCGAAGTGGCTGACCAGTTCAAAGCCAAGCCGCAGCATGATGGCCCGCTTGTTTTCGAGGATGTAGACCGCACCGAGTTCGATGCCCTCGTTACAGCGAGCGGAGCGGACATTCGATACGGCCACACGAAGGCAGCGTACTTCCGAATGCACGACTACATCGTTATGCCCGACCAAAAGATGTTCGGGTCGTTCCCCGGTTTCGCTGACACCCTTCTTCACGAGTTGAGTCACTGGACTGAGCATCGTCTCGATTGGACCGGCACCTATGCCGAAGGCGAGTTGCGTGCCGAAATGTCGAGTTCGTTTCTTTCCGCTGCCCTCAACATTCCGAACAGCGGCGATCTGACGAACCACGCCGCATACGTTCAAAGCTGGCTGCAAGCTCTTGAGAACGATCCTCGGCACATTTTCAAAGCGAGTTCAGCCGCCTCGAAAGCCGCCGATTACCTGCTCGCCTTTATTCGCCCGGTGGAAGGTGCCATCGAAGAAGAAGAGGCGGCAGCGGTGGCATGAGTTGGGGTGTACCTGAGAGCGACGGAAAGGAAAAAGAAAATGAGCGACATCAACGACATCAAGCCGACTTCGATCAGCCACATCATCGGCCAGCAAGCCGTCAAGGAACAGGTGAAGGTCGCTCTCGACGCCTCTCAACAAGATGGCCGCAAGTTCGATCATGCAATGCTCGTGGGATCGCCCGGCCTCGGCAAAACGCAACTCAGCCAAATCATCGGGGCTGAAATGGCGATGGACTTTCACGAGTTGCTGGGCCAGTCGATCAAATCGGTGGCTGATCTTAGTGCCGTTCTCATCGCAGCAACTGAAAGGGCTGTCGTTTTTATTGATGAAGCCCACGAACTCGACAAAAGTTTGCAGACCGCTTTGTACCTCGCTCTGGACAAGCGAAAGGTCATCATCCAAGGCAATCGCAAGGGCAGTACGCCGATGAGCATCCCGATTGCGGACTTTACTTTGCTATTGGCCTCAACTGATGAATTCCAGCTTCTTCAGCCACTTCGGGATCGAATGCGGCTGGTGCTGCGGTTCGAGTTCTATTCGCCGGAAGAGCTTGTGCAGATTCTTCGGATGCGGCTCCGGGCCTTGGGCTGGGAAGTTGCCGATGAAGTTCTTCCGCTGATTGCTCAAAGAAGCCGGGGAACTCCACGCCTTGCCCTTCGCCTTGCTCAATCGGCCCATCGTGTCGCCAGAAGCGAAGGAGATAGCTCGATCACTTTGGCCCACCTTGAACGGGCCTGTTTGCTTGAAGGCATCGACTCGTTGGGGCTGGGGCCGACCGAACAACGCTACTTGCGCATCGTGAGCGATGGGCCGACCCGGTTGAACGTCGTCGCCAGTCGATTGGGGCTTCCCACTCGCACCGTGGCCGAAGTCGTCGAACCGTTTCTGATTCGTTCGGGAATGGTTGTGAAGGACGACGGCGGCAAGCGGCAATTGACCGCTCAAGGGCATGTGCAGGTCGGGAACAACCCGGCAATCATTGTCTAATTCGTGAAACGGAGTTGTGCAAATGCTTTCCAATTCAGCGACCAAGACGGCGGTGTCCGTGACCGAAATGGCGGCGATGATGGGCCTGTCCCGTGCCCGACTGTACCAACTTATTCGCAAAGGGAAGCTGCCGACGCCCGACATCGAAGAAGGCTCCAAACGTCCCTACTACAACGAGGACAAGCAGCGGCAATGCCTTGAAGTGCGGCGGCGAAACTGCGGGATCGACGGCAAGCCCATCATGTTCTACGCCCGGCGTCGGGATGTTGGCGTCAGTCGCAAGAAGGTCGAACGAGCTAAGCCCGCCGCCAGCCCGCACGCCGATCTGATCGACTATTTGGGCGGAATGGAAATCAACGCTACTGCCGCCCAAGTTGAATCGGTTGTGAAGGAACTTTTCCCCACCGGGACGACCAGCGTACCCCAAGAGGAACTGTTCCGGGCCGTTTTCTTGCGAATTCGCAGTCAGAACACCGGCGATAATGACCGGCGATAACGATCAGTATCAGCCGAGTTCAGAGCATTCAGCGTCATTTAATTGTCAAATTCGTGGAGCTAAAGCATGAAAAACACCGCCGATAATGTTTTCGGGCCTGATGCTGGCGAAAACTCGCTGGTGGCCCGCTTCTTTGCCGGGAACGACTACTCCCCGAACACCCGCCGAGCGTTTGTGAACGACCTTGGCAAGTTCACCGAATGGTTTGTGCAGGCGAACCGTGAGCCGTTCCGCATCAACCGAGTGACGACCGCCGACATCACGAGCTTTCGGGATCACTTGCGGCGGGAGAAAGCGCAGGCGGTCAACACCGTCAACCGAGCCATCAACGCCGTTCGTGCTTTCTTCACATGGCTGGTGGAATCGGGCGAAGTCGCCAGCAACCCGGCAAAAAAGGTCAAGCAGCTTCGAGTTCAGCAATTGGCTCCAAAGGGATTGGAACGCCCACAGGTTCGCCGGTTGCTCCGTGAAGTGGAATTGCGGGGCGACATCCGAGCAAATGCGATCTTCCACTTGTTTCTCTTCACCGGCTGTCGGGTCGGTGATCTTGTGCAGCTATCCTTGGCCGATCTGATGATCTCGGAACGGTCGGGGTCGGTCGTCTTCAACTTCGGCAAGGGCAACAAGCAAAGGTCAGTGCCGTTGCCGCTCCCGGCTCGACGGGCGATTCAAGAGTATTTGGAGACTCGACCGCCTGTGCAGGACCAGCAGCTATTCGCCGGTCAACGGGGGCCGATCACGGATCGAGGGATACGGGAATTGTGCAACAAGTATACAGCAATTTGCGGGTTCCATCTTCACCCGCACTTGCTCAGGCACACGATGGCCCATCGCTTCCTCGAAGATTCCGGCAATGATCTGGTGTCACTTGCGCAAATCCTCGGCCATGAGAGCCTGAACACGACGGCCCGGTACACGAAGCGGGGACACGAACAACTTGCGGCTGCTGCGGAGAAGGTGGCGTACTGAGAGGGCGGCACTCCGAGAGATAGGGCGTACCTGAAAGCGGCGGATACCAACCGCCCTTTCAGGAGCTATCTCATGTCGATGCTTGGAGAAATGACCGTTGAAGATGCCGCCGAGCAAGCCGCTGGCAATTGGCAGCGTTTCAATTCGTTCGTCTGGTTTCGTGACAAAGAAGTCGATGACCCGGACCAATGGGCGCTCATCTACACCCACAACCGAGACAGCGGCTTGCTCGACCAGAGCAACGCCAAGGTCATTTCAAAAGCGATGGCTCCGTTCACGGACGGCGATGATCCCGATCTCGTTTTCGAGGCGCATTCTCATTGGGCCGTTGGTCACGTTGACGGCTTCTCGATTCGTGTGTTCGACAGTAATGGCGAAATCACCGAAGCCTTTCGGAAGTACCACGAACTGGCCGAGGCGATGGATGCTTACCCGATTTTGGACGAAAGCGACTATTCCGAACGTGAGCTTGAAGCCACACTCGAAAATATCGAAGACGCTGCTTGGCGACTGAAGAACGAATTCGATTTGCCGGAAGGTTGGGTCTGGCAAGTCTACGACTGGCTCTCTGAGAACCGCAGCGGCGAAGTCGATAACGCCGACGATCAGGGGGGCTACCCAAGTGAAGCGGCGATGCGGGAAGCATTCGATGCGCTCAACTTCAATCCCAAGGAATAAGGCGAGCATGAAAAAGAAAATGGTTCCCTTGCTGGACTTTGATTTGCCCCGCTTCATCGAAACCGTTGTGGAGTTGTGGAAGGGGCACTTGCCTTCCATGCCAGACCACGAAGTTGCGTTTCCCATCGTGCAAAACGGTTTCGCTGACTTTGGCACGGACTGCCTTGAAGACGACGCCGATGCCGTGGGCGACACGCCACTTGAATGGCTGAAAAACGGGCTGACGCTGTTCGCCCAATTCACTCGCAGGTTCGACGGCACCTATGAGTTGGCCGATGGGACCGTGTGGCAAGAACCAGAGGACTACGACGACGATGACGTGTTTCTCGATGAACATTCGACTTACGGGTTCCTGATCGCCTTGAAGGGCGAAACGCTCTCGATTCAGACCGCCGTGTTGCGGGACGTGACCGGCGAATGCGTGGTGAGAACGGTCAAAACCACGGGGCCATTTGAGGAACCAATGGTGCGGTTCATCCGGTCGATGAAGCGGTAGTCATAGAGCGTACCTGAGCATGGTGGCCCCAAAAGAAAGGACCACCAATGACTCAGTACCAAATCGTCAACGGCACCAGCTACCACATCGAAACGCCTGTCGCCGTTGTGCAAGTGCTTGAGCGGGCACGACAAAATCGCACCCGCATTCACGTCAGCTTCGGGGACGCCGCCACGGGCCTTGATTGGCTCGAAGAGTGGGACATCAACGGTTGCCTGAGTCGCTCGATGGGGCCGATCAAGGTGCCGCTGCTTGTCGCCAATCGTCGCAGCACGGGCGGCGGGGCAATCTTGGACCATTGCATCGTGCGCATTCGGGAAAGTGCTGGCGGTCGCATTCTCTATCGGCACCCCGATTACCACTTCGGCACTTTGGCCATTCGACGCAAGGCCGAACCCGTAACGCTGCCTGATGGCCGGATTCTGACCATCGACGTGATTCAGGACGGCAAGGTTCACGCTTCATTCGAGAGCATGGACAAAGCCCGCCGCTGGGTCCACAAGCTCGGCGTCGTCGCTCCGATTGCTGCGTAGGGGCTGGGATGTACCTGAAAGGGACGGGATCAACGCATCACAAGGCGCACCAAATGAATGAACAACGAGTCGTCTTTCGGAAGTGGCGGGATACCGGGAGCGTGATTGCCCTGTTCCCAGAAATCCCGACCGACCTTCAGGGATGGTACTGCGAAGCCTACGAGCATGTTGGGCAACACGGCGGGGCCGATTACCACGGCGTCATCCGGGCAACTCGGCCTGCAAAGCCAACGGAGTACCGCTCGCTTGCGAACGAACTTGATGGCATCGGCTATCGAGTGAAGCCGGTCAAGCGGGCGTCGTCTCGGCATCACGAACAACGCCGAAAAGAAGCCCGTTCAAACTGAAAGTAAAGTCGAACTTCGGGAATTGTAAGCAGTAGGAACCGTAAATCGGAGCAGCGATGTCGAGCAGAGTTTCCCAAGTCATCTGGATGCGTGTCGGCGATGAAGATGGCTATCACGCATTCGATACGGTCGAAGACGCTGCGGAGTATCTCGGCGAGTTCTACTCGCTCGCATCGGTGGAGCGTGGTCCACGATATGGGGTCATCTCCGGTGACTTCAGCGGACTCAATTACATCTCGTTGTATTGGGGGCTGGACGACGAAGACGCCGAGGCCATGCGAGAACTCAACGATTCGGAACTCAACGCACTCAACGAGTCGTTGGATGCAATTGAGTGGTGCCACATGGCGGGGTGAGCATGGCCAGCGAATGCAGCAGCGGTCATGGGGTGTACCTGAAAGATTCGGAAGCAACGAATCACTTGTTACCTGAGAAAGAAGAAAATGGCCGCATACCTGAAGATTGAGAACATCGGGCTTTGCCCGGCTGAAGGGTTCACCGTGTTGGGCGTGAGCTTGGCCGATACCAGCAACAGAGAAGGAGTCATTGGGCAATTTGGATCGGGCAACAAGCACGGGGTTGCGGTCCTGCTCCGCAATGAACTTGCTCCCATCGTCTTCGCCGGAACTCTCAAGCTCGAATTCGGGACCAAACCGCAAGTCGTTGGCGATGGGCTGGCTGAAAAGGAATTCGCCCGTGTGGTCGTGAAGTACGGTGGCACCGATGCTTCTGGTTCCAGCCGCTCAAGCACCGAAGACTTGGGATTCGTTCTCGATTACGGCAAGCAAGATTGGTCCGAAGTTGCGCTGGCCTTGCGGGAGTTCGTGAGCAACGCCATCGACCGCAGCATCCGTGAGCATGGCGATTGGTCCGGCGTGAAGATCGAGATTGTGGATGAAAGCAGGGTGCGAGCCAAGAGCGGCCACACCCGTGTGTTCGTCCCCATGAACGCCGATGTTCTGGCCTTCTACAACGATCTGGGAAAATGGTTCCTTCACTTCAGCGAACCCGAATCGCTTTCAAAGGCGATCCTGCCGAAACGAAACCGAAACCTTGGCGACCGAAAAGCGGCGGTCATTTATCGTCGTGGTGTTCGAGTCCGTGAGTTCGAGTCGTCCGATACCGAAAGCCTGTTCGACTACAACTTGAACGACCTGACGATTGACGAAGCTCGGAAAGCAAGCGATTGGGACGTTCGGCATCATTGTGGTCGTGCGTTAGCTTCAGCGGATAAAGCGACCTTGGCGATTCTGTTCGATCACTTGCTCAACTCCGACAAGGCGGTGTGGGAGTTCAGCTTCGATACCTACGCCTTGCAGCCGTCCTATCGGGATCACGATGCCGACCGTCAGCGGCAAAAGAACTGGCAAGAAGCCTTCCTTGAAATCGCTGGCGACGATGCGGTGCTGACTCAAGAGGGTTCGGCGGGCCAGTTGGAGCGCAAAGGCTACAAGCCGATCAAAGCGCCGGAAGGGCTGGTCAATGCCGCTGCTCGGTATGGGCTGCAAACACCCGCCAGCATCCTTTCGACGGATGAACTGTCGGGGCGAGAGATCACGGCCCCCAGCCCGGATGCTCAAGTGGCCGTCGATCTGGTGTGGGAATGGATCGTTGAAGCCGGGCTGACGAACGGCAAGAGCAAGCCCCCCGTGAAGTGCTTCACCAGCATCTTGGACGGCGGCACGATGCTCAACGGGTACTACCGGCAAGGCGAAGTCTTCATCAATGCGGACTTGGCGGGAGGGGCATCAGCGGTTGCCGGGCCGGATGCTCTCTCGAATCGCTTGCTCAAGGTGGCGATGGAAGAGCTTGCTCACTTCGTTACCGATGCCACCGATAACAGTCGGGACTTTCAGGACTACTTACTTGAACTGGCGGTGAAGCTGGCCCGGCAGAAGCGAAGAGAAAGGTCCAAGAAAGTGTCGGCGTGAAACGAAAGTAGAAGTGAACCACGGGTACTGTGAGTGAGCAGAGAGATGGGATGTACCTGAACTGGTTGAACAGCAAACCAACCAGAAAGGAAGACCCATGATTTCCGTGAACAACCCGAAGTTTCAACTTGGTCAGACGGTCGCCACGCCGGGCGCTCTCGAAGCCCTTGAGCAAGCAGGCCAGAGTTTTTGGACTTTCCTCGCAAAACATGCTCGTGGGGAGTGGGGCCAACTCGACGCCGAGGACGCCGCATTGAATGACGAGGCATTGAAGGATGGCTCCCGTTTGTTGAGCGCCTACCTCCTGAAAGACGGCACGAAGATTTGGATCATCACGGAAGCCGCAGACGACAACGGAAAACGGGAAGCGACGACCATCCTGTTGCCAGAGGAATACTGACATGACGTGGGAAGAACGATTTCGCCAAGCCGTGGTGAAGCACTGGCAACACCACGGCGGTTGCGAGTCGGTTGCGTGGTGGCACGAACGAGACATCTTCGATGGAGACGTTTACTTCGCCGCCCCTGTCTATCAAGAGGTCGTCGGCGGCAAGCTCGATGGTGAGTTGGTGTGGGTTGGCTTCCGATTCGCCCTTACTGAATTTGTGAAAACGGAAACCCTGACGATCAAGGGCATCGAGATCGCCAGCTACTGCTACAAGTGTTGCCCGCACCCAGCGATGGAGATCGTGGGCACATTCGACGGGCAAGAGTTCGTTCTCATTGTGCTGCTCGAACCGAAACGCAATTCCGAGGCGAGTGAACTACTCGACATCAACACCAAGACCATTCGCAAGAAGGAGAACCAACCATGATCGTTGTGAACGAAGACAACTTTGATTCCGCCATCCTTCAGAGCAAGCTGCCCGTGCTTCTCGACGTGTTCGGACATTCGTGCCCGCCGTGCAAACGGATCGCCCCTTTGATCGAGGAACTTTCCGTCGAACTCGAAGGGCGGGCCGTCGTTGCCAAGGTCGCCGTTGAGGACCAACCACGTTTGGCCGGGAAGCTCGGCATCTCTGCGGTGCCGACTTTCATCTTCTTCGCCAATGGTGCCGAGACGAAAAGGATGGTCGGGATTCAATCGAGGGAAACCCTTCTGGCAACATTGGGGGCGACGAATTTTGCTGAGTAGCAACTTCAGCAAAGAAAAGAATCGAAAAACTTTTTTGGAAAACCTGTGGAGCCGGTTCCATACCCCCCCGGTGCATACGCAGTGACGGGCCGTGTTTCATTGTGGGACTCAAAGAAATCCGTTGACCCCGATCCAAAAAATCGCCGGGGGCAAAAAAATGAGCCAGACGCCATGAAAAATCAAATTCAGGTCATCAGCCCGTATTGGCTACACGGCACTTGGGTCTTTAGCGATCCCGCAACCGGCCTCGTTCAAGAGCCGTTCGTGAGCGGCGTGCCGGAAATGATCGACGATCTGGTTTCCGACATTCCCGATGCTCGGCAGGGGTTCCGCCTTTTGTTCTCTGCCGGTCCATTTCCGGGCTTTCAACGGAAGCTCACTTGGGTCCGTGAAGAGATGGGAGGCAACTGGTATCGGGCCGACGAGCCGCCAAGTGAAGGCTGGTTGTGTCCGGCTCTGTTTCGGTACTTCGAGGCGGCACCGGCTGAATTGTTCGTGAAGGCCGAGGCGTTGAAGCAGGAAGACACTCGCAAGTGAAAGTGGATTGGCACTTCGGGTATTGGTGATGGACCCTAACCGACACCATTACCAAGGAGTGCAGTGAATGAATTCCCACAAATACGACGACGAACAGCGGAAGCAAGAGGTTGATGAATATGCTCAGAAGCGCCAATCACTGGCAAAATTCGAGGTAGTGCCATCGGAGTGGGAGTGGACAGGTGGCGTTGACTTTGATGCGGTCTTTCCGCACGAGTGCTATAAGCAAGCGCTGCTTTATTCGTTAGGCTCAACACGCCACGGACACACGCTGGTCCACGGGACCACTTCGCTCGATCTCGGTGGCCATGCTTGGGTCGAGCTTCCGGGCGAGATCGTGTTCGACGGTGTATTTCAAAGGTTCTACCGTCGTGACGCCTACTACGGGGACATGGCCCATGCTATTCCGTGGTACTTCTACGACGAGGCGGCGGTTTCATTTCTGTCACGGCACTTCAAGCATGATCCGGGGTCGTGGCCTGCCATGTTGGACTTGCCCACCATTGCCGACAGGCCACCGATCAACATCAACCTTGGGTACGCCAAGGAACTGCTCGACGCCTATTACGTCAGGTCAGGTGAAGTCGTGCTGAAGAAGCTGTCAAAAGAAGTGCTGCTCGGTCTTGCACAACGACGTGAGATCGAAGCCACTCGGAGTACCACGAAGACCGACCTCATCACGCTGATCCTGCAAGGCCGGAAGAGTGTCACATGAGGCCGAGGCGTTGAAGCGGTGAGACAACCCTTGGTCGCCGAGTGCCCAAGGGTCAATTCCCCGCCAACGCCTTCACCAGCGGGCATTTTTCCCCGTTCATTTCGCCCCGACGATACCGGGCCAGCAACTCTTTCGACCGCTGGGCCAGCATTCGCCGGACTTCCCGCCGTTTGCCCTTCACCCGTGGGATCGGCATCGAGTCGTAGGCCGTCGTTTGGTGGCGCATCCACGCAATGACGGCGGCTTCG
>Ga0172376_10007410_pt1 | contig 11690 bp, 7 predicted proteins | sample Lak35m_FD_121114 | JGI IMG/M metagenome (GOLD analysis project Ga0172376, IMG submission 121114) | Freshwater microbial communities from Kabuno Bay, South-Kivu, Congo - kab_092012_35m | ecosystem: Environmental > Aquatic > Freshwater > Lake | place: Democratic Republic of the Congo: South-Kivu...
ACGTGCTTGTCTTTTGGAATCAAGTACTCATGAGTAATACCATCCAAGTCTGTGAAGACTAGACGTTGTTTACCCTTAGTATCTTTACCGAATGACACCGTACCGGTCACTTCAGCCAACATACCAGCGTCTTTTGGTGAACGTGCTTCGAACAACTCAGCCACACGTGGCAGACCACCAGTAATATCACGTGTCTTAGATGATTCTTGTGGGATACGTGCAAGTACTTCACCCACGCCCACTTCTTGACCATCTTTCACCGTAATAATGCAGCCCAATTGGAAGGTAACGTTCACAGAAGCGTCACCACCAGCCACTTTCACTTCATTACCGCTCGCATCCAACAATTTCACTTGTGGACGTAGACCTTTTGTTTGACCAGCACGTTGTTTTGGATCAATCACCACAAGTGATGACAAGCCAGTGACTTCGTCCACTTGCTTAGCAACGGTGACACCTTCTTCCACGTTTTCAAACTTCACACGACCGGCGTATTCAGTAATGATTGGACGTGTATGTGGATCCCACGTTGCAAGCGCTTGGCCAGCTTTAATTTGTTTGCCATCAGTCACAACTAACGTTGCGCCGTATGGCACTTTATGGCTCTCACGCTCACGACCGTTATCGTCTTGAATCATGGCTTCGCCATTACGTGAAATAACCACTTGTTCGCCACGCGCATTCGTTACATAGCGCATGGTTGAACTGAAGCGAACTGTACCGTTCGATTTGCTTTCCACTTGGCTAACAGAAGCTGCTCGCGATACCGCACCACCGATGTGGAAAGTACGCATCGTCAACTGGGTACCTGGCTCACCAATAGATTGCGCAGCAATCACACCAACCGCCTCACCCATATTGATCAACTTACCGCGACCCAAGTCACGACCGTAACATTTCGCGCAAATACCGTAGCGAGTGTCACAAGTAAGGGCTGTACGCACCTTCACTTCATCAATACCTAGTGCGTCAATATGCTCAACTTCATCTTCGTTCAGCAATGTACCCGCTGGGTAAACCACTTCACCTGTTTCAGGGTTCACGATATCGAGCGCTGTTGTACGACCCAGAATACGGTCATGCAATGGCTCAACCACCTCACCACCCTTAACCAAGGCTTTAGTAACCAAACCTTCTGTTGTGCCGCAATCATCTTGAGTCACAACCAAGTCTTGTGTTACATCAACCAAACGACGAGTCAAGTAACCTGAGTTCGCTGTTTTCAACGCAGTATCAGCAAGACCCTTACGTGCACCGTGTGTTGAAATAAAGTATTGCAACACGTTCAAGCCATCACGGAAGTTCGCTGTAATTGGCGTTTCAATAATTGAACCGTCTGGTTTAGCCATCAAACCACGCATACCAGCAAGCTGTCTAACCTGAGCTGCTGAACCACGGGCGCCTGAGTCGGCCATCATGTAAATCGCATTGAATGACTCTTGACGCAAATCTTTGCCATCTTTGCTCTTCACCGCTTTGCCATCTTTGCCAATCACAGCCTCTTCACGAAGCTGTTTCATCATCGCATCAGCGACTTTGTCACCGGCACGACCCCAGATATCGACCACTTTGTTATAGCGCTCGCCCTGTGTCACCAAACCAGAAACATATTGATCTTCAATTTCTTTCACTTCAGCTTCAGCAGAAGCAATCAATTGTTCTTTCTCTGGTGGTACCAACATATCGTTAATGCTGATAGAAATACCAGCACGTGTCGCATAGGTGTAACCCATGCCCATCAATTTATCAGCCAAGATAACCGTTTCACGGATACCTACTTTACGGAAGCCAGAGTTAATCAAGCGTGAGATTTCTTTTTTCTTCAACGCTTTGTCGATTACGCTAAATGGCAAACCAGCAGGCAAGATTTCTGAAAGCAAGGCACGACCAACCGTTGTTTCATAACGATTGATTTTCTCGTGTTTAGTGCCATCCAAATCTAGGTCGTGCTCTTTAATACGAACAGTCACTTTTGCATGCAAATCTACTTGGCCTGTTTCATAAGCACGTTGAACTTCGGCTACGCTTGAGAAGAACATGCCTTCACCACGCGCCGCAACTTTCTCACGAGTCATATAGTAAAGACCCAACACAATATCTTGTGAAGGCACAATAATCGGCTCACCGTTTGCAGGTGATAACACGTTATTTGAAGCCAACATCAAGGTACGTGCTTCCATTTGCGCTTCTAAGCTCAATGGAACGTGAACCGCCATTTGGTCACCGTCAAAGTCAGCGTTAAACGCCGCACAAACCAAAGGATGCAATTGGATTGCTTTACCTTCGATCAATACTGGTTCGAAGGCTTGGATACCCAAGCGGTGCAATGTAGGTGCGCGGTTTAGCAATACTGGGTGCTCGCGAATCACGTCTTCCAGGATATCCCATACCTCTGGACCTTCCTCTTCAACCTTTTTCTTCGCTGCTTTAATGGTTGTTGCCAAGCCTAACACTTCAAGCTTATGGAAAATGAATGGCTTGAATAATTCAAGCGCCATCTTTTTAGGTAAACCACATTGATGCAATTTCAGTTGTGGGCCAACCACAATCACTGAACGGCCTGAGTAGTCCACACGTTTACCGAGCAAGTTTTGACGGAAACGACCACCCTTACCTTTAATCATGTCAGCCAATGACTTCAATGGGCGCTTGTTTGCACCAGTCATTACTTTGCCACGACGACCATTATCTAGAAGTGAATCTACCGCTTCTTGCAACATACGTTTTTCGTTACGTACGATAATTTCTGGTGCGCGCAACTCTAACAAACGTTTCAAACGGTTGTTACGGTTAATCACACGACGATACAAATCGTTCAAATCTGAAGTTGCAAAACGACCGCCATCCAATGGCACTAGTGGACGTAGTTCTGGTGGCAACACTGGCAATACTTCAAGAATCATCCACTCTGGTTTAATACCAGATTTTTGGAAGGCCTCAAGCACTTTCAAGCGTTTAGCGATTTTCTTAATCTTCGCTTCAGAACCCGTTTCACCAAGCTCTTTACGTAGATTTTCAATTTCAGTATGAATATCCATTGTGCGTAGCAATTCGCGCACAGCTTCCGCACCCATCACCGCATTGAACTCATCACCGTATTCTTCAACTTTAGCGAGGTAGTCGTCTTCTGTGAGCAATTGACCACGTGTAAGTGGTGTCATGCCTGGCTCAATCACGATGTATGCTTCAAAATAAAGCACACGTTCAATATCACGCAAAGCGATATCAAGCACCATACCTAAACGGCTTGGCAAGCTCTTCAAGAACCAAATGTGCGCAACTGGACTTGCCAATTCAATGTGAGCCATACGCTCACGACGCACTTTAGATAAAGTGACTTCAACGCCACATTTTTCACAGATCACACCGCGGTGTTTTAAGCGTTTGTACTTACCGCATAAGCATTCGTAATCTTTTATTGGACCAAAGATTTTGGCACAGAACAAACCATCACGTTCTGGCTTGAAAGTACGGTAGTTAATGGTTTCTGGCTTTTTAACTTCACCATATGACCATGAGCGAATTTTCTCAGGAGAAGCGAGCGCGATCTTAATCGCGTCAAATTCTTCTTCTTGAGTGACTTGCTTAAATAAGTCTAATAGCGCCTTCATTTAATCTCCTTCGTTTCGCGTGAGCGAATGCCTATGCTGTTAGTTACGGTCAAGGTCAATATCGATCGCTAGTGAGCGGATTTCTTTCACCAACACGTTGAATGACTCTGGCATGCCAGCATCAATCTTATGTTCGCCCTTCACGAGGTTTTCGTAGACCTTAGTACGGCCAGAAACGTCATCAGACTTCACTGTGAGCATTTCTTGTAGGGTGTATGAAGCACCATAAGCCTCCAACGCCCAAACTTCCATCTCACCAAAACGCTGACCACCAAATTGAGCTTTACCGCCCAACGGTTGTTGTGTAACCAAACTATAAGGACCTGTAGAACGTGCGTGCATCTTATCGTCCACCAAGTGGTGCAATTTCAATACATGCATGTAACCTACTGTTACTGGGCGTTCAAATGCATCACCTGTACGACCATCAATCAATTCAACCTGTGTTTTACCAGCAGAGAATTTCAATTTTTGTGTACGTGGATCTTCATCTGGGAACGCCAAATCCAACATATGCTTAATGTCAGCTTCTGTCGCACCGTCAAACACTGGTGTTGCAAATGGCACGCCGCGCTCTAGGTTCTTCGCAAGCTCTAGCACTTCAGCATCAGACAATGACTTGATATCTTCGCCCTTACCGTTACTGCCGTTGTAGATTTGATCCAAGAATTTACGCACTTCAGCCACTTTGGCTTGTTGCGCAAGCATTTCGCCGATACGCATACCAAGACCTTTAGCAGCCCAACCCAAGTGAGTTTCAAGAATCTGACCAATGTTCATACGTGATGGAACACCAAGTGGGTTCAACACGATGTCTACTGGTGTGCCGTCCGCCATGTGTGGCATATCTTCAACAGGGGCAATCTTAGAGATAACACCTTTGTTACCGTGACGACCCGCCATCTTGTCACCAGGCTGGATACGACGTTTAACAGCCAAGTAAACCTTGACCATTTTTTGAACCCCAGCTTGCAAGTCATCGCCTTGTGTCAACTTACGTTTTTTCTCTTCAAAACGGTTGTCGAACTCAGCACGGGCTTGTGCAAGACCATCTTTCAACTGCTCAAGTTGACGTGCAGCTTCTTCATCTGACAAACGAATGTCGAACCAGTCATAACGGCCAATACCTTGTAGGTACTCGGCTGTTACTTTCTCGCCCTTCTTCAACTTGTTAGGGCCGCCAGTCGCAACTTTGCCTTCAATCAAGCGTTGGATACGGCCAAATGCATCATCTTCAACAATACGCATTTGGTCAGCCAAGTCTTGCTTGTAGTGTGCAAGTTGATCATCAATGATTTGCTGTGCACGTGAATCACGCTCAATGCCTTCACGGGTGAAGACTTGAACGTCGATGACTGTACCTGACATGCCTGATGGCACACGCAAGCTAGTGTCTTTAACGTCAGAGGCTTTTTCACCGAAAATTGCACGTAGCAATTTTTCTTCTGGGGTTAATTGTGTTTCACCCTTAGGTGTTACTTTACCTACCAATACGTCACCAGCTTCAACTTCAGCGCCGATGTAGATAATGCCTGACTCATCCAAACGACCGAGCATACGCTCTGACAAGTTTGAAATATCGCGTGTAATTTCTTCAGGGCCCAACTTAGTGTCACGTGCGACAACTGACAACTCTTCAATGTGAATTGAGGTGTAACGGTCATCAGCCACAACACGCTCTGAAATCAAGATAGAGTCCTCGTAGTTGTAACCATTCCATGGCATAAATGCCACAAGCATGTTTTGACCAAGTGCCAATTCACCCATGTCGGTTGATGCGCCGTCAGCAATAATATCGCCACGCTTCAATACATCACCCACGTTCACTAATGGACGTTGGTTAATGTTGGTGTTTTGGTTAGAGCGGGTGTACTTAGTGAGGTTGTAAATATCCACACCCACTTCGCCTGCGACCGCTTCATCATCATTTACACGAATCACCACACGACCTGAGTCAACGTAGTCAACCACACCACCACGGCGGGCTTGCACCGTTGTACCTGAGTCAATCGCTACAGTACGCTCAATACCTGTACCTACCACAGCTTTTTCAGCACGTAGACATGGCACCGCTTGACGTTGCATGTTGGCGCCCATCAAGGCACGGTTCGCGTCGTCGTGTTCCAAGAAAGGAATAAGTGAAGCAGCTACAGAAACGATTTGGCCTGGCGCAACGTCCATATATTGAACGCGGTCTGGCTGTGACATCGTAAATTCGTTGTGGAAACGTGCAGAAACCAAGTCTTCCTTAAAGTTGCCTTTAGTATCCAATTCAGAGTTCGCTTGCGCGATCATGTATTGGCTTTCTTCAATGGCTGAAAGGAAGTCGATTTTTGCAGTCACCTTATTGTTATCAACGCGGCGATATGGCGTTTCCAAGAAACCGTATTGGTTAGTGCGTGCATAAAGCGCCAATGAGTTGATCAAACCAATGTTTGGACCTTCTGGCGTTTCAATCGGACACACACGACCGTAGTGCGTTGTATGAACGTCACGCACTTCAAAGCCAGCGCGCTCACGTGTCAAGCCACCTGGGCCCAATGCTGAAACACGACGTTTGTGCGTGATTTCTGACAATGGGTTGGTTTGATCCATAAATTGACTCAATTGGCTTGAACCAAAGAATTCACGAATCGCACTTGATACTGGTTTAGCGTTAATCAAGTCATGTGGCATCAAGTTATCTGATTCCGCTTGGCTCAAACGCTCTTTTACAGCGCGCTCTACACGCACCAAACCAGCACGGAATTGGTTCTCAGCCAACTCACCTACTGAACGGATACGACGGTTACCCAAGTGATCGATGTCATCGATTTCACCATGGCCATTGCGCAATTCAAGCAATACGCCAATCACAGCCAAGATATCTTCGTTTGAAAGCGTTGCAGCACCTTCTGCACCACGCGCACCTACTTTGTCGTAGAACTTACGCAACCAAGCAGCTGTACGCTCTTCGATTTTCTCTGGGAAGGCACGACGGTTGAACTTCATACGACCCACTACTGAAAGGTCATAACGGTCTTCATTGAAGAACAGACCATCGAACAATGCTTCGACAGCATCTTCGGTTGGCGGCTCACCAGGACGCATCATGCGATAAATCGCAACGCGTGCACTGTATTGATCTGGAATTTCGTCGATACGCAATGTTTGAGAAATGTAATCGCCATGATCTAGATCGTTAGCGTATAAAGTCACTAATTTGTCGACTTTAGCATCACGCAATTTCTCAAGTAGGCTCTCAGTAATTTCATCATTGGCATTCGCAACAATCTCACCTGTTGATTTATCAACAATGTTATTTGCCACTGCACGACCTAAGATAAATTCTTCAGGCACGTTGATTTTGCTGATACCCGCTTTTTCCATATCACGGATATGTTTCACTGTGATGCGCTTATCTTTAGCAACAATCACTGAACCATCTTTAGCGGTGATATCAAACTTAGCCACTTCGCCACGCAGACGTTCTGGCACCAATTCAAATTGGACACCCTTCGCTGAGATATGGAATGTGTCCATATCGTAGAAAGTTTCGAGGATTTGCTCTGGCGTATAACCAAGGGCTTTAAGCAGAATAGTGACAGGCATCTTACGACGACGGTCAACACGGAAATATAGGTAATCTTTTGGATCGAACTCGAAATCCAACCATGAACCACGATAAGGAATAATGCGAGCTGAAAATAGCAATTTACCTGAGCTATGTGTTTTACCGCGGTCATGTTCAAAGAATACGCCTGGGCTACGGTGCAATTGAGAAACAATCACACGCTCTGTACCGTTAATCACAAACGAGCCATTTTCAGTCATCAAAGGCAATTCGCCCATGTACACTTCTTGCTCTTTTACTTCTTTCACCGTTGGCTTAGAAGCTTCTTTGTCCATGATCGTTAAGCGTACTTTAACGCGCAATGGTGCAGCATAGGTCAAACCACGTTGCTGACACTCTTTCACGTCAAATGGCTCAGCACCCAAGTGGTAACTCACGTAATCTAACCGCGCATTACCTGAATGACTAACGATAGGGAAAATTGAATCAAATGTTGCTTGCAAACCTGCGTTGTCACGCTTGTCTGCTGGAACATCCGCTTGTAAAAACGCTTTATAAGACTCTAATTGCATCGCGAGCAAGTATGGAACTTCTTGCACACTTTCGCGCTTAGCAAAACTCTTACGAATGCGTTTCTTTTCGGTAAAGGAATAGCTCACTTTTGGCGTCTCCTAAGGGGTAAAAGGTAGAAGATAAAACACAGAATCAAGCGACTAATAAATGCTTTATCTTCTACCATCTTAAAAATGGTGAAGGCCGGCGGTTTCCCGCCAGCCCAAATCTTACTTACAGCAAGAATTACTTGATTTCGCCAGTTGCGCCAGCTTCAATCAATTTCTTCAAGATGTCATCAGCTTCTGCTTTTGAAACACCTTCTTTAATTGCTTTTGGAGCGCCATCAACTAGGTCTTTAGCTTCCTTCAAGCCAAGTGCTGTGATTTCGCGAACAGCTTTAATTACGTTCACTTTGTTGTCGCCAGCAGCTGTCAAAATTACGTTGAATTCTGATTTTTCAGCAGCAGCAGGTGCAGCGCCGCCAGCAGCAGGTGCTGCAGCAACCGCCACAGCCGCAGCAGCAGCTGAAACGCCAAATTTTTCTTCCATGTCTTTGATCAATTCTGATAGTTCAAGAACTGATAAAGCTGCAACTGCATCTAAAATTTCTGATTTAGAAATTGCCATTTGTAATACTCCTGATAAATAAAAATGTAGTTAAGTCTGCGATAAAGTTACGCTGCTTTTTGGTCACGAACTGCAGCAAGGCCACGCACGAATTTTGTAGGTACTTCATTAAGCGTACGAACAAATTTCGCAACAGGGGCTTGCATCGTGCCGAGCAATTTAGACAACAATTCTTCACGGCTTGGCAATGTCGCAAGCGCTTGGATGCTAGCAGCATCCATCACTTGGTTAGGCATTGCGCCAGCTTTAATGATGAATTTGTCATTAGCTTTAGCAAATTCGCTAAGTACCTTAGCGGCTGACACTGGATCGGAAGACATACCGAACACGAGTGGACCAACCATTTCGTTTGCCAAACCAGAAAATGGTGTGCCATCAACAGCACGACGTACCAAGGTGTTTTTCAACACGCGTAGGTAAACGCCTGATTTTCTAGCTTGTGCGCGCAATTCGGTCATTTCGCCCACTTGTAAGCCACGATACTCAGCAACAATGATTGCTTGGGCCTTCGAGACTTGCTCGCTGACTTCGTCAACTACTGCCTTTTTCTGTTCAAGATTAAGACTCAAGGTCTTCTCCTTCCGTTAATTAAACTCCTGTAAAATCTACAAGAGCCATCCCACGGCGACCTGTCGTCAGGAGCATTTTTCAATAATCCTGTTTCCGGGAACGCCATCTGCGTAGGTGTTCATTTACAGCACCAGAGGAGAGAACGTCTTACTATTCTTCACCCAATGCTGCTCATTTACATTAAACCCACCCATTTGCATGAGTTAAGGGCGCCTACGGTCTTTGATAACCCCAGCATGGCTAAACCTTTCGATTTAATTCACGCCAGGCCCAAAGTTCTTTTTTGAGTTGACTCATTAAAAGCCGACTCGATATTCAAACCTAGCCTTAAGCTAGATTTGATTGGTCTACACGTACACCAACACCCATGGTGCTAGATACAGAAACCTTCTTCAAATACTGACCTTTTGATGATGCTGGTTTTGATTTATTCAAAGCATCAACTAAAGCAGCCAAGTTTTGTTGCAATGCGTCAACCGTGAATGAAGCACGGCCGATTGTGCAGTGAACGATACCGCCTTTATCTGTACGGAACTGTACTTGACCAGCCTTAGCATCTTTAACTGCTTTAGCAACGTCAGGCGTTACAGTGCCCACTTTAGGGTTAGGCATCAAACCACGTGGACCCAACACTTGACCCAATTGACCAACGATACGCATTGCGTCTGGTGTAGCAATCGCTACATCAAAGTCCAACATGCCGCCTTTTACTTGCTCTGCTAGGTCTTCAAAACCTACAAACTCAGCACCTGCTGCTTTTGCCGCTTCTGCTTGTGCACCTTGTGCAAACACAGCAACACGTTTTGTTTTACCTGTGCCATTTGGCAACACCAACGCACCACGTACCAATTGGTCTGATTTACGTGCGTCAATACCCAAATTCACAACAGCATCAACAGACTCATCAAATTTTGCAGTGGCAGTTTCTTTAACCAACGTTAAAGCTTCTGCGACTGGATATACTTTATTGCGGTCTACTTTTGCGTTAATCGCAGCTGCGCGTTTAGTAAGCTTAGCCATGTTATACACCCTCCACTTCAATACCCATACTACGTGCGCTACCAGCAATCGTACGTACAGCTGCATCCATGTCTGCGGCTGTCAAATCTGGCATCTTAACTTTTGCAATTTCCTCAGCTTGAGCGCGAGTAATCTTAGCTACCTTGTCAGTATGTGGACGTGGTGAACCTTTTTCGATCTTAGCTGCTTTTTTGATCAAGATCGTTGCAGGCGGCGTCTTCATGATGAACGTGAAGCTCTTGTCTGCATAAGCAGTAATCACCACAGGGATTGGAAGACCTGGCTCAACGCTTTGTGTTGCCGCGTTAAATGCCTTACAGAATTCCATAATGTTCAAGCCACGTTGACCAAGTGCTGGACCAACTGGTGGGCTTGGGTTAGCTTTACCTGCAGGAATCTGCAGCTTGATATAGCCAATAACTTTCTTTGCCATTTTATGACTCCTAATACGGGTGCAAACGCTTAAAACTTAAGCTCCCCAGTTTAGTAATTGCAACGTAAAAAAACGTTACATCCATTTGCTATTTTAGAAATAGCAAAAGCTCCACTGCCAAAGGCAATAGAGCCAATTCTTTAAACTTCTTTTTCTACTTGATCAAATTCAAGTTCAACAGGTGTTGCACGACCGAAAATCACCACAGAAACGCGAAGCTTGCTTTTCTCGTAGTTAATTTCTTCAACGCTACCTGAAAAGTCCTTAAACGGACCATCAATAACTCGAATCGCCTCACCTTTTTCAAAGGTAAGTTTTTGCGTTGGATTGCTTTTGCTGTCATCCATACGCTGCAAGATAATTTCAACTTCTTTATCTTTGATTGGGGTAGGCTTCAACGCCGTACCACCAATAAATGCAGTTACTCTTGGCGTACTTTTCACCAAGTGCCAACTGTCATCTGTCATATCCATTTGCACTAGCACGTAGCCAGGATAAAGCTTGCGCTCACTGATCGTTTTTTGACCAGCTTTCATCTCAACCACTTCTTCCACTGGCACCAAGATTTCGCCAAACAAATCTTTAAACTCAGAACGCGCAATACGCTCCTCTAAACTGCGTTGGACTGATTTTTCAAAACCAGAAAACGCCTGCACCGCATACCATCGCATACTCATTAAGCACTCCGACCCATTAGCACTTTGACTAATGACAAAAAGCCGACATCAACAATCCACATAAAAATTGCCATAACCAAAACAAGCACAAACACGGCAATTGTCGTTTGAATAGTTTCACGACGTGATGGCCATACAACGCGCTTTGCTTCAGCAACCGCGTCATTAGCAAAAGCGAAAAACGTTTTGCCCAATGGTGTTGTTGACAACAAAACTGCCGCTGAAATCAATCCTGCCAAAACAGCGAGAATGCGCACGACCATTGCATGGTCTTCAAGCAAATAAAAGCCAGCCACACCCGCCCCAATAAGAAGCAAGCTAATAACAAGCTTAATTTTATCAATCATCATTTTCGCGTTTAGCTTTTAAAGTTATTACTAAAAATTTGGCAGGCCAAGAGGGTCTCGAACCCCCAACCCTCGGTTTTGGAGACCGATACTCTACCAATTGAGCTATTGGCCTGTACTTAAAAACTTAAAGATGCTGCACCGGGTTGTTGGCACAGCATCTTTTATTACATCAATTATTGATTACTCAATAATTTTAGCAACCACACCAGCACCTACTGTGCGGCCACCTTCACGAATCGCAAAACGTAAACCTTCTTCCATCGCGATCGGCGCAATCAATGTCACTGTAATTGA